>SMUY01372673.1_pt1 | contig 32619 bp, 28 predicted proteins | sample 2456441 | NCBI WGS metagenome assembly SMUY01 (sample SAMN11095931, study PRJNA526329) | marine sediment metagenome | biome: Marine sediment; feature: Surficial sediment; material: Deep marine sediment; isolation source: Hadal surficial sediment | place: Pacific Ocean | collected 2014-11 | depth...
ACACTTCAACTTGCCGAGATCGTGGCAACGGCCGTACGCTCGCGCAAGCAAAATCAGAATCCGGCGACGCGCACTTTTCAGGCCATACGGATTTATCTCAACCAGGAGCTTGAAGAGTTGTCGCTTAGCTTGCCGCAATGTGTGGAGTTATTGAACCCAGGTGGGCGGCTGGTAATTATTAGCTTTCACTCATTAGAGGATCGGATAGTTAAGCGTTTCATGCGTGCAGCAGCAAATCCCGACCCGTTGCCTCGCAGATTACCAATACGGAACAAAGAAATGCAGAATTTTAGCCCTCAAAAACTACGATTAGTTGGAAAGGCAGTACGTCCTAGAGAAAACGAGGTAGTCGTTAATCCACGAGCTAGAAGTGCAGTGATGCGGGTAGCAGAACGGGTAAATCCTAGTGTTTTTAGAGTTGAGAAATTTTCAGTTTCTTCAAAGAGGAGATAAGGTTATGAAAAATATAGCACAAGAAATATTACTTGTATTGGTTATCACTGTTAGTTGCGTATCAGCAGCACTTCTTATCGCATAAATGGGCAACTTGTAATTCTCATGGGTATAGGGGTTCATGATCTTGGTTAATAGGAGCTGAAGTGACTAGATTAAACATTCTTCTAATTCTGATTGTTATTGCTTGTGCGCTAAGCGTTGTGACTTCACAGCACAACGCACGCAAGCTTTTTATGGAATTGGAAAGAAAACAGGAGCGAACAAGACAGCTAACAGTAGAGTGGGGGCAGTTGCAGCTTGAACAAAGTACTTGGGCGATGCGCGCACGTGTTGAAAAAATTGCCACCAAGCAGTTGCTTATGAAAGTTCCAGATGCATCAAAAATTAAAGTTATCTCGTTAGCGGGCTCCAACAATTCAATTAGTTTTGTAGATGAGCAAGAACTATGACTCGTGATCCAGCACCATATATTATTTTGCCCGTATGGCGCTCACGCTTACTAGGTGCGTTTATATTACTGAGCTTCCTTGGCCTGGTAGTACGTGCTATCTATTTACAGGGAATGCACAATGATTTTCTGCAGCAGAAAGGAGAGTCGCGTTACAGTCGTGTGATCGAGATAAGTGCACATCGTGGAATGATCACGGACCGACATGGTGAGCCTCTAGCAATCAGTACACCGGTTGAATCGGTATGGGCAAGTCCGCGAGGTATGGATGCAACGCCTGGGCAATTAAAGAAACTGGCAAATTTGATCAGGATGAACGTCGCTGAAGTTCGTAAACGTATCAGTGATCCAAAGCGTGATTTTGTTTATCTGAGGCGGCATTTACCGCCGGACATAACGGCTAAAGTAGTCGAGCTTAATATTACGGGCATATTTCTTAAACGTGAATTTCGCCGATATTATCCGACAGGTGAATTGACGGCTCACATGCTTGGTTTTACTGATATAGATGATAATGGACAAGAAGGAATCGAATTAGGGTGGCAGGACACTCTAGCTGGCAAGCCTGGTAGCCGTCGTGTCATAAAGGACCGCAAGGGGCGCATTGTTGAGGATGTTGAAAGCATCCTTGAACCTAAGCCAGGACAAGACATAGCTTTATCTATTGATAGCAAAATCCAGTACCTTGCTTATCGAGAATTGAAGCAGGCCGTGGAAATAAATAAAGCTAAGGCTGGTGAAATAGTGGTTCTAGATACGCAGACGGGAGAAGTGTTGGCGTTAGCCAACCTGCCTACATTCAACCCCAATAACCGGATAAAAATAAACAGTGGAAGAGCCCGTAATCGGGTTTTAACCGATGTATTTGAGCCTGGCTCAACTTTGAAGCCATTCACGGTAGCAGCGGCACTGGAAGCAGGTGGGATCAATCCTGATACGATATTTCAGACTGCGCCTGGAACTCTCACTATAGGGAAGGCGACAATAAGAGATGCGCATAGACAAGGTCCGTTGACTGTAGAACAGGTAATTCAAAAATCCAGTAACGTTGGTTCTGCAAAAATTGCCCTGACACTGCCGCCGCAAACGCTATGGGAAATTTTCAGTCGTTCTGGTTTTGGTGAATCCACCGGATCTGGGTTTCCTGGGGAGGTTAAAGGAAAGCTTCGTCCGTATCAAACTTGGCGTCCTATTGAGCAAGCCACTATGTCATATGGCCATGGTATCGCAGTGAATCTACTCCAGCTAGCACGTGCCTACACTCTATTTTCTGAAGAGGGTGAATTAAAACCAGTGTCTCTGCTAAAGATCAATACACCTGCAGTAGGTAAACAGGTAATTTCACGTGAGACAGCTCTTGCTGTGAGCAAAATGTTGGAGATGGTGGTGAAGCCTGGTGGAACCGCGCCGCTTGCACAAATTAGTGGTTATCGGGTGGCAGGCAAAACTGGCACTTCACACAAGATAGAAGGTAAAGGTTATGCAAAAAACCGATACATCGCTACATTTGTAGGTTATGCACCAGCTTCCAAACCACGTTTAATCATTGCGGTGATGCTAGATGAACCTTCAGCTGGACGATATTACGGTGGTACGGTTGCAGCACCTGTCTTCCGCCAGGTTATGGCCGGGGCTTTAAGAATTTTGAATGTACCTCATGACGTACCAATTAACAACGTAGTCTTGTCTCCAGCAATACCCGAATTAAAAGGTGATGTATGAGTTCGGGGATTAAAGAAAGATCAGGAGCACATTTCGATTTACGTTTGCTCAATAGTTTGGGCGTTAGCATTGACAATCTTGTTACTGATAGCCGTGTGGTGAAACCGGGAGATACGTTTCTAGCTTATGTTGGAGAGAAATTTGATGCTCGTAAATTTATACCGCAAGCTATTGAGGCGGGAGCAAATGCAGTGTTATGGGAACGTTATGGTTTCGTGTGGGACCCGGAATGGCAAGCACCTAATTTGTCGATATCCAAACTGCGAACAAAGGCGGGAGCCATAGCCAGCTACGTATACGGAGATCCATCGCAAAAATTATGGTTGATAGGTGTAACCGGAACTAACGGCAAGACATCGTGCTGCCAATGGATAGCTCAGGCTATGACAGCGCTAGGTAAAAAAATTGCTGTCATGGGCACATTGGGAGATAGTTTTTCTGGTGAGCTCCAGCCTGCTACAAATACGACACCAGATCCGGTTTTGTTGCAACAAAGAATGGCTGATTTCTTAAAACGTGGCGCCGAATATGTGGTGATGGAAGTATCATCTCACGGGACTGAGCAGGGGAGAGTTAATGGTTCTACATTTGCAGTAGCATTATTTACTAACTTGTCACATGATCATCTTGACTACCATGGCAGCATGAAGTCATATGCTGCTTCTAAAGCGCGATTATTTCAATGGACTGGGCTCAAGTATGCAGTGCTAAATTTTGATGATGCATTTGGTGTCGAATTGTTAGGGCAGGTTTCAGGAAAGATTACGCAGGTCATTGGGTATGGGTTTAATGAATCTGAAATAAGAAATTTGGATCTAAAAAAAATCAAGGTAGTATATGGACGTAATCTTAAAGCGAGTATTCAGGGTTTAGAATTTGATGTCGAGTTTGAAAGCAAGCGTGCAAAATTTAAAACCGAATTACTCGGTGAATTCAATGCATCCAATTTGCTGGCCGTGCTGGCCACCTTGCTGGCAAGTGGATTCAATCTAGCTGATGCGGTGCAATCTTTACAACAAGTGCAATCAGTGGTGGGTAGGATGGAAAAATTGGGCGGGGGTAATCTGCCATTAGTGGTCGTAGATTTCGCCCATACCCCGGATGCTCTAGAAAAGATCCTAATAGCACTGCGTGGGATTCTCCTCAGCTCCAAAGCTACTTCAAAACTCAAAACTCTAAACCCAAGGTTGATTTGCGTGTTTGGTTGTGGTGGTGATCGCGACCGCAGTAAACGTACACTAATGGGAAAAGTGGCGACACAATTGTCGGATGAAGTCATTATCACTAGCGACAATCCACGCAGCGAAGACCCTGATACCATCATTAATGAGATCGTATCAGGTGCAAATTCCAACCATCGTATCGAGGAAAACCGAGCAGCAGCAATTTATCAAGCAGTATCTGGTGCGCGCAAAGGGGATGTTGTGTTGATCGCGGGGAAGGGGCATGAGGTGTATCAAGAAATTGGTGGGCAAAGGTTTCCGTTTAGCGATGTGAAGGTCGCGCAGCAGATACTGCGGAATTTGATGGCTAGAGCGCAAGTGTAAAGATGATGATGGCGCTGGAAGCGGCCCGTGTGTTACATGCAGAATGGCATGGTGAAGATGTGCTCTTTACTGGTGTAAGTACTGATAGTCGCACGGTGAAGCAGGGTGATTTATTTGTTGCCTTGAGCGGAGAAAAATTTGACGGTCATAGATTTGTTGCTCGAGCAAAGGAAAAAGGTGCCGTGGCGGCAATGGTGAGTTCAGAGTCAGATATCAAAAATCAGGACTCAGAGGTTCCTATGATACTGGTGAAGGACACGCGATTAGGTTTAGGGCAGCTAGCAGCTCACTGGAGAAGGCGTTTTGCAATTCCATTAATTGCGGTGACTGGCAGCAATGGTAAAACTACGGTGAAAGGAATGATTGCATCTATTTTGCAACAGCCGGTTAGCGAGGTTGGCAGAGTACTGGTAACCGTGGGCAATCTCAATAACGATATTGGTGTGCCGCAAATGTTATTGCAATTACGTGAGCAGCATGAATATGCAGTAATCGAAATGGGAATGAATCATTTTGGCGAGATTTCTTATTTGACTAGACTGGCTAAGCCAAGTGTTGCGTTGATAACTAATGCAGGTACGGCTCACATTGAGGAGCTTGGTTCAGTGGAGGGAGTGGCTCGCGCCAAAGGTGAAGTTTTTGAGGGGCTAGACAAGATGGGAGTAGCAGTCATCAACGCTGATGATTCCAATGCACAGTTATGGCGGAAGCTAGCTGGCAGCAGACCAGTAATAGATTTTGGTCTAAGTAAAGAAGCGAAGGTGGGGGGGTGCTATCAGCAAAATCTGATTGATACCAAGATGCAATTAAAGTTACCCGATGGTGTTGTAGAGGTAACGTTGAAGGTTCCAGGTGAACATAATGTGTGCAATGCTCTTGCTGCGGCTGCAGCATCAGTTGCCATAGGGGTAAGCAAGGGAAATATTGCATCTGGATTAAGCCGATTCAATGGGGTGAAGGGGCGCCTGCAGAAAAAACAGTGCCAGCGTGGTGCAATGTTAATAGACGATAGCTATAACGCTAACCCAGAATCAGTGATGGCTGCACTAGCAGTATTAGCTAAATCTCCAGGAAAAAAAATCCTGGTTCTTGGCGACATGGGAGAACTTGGTGAGAACGCGGTAGATTTTCATGAGCGTATCGGTGAAGAAGCTCGCCTTATTGGAATAGATAGATTGTTCACCTTGGGTGAATTAAGTGCGCATTCTGCGATGAAGTTTGGTAAAGGTGCACAGCATTTTAAGTGTATTGAAGATTTATTAACCTCAGTAGAGGCCTTACTTGCACCCAATGTAACTTTGCTAGTAAAGGGATCTCGTTTCATGCAAATGGAACGTGTGGTCAAGAATTTCGAGTTGTAGTTTTGAATTTTTAGTTGTGAAGAATTATGAGCAAATTGAGATCAAACTGAAATGAGAGAACCAATCTACAAAATTTTATTAGGCTTGTCATGCTGCTAGAGCTTGCTCAATGGTTGGCCAAGGATATCCGGGGATTTAATGTTTTCAACTACATTACTTTACGCACGGTATTAGCAGCGCTGACCTCTCTCATGATCTCATTCATTGTCGGGCCGAGCATGATACGCAAACTTACCGCTTACAAAATTGGTCAATCGGTTCGTGATGATGGCCCACAAACACATCTCATTAAAGCTGGTACCCCTACCATGGGTGGCGCGTTGATATTGGTGTCGATTGCTATTAGTACATTATTGTGGGCAGATTTAGGTAATCGCTATGTGTGGGTAGTGCTAGTTACGACGCTAGGGTTCGGTGCAATTGGCTGGGTAGACGATTACCGAAAGGTGGTACATAACAATCCAAAGGGTCTTTCTGCTGGCGCTAAATTTTTCTGGCAATCAACGATTGCAATCTCTGTAGCACTGTATCTTGTTCTTACCGCTGAATCTCCAGCACAAACCAGCATGATTGTTCCTTTTTTTAAGCAGATTGTAATACCGTTGGGTGTAGTTGGATTTGTGACGATAGCTTATTTCGTCATAGTGGGCACCAGTAACGCGGTGAATTTGACTGATGGTCTTGACGGGTTGGCCATTATGCCAACTGTGATGATTAGCAGTGGGCTAGCAATTTTTGCCTATGTAGCGGGCCACGCAGTTTTCGCAAAATATCTTGGTATCCCCTATATTCCTCATGCGGCTGAACTTGCTGTATTTTGTGGTGCGCTGTCAGGTGCAGGGCTTGCTTTTTTGTGGTTCAACGCTTATCCAGCAGAAGTATTCATGGGTGATGTTGGGGCGCTTGCCCTAGGGGCTGCGCTTGGTATAGTCACCGTGATCGTGCGCCAAGAAATCGTACTTATCATTATGGGCGGTGTATTTGTAGTAGAAACTTTATCAGTGATGTTACAAGTGGCCTCGTTCAAGTTGACTGGCAGACGTATTTTTCGCATGGCACCGCTTCATCATCATTACGAATTAAAGGGATGGAAAGAAAATCAGGTGGTGGTACGGTTCTGGATTATTACCATGATGTTAGTGCTGCTTGGTTTGTCTACGTTGAAGTTGAGATGAATCTACGAGGAAAAAAAATCTTGGTGTTGGGAATGGGTGAAACCGGGTTATCCATGGCCAAGTGGCTATCACGCATAGGGTCAAATATTCGTGTCGCTGACAATCGAGAGTCGCCGCCCAATCTTAGTACATTGGAACGAGCCGTACCTACTGCCCAGGTATTCACTGGTCCTTTTTCAGATGATATTTTTGTAGGGATAGACCTTATTGCCATCAGTCCAGGGGTATCGCTAGAAACACCGTTGGTCCGTCAGGCAGTTAAGCATGGGGTGCCGGTTATCGGTGACATTGAGCTGTTTGCTCTGGCGCTTAAAAGATTAAATCCTCCAAGACCAAAAATTCTTGCTATTACCGGCTCCAACGGAAAAACAACGGTAGCGGCCATGGTGGGTGCGATGGTGAAGAAAGCAGGGTGGGATACGGAAGTAGCTGGAAATATTGGTCCAGCAGCGTTAGATGTCTTGATGCAGCGGATAGACTCTGGAAAACTTCCTCAATTATGGGTTTTAGAGGTATCAAGTTTTCAACTGGAATCTACGCAAAGTCTTAATCCTGATGCAGCGGTGGTGCTGAACTTGAGCGAAGATCATTTAGATCGCTATATGGGAATACAGGATTACGCTATTGCTAAAGCAAGGATATTTTCGGAAGGAACTGGTGGTAACACTGTACAGATTTTGAATCGTGATGATCCTCTTGTTAGCACAATGGTGTTAGCTGGAAGAAAACAGATAACTTTCGGCCTAAGTCTGCCGGTTGCTGAAATAGATTTTGGTTTGTTGCGCGATGGGAGCAAAACCTGGCTTGTACAGGGCAGAACACGTTTAATGAAAACCAGTGAGCTTGCAGTTACGGGCCCACACAATATAGCTAATGCCTTAGCTGCTTTGGCGTTATGTCATGCCATAGGATTAACGTCTAGCTCACTACTGCAGGCCTTACGTGAGTTTAGTGGGCTTCCGCATCGAATAGAGAAAGTTGCGGCGTTCAATAACATCACATTCTACGATGATTCAAAAGGTACAAACGTGGGCGCAACGGTTGCGGCTCTGAGCAGCATGTCACAGAAAATAGTATTGATCGCAGGCGGTGATAGCAAGCAGCAGAATTTCTTACCCTTGAAAAATGCGATTGAAAAACATGCGCGAGCAGTTGTGTTGATTGGAAGGGATGCTGGAAGAATTGCTGCTGTGATGGATGGATGTGGTGTACCACTTCATTGTGTGGCAACGATGGAAGAAGCAACACAAAAAAGTTTTTCTTTAGCGAAAGCGGGGGATGCTGTACTGATGTCTCCGGCTTGTGCCAGCACCGATATGTTCAGGAATTACGTTCATCGTGCTGAGATATTCGTTGCAGCAATTAAGGATTTAGAGATGAAGATATTGCCCGCGGCCAGTACTACACACTAGAAAGTAAAGGTATTTTTGATGATTTATCAAGCCAGTATCAGCAACCAAAGAGTTATACCTGACTTCGATCAGGCTCTGATCTGGTCCGCAATATTGTTGCTGAGCCTGGGACTAGTGATGGTTTATTCTGCTTCAATTTCTATAGCAGAGGCAGGACGTGGTACCGATGGCTACGCAGCCTATTTTCTTGTTCGGCATGGAATTTACTTGGCAGTGGGGTTGTTGATTGGATTGATCGCATTCCAGATACCGATGCGATTGTGGCAGAAATACTCGCTTTATCCATTTCTGTTGGGCATGGCGTTACTAACACTAGTACTGGTTCCTGGTATAGGGAATGAAGTAAATGGCAGTAGACGCTGGTTGTCATTATTTATTGTGAACTTGCAGCCTTCTGAATTTATGAAATTGTTTGTGGTGATTTATGTTGCTAACTATACGATACGAAGGGCCGCGTATCTAGACAGTTTTAGGAAAGGTTTTGCCCCCATTTTGGTAGTAATGATGGTGTTGGGATTTTTGCTGCTCCGTGAGCCTGACCTAGGAGCTTTTGTCGTTATTGCCGTTATCGTGACGGCAGTTTTGTTTCTGGGAGGTATGAATCTAAAACTGTTCGCAGGAACTATCGGGTTGGCACTTGCCGGCTTACTGGCGCTAATCTGGCTCGAGCCTTATCGCTGGCGGCGTTTTACAGGATTTATGGACCCATGGGATGATCCCTATGGAAAAGGATACCAATTGAGTCATGCTTTGATCGCATTCGGACGTGGAGGATGGCAAGGTGTTGGTATCGGTGGGAGCGTGGAGAAGCTCTACTATTTACCCGAAGCACACACCGACTTTCTACTTGCGGTGATAGCGGAAGAGCTCGGTTTCATTGGTGTGGTGGCAGTAGTAATCCTATTTACATGGTTAGTGATACGCGCTTTTGTGATAGGTCGTCAGGCTGCAACGCGAGAGCGTTATTTTCCTGCACTCGTAGCTCAAGGTATTGGTGTGTGGCTGGGGGTACAAGCTTTCATCAACATGGGCGTAAATATGGGTGTTCTACCAACTAAAGGATTGACTTTACCCTTGATGAGTTTTGGTGGCAGCAGCATTGTTGCTAATTGCATTGCGCTGGCAGTCTTGTTACGGGTGGATTGGGAGAATCGACAGTTAATGAAAGGTTACACAATATGAAAAAAATCGGAATCGCAATAGCAGAGCAGGGGGTTTAAATTGCCTCACACTATTCTAATCATGGCTGGAGGAACGGGGGGGCATGTTTTTCCTGCGCTAGCGGTGGCTGACTACATGAAGGTATCGGGTTGGCGAGTAGTCTGGCTTGGAACAAAAGGTGGAATGGAAGAAATACTCGTTCCACAAAAAGGATACGACATAGAAATTATGGATTTTTCCGGTTTACGCGGAAAAAATTTGATGGTCTGGTTTTTGCTTCCATTGAGACTTCTATTAGCGTTTTGGCAAAGCGCCAAGGTGTTATTTCAGATACGACCCGATGTAGTTTTGGGCATGGGAGGATACCCTGCGTTTCCCGGGGGCATAATGGCTTCATTACTAAATAAGCCACTTTTGATACATGAGCAAAATTCGGTACCTGGTCTTGCTAATAAGATATTAGCTAAGTTTGCGGATAAAATTTTGCTGGGTTTTCCTAACGCGATCAGGAATGAGAAAAAGATAATATTTTCTGGTAATCCAGTGCGTAAAGAAATAAGTCAATTAGATATACCAGATAAAAGGTATGCGGAACGGAGTGGAAAACTGAAACTCTTGATAATTGGTGGGAGCCTCGGTGCGCAGGCACTAAATACCATCGTACCAAAGATGTTGAGACTGATCCCGGATCATATGCGCCCTCTGGTAACTCACCAAGCAGGGAGAAAACATTTAGAAACACTAAAAAAAAATTATGCTGAAGCTGGAGTGGAGGGTGAGCTGCTGGTATTTATTGAAAACATAGCAGTTCAATATGCTGATTGTGATTTGGTGATATGTCGTGCCGGGGCACTTACTATTGCTGAACTAACTGTTGTGGGTATAGCGAGCATTTTAGTACCTTTTCCTTACGCAGTGGACGATCATCAAACTAGCAATGCAAAATTTCTGAGCGATAAGGATGCTGCGGTATTGCTGCCACAGAATGAACTTACTCCCCAAGGCTTAGCGCAACTATTAATGGAGTTTACTCGAGAAAAGCTATTGGGAATGGCAATGAAGGCACGCGAACTGGCAAGGCCGGATGCTACTAGATTGGTGGCAGAAGCGTGTATGGAGATGATTAAAAAATGAACAAAGAAATTATCAACTTTCAGCTTCCTAATTTTATCGAAAGTTTTATAAGTATAAAAAGATGAAGCATAAAGTCAATCACATTCATTTCGTCGGGATTGGCGGGTCTGGCATGAGCGGAATTGCGGAAGTGTTGCTAAACCTAGGCTACCAAATAAGTGGGTCGAATTTGTCAGATAACGCCGCTACGCAACGCTTAAGTGAATTGGGTGCAACCGTTCATATCGGCCATGCGGATACTCATATTGCATCAGCAGATGCGGTAGTTACATCTAGTGCGATAAAACCAGATAATCCGGAAGTAATCGCAGCGCGCGCGCGTAATATTCCGGTGGTACCGCGCGCCATGATGTTGGCAGAGTTACTGAGATTGCGCCAAGGGATCGCTATCGCAGGAACTCATGGTAAGACTACCGCTACTAGTTTAATTGCCAGCGTATTGGCACAGGCAGAGATGGATCCGACCTTCGTTATCGGTGGGAGACTAGAAGCTGCAGGTTCTCATGCCAAACTAGGTAGTGGAGAATTCATTGTGGTGGAAGCGGACGAATCTGATGCTTCTTTTCTTTATCTGCAGCCTGTACTAGCGGTAGTAACTAATATAGATGCTGATCATATGGAAACCTATGATCATGATTTCAGCAAACTCAAACAGGCATTCGTAGATTTTGTACAGCACCTGCCGTTTTATGGCATGGCAATACTATGTGTGGATGACGCTAATGTGCGCGAAATTATCCCTACTATTTCTAAACCCATAACAACATATGGTCTATCAGACACAGCACAAATTAGAGCCACCGATATTAGTCATTGTAGAGGGCAGATGCGTTTTACTGCTTTGATTAGGGTGAATGGTAAGACTCGTAAGCTCAACATTACACTTAATTTACCAGGATTGCACAATGTACAAAATGCGCTCGCAGCAATTGCAGTGGGCAATGAAGTAGGTGTGCCCGATGCCTCTATAATCAAAGCACTGACAGGATTTAAAGGAGTGGGACGACGCTTTCAACGCTGCGGTGAGATTAAATTATCTAAAAACGATAGTAACAACTGTGGAAGTTTCACACTAGTTGATGATTACGGTCACCATCCAGTAGAAATAGCTGCCACGATTGCTGCTGCACGCGGTGCATTTCCCGGTCGTCGTCTGATGGTTGCATTCCAGCCACACCGCTATACCCGTACCCGAGATGTATTTGAGGACTTTGTCAAGGTTTTGTCTACTGCGGATGTGTTGTTGCTAACTGAGGTTTACTCTGCGGGGGAATCACCTATCGTTGCTGCTGATGGCAAATCACTCGTGCGGGCGATAAGAGTGCAAGGCAAGGTAGAGCCTATCTTTGTTGAGACCGTGGAGGAGTTACCTGCTGCTATTTTCAGCATAGTACAGGATGGCGATGTAGTACTGGTCATGGGGGCTGGGTCAGTGGGTAGTGTGGCGCAAAACTTAGCTAGTTCTTTACACGATTTATAAATGGATATGTCAGAAATAAATAATTTAACTCATGGTCAGCCTCTACACATCAAGGGCACCTTGGTAGGAACTCTTCGTGGCGAGACACGTGTGAATGAATCGATGAAAAAACACACTTCCTGGCGCGCAGGAGGCGAGGTAGAGCGTATTTATATCCCATCTGATTTAGCTGATCTCTCTAAATTTCTACTCAGTCTACCGCCTAGCGAGTCGGTGCACATGGTTGGGTTGGGCAGTAATCTTCTGGTACGAGACGGGGGATTACGTGGCACGGTGGTGTTATTACATGCACAGTTAAATAATCTTCGACTGGAGCAACATAGTGAAGTGGGCGGATTGATTTATGTCGAGGCTGGTGTGGCTTGTGCAAAGGCTGCGCGATTTGCGGCATTACGTAATTTAGCAGGAGCAGAGTTCTTGGTTGGTATACCTGGCACGGTTGGTGGAGCACTGGCAATGAACGCAGGTTGTTACGGCACAGAAACGTGGGAAATTGTTGAGCGAGTACGGACACTCAATCGCTCAGGTCATTTGCAAGATCGGTATTCTAAAGATTATAGGATTAGCTATCGGAACGTAAGTTTAAAGTCAGCTACCAGAGATCAAGTTTCTGCTAGTGAGGAATGGTTCGTGGGTGTGTGGTTTAGATTGAGGAAAGGCGATGATGCGACATCCAGAAGGAAGACTAAGGAATTACTATCTAGGCGTATTAATAGTCAACCATTGAGTTTACCCAATGCTGGTTCAGTATTTCGTAATCCACCAGGAGATCATGCGGCGCGACTGATTGAGTCATGCGGATTAAAGGGTTTTAGCATTGGTGGAGCGATGGTTTCACCAAAACATGCAAATTTTATCGTTAACACCGGGAACGCCATGGCAGCAGATATTGAGGCAGTAATTACAGAGGTAAGTAAGAGAGTAAAGGAAAAAACCGGTGTTGAATTGGTACAAGAAGTAAGGATTATAGGAGAGGCCGAGTGAATTCTTATGAATCCAAATTTCTAAGTAAAACCTTTTCTGCGAGGCATAGTCAGCTGTGAGTACAAGCAATTTTGGAAAAGTTTCGGTTCTTCTTGGAGGCCGTTCTGCTGAGCGTGAAATTTCGCTCCAAAGTGGTAACGCTGTACTTAAAGCGTTACGGCGTAGAGGGGTAGATGCACATCCGTTTGATCCAGCTGACCAACCGATGGAAGAGATTCTAAAACAGGGGTTCAACGTGGTGTATATAGCTCTTCATGGGCGCTATGGTGAGGATGGTACCGTGCAAGGTGCACTGGAACTTATGGGGCTACCTTATACCGGTAGTGGTGTGTTGGCAAGTGCGCTTGCAATAGACAAATGGCGTACTAAGTTGCTATGGCAAGCGGTGGGGATTAACTCTCCTCACTATGCGATGCTCAATGCAGAAAGTGACTTTGAAATGGTGGTAAAAGAGCTAGGCCTGCCGCTGATTGTTAAGCCATCACGAGAAGGATCGACCATCGGCTTGTATAAGGTAATGTCTGCAGAGGAATTACCAGACGTATACCGATCAGCAGCAAAACATGATCCGATGGTGTTGGCTGAGCAATTTATAGAAGGAATGGAGTTGACTGTCGCAATTCTTGGGGATATTCCGCTACCACTGGTACGAATCGAGGCAGCAAGTGGATTGTACGATTATGAGGCCAAATATCTATCTAATGAAACCGGCTATTTTTGTCCAAGTGGCTTGTCCGCGGAACAAGAAAACACGATACAGGTACAAGCTTTGCAGGCACACAAGGCTTTAGGGTGTGAAGGTTGGGGAAGAGTAGATTTGATTCTGGATAAATCAGGTAAACCTTATTTTCTTGAGACTAACACTTCCCCAGGCATGACTAGCCATAGCCTTGTACCGATTGCAGCAAGAACGGCAGGAATATCGTTTGAGGATCTCGTAATACGGATACTGGAGTTGGCACATGTGGGATAACCATCGGACGCTACATATATTAGCCAATGGAATATTTACACTCGCTGCATTGATAGCAGTATTTGTTATTAGCCCGTCAGTGATAAATTTGCCGATATTTACGCTGAATGAAGTAAGTGTTGGTGGAATCAACAACATCAACGGAGAGTTTAAGCATGTGAAACGGGAACAGATAAATAGCATTATAAGTAGTGAAGTAGCTGGAAGTTTTTTTACAGTTGACCTTGATAAGATAAGTAACGCATTTGAAAAATTACCGTGGGTGCGCACTGCGAGCGTCCGACGGTACTGGCCACAGAGCCTGGAAGTGGTGTTGGAGGAACATGTAGCGCTAGCTAGGCGAGATAATCTTGCGTTGGTGAACATTCACGGAGAAGTATTTAATGCTGTGACCGACAAGTGGTTACCTGCATTTACTGGACCAGTAGAAAATTCGCACGAAGTAGCACGACAATATGTTGTTTTCAGAAAACTGCTGAAACCGCTTCAGCAGATTATTATTCAGGTTGATTTTTCACCTCGCCGCGCATGGCGCATTCATACGAAAAACGGAATTGTGTTGGAGCTGGGACGGGAGCAAGTTGAAGCCCGACTAGAGCTATATGTGTCTGCACATGGCCACATCATTTCACAATTTAAACAACCAGTAACTTATGTAGATCTACGTTACCAAAACGGTTTCTCTGTGCGAACGCTGGATGCAAATCGGCAGCATTCGCACAATCCGAGTTTGAAAAAAGTAGTGTGATATTAAGAGCTCATTAAATGAATAGAGTAAATGAAAATAGAAGTCTAATTGCCGGTCTTGACATCGGTACTTCAAAAATCGCTGTTATTGCCGCAGAGGTGGATTCTGAGGGTGGATTCGAAATTATCGGTATAGGGAGCCATCCCTCTCGTGGCCTGAAAAAAGGTGTAGTGGTCAATATTGAAACTACAGTAAACGCAATCCAGCGTGCGCTAGAGGAAGTTGAATTGATGTCAGATTGCAAAATTCGTGAAATCTATACCGGTGTTGCCGGAAATCACATCAAAAGTTTCAATTCGCACGGAATGGTGGCAATCAAAGACAAGGAAGTGTCGCAGGTAGATGTGGGGCGTGTGATGGAAACTGCTAAAGCAGTGAACATACCTGCAGATCAAAAGGTTTTACACATTCTTAATCAGGAATTCATTATAGATGGCCAAGAAGATGTGCGCGAACCAATTGGTATGAGTGGAATACGACTTGAAGTAAAAGTACATATCGTTACAGGCGCCGTATCAGCCGTACAAAACATTATGAAATGTGTGCGTCGCTGTGGTTTGGAAGTGTGTGATGTGGTATTGCAACCACTTGCATCGGCAATGGCAGTACTGTCAGAAGATGAAAAAGATCTAGGCGTGTGCTTGGTGGATATCGGTGGTGGTACTACAGATATTGCGGTATTTGCTCATGGTGCGATCCGCCATACAGCAGTAATTCCGATTGCCGGGGATCAGATCACCAACGATATTGCAATGGCATTACGTACACCTACAAAGGATGCAGAAGATATTAAGTGTCGCTACGGTTGTGCTTTAAGGGGAATGGCTGACCCACAAGAAATGGTGGAGGTACCAAGTGTAGGTGATCGCGGCGCACGCCAGCTCTCCAGACAAACACTGGCAGAAGTAATTGAGCCACGGGCAGAGGAACTCTATCTTCTCGTGCAGGCCGAACTGCGTCGTAGCGGTTTTGAGGAGTTACTTTCTTCTGGAATTGTTATTACCGGCGGCAGCAGTTCCTTACAAGGCATGGTAGAACTTGCTGAAGAAATATTTCACATGCCGGTTCGAATGGGGTTACCGCTTTATCGTGGTAGCTTAGAAGAGGTTGTACGTACGCCACGGTTTTCTACTGGTGTCGGCCTAATTATTGCTGGCATGCAACAGCTCCGGCATCATCAGCACGTTAGGTTGCAGGGAAATTCGTTCAAGCAGGTTCTTGAGAGAATGGGAAATTGGTTTCAGGGAAATTTTTGAGTGTAGCAAAAGGATCTGATTGTACTGTTTGGTAACATATTTAGCGTCTGGGTACATTTAATAATTAAGAGTTAGCTGTAAGAAATAGAATAATTATTGGTTTAATTTATAAAAGGAGAAGTATTATGTTCGAAATCATGGATGCAGAAGACCAGGAAGCAGTTATAAAAGTTATTGGTATCGGCGGCTGTGGTGGTAATGCAGTGGACCACATGATTCAGAATGGGGTACAAGGTGTTGAGTTTATTAGTGCCAATACTGATGCGCAGGCTTTGAAGCGTAATAAAGCACGTATCCTGTTGCAATTGGGATCTGCTATCACTAAGGGGTTGGGTGCGGGAGCAAATCCTGAAATTGGACGCGAGGCTGCACTGGAAGATCGTGACCGTATTGCTGAGTTGATTGAAGGTGCAGACATGCTATTTATTACTGCTGGTATGGGTGGTGGCACCGGTACTGGTGCCGCACCAGTGGTTGCGCAGGTAGCAAAGGAAATGGAAATCCTAACCGTGGCAGTTGTGACAAAACCGTTCGCATTTGAGGGTAGGCGCCTAAAAACAGCAGAATCCGGAATGGAAGCATTGTCACAGTATGTTGATTCGTTAATCGTGATTCCAAACGATAAGCTAATGTTAGTTTTGGGGGATGATGTTAGTATGCTAGATGCATTTAAGGCAGCAAACAACGTACTCTATGGTGCAGTTGCAGGGATTGCAGAGGTAATCAACTGCCCGGGTCTCGTTAATGTAGATTTTGCTGATGTGAAAGCTGTGATGTCGGAAATGGGCATGGCTATGATGGGGTCAGCATTTTCTACAGGGGTTGACCGCGCGCGTTTGTCTGCAGAACAGGCAGTTGCAAGCCCTCTGCTGGAGGATGTGAACCTCTCAGGTGCGCGTGGGGTGTTGGTAAACATTACTGCCAGCTCAGGACTGAAAATGCGCGAAGTTCACGAGGTGATGAATACAATCAAGGGTTTTATTGCCGAAGATGCGACTGTGATTGTTGGTACTGTAATCGAAGAAAACATGCAGAATGACTTACGTGTTACGGTAGTGGCAACTGGGCTTGGTGGTTTGCCGAATAGCGTTCAGCCTCAACCGATAAGTATTATTCATTCTCGCACCGGAACTGATGACACTGTATCAGGGGATACTGTGAACTGGAGAGAGCTCGATATTCCTGCTGTTAGTCGCACAAATAGACGTGATGCAACAGTGGAAGCAATGAAACAGTCCGGTGTGGAGGTATTAGACATTCCAGCATTTTTAAGGAAACAGGCCGACTAAAAATGTTACAAGTTATTAACAATATAATTTTTAGAAAATATGCGGGACAGAATTTGTAGAACTCAATAATTAAATTTTTCAAACTAATTGGTATAACTTTATTTTTCTCTATGCTTTAGTCGGTCAATGCCTCCCATATAAGGGCGCAAGACTTCAGGAATAGAAACACTGCCATCAGCATTTTGGTAGTTTTCTAGAATCGCTATTAGACAACGTCCCACTGCCAGACCCGAACCATTTAAAGTATGTAATAGTTCCGGTTTACCCTTCTCATTACGAAAGCGTGCCTTCATGCGTCGCGCCTGGAACGCTTCGCAATTACTACACGAAGAAACTTCCCGATAAGTGTTTTGTGCGGGTAGCCAGACCTCAATATCGTAAGTCATAGTTGCGGAAAATCCCATGTCACCTGTATGTAACAACATCACTCGATAAGGTAATTCTAGTTTTTGGAGAATCTTTTCAGCATGACCAACAAGCTGCTCTAGTGCTTCGTAGGATTTCAGAGGATGAACAAGTTGTACAAGCTCTACCTTGTCGAATTGATGCTGGCGGACCAGGCCGCGCGTATCCTTGCCATAGTTTCCTGCTTCAGAACGAAAGCATGGTGTGAGTGTAGTAAGCTTGATGGGCAGGGATTCCAGAGAAACAATTTCATTGCGTGCGCAGTTAGTTAGCGGTACTTCTGAAGTAGGGATTAAATACCAATTTTCCTCTTGTAATCCTTTGTCAGTCTTGCTTTCTTCACTCTCGCACTTTTTTCGAGAGATTTTAAATAAATCTTCTTCAAATTTAGGTAATTGTCCAGTTCCATACAAACTCTCTGCATTGACTAGGTACGGTACATAGGTTTCGGTGTAACCATGTTCCTGGGTATGTGTGTCCAGCATGAACTGCGCTAGTGCGCGGTGTAGTCGGGCAAGTTCGCCTACCATTAAACTGAACCGCGTGCCACTAAGTTTTGTTGCAGTTCTGAAATCTAATAACCCTAGACCTTCGCCGATATTTACGTGATCCTTTACTGGGAAACTAAATGAACCCGACGTCTTTTCTGTCCCCCAGTGTCGCACTTCCTTATTTTTGCCGTCTTTTGGAACAGTATCATGTGGCAGATTTGGGATTACATCTAGCAGCTGGTTTAATTTATTCTCAATATTACCTAGTTTTTTCTTAGCGTCCTTTAGCTGCTTAGGTATTTTCTTCGTTTGATCCAATAAAGATATTATCTCTTTATCACTCATATCATACCCAGCCGAACGAAGTCGACCAACATTGTGTGCAATCTTATTTCTTGTTTCTTCCAGTTTCTGTGTATTTATCCGTATAGATCCGCGCTCTTCCATCAGTTTCTTAAGGTCCTCAGTTGGTTGAAATCCACGCGAAGAAAGGCCGTTGAGTACTTTTATTAGATCAGTACGTAACAGATGAATGTCTAGCATATAAAAATTCCCTGAATAGAACGCATTTCATTTATAGTTTGGAAGGAATAGCCTACCCTGGCTTACGGGGATTTTTTACCTTTTTGTCTAGTTCGCGAAAATGTGCTAGTTTTTCAGAGATCCTTTCTTCAAGTCCGCGTGTTGTAGGCTTATACAATTTTACGGCTGGCATGCCTTTAGGAAAATAATCCTCTCCAGCGGAGTAGGCTTCTATATCATCATGAGCGTAACGATATTCGCATCCAATACCTAGTTCTTTCATCAGCTTGGTAGGCGCATTGCGTAAATGATTTGGTACAGGGTGTGACTTATCATTGCTGATAAGAGACCGAGCTTTATTATACGCGAGGTAAGAAGAATTACTCTTTGGTGCGCAGGCTAGATATAGTACTGCCTGTGTAAGTGCCAACTCGCCTTCAGGGCTGCCCAGGCGCTCGAAAGCTTCGCAGGCATTCAACGCTATTTGCAATGCACGCGGATCGGCCAGTCCGATGTCTTCCGTTGCTGCACGGATCAACCGCCGTCCTATGTAAAGCGGGTCAGTGCCGCCATCAAGCATACGGCACATCCAGTAAAGTGCGGCATCTGGATCAGAACCACGTACCGATTTATGCAGTGCAGATATCTGGTCGTAGAATTCATCACCATACTTGTCAAAACGGTGTAGGTTAGAAGAGAGTATATTGCGGACATAATCTGCGGTAAGCTCTGTAATTTCCTCAGTTTCTGCAGCAATTTTTGTTTGTTCCAGTAAATTGAGCAAACGTCGTGCATCTCCGTCAGCAAATCCAATCAGCATGCGTTTCGCGTCATTGGATAAACTTAATCCAATCAATGCATGATTTACCGCTCGATCTAATAGAATAGCAAGTTCGTCTTCCGACAATGTTTTAAGCACGTAAACATGAGTACGTGACAGCAGAGCGCTGTTAACTTCAAAAGAAGGGTTCTCGGTAGTGGCGCCAACAAATGTTACTAATCCTTTTTCAACATAAGGTAAGAATGCATCCTGCTGTGACTTGTTAAAACGATGCACTTCATCTACAAACAAAATGGTATGTCGGCCCGATTGCTGCAGCGTCACCTGCGCTAGTTCTATCGCATCACGGATATCCTTAACCCCCGAAAGCACTGCTGATAGTGATATGAACTTAGCATCAAAGACCAGCGCCATGAGTCGTGCCAGAGTGGTTTTGCCGGTACCGGGAGGCCCCCAAAGGATCATTGAGTGGGGTTTTCCAGCTTTGAACGCGATACTTAAAGGCTTGCCCGCACCAAGTAAGTGCGACTGACCGATAATATCTTCCGGTTTTTGTGGGCGTAATTGTTCCGCTAATGGTGTAGAAGGTTCATGTTTCTCGAACAAGTCAGTCACTAATCACATCCGCATTCTTGGGCGGGGTGAATTTGAATAACCCGGGTTCTAGGTTGGGATTTTTCTGAAAACTTGAAAATGTAATCACCGTGGTCTGGCCAAAATTATCATGCAATACAACTGTTTTCAGAATACCTGTTGGTGTAAATCCCAATCGTATCAATTCAAACGAACCCTCTTTAATTTTAGGTTTAGCTTCTAGCCATTCTAGTTCCCCCTGTAAGCCGATTTCATTTAGATCAAAATTTGATTCAATAGTATTATCGCCAGCGAGCAGCGCAGCTGGACTACTGCCGAGGGCTATATCAAGTTTCCGTACTGTAACTTGATTCAGATCGAGGTCATAAAACCATACTTTTGTACCATCTCCGACAATCAGCTGCTCATATGGTTTTTCATATTTCCATCTAAATTTTCCAGGACGTTCGAATTGCATTGTGCCACTTACTTCTTGTATTGTGCGCGCATTTTTATCGAGTAAAATTTGAGAAAATGTCGCACGGGCTACGTGAACGTCTTTAATAAAAGATTTGAGACTGTCCATGGCGCCAGCCAAGGCCATACAAGGGAGAAATAATAGAAACAGGAAAAAATAGGTTCGTTCAATGAAATTCATGACGTTTCTTAATAGAGATCCTGACTATGTGTTACCCAAAAAAATAAAACACATTCTCCTGGGGAACTATTCATTCCGTTCTTGAACCAAGATTTCTCTGCTGCCATTGCTTTGCATAGCAGAGACAAGGCCGTTGTTCTCCATCTTTTCAATCATCCGCGCTGCGCGATTATAACCAATGCGTAGATGTCTTTGTACAAGCGAGATTGAGGCACGACGAGTCCTCATTACAACCGCGACTGCTTCTTTGTAGAGCGGGTCAAACTCACCACTTTCTTGCACAGTTCCAGTGCCATACTCACTTTCACTACCCCCTTCTTCAAACGAATCGAGCACGCCATCTACAAAGCGAGGCTCACCGTTCTTCTTAAGATGTTCTACTACCCGGTGTACTTCCTGATCAGAGACAAAAGCACCATGTACTCGTTGTGGGTATCCGCTTCCAGGGGGTAGATAAAGCATATCGCCTTGTCCTAGTAATGTTTCAGCGCCCATCTGGTCGAGGATAGTACGTGAATCTACCTTACTTGATACCTGAAATGCTACCCGTGTAGGAATATTAGCTTTAATAAGACCAGTAATAACATCTACTGAAGGCCGTTGAGTTGCAAGTAGCAAGTGCACACCTGCTGCTCGAGCTTTCTGAGCGAGCCTGGTAATTAACTCTTCTACCTTCTTACCTACCACCATCATCAAGTCTGCTAGCTCGTCGATCACTACCACAATCAGCGGCATTTCTTCTAGTGGTTCTGGCGCATCAGGTGTCAAGCTTAACGGATTAGTGAGTGTGTCCTCATTATTAACTGCATCACGGATTTTCTGGTTGTAACCACCTATATTTCGTACTCCTAACAACGACATTAGTTTATAACGTCGTTCCATTTCCGCTACGCACCAGCGCAACGCATTTGCTGCTTGTCGCATATCGGTTACCACTGGTGTCAGTAAGTGCGGAATACCTTCATACACAGAGAGTTCCAGCATTTTCGGGTCTACTAGAATTAGGCGTACTTGCTCAGGTGTAGCCTTGTAGATGAGACTTAGAATCATGGCGTTTATTGCTACCGATTTGCCCGATCCAGTTGTTCCTGCTACAAGTATGTGTGGCATTCTTGCTAGGTCAGCTACTACTGGATGTCCACCTATGTCTTTTCCCAGTGCAATAGTTAATGGAGAGGGCATATCAGCATAGGCCTGCGAACTAAAGATCTCAGATAGCCTCACTATTTGTCGCTTTGGATTGGGAATTTCCAGCCCCATGCTTGTTTTACCGGGGATGATTTCAACTACACGTATACTTGCTACCGACAGTGATCGTGCCAGGTCTTTTACTAGATTCAGAATCTGGTTACCTTTCACTCCTACGGCGGGTTCAATTTCGTAGCGAGTAATAACTGGCCCAGGGTAAGCAGCCACAATCCTAACTTCCACTCCGAAATCGAATAGTTTGCGCTCAATTAGGCGTGACGTGAATTCGAGTGTATCGGGTGACAGTATTTCTACATCTTTTTCCGGTTCATCTAATAAGTGCAGGGGCGGCAAGGGTGAATCGGGCAGATCAGCAAACAATGGAACTTGTTTTTCCTTAATTTCACGTGGTGATTTAAGAATCGTATTAACGGGTGGTTCGATATGTAGTGGCGGGTGGCCCTCAAAACGTTTTTTCTCGATTTTGACCAATTCCTTACGCTTAATCATCGAAGCCGTACCCATGCGTCGATCCTGTCGAGCTTGTAAATGTTGCTTAATACCTAAATAGAAATTTTCAATTACACTTCCCAGTTTCTCTACGAAACGCACCCATGAAAACCCAGTGAATAAGCTGAAACCGATAGCAATCAATATTAGTAATGTAAGAGTCGATCCGGTAAAACCTAATGCCTGTGTTAGATTCTTAACGATCAAGTTACCCAGCATCCCACCAGGTTCTTGGGGTAGGAGTACGTTGGGAATATACAGCCTTAGTGCTTCAAGTCCACTACTCGAAACTAGGAATGTAACAAAACCAACAGCTGAAACAAACAATGGGCGCCGGTCAAATATTCCTACTGCATCAATACTACGATAACCCCACGATACTAGGTAGATGAGAAACAATACCCACAACCATGCTGAAACGCCAAATAAATACAGAAGCAAATCAGCTAACCACGCTCCTATATGTCCGCCTGGGTTGTGTATCAGATTGTTACCGCTAGCATGCGACCAACCTGGATCGGTACGATCATAGCCATAAAATATCAGTACCAGATAAAGAGCCACGCCCAGTAAAGCAAGCGAGCTGGATTCACGCAGCAGCCTTATGATTCTCGGTGGGAGGGGATTTGCACCTGGTTTTTTTGCCATCGACTTGTTGACGAGACTCATGAGTAGTATCAAGGGAAGATGAGCACTGATTTTATAAGACTAAGTTGACCACAAAAACAAACTCTATTTGCTGGGGCTTATTGAGCTTAAAGAGATCAGATACTTGGTTTTCTAGACTTGAGTGTGGGCATGAGCACGCCCTATCTCCTGCGCGTATACCTCAAGCTTGTGATGTAGCACGATGCTTCTTCTCTCGATGCTGATATACTCGCCATCAACTAGATCTCGCATTACGCGTGTAACCATTTCGCGCGATGCACCAACCATCCTTGCAATGTCTTGGTGGGTAAGTTTGTCATCAATTACTAATGTATCACCCTGTTTCTCTGAGAATTCCAGCAATGCCTGGGCCACTCTGCCATATACATTGACAAGAGCCAAGCTTTCTATTTTTCTGTCTGCTTCGCGGAGTTTTTGCACTAGACCAAGCATGATTTGCATTGACAAGGCTGGACTTGAGGCTAGACATTTCCTGAAGGCATCTTTTCTGATCATCATAAGTTCGCATGGTCCGCGCGTAACAATGTCAGCAGAACGTGGGTGGTCATCAATTAAAGCCATTTCACCGAAAATATCTCCCTGTTCCAATAATGACAAAATTACTTCCTTGCCATCTATATCAACGATACTAACCTTGACGCTTCCAGAAACAATTATGTAAAGAGAATCCGCTTTATCGCCAGCAGAAAGGATGAACTTGTTTTTCGGATAATCTCGTGTATTTACCACATTTGCTAATAACTCGATGAGTTCAGTCGATAGTGAGGAAAAAAGGGGGACGTCACGTAACGCTGTGGCTATATGTTCTTTAGTTAACTTTTCCATTCGGATAATTTCTCCATTTGATTGATCTGGTCAGCACAGTTTGTCTTTTCTGCCATATCTCTCTACAAATTTAGAAACTTAAGCTCAGTGCTCATTCTACCACTCTGCTGGAAAATGCAAATACTGTCTATATACTAATGATCACGTAGTTTTTCATCTAATTCTTCGATCCAATGTTTAATAGTCAAGGGTGTAGCACTTTGTAGGTGTATGAGGCAACCAATATTTGCGGTAACGATCTGAGTAGGGTTATTAGATTGCAGTTCTACTATTTTATTTCTCAGCAGCTGTTTAGACAATTGTGGTTGTAGGATTGAATAAGTCCCCGCTGCACCACAACAAAGATGAGAATCCCGAACAAAAGTTAAGTCAAACCCTGCGGTTGTAAGAATCTTTTCTACTGTCCCATGAATTTGTAATCCATGTTGTAGAGTACAGGGAGAATGGAAAGATAGTTTTGATTTCTTGGAGCTAGTATTAGGCATCGAATAATTTATGAGAGGGGAGTTCTTAGTTTCAACTTCTAGAATTTCACTTATGTCTTTGGTTAGCTCCGAAATGCGTGCTGCTTTTTCTGCATAGTTATGATCATGGCGTAACAGATGCCCATACTCTTTTACAGTTACGCCACAGCCACTTGCAGTCATTACAATAGCTTCAATTCCCAGGTCTACCCCATTTTCAATATGTGGCCACCAGGCATCTACATTGCGGCGCATATAATCTAATCCTTCTTGCTGTGCATTTAGATGGTAAGAAACCGCACCGCAACAACCCGCGTTCTCTGCTCTGATAAGTGAAATACCAAGTCTATCCAGTATTCGTGCGGCGGCAGCGTTAATATTGGGCGCTATTGCTGGTTGTACACAGCCATTGAGTACCAGCATCCTGCGTGCGTGCCGCACTGATGGCCATTCTCCCGCATCTCTGGCTTTAGATGGTACCAAGTCCTTAATTCTTTTTGGCAGCAATGACCTGATAATCTGCCCCATTCTGAGCAGCGTTGCGAAAATGCTGGGGTTGGGTAGTACTTGGCGCAATGCGTACCTTATGAAACTAGCTCCTAAGCTGCGTCCAACCTGTTTTTCAACAATATTACGACATATATCCACTAATCGACCGTAGCGTACTCCAGATGGGCAAACGGTTTCACAGGCTCGGCAGGTGAGGCAGCGGTCCAAGTGCAGTTGAGTCTTTTGAGTGGCCGTCTGTCCTTCCAGCACTTGTTTCATAAGATAAATTCGTCCACGTGGGCTATCTAGCTCATCATCCAGTAACTGATAAGTTGGACAAGTAGCTAAACAGAAGCCACAGTGAACACAGGACCGAAGTATGGAATCTGCTTCATTCCCTTCAACGGAGCCTTTGATAAAGTCGGCAAGATTAGTCTGCATTTTTTACAATTCCCGATACATTCGGCTAGGGTTAAGTATTCCAACCGGATCAAACTTTTCCTTTATGCGTTGGTAGATCCTTATCATCTCTGACCCAGGAGGATGAAACACGGAAACAGATTGTTTGTTATAGCGAAATAGCGTAGCGTTGCCACCCACGGAGCTTGTCACTGAGCGAACAAAATTTGCATCTACATCCTTATCTTCATTACAAGTAAACCAACGCAGTGCTCCACCCCACTCGATCAATTGCTGTCCTGGTAATAGCAGTGGCGGTATGCTAGATTTTACGGACAAACGCCATAGTGATTTGCCAGACTGAAAAAATGAGTGTGTTTGTTCACGTATTGAATTCCAGAAAACTAAACCATCAGATATCGCTTCGCCACCTAGTTTAGTATGGGCCGCACATACTGCAGATTCAGCACCAGAAAGTCTCAATGTTAGATTATCATCATAAAAACAAGTCGCAGAGATCGGTAGTGGTTTTCCAGCCCACTGATTCATTTTTTCAATGGCAACAGCTTCTTTCATTTGCATACGTAATGTCAGTTCAATGGGTGGTAACGGCAGCACCTTTAGAGAAATTTCTAACAGCAATCCAAGTGTTCCCATTGAGCCCGTCATCAAACGAGAAATATCATAGCCTGCGACATTCTTTATTACTTGTCCGCCAAAACGCAGATCATTTCCCCTACCGTCTAGCATGCGTACGCCTAGAATAAAATCGCGTACTGCGCCAACAGATGCCCGGCGCGGACCAGATAATCCGCAGGCAACACAGCCACCGAGCGTGGCACCAGGCCCAAAATGTGGTGGTTCGAAGCCCAGCATCTGATTGTGCATCCGTAATTCGTCTTCAAGATCTACTAGAGAAGTTCCAGTGCGAGCTGTCATCACTAACTCTGTAGGATCGTAATCTACGATGCCGGTATAATCGGTAACACCAAGAGTATCGTTGGTGTTTTCATTAATGTTGTTACCATAAAAGTCTTTACTGCCTCCGCTGCGTATACACAATGGTGTTTTGTGTCTCGCTGCTACGCAAATGATATTAGCGTACCGGTCAATAATATCTTTCATGGATTTTATTGTTAAGCTTGTCTCAGTTGGTTTTTCAGCCAATTGTTAAAACCTAGGCAAACCTGGAAACTTGTCTTCATTCAGATGTACATGCATAGCACCGTGTTCTGCGCAGCGACGCAAAGTTGGTACAGCCTTCCCCGGATTTAATAATCCATCGGGATCGAATGCTGCTTTTACTGCATGAAATATTTCCAGCTCCCCTGTTTTAAACTGCGAGCACATTTGATTGATCTTCTCTATACCGACACCATGTTCACCGGTAATAGTTCCGCCGACTTGAATGCACATCTCCAGTATTTTTGCTCCAAATTCTTCGGTTTTTTTCAGCTCCCCGGGCTGATTTGCATCGTATAGAATTAATGGATGCAAATTGCCATCACCCGCGTGAAATACGTTCATACAACGTAGGCCATACTCAATAGAAAGCTTTTCGATACCATCTAATACTTGTGCAAGTTTCTTACGTGGAATAGTGCCATCCATGCAGTAATAATCAGGTGAAATACGGCCGGCCGCAGGAAACGCAGCCTTACGCCCAGCCCAGAATTTAAGCCGTTCAGTTTCGTTATTTGATGTTTTTATATCCATCGCACCATTCTTTTTCATAATTTGATTAATACGTTGGATTTCATCTATCACTTCCTCCGTTGTGCCGTCAGATTCACACAACAGAATTGCCTCTGCCTCAAGGTTATAGCCGGCATGGACATATTCTTCTACTGCATGAGTTGCTATTTTGTCCATTATTTCCATGCCAGCAGGAATAATACCTGCTCCAATTACATCAGCCACTGCATTTCCTGCTTTTCGGATATCATCAAAGGCCGCCATGACTACTTGGGCTTTTTCTGGTATAGGAATAAGTTTTACTGTAATTTCAGTAATGATACCTAGCATACCTTCACTACCAGTCATAAGCGCCAATAAATCGTAGCCAGGGGTATCTAGGCAGGTACCGCCAATTTCAAGATACTCACCCTCAATAGTTATTACTCGCAGTTTGAGAATATTGTGCACCGTAAGTCCATATTTTAGACAATGCACCCCCCCCGAGTTTTCAGCTACATTTCCTCCAATGGAACAAACGATTTGCGAAGAGGGATCAGGCGCGTAATATAGACCATATGTTGCTGCAGATTCGCTAATAGCTAGATTACGCACTCCCGGTTGCACACGTGCAGTGCGTGAAATTGGATCGATTTCAAGTATTTGCTTCAATTTGGCAAGCGATAATAAAATTCCCTTTGCATGGGGTAGCGCGCCACCGGATAAACCTGTACCTGCACCTCGTGCAACAACAGGAGTTTTGGATATATTACAAATTCGCAGAATTCTTATAATTTCTTCTTCAGTTCGTGGTAGTACTACGATCATTGGCATTTGCCGATAAGCTGACAAACCATCACACTCATATGGTTTTAGATCCTCTGTTTCATGCAGTACCGAATCAGGTGGCAAGAAAATACGCAGACTATTTACGAGTTCGAGAGTGTGCATAGATTTAGGTTTTTTGAATTTAGTGGTTAGCTAATTTTTCCAAAGCTAGGATCATTACCGAACTATCAAGTTTAGCATTACCTTGGGCAATGCAGGCATTGAACAATTCCTGAGTAGCTGCAGTATTAGGCAAATTTATTCCCAACGCATGTGCATTGGTAAGAGCAATATTCAAGTCTTTCCGATGTAGTTCAACACGAAACCCTGGATTAAATGCGCGCATAATCATACGCTCGCCATGAATTTCTAAAACACGTGATGAAGCAAAACCACCCATTAGTGCCTGACGTATTTTATTAGGGTTTGCACCGGCCTTAGACGCGAACAACAGTGCTTCACCTACCGCCTCAATGGTAAGCGCAACAATAATCTGGTTTGCAATTTTGCAGATCTGACCAGCACCATTGTCACCTACTAAGGTAATTTTATTGCCCATTAATTCAAGAATAGGCTTTACTTTCTCAAACACCTGTTCTTGGGCACCCACCATAATCGTAAGAGTGCCATTCTTTGCACCCATATCTCCTCCTGATACCGGGGCATCCACATAAAAACAGCCAAGATGGTTGATTCTGGCAGAGAATTTTTTAGTTTCAATGGGAGAAATTGAGCTCATATCCACCACGGTCTTACACTGGTTTAGACCTTGTACTACACCGTTTTCGCCAAATAGTACTTTTTCTACATCAGGTGTATCCGGCAACATGGTGATGATGATATCGGCATTTTGTGCTACTTGTCTGGCAGAGGAAGAAGCTTTTCCACCTTGTTCGATTAAGTCTCCAGGTACGCCACTTCTGGAATGGAGGAACAACGAGTGTCCACCCTTAATAAGATTTTGAGCCATAGGCTTTCCCATAATGCCAAGACCGATAAAGCCAATATTTGCCATAATATTTTATAAAAAATACAACACATTGCATTCTACTATGGAACTCTCGAGAAAAAAGAAGCTGTACAAGAATTACAGCGGCGGGTAGTAGAATTTAGAACATGATTAAGAGTTTGAGTGATCTGCCTAGATGAGGAGAGAACACATAAACCTAATTATATGTAAGCGGGGTAATTAATACCATTACTAGTTAAGTATCGTCGAGTAAATTGTTAGTTTTAGGAAAAGTCTACGGGAAAAGTGTAGAGTAGTGATCTCCCAATGGTACGACTACTTTATTGGCTGATAGACTGCTTTCTAGCTACGAGATTATTCATCCAAACAATCGGGCCAACTCTATCCCGGGATCATTTGATCGCATTAGGGCCTCTCCCACTAGAAATGCATTGACATGATGATCGCGCATCATGGTTACATCAGCAGGAACAAGTATTCCGCTTTCAGTGATAACAATGTGCCCCGACCTTTCGATTTCTTCGCCTGGTGGGATTTGGCCGAGAAGATTTAGCGTAGTGTCTAGCTTTGTTTCAAAAGTGTGTAGGTTGCGATTATTGATGCCAACCAACGGAGTGTTTAATTGAAGTGCAAGCTCCAACTCTGCACCATCGTGAACTTCCACTAGGACCGCCATACCAAGTGAGTGGGCTAGGGATTCGAGTTTAAGCATTTGGATAATTACTCTATCTGTTTTCCTGGTCTTCTCTGTAAATAGAGGAGAGTTTAAGAAAACTGCCACGACAAGCAAGATGCAGTCTGCTCCCATAGCACGAGCTTCTACCACTTGATATTCATCAAGCATAAAATCTTTGCGTAGTACAGGTAAATTGCAGGCGGCACGTGCCAGCTTCAAGTCTTTTGCGCTGCCTTGGAAAAATTGTTTGTCGGTCAGTACTGACAAGCAAGTTGCACCATGTGACGCGTAGCTATCAGCAATTTCAGCAGGGTTGAAATTTTCTCGTAATAGCCCCTTGCTAGGGCTAGCCTTCTTAATCTCCGCGATGACTGCTGGTAATCTTGAGACAATTTGATTACGGATGGCGCCAGTAAAATCCCGAGGTGGTGCAGCAGCTTCAGCTTCTGCACTAATCACGGCAAGAGGTTTCTTAGTTTTCGCAGCAGAAATTTCTTGTGTTTTTACGGTAAGGATTTTCTGTAGGATGTCAATCATCTACAAATTTTATCAAAAAATAGATAAGTAAGAACGTATTGGGTTGGAAAGAACGCAGAGGGCGGGCAAGTTTTGCAAATTATTCACTATGTATCTGATATTATTTTCTATATGAATAAAGTTATATTTAAAAATAGATTTCAGTCTACATTTGCTCAGATCTCTGGTATTTGTAGAAAAATGGAAATCGGATTTCTTCTTATCGTCAAGACCATATTTACCTAGTTACTATGCATCAGTAAATTTAATCAACTCTCGTAATTTTCTTCTGGCCAAGCCTTTTTGTACTGCTATACGGGCTTTTTCTACGCCTTGCTCTAGTGATTCTGCTGCACCAGCAACATAAATTGCAGCGCCTGCATTAAGTAGCACTATATCCAACGCTGTTCCGGGCTGATTGTCTAGAACAGATAGCAACATGTCTTTGGACTGTGTGCTGTCCTGAACTGTAATTGTTGCAATGTTGGCAGTTTTCATACCAAAATCCTCTGGTTTGATAGTATATTCATTTACTTTGCCGTGCCGAAGTTCTCCCACATTAGTCTCACATGCAGTGGTGATTTCATCTAGTCCATCTTGGCCATACACTACCATTACATGATGGCTATCCAGACGTTGTAATACACGCGCTAATATTCCAACAAGTTCAGGGCTAAACACCCCTAGCACTTGATTCTTTGCTCCAGCAGGATTGGTTAATGGCCCTAAGATATTAAACAGGGTGCGTACCCCTAGCTCACGACGTACCGGTGTTACATGTTTCATGGCGCTATGGAAATTGGGTGCAAACATAAAACCTACACCAATTTCGTTGATAGCTTGAGCTACTTGTTGTGATGTCTGATTAAGATTGACACCCAGGGCTTCAAGCACATCAGCGCTTCCCGATTTACTGGAAACCGAGCGTCCCCCATGTTTTGCAATACGAGCTCCGGCAGCTGCTGCTACAAATGCTGCAGCGGTAGAAATATTGAAAGTATGCGCGGTATCGCCACCAGTGCCACAAGTATCCACCAGATTTTGGAGATCAGTGGCACCTACCTTTGTAACAAATTCGCGCATCACCTGTGCAGCTGCAACGATTTCCCCAATGGTCTCCTTTTTAACCCGCAAACCACTGATTATGGCAGCGATGAGTACCGGCGACATTTTGCCCTCTATGATCTGACGCATGAGTGATTGCATTTCATCATGAAGTATCTCGTGGTTCTCGATCACGCGGGTAAGCGCTTCTTGCGGTTTCATGATCTGATCCTTTAGTTGTATATCCATCATCTTTTTCACCGTTGCAACTTACTGGGTAAGAAAATTCCCCAGTAATTTGTGTCCATGTTCGGTCAGGATGGACTCTGGGTGAAACTGTACACCATGAACTGCCAGGGTTTTGTGGCGTATGCCCATAATTTCCCCATCTTCGGTCCATGCAGTTATTTCGAGGCAATCTGGCAGACTTTTGTGTTCGATGACGAGAGAATGATAGCGAGTGGCAGAGAATGGATTTGGTAGGCCGAGAAACACACCGGTGCCATTATGAGAAATTAGCGTGGTTTTTCCGTGCATGAGTTGCTTAGCATGGATAATTTTGCCGCCGAATGCTTGTCCTATACATTGATGGCCTAGACATACGCCTAATATGGGAACCTGGCTACAATAACTCCCAATCAACGGGATCGACACACCCGCTTCATTGGGTGTACAGGGGCCAGGAGAAATCACGATAAACGAGGGTTCCAGCTTTGTAACCTCATCTGGAGTAATTGCATCGTTACGAAACACCGTCACTTCTTCTCCCAGTTCTCCAAAATATTGCACTAGGTTGTAAGTGAAGGAGTCGTAGTTATCGATCATCAGCAGCATATTGGCCTTTCCATGGCGTGTATATTGAGTAATGAGTAGAATTGTTGATATGGTACCCCCATTAATACCCCCTTTTTAATTTGGTACCCTATGATTGCCAGGTAATTTAGGAGAGGGTTATACCCTTGTTAGGGGGTGTCAAACATAGCGCGCCAGAATTATGATTACTCTTTAGATTTATGATCTAACAACTCGCCAGCAGTGCAATAAGTATTTTACCGCTTTTTAAAAGGGTGTAAGGTGGATATTACTTAATAGGAGGAAACTATGAAAACAATATTGGTTGTTTTATTGTTAGTTTCTGGTTCTGTAATGGCACAGAATGAACTATTTATAGGCCCAGTCATGGAACAAATGATGTTAGAAGATGAGCAATTTGAAGCAGAAAAGCGACATAAAGAACAAATGGAAGCACTAAAAGAACAAAGGGAACTAATAAGAGAAGAAACGGAAGAAATGCGTCTACTTCGTGAAGAAATGGAAGATTTAAACGATTAGAAAGTTAGATATGCCTCGCGTGCGCGAGAATAACCGGGGATAGTTTTGGATGCTGTTATACTTACAACAGAGTTTTTTGTAAAGGCTCACTGCCATTTACTTGTTTTTTAACCCATAGGAAAAACCATGAAAAAGCTACTAATGATTATTATCACTCAATTTATCTTTATTGGTGCGGCGAATGCTGTTGTCAATATCAACACTGCTACCCAGGAAGAGCTTCAAACACTTCCAGGCATCACTGCCGCCAGAGCCGAGGCCATTATTAACTATCGCTCGAAGGCAGGTGCATTTAGAAATGTGGAAGACGTAAAAAATATCGAAGGGATCGACGACAGCACCATGGATATGATGGATTTTTATAACAGCGTTAAGCTCAAAGACTAGGGCAAACCAACCTATTCATAAACACATAGCTGATAATGAATAAGGAGAGTAACGATGAGACAAGCATCCATC
>SMUY01336725.1_pt1 | contig 32248 bp, 27 predicted proteins | sample 2456441 | NCBI WGS metagenome assembly SMUY01 (sample SAMN11095931, study PRJNA526329) | marine sediment metagenome | biome: Marine sediment; feature: Surficial sediment; material: Deep marine sediment; isolation source: Hadal surficial sediment | place: Pacific Ocean | collected 2014-11 | depth...
CCAACCATCACCACAACGCCGAGCTGGATCGAACGATCCAGACTGCCCACACCAACCCACCAGTCCAGCGGCCGCTGGACTGGTGGGTTGGTGTGGGCAGTCTGGATCGTTCGATCCAGCTCGGCGTTGTGGTGATGGTTGGTGCCGCGGTTTATTTCGTAGCGTTGCTAATGCTGGGGTTGCGGCCATCGCAGTTGAAGCTGGACGAGGGGACGCGATGATGACTGTGGAAACTGTAGGAGTCCGTCCCAATCCGCCCGCATTGATGAACAAATATATCAGTCATTGGTGCGGATTGATCTTTAGTGCAATGAACACGAGTAACGAACTCGCCCGCTTGGCGGGCTCCTACGGCATTTCTATATACAATAGCGTTTCGTTTTCCAATACTTCGCCAAAATGCATCTCGTCCGTAGCGTAAAAGACTTTCCATTCCACCTCGTCGCCGACGGTAGCGTCGCCACTATCGGCTCCTTCGATGGTTTGCATCTTGGCCACCAGAAGTTACTAAATCACGTGCTCGATGAAGCCAGGGCCCGCAACGTGCCCTCTATTGTCATGAGTTTTGAGCCGACGCCCAAAGAATTTTTTTCTCAGGCAAGTCCTCCTGCGCGCCTGATGAGGTTTCGCGAAAAGTTTGAGGCGCTGGCGGAATTTGGCGTGGACATATTTTATTGTCCACCATTTGACGAAGCCATGAAGAATATCGCTGCCGATACATTCATTCGGAAAATCCTGGTACACGCGATGAACATAGAGCAACTGGTGATCGGCGACGATTTCAGGTTCGCCAGGGACCGGATGGGAAACCTCGGGACATTGCAAAGTGCAGGCCACGCCTTGAAATTCAGTGTTGCCGAGATGTGCAGTGTGATGTCCGGCGACGAGCGGGTGAGTAGCTCGACGATCAGGCATTTGCTTTGGCAGGGCGACCTCGAATCTGCCGGCAGGCTGCTTGGTCGTCACTATAGAATGTCGGGCAAAGTTATAGAGGGAAGCCGGCTCGGGAGAACGCTTGGTTATCCAACGGCTAATGTGAACCTGAACCGTCGCCAAAGTGCCGTAATGGGTATATTCGCAGTGCGGGTATCCGGGGCCACGTGGGGACCGCTGGCGGCTGTGGCAAGTGTCGGTACGCGACCTACTTTTGATGGCACCAGGCCATTGCTCGAAGTGCATATTTTTGACTTCGATAAAGATATATACGGTGACTACATACATGTAGACTTTGTTGCTCGTTTGCGCAGCGAAGAAAAATTTTCTGGCGCCAATGAGTTGATTGAGCAAATGCATCGGGATTCAGCGCAGGCAAGGAAAATTCTGGCCGCATGAACACATAAGCTATTCGGGAAGCGAGCATTGTCAGGCGAAAACACAAAACAAGGGAACGGAGTCAAGTCTTTTTCTATCTGGATAGCCTTGTCTGTACTGGTCGTTGCTTTCGATCATTTGACGAAGTGGATGATCGTCAAATGGGTGCCCATGTACGACAAGATACCGATCAACAGCTTCATCAATATTACGCATCAACGAAATACCGGCGCAGCGTTCAGTTTCCTGGCGGATGCAGGAGGGTGGCAAAAATGGTTTTTCATCGTTCTTGCGGTGGCCGTTAGCGCTTTTATTGTCACCTGGCTTTGGCGCATTCGTACGGCGGGGCAGGTCGTCTTATCTGCAGGATTGGCATTGGTTCTGGGTGGCGCTATTGGCAACGTTATTGATCGCATTGTGCGTGACAGTGTCGTTGATTTCATCCAGGTTCTGATCGCAGGCTGGCCGTTTCCTTCGTTCAATATTGCCGATTCGGCGATTACGGTTGGTGCTGCATTTTTGATTATTGATGCGTTGTTTTTTTCGGGACGGGAGATACCCGCAAAAACGACGTGATCCCCGAAGTCGAATTAGCGAATTGTAGGAGCCCGTTCTGACGGGCAATCCGCCTGCGATGAGGAACAAGCACAACAATGATCGGCGCGGATTGATCTTTAGTGCCATGGTCAGGAAAAGCGAAATCGCCGGTCAGGACGGGCTCTTTTTCCAGATCAACGGCGTGTATTTGTCCAGCAATCGTCGTACGGTCCTGAGCCCTTGGCGCCGCGCCCGTCGATTGTAAATGTCCCGCACTTGCCATCCTCTGTATCACCAGGGATTTGGTACGTCGCGGTCGCGTCAAACGTATTTGCGTCTGCATTGTTCACGCAAACGCTGTAAGTACCAGTATTACTCATGTTGCAACCGGGGAGCGTGAATCCCAGGTTGGTCATGTCCGTCGTGTAGGTATTATTTTGCAGGTAGAACCGCTCTTGCAAGGTAGCAATCTGCAGTAAGTCCGCTTTCGCTTCGTTCCGCTTGGCTTTCGCAACGTATTGCCGATAGTTCGGATAGGCTATTGCTGCCAGAATGCCGATGATAACGACAACGATCATCAGTTCCATCAAACTCATGCCGCGCATGTGCTTACGCATCTCAAAATCTCCATGTTACAACCGCGGTATATGACTCGCAGCTGTCGTATTCGATTGATTCTACATCCGCTGTACTAATGTGTACCGGGGCACAGGTCTCAAATTGAAAAACTGTATCCAGTGACCGGGGCTTCTATCTTCTATCTCCTATCCGGGCCACTGGATCCATACTATGCCATCGTCCTCACCGAACGATTGCTACAAAATACCATCCTGTGTCCACAGCGTTCTGACCGGGTTGTTCGGTCCAAACGGGCTGCCACATTCGGCGCCAACACACATGATTGGTTCCGGCGCACAATCCATGCCTACACAGTTCGGATCATCCGGGCTTGGGAACAGAATTGCCGGCGTCGGCGCGATACCGCCTTGTTGCAATGTTGTACGCCGCGCGTCGTCCGAATCATTCGGATCCAGCGTATCCAGATTGTTGACGACCGGATCACCATTGACCACGTTGACCCGGTAAAGGAAGTTGGTTCCCTTGCCGGCTGAACAGGTCACTGCTGCATTCGAATCCGGCGAGAACGCGACGAAGAATATTGAATCGTCAAAGGTGACGGAGTCGGTCAGTACCTTCTGGTTCGATGGAATCGTAAACTTCCAACCGCGATCACCGGGTGTCAGTACGACCTTTGTCTGGCCGCTAACTTCGATCAGGTCACTGTCCGTAACCACTGAGTAACCGTCATATTCTGCTTGCGTTAGTTTGTTGAACACATCCGGGTCACGTATCGAGAAGAAACGATCAGCAGCATTCAGGTCGAACGGGTGCGCCCGGTAACCGGTACCGATACTGACAGCAATGTAGCGTTTTTCCTGCAGGTCATCGGTGAATATGGACGGATCCGGTGAGCTGTAAAAACGCCGCGTTTCAGCAAGTGTCGGATTACCAATTCCTTCGCCACCCAGTTGCGCGATTATGCCGCCGGTGACGAGGGTTGAAGGTGCCTGCCCGTTGTATATATCGAAACGCCACACCTGGCCACCCAGGTCCGAGGCATACATGCGATCGGCAAAACCGTCGCCCGACAGATCGACTACACGAATACGGTTCGGCATGGCCCGCGTCATCCCCGAGAGCCGCAGGTCCGCGCCGCTATCCGGCCCCGCACGCCACAATTCTGCGCCTGATACCAGGTCGAGGATGTGAATGCCGGCGCCGACACCATCCGGTGTGGAGGAGAACGCATTGGTATCGTGAACGGTGTCGTAGCCGCCACCGATGACAACCACTGCCTTGTCGGAATTCAGCCCGCCGGTCACGATGTTCATGCGGGCAACAACCGGTGTAGACCAGCTCTCACCCATTTCAGGCAAGCTTACTGTCCACAAGAGTTGTGGCGAATTCTTGTTGGTAACATCCAGCGCATAGAAATTATTGCCGCCGCGACGCATGCCGAAAATAAGGTAGACGAAGTCGTTACCGTCGACGATGCCGTTTTTGTTCTCATCTTTCACAACCGGTACGATGTTGCCGTCAATTCCATATTGCTTGTACTTAGAGTTGGGATCGAAGTACAGGCGGTTCAGGTTCGACAGCAGCTCTTTCGGAATGAAGGACCAAAGCTCGGCACCCGTCGAACCGTTGATTGCATGCAGGTAGCCGTCATTGGTGGCCGTAAATACGACCACGTCCGGATTGGCCGGCGTGCCACCATAAACAACTGCGGCCGGCTGCGAATGCAACGGATCGCCCATTACATAGCGAATATTCGTGGCGAAATTGTTGTCCTCGTCCAGCAGGTCCTCGCCGCGCGCCCAGCGTATGAGTTCATCCTTGCTCGGCTCGCCAACAGCGCCAGTCAAACCGAAATCTGCCAGTGTGAATGCGCCGGCATTTGAGGGTGTGACCTGGTTGTTGGTGCTGGTCAGGTCGGTGCCACTGTTGTTCGTGTACAAGTTGCGCACTGCCGGATCCGGCAATTGTTTTGCAGAACCGCCCAGCCGGACATCGTTGCCGTCGGCTCCGCCGACTGTCCAGAAGCTCTTCGCAGTATTCAGGAAGAATCCGGTGGCGGGGTCGACCGCAGCCAAGCCATTGACGTCGGAAATAACCCGGTTGGTAAGCTTGTATTTCTTCAGGTTACCAGGCCAGTGTGCTTTCGCCTTGGCGCCGAACATAGTCATGTAGATATCGTTCAGGTTCTGCGTCCGGTTAAAGGTGTTAACGGAAACGGCCGGTGCAGAGAATGACAACGACTTATCGTTGATATTGGCAATAATTGACAGCAGGGTCTTGGTCAGCGACTCGACGTCATCCGCCAGAAAGTATTGGCCACCGGAGTTCACTGCCGTGTCGCTAAGAATTTTCAAATCGACCGTGAAACCAATGGTGTGCGTCGTAACCAGTTGATCGCCCGGGGTGTTCGGGTCAATGTCCTCTACCGAGAGATATTCGGCAATATCATCAAGGCAGTCGCCCTCGGATGTGAAGGTGCAAGAGGCGCGTCCCAGCGCCGTCGAAAAGTTAGGCAGTGTCGGTACCAGCCCGGGCGCGTCGCCATCCCGGGTCGGTGCGCCATCTGTGAGCAGCACGTTATAATTTTTGGCACAGACATCCCAGGCCGGCTGTTGATAGACTTCTGGACTGGTCGATGCCAGTGCAGCCGGATCAGTCGGCGTTTCGTTAATTATCTCGCCGAAATGCGCCGGCATGCCGCGCCAGTACAACGCAGACTCATATAACGTTTCCGACAACGGCGTCCAGCCACCGGCCGGCAAACTCTCGATCGCATCCAGAACGTCCTGGCGATTGGCATCCAGATCCGTCAGGCCGAGGATCACCGGGCCACCTTGCTGGTTGTTGAAGCGCATCAGGCCGACATTCAGGTTGTTGACCGAACTTAGTACTTTCTTGGTTACGATCTTCATGATATCGGATCGTGACAAGTTGATGCTATTGGGTGAATTCTGCCAGTTCAGGTAATTGCCGTCGTAAAAGGTGTAGCCCAGGTTACGCGGCGCGCTGCCCCAGGAAAGTTCCTGGTTGGGAACATCGATCCAGGGGTCCGGCAAATTAGTGCCATTGTCAGCCCAGAGAAACGTCGGTCGGCCGTCACCGTGCACACCGGAGTCCGCCTGGCATTCGACCGGCTGGGTGTGATAGCCGGTTGCAAGATACTGCCAGCGAAAGGGTCCGTTGCCGGTGCCGTCCTTGCCGCCGTCGCGAAACTGCACCATGGTGTTGGTGAAGCTACCGATGCCGAGAATCTGGTTGGCCGCGTAATCGCAATGAAAATTGGTCTTCCAGACCCAGTTCAGGTTGGTTGCATTGCAGACTGGTATTACGTCAACTTCGGTCCAGTAAATCCTGTTGACATCACAGGCACCTGGGTATGAAGGATTAAGGACGCTGTCATATGGCTCAATGGTTGACTCCATTGTCGTCATGCTGCCTGAAGTGTCCAGGATAAACATGACGTTGGGCTTCGGATTCTGCGTGGGATCCGGGTTAATCAGCAGCAATTCGGTATCGTCCGCTATCGCCGGTACACCGGCCAGCAGTGCAACAGCACAACCAATACTCGTCCATGTAGTCTTAAGTATAGAGATCTTCATGATCTTTCCTCAATCTTGGTTAATTTGTGCACGACTAGATCGTGACTGTGACTGACACAATTGTGTCCGACTCAAGGTGATGTAAAACGGTGACCGGTGTCGTATCCCGATGTGTGACCTGAAAAACCGCTTTGCGGAACTCTTTCAATGGCAGTGATCTGCCATTGACAATATATTGAGTGTTGGGAGTAACGCGCACACGCACCAGGTCGCATTCTGCACATTCTTTGAAGATGATGCCGCTGCTGGGTGTCGCAGGTACCCGGAAATCGCTAAGCGCAACTTCATAGGCCCTGGAGATTGTCGTGAATTCTGCTACGGCCGGAAGGCTTACAACCAGCAACGCACAAATCAGTGATTTTCTAATATTCATGAGTGTTATCCCGTTCCTTAGATCTTCGCTCAGTCAAAATTAAAGTACTTGTGATTCCGGACAAACCACGTAGAAAGCCTGCGTATGAATGGCAGTTGCATCGCGATCTGTGACATTACCAGCGGTGCCCTCACGCTTGGATGACGCTGTCGCAGTCGCTAAAAAATGACATGCCGCGACGCCATTACCACCCAGGCTAAAGGCCCGGTCGGGAACCAGTGTTGAGTCTTCATATTCGATCAACGCAGCAACAGAATCGTTCGCGTTGATGTTCTGTACCAGGTTTACGTTTGCCAGTGGATTAAAGCGCCCTTGCGCCAGCGCCTGCTCAAGGCCGGCTTCAGCAGCCTGAAAAGCGTTTTCATAATTCTGGTTGTTCCTGGCGATCGCCAGTTCCGTCGTTGCCGTGTTCATACCGGATACTGCCAGTACGGTGACGACCACCAGCAGGACCAGGCCGACCACCAGTGCGGCCCCGTTTTGTTTGCCAGGCATGGTGAAATTTTTCATCTCAGTTCTCATTTGTCTGTCTGCCAGTTATGTTCGTGAGTTACGCAGCAGGATTGTTTTCGACACCTGCATGCGTCGATAGCTGTCGTTGAATGTGCCCAGAACGACATCCCCGGGTACATAGTTGGCGTTGTCCTGCAGCCCGACTTCAATTCTCACAGAACGTATGACCAGCCAGATTCTTGCGGTCATAACACTCGCGCCAGGGATGAAGGCGGCGTTGGTCCGGTCCAGTATCGGGTCGCCCGGGTTCACGTAGCGATCGACTGTATTGTCCTTGTCCACATCCACGCCAAATTGCAGCTGTATGTTTTCAACACCAGGAGCAACTTCCTGGTCTTGTATGCTCGGTACGCCACCAATGGTTACCAGCGATTTGCGTCGCAATGTCGGTACGCCGGGGATCAGTGCTGAATCTGCAGCGACATAGTAGGTATTCACGATCAGATCGTGCGTTTGCGAGTCCAGCGGATCAAAAGCGATCGGCACGTTGCCGTCAGCAAAAAGTTCGCCCTGGATGCGTGTTGACTGAATTTGTAATCTGCCAGCCTGCAGCGGCGTTGCGGCTACTGTCGCGCGGCGCATCGTTACCGTGTCAGAGTTTGCCTGCACACCACCTATCGCGCCGCACGGCAGCGTATTGTTGTTGTTTTCACCGACGACAGGGTGGCTCAGATCCGTAGCCCATGCAGCGCCACAGGCAACCGGGACTGGCAGGCCGAGTGGATTTGCTGTAACCACACCAAGCAAAACGGTTGATCGACCTTCAATCGCACCACCGCGACTGTGCTGGCCCCAGTTACTGGCCATTCTCAGGTCCGCTTCAATCGTGTCCATTGCAAATTGTGCGGTCTCCTGCACTCGCGCAATCGATTCATTGATGACGAAAGCCTGATGGCTTTGGCTGTAAACCTGCACGGCTCCGATCATAAGGAATGAACCGATAGCCAATGCAACCATGAGTTCGACCAGGGTCATGCCAGCCTGGCTGGCCGGATGCGTCGATAGTACTGTTGTTGTGCGTCGTGTCGACATGTTGTTCAGATTCCAAAAACGGGAATGGTGATTGAATAATTAAGGTTCACGCCCGGTTCCGTCCAGGCTACTGTGATTTGATAGGTCGGAGGAGCAACGCCATTGTTGAATACGATATTGACGGTACCGTTAGGCATGGTTCTGGCCGCTTGCTGATCCCAAAGAAAAATATCGTTCGCAGCCATCTGGCCGATCGTGCAGTTTATGCCGCCATCAACACAATTATTGTTAGCGCCCGCGAGCGCGTAAGCTGGCCCGGCGCGAGGATTGGCTCGAATGCGATCAGCAATGTCGCCCGCCAGCGTGACCGCGTTGTGGCGCAGAATTGAGGTGCGGCCCGCCTGCATGCTGTGTACATACAAGCCGGCAATGCCGAGCATGCCGACAGACAAGATGATCAGGGCGATTAATACTTCGATCAGGGTGAAACCACTGACGCGTCGCGTTTGCAGATTTGTCTTCACCATCGTGTTCATGGGCAAACTCCGCCAGCATTCAGAATCATTTGTTTATCACTGATTATCGTCGCGCGGCCGATGGGCGTGGCCACCATTCGTCTAGCGGTCGCTCTGCCACCCGGTGCAGTGTCAACGCCGCGAGAATCGCAAATCATCGCCGTCGTAAAAGAGGGGAGGCCACCAACGTCGCCGCGACCGAGGCCGGTACCGGCAAAGGCAAAATAATTGGCGTTGGCAGCGGTCGTGATGACAACGCCTGTGGCGATCGGCGGAAACGCCTTAACAATAGTCTCAGCCGGTGCGTCATGGACCAGGTCGCCGTTCAGGTCGACAAAAATTATCCAGCCGTCGCTGAATGTACCGCCGCACGCTGCGGCAGGATCCAGCGAATTAGCACTGGCACAAATCGTGATATTCGATTTGGAGCGGGCAGCCTCGGAACGGGCGATATAGAAGCTCGAGAGCAAGTCGTTCGAGGTGCTCGTGAGACGGCTGTTCTGGGTGAACTCGGCCATGTTCGGCACGCCTATCGCCATGATGACGCCGATGATCATGATGGTCGTCAGCAGCTCGTATAAGGTGAAGCCTTGTTGGGATCTGTTCTTCATGGGCTCAATATACAAGCCGCTCGGGCACCGTTTATAAGTATCCGACAAGCGGCATTTGGTTCCTGACAAGCGGTCAAATAGCGGGAGTTGATTTAACTTAATCCGGACATTTATAAGGCTGGCCGCGTCGGTCTGTGCGGCTGACCCGGGGTCTGCCGGTATAGCTGATAATCAGGGCCCGCGGGGCCGCGCGCTGTGCACGGTCGCAAAATATGAGGGTGCCATTGGTCGCTCGAAGCTCGGTGGAGCGCAACGAGAAGCTCATGCGATTGGCCACAATCCGGGTTGCCGGATCGACACTGAATTGCTGCAGAATCGGCTCATCCGGATCCCGTTGGGCATCGCCATTACGGTCCCTGTTGACGAACATCATCCAGCCGGACGACCAGTCCAGATCCCGTTCGCAGGCGAATCCGTCCCGGGTTGGGCAAAGGGTGACCACGCGTCGTCGCACGATCGATTCCTTGCGAGCCAGGTGTATGGCATGGAATAGCGCGTTGACCTCGACCCGCAGGCGATGATTCGCAATGAGGCCGCCAAAGGAGGGCAGCCCCAACGTCAGTACCAGGGCCGCCAGTCCAATGGTGACGATGAGCTCGAACAGGCTGAAGCCCTGCAGTGTCGTTCGGCTTTGCATCTCGTACCTCCCTGGAAGAAGCGTTCAGGCTAAACCAGGCAGGTCTTGTCGCAAGGTTGCGAAACTGGGCAATATCGGCGAATTGAGCTGCCCGGCGATGGCTGCAATCTGTCGGAGCTGCACTTTTCTTTTCCTTGTGACGGTATTCGTACAGTAATTGACCCTGTGTGAATTTTTCGCGTTAGAATTGCTCTATACTTGGCAGGCAAATTGGCAGGCGGCTAGATTCCAGAGATTTGATCAATGAACAGACAGGACATCATAGAGAGACTGCGCGAGCACGACGTAGCGCCTACTTCGCAGCGAATTGAAGTCGCAGGTGTTTTGCTTAGTCGCCCACAACATTTGTCGGCGGATCAGATCATTGATCGACTCAATGATCTTGGTAGCCGGGTCTCCAAGGCAACCGTGTATAACACCTTGAAATTATTCAGTAAAAATGGATTAATTAAAGAACTCAACGTTGACCCAAGCCGCAAATTTTACGATTCAACCACACACGCGCATCATCACTTTTACAATGTCGAAACTGGCGAATTGATTGATATTGATGAAGACCGGGTCAGCATCATGGGCTTGCCGAGATTGCCGGATGGCACTGAGCGTGAAAGTGTCGAGATACTGATAAAGATCAAGTCCAGGAAGCGTTAATACTTCTTCATTTCGCTGTTTTCAGCGCGTATAGTCGCCGGTCTTGGGCCGGTATAGCTCAGTTGGTAGAGCGCCACATTCGTAATGTGGAAGTCCTTGGTTCGACTCCGAGTACCGGCACCATTCATTCGTTATTGCCTGTACGCCGCCGCTCCAAGCCAGTCTGCTCCCGGAAATGTCGATCGAGACATCAGCGCAGGGTGTTTTTTCAGGCGACGCAGCTTCCCCGTTAGTTGAGCAGCTTTATTTGCTGAGCGGCTTCCTCACAGGTGACGGTCGCATGTGCGGTTTTTGGACTGGTATCCGTATCGAGTCGGTTCGACTCCGAGTACCGGCACCATTCATTCATTATTGCCTGAACGTCGCCGCTCCAGGCCAGTCTGGTCTCAGAAATCTCGATCGAGACATCAGCGCAAGATGTTTTTTCAGGTGCCGCAGCTGCCCCGATTGTTGCACGGCCACTGCTGTCCCATAGAACTCAAAATCGGTGCCCGGATGAAGCATCAAGTTGACTTGAATAGCCCGTAATCGCCAGCTGGGCGTAATAAATTCGCCCGCTGGGCGGGCTCCTACAATTCTTATTAGCACCGGTAGGAGCCTGCCCAGCGGGCGAAATTATTACGCCCAGCGGGCGATATGTGCAGAGGATGGAACTTCGCGCAGCAGCATTTGCGGGAATTCATCCAGCATCAGGACGATGAAGATCAATGAGTCGATCAGCTGAATCTGATGAAAGACTGGCCCCACCTCAGGGGCGCAAGGGAGTGCGGAGCGGTCCCGTCATGCCACTTTGAGCGGCTCACAAAATAAAGTCCCTGGCAAAGGCTGGGGGTTCTTACAACCGGCACCATTCCTCTTTTGCCCAAACATATAGCCAAAACGATGGCGACAACCCTATCCCTGTGCAGTAAACGGGTGGTAGCTGGGGGGTGCGATGAATAGCCAAATTTTTGTTACCCAAGGCACACGGGCTGCCGTCCTGGCGCTGTGTTTTTTACTTGGCGCTTGTGCGTCAAACGCCGGAAAAACGGCCTCGGCAACCGACGAATCCCGGCCGACGAAATTTGAAGAGCAAACGGCAAAGGTATCAACACCACGGTGCAGATCGGGTTACACGATGACCTGTGAGGCAGGCAGAACCGGGCGTATTTAGTTCGGGCGCATGAAGCCGTCCAGCCTGGAGCGATGTTCGTGCGAACCGGAACGTGGGATGCCTGGTTAATTCACCGTTACCTGGTATTTACTAGAAGCGGGTATTCACGCGGGCGGGGCATGGTTGGTCGTACGGGTCAGGTCTTATCGCGGCAAGATGCCTACGGTGCAAGTAGAAAAAACGTAGGAGTGGCATCTTGCCGCGATCGTTTGGCTACGTGTCTAAATTAAACGCACCCCATAGACAAAAAAAACCCCCGCACATCCTGTGCGAGGGTAGAGCCAGACTTGCCGAAAATGCGGGGGGGGCTTTCCCGGCAATCTATTCGCTAAGGGTCAACTGACACCTTCTCTTATGGCTCAAGTAGGTAAACAAATATCTTCGTTGCTCTAAATACATTGGTGTCTGCATTGTAGTGACCACGTGCATACATCGACCGGGCTGCATTTAGGCCATCGAGTTCCATGCTCAGAGCCGCGATGAATTCATCAAAATCCGAATACAGTTGCAGGCTCTCCGTCGTCTTGACGGCGAACAGCATGCGGCCGGTCTCACGAGGTGCTATCAGCGTATCCGAATCGAGGGTCGTCAGGTCGATCAAAAGTGGTCCTTTCTTGATGAAATGACGTTGATCGATATCCGGGTTCAGGTTGTTGAGCAGCAATCCGGCACTGTCCATCATCGTAAACGGCATGGTGGTTCCTGTTGCACCCCAGCCGACACCAAGCACGCTGCGAACATCCACAAAATCGATCAACGTACGGCCTTCGAAATCCGGCGGCTCACCACCGAATTTGTTCGGGAATCCCCAGGCAACTACTGGTCGTCCCGGTGATTGCGCCGCCAGCAGAAAGTTACCGGTTGAAACTTCGTAGTTGTCAGGATCTGCATCGGTTTCCGGGCTGGCGCTGGTACCGGCGAAGTTGAAAATCTCCACCCGACGCCTGTCAATTGCGTGCAGGTCAATGTCTACCTGACCCGGAACGACGCTGTTAACGATGCCACTCAGATGCGTTACATGCATGAGTACGGCGCCTTCGGTAGCGTCAATGTGTACGCCCAGCTCGTCATTCGCCGTTACCGTGCCGCGAATAGTGACTGCCTGGCCTACGGATATGGCGCTGTTGTCGAGCAGTCGGTCGGGCATGCCCCCCGGAGCACGATCTGAGCGGAACGTCTTGTAAACTTTGGTGTTCGGTCCCACGGTGACGGTCACGTCGTCGCGAAAAAACGAGCGGGTCGCATCGGTCAGGATAACGGTGCCACCGCGAACCACCATGTCATTGCCGTTGCGGGAAATAATGTTGCCTTTGACAGCGTCCATACCCTCACCCGGCACACTTGTGCCTGCGAGTACGATATTGGCTGTGAACGCTCGTTCGGCAACGTTCAACGTACCCTGTGCAACGGTGAGTGTTCCCTGGCCTGCTGCATTCAGTGCGCGCAATCCTTCCAGCCCAACAAATACTTCATTGTTAACCTCAAAATCCGTCTCGTCGGTTACGTGAACTTTGATTCGTCCAAAATCACCAAGCCGATCGTAAAATGGTCGCAATGCGACGACGTAATACATCTGGGCTTCATTTGCTTCCATAAAGCGCCCGCGGACACGAATGTCTTTTGTATCGACGGGATTCAACTCGGCGACAATAAATGGTTCTGCTGTGGCCAAAGCCGGAGTTGGGACGATGTCAACCATGTGCGATGCATCGAGATCGAAATCAAGTGTCATTAATGCAGTGCGACCACGCGAGACAAAAAGTTGATCACGATTCGATAACATGATCTTGAGCGCGATTCGTTGCAACGGATTTCCGTCTGCATCGACGACCAGCGTTTCTTTCGCCTGATCACCAGCCTCTACAAAGACTTCGGCAAAGGTGTAGTCGAGTTGAATCGTTCCGGCTACATAGGTGCCTGGCGGTACGCTGGCGACACTAATGAATTCCGTCAGGTTTACGTAGTTGGCAAAATCAATGCGTGTACGATTTGGTAAGACCTCGACAGTCGCACCGTCAGCTCTTTCCAGTGTCAACGACAAAACGTCGACGGCATAACTGAGGAAATCGCCGTCGCCATCCGTTAATCCAATGATCAGTGTGCCGCACTGGTCGGCAGTAGCAGGATTGCCGGGAATACATTCGCCAGCCAGTGGTGGCTCACTGCTGGTTGTGCCGGCACCGCCACCACAGGCAGATAGCACCAGTGCTACAAACATTACAGTCACCGACGTCCATGTTGTTCTGTTTTTCTTACCACCTGACCGGTGGTTCCGTGAAGTTTTCATCCTGATCTCCTGTTCGCAAGCGAGTTGCTTACGTGGCTATAACGCGGCAGCAATTAGTGCGTTGACGAGGGCGGCGGCCAGGGTGTGCTTGCTGTTGATTAGCGGCTGCGATAGGCCAGGGTTGAGAGGGTATAAAGTAAAAAAATACAGGCACTTATCTTGAATTCCTCCAGTAACCTGTCAAAATGCGGTGAGCACCGTTTGAATCCTTGAATTCACCGGTAATATGTAAAATCAACAAAGATTTCCACTGACTGAGCTAAACTCCAGATGACTGAATCCTGGTAAGAGGCGGCTGAATGAACACACCGTCTGGCAATAAAGCAAAAGGTCCTGTACCGATCAGGCGTCGTCGGCCACCGCCCGGTGAACGCAATCGTGGCGCAGCCGATGCGCTGCAAACCAAGATTGCTGTCAATGTCCAGAACCTGGACGAAAGCAGATTCAAAGAGCAACTCCGCGACAATATTGCCGAGCTTCCCGAAGCTGCTGGTTGTGATGCGGCGTATCTTGCGCTGTTTCGCAGTGACCTGTCTGCTATCGAGACAATCATTGCATCGAGCTCCGTTTTTTCTTCCTGTAATCCGGATGCATTGACCGGTGAGTCGTTGTCGCACTGGCCATGGCTTAGCAAGCGCTTGGGGCATCTTCGCGTCATCGAAGTAACGGACACAGAAGCGGGGCCGAAAGTAGCGCGTCCAGAACTTGATCGACTGAAAGAACTTGGCTTTGGTTCGGTTCTGATCCTCGGATTTGCAGTGCGCAACGAGGTAGCAGGGTATTTGGCGCTGGTCAACGAACACCCGGTCGAGACCTGGGACGCCAGCTTGCACTTATTGATTAAACTGATTGGTACCTCGCTTTCATCGGGGCTGGATAGAATGCGGTCCGCCAGCTTGCTCGATGAAATGGAAGATCGAAATGAACTGGTGAGCCTTACTGCCAACGACGGTATCTGGGACTTTGACGGTCGGGCGAAGAAAATTCGCCTGTCAAGGCGCTGGAAGGACATGCTGGGTTACGATATCGAGCAGGAAGACGTGTCGTTGGACTGGTACCGACTTGTGCACCCGGATGACATGGCCAGAGTTCAGGCTAAAATGCGCGAGCACCTCGAGGGCAAGAGCGAATTTTTTGAGTCAGTGCATCGCATGAGACACCAGAACGGCGAGTGGCGCTGGATGACCAGTCGCGCCAAGGCACGGCAGGATGAAAAGGGCCGTCTCATTCGCTTGCTCGGCGTCGAAGTCGATATCACCGAGCGCAAGCTCTATGAAGAAGCGCTGTTTCGTGAAAAAGAAAGTGCGCAGATTACCTTGCGATCCATCGGCGATGGTGTAATTACAACGGATGGCGAATGCATCGTTGAGTACATTAATCCGATTGCCGAGGAACTCACTGGCTGGAAAGTTGACGATGCCAACGGTCGGCCAATTGATGAGATATTTCGCGGCTTTCACGAGGAAACCTGTGAGCCGCTGGAAAATCCGCTCGCCGTGTCGATCCGCCGTAGTCGCGCCATCAAGTCGGTGCGGCCGATGCTCCTGATCAAGCGTGACGGGAATGAACTGTATATAGAGAGCACCGCTTCGCCGATTCGTGATGGCAAAGGTGATGTTACCGGTGGCGTGCTGGTCTTTCACGACGTTAGTGAGTCACGTGAGCTAAACCGACGACTCAGCTATCACGCGAGTCACGATATCCTGACAGGACTGGTTAATCGTTCGGAATTTGAGTCACGTCTCGAACGCGCTTTGAAAAGTGCCAAGGCGAGAGAAACATCATACGCGTTGTGCTATCTCGATCTCGATCAGTTCAAGATCGTCAACGATTCCTGCGGACATAGCGCCGGCGATGCGCTCCTCGGACAGCTGGGCGCCTTACTCAAGTCAAAAATTCGCTGGCGCGACACACTGGCACGACTGGGCGGCGACGAATTTGGTGTGCTGCTTGAGAGTTGCAGCCTGGAGCAGGCGATCGAGACCGCAGAAGCATTGCGAGTCGCTGTTGGTGAATTCAAATTCATGTGGGATGACCGCAGTTTTCGCCTTGGCGTAAGCATCGGCGTTGTGCCAATTACTGCAGACAATGAAGATGTGGCGGCGTTAATGAGTGCTGCGGATAGTGCCTGCGCTGCGGCCAAGGAGGCGGGGCGCAATCGCATTCACAGTTATCGGGAAAATGATATCGACCTCATGCGCCGCCGCCGCGAGATGCAATGGGCGGCACGCATAAATAATGCGCTTGAAGATAATCGCTTCGAATTATATCGGCAAACAATTTTACCGTTGCAAACGCCGGAAGAGGGCGCGCATTATGAAATACTCTTGCGCATGCGTGACGAGAACGGCGGCATCATTGCACCCGGCCTCTTTATTGAGGCAGCAGAACGCTACAGCATTACTCCCAATATCGATCGTTGGGTGATCAAGAATGCGTTTCGATGGTTGGTGTCCGAGGCTGACGAGCGCGAACGGCTGGTGCTTTGCTCAATAAATTTATCCGGACAAAGTTTTAGTGACGAGAAGTTTTTGCCATTCGTCATCGAGCAATTCCAGATGAGCGGACTGGATGCAACCAAGATTTGTTTCGAAATCACAGAAACGGCGGCCATCGCAAGTTACTCGCAGGCAAACAGATTCATTAATGCGCTGAAGGAGTTGGGTTGTAAATTTGCGCTCGATGACTTTGGCACGGGACTGTCATCATTTGGCTACCTGAAACACTTCCCGGTTGATTTCCTTAAAATTGACGGCAGCTTTGTGAAGGAAATTTTGCACGATCCGATTGACAGGGAGATGGTTCGTTCGATTAATGAAATTGGACATCTCACTGGCAAAAAAACCATTGCCGAATTCGCCGAGAATGAAGAAATCATCACCATGCTCAGAGGCATGGGTGTTGACTATGCGCAAGGCTACGGCGTTTCGGAACCCAAGCCTGTGACGCGTGGATTGTCAGAGGCGCCGGGCACTAGCAACTCCTAGTTAGCGAACACTAATTTAGCCCGATAAAAGCGATGTCATTGCGAGCCCGCAGGGCGTGGCAACCTCTCGGTGCTGTGGTAGACCCTCGATCTGCGTTGCTACAACCTGTTGGAGGTTGCCGCGTCGCTTCGCTCCTCGCAATGACATCGCTTTTATCGGGCTGAATTCGTGTTGGTACATCCCCACCAACGACAGTCATTCCTCTATCAGGCTCGCATAAGTTTCCCGCAATACGTTCTTCTGCACCTTGGACATCGTGTTTCGGGGTAGCTCATCAACGAATACGATCCGCTTCGGCATCTTGAAAGTTGCTAGTGCTTTTTTGCAGGCGTTGATAATTTCGCTGGCGCTGATTCGACTGTCTGACTCTCGTACTACCACTGCGACGACCGCTTCGCCAAGATCGGTATGCGCAATGCCGATGACAGCGGATTCTTTTATCCCCGGCAGGTCGTCAATGAATAATTCAATTTCTTTGGGGTATACATTAAGACCGGCACTGATCACCATATCCTTGGCTCTGCCGACGATTGATACGTAGCCATCCTGATCGATGCAACCCTTGTCGCCCGTCTCGAAGAAACCATCCTCGGTAAAGTCCTGCCGAGTTTTGTCGGGCAGTTTCCAGTAGCCGGCAAAAACATTCGGGCCGCGGACCTGCAGATTGCCGACCTTTCCGGTTGCAAGGACTTTGCCGTCATCGTCTGTTATCCGTACGCTGACGCCGGGCAAAGGTGGGCCAACGGTGCCAGCTTTGCGTTCACCATGCAGGGGGTTGGAGGTATTCATATTGGTTTCTGTCATGCCGTAGCGCTCGAGAATTCGCTGCCCGGTCCGGGTCTCGAATTCGGCGAACGTTTCCGCCAGTAGAGGAGCTGAGCCGGAAATGAAAAGACGAACATTGCTGGCGACATTGGCGGTAAATGACGCATCATCAAGAAGACGCGTGTAGTAGGTCGGAACACCCATCATTACCGTGCACTCCGGCAGATACGCCAGTACCTGGCGCACATTGTAAACAGGCAGCCAGCGCATACTGGCGCCGCTCAGCAAAACGCAGCCGATGGCAACGAACAACCCATGCACGTGAAATATGGGTAGTGCGTGTAGCAGCCTGTCCTTCTCCGTGAATTCCCAGGCCTCGAGCAGTGATTCCGTGTTACTCAGCAGGTTGCCATGCGTGAGCATAATGCCTTTCGGCGTGCCGGTGGTCCCCGAGGAATACAGGAGGGCGGCAAGGTCCGTGCTGTCACGTCTGATGGTGTCGAAAGTTTCCGCACAGCCAGCTGAAGCTTCCCATAGCGTGCCCTTGCCATCCTTATTCAGTGTCAACAGGTGCTTGATACCAGTGTCGCTGGAGGCCGCCTTGATTGCCTTTTCGTTGCGGGCGTCGCAAATAACGACAGTGGGCTCTGCGTCGGTCAGAAAATACTCCAGCTCTGTGCTCTTGTAGCCCATGTTCATCGGATGGTAGACAAACCCGGCGCGCAGACAGGCGAGATAGAGGCAAAGAGACTCTGCTGATTTGGCGACCTGAACGGAGACGCGGTCCCCGGGGATTATGCCGAGGTTTGTCAGGAAGCAAGCGATCTGCGCTGAACGCCGGTCGATCTCCGAGTAACGGTAAGACAGGTCCTTTTCTGTACACAACAGTTCGTCATTCGCGTGCGCAACGAATTGCTTTGCGAAATGGGTGTACAGATTGTAGTCCGGGTTTGGCATCGCAATTTCTCGGTTTCGAGGGCATCATACAGCGTGAACTGAGGAGGAGAAGAGTCATGGTGATTTACGGTGTCGCCTTATTATCGTTCTGCATGCTGACGGGCGTTTTTGTTGGTGACATTCTTGGCGATTTGATCGGTGTCCAGGCGAATGTCGGCGGTGTTGGGATTGCCATGTTGCTGCTGATTTATCTTTCGAATTTGTCGTCGCACAAATTCAGGCTCAAGCCAATTACTGAAACCGGAATTGGCTTCTGGAGTGCGATGTATATTCCAATCGTTGTTGCCATGGCTGCGAAACAGAATGTAATTGCGGCGGTATCCAGCGGTTGGCTCGCCATTGTGGCAGGTGTCGCTGCAGTCGCTGCCAGCTTTGCGATGATTCCTCTCCTGGCTCGATTCGGTAACGAGGGCCAGGATGATTCCTGAAACTCTCGCAGACGTCCTCACGAAAAATGGCCTGATCACAGCGTTTGTCTTCGTTGGTATGCTGGTATGGGTTTCATACCTGGTCTCCAGAAAACTCACTCGCGGTCATATCCATGGTTCGGCTATTGCGATCACGCTGGGACTGGTACTGGCATACGTCGGTGGCTCGGTGACAGGAGGCAAGCAGGGGATCGCCGATTTCAGCATTCTCGCCGGTGTCGGCATTATGGGTGGCGCGATGTTTCGCGATTTCGCCATCGTCGCAACGGCCTTTGGCGCGGACGTAAGCGCATTGAAGCGCGCGGGTTTTGTCGGCGCAATATCCATTCTCGTTGGCGTGGTGCTGTCTTTCGTCGTCGGTGCGGTGGTTGCTGTCGCATTCGGTTACACGGATGCCGTGGCGATAACCACGATCGGGGCGGGCGCTGCTACCTATATCGTTGGTCCGGTGACCGGAACGGCCCTGGGCGCACCCAGTGGCATTATCGCCCTGAGCGTCGCGGCGGGTCTGACGAAATCCGTACTGGTAATGATCGCTACGCCGTTTATAGCGCCACATATCGGGCTGAACAATCCGCATGCGGCGTTGATTTACGGTGGCTTAATGGGCACTACCAGCGGCGTAGCGGGTGGGTTGGCGGCGACGGATCCGAAACTGGTGCCCTATGGCGCAATGACAGCCACGTTCTATACAGGTGTTGGGTGTTTGCTGGCGCCGTCGGTTTTGTTTCTGATTGTCCGTGCGATTGTTTGATACGTCAGTTGAAATCAAAACGCATGGATAGATCGACTGCGTTGATATTCTTGGTTAACGCCCCAACTGAAATGTACTCAACCCCGGTTTCAGCAATTCCTGGCAGCTCATCCAGCGTAACGCCGCCAGATGCTTCCAGTTCGGCAGGCGGTTTTCCTTCGAGTTGGTTAATTTCGACCGCTCGTTGCAGATCGTATACATCGAAATTGTCGAGCAATATCCGGTCTGCTCCTATCGGCAGGACTTCCCGCAATTCTGAAATTGATTCAACCTCGATCTCGATCGGCAAGTCGCCATGCTCCTGTCGTGAAATATGGATTGCAGCCGCAATTCCTCCGGCGCTCAGGATGTGATTTTCCTTGATCAATATTGCGTCGAACAGGCCAATGCGGTGATTGTTGCCGCCGCCACAGCGTACTGCATATTTTTGTGCCAGCCGTAAGCCAGGAATGGTTTTGCGTGTATCCAGAATTCTCGCTTTAGAGTCTTTGATTGCATCAACATAGCGCGCCGTAATGGTTGCGGTCGCGGACAGTGACTGCAAAAAATTGAGCGCTGTTCTTTCGCCACTCAGGATTGCTCTTGCAGGGCCCGCTAAAATACATATTTCTGTGTCGGCCGGCACAAGATCGCCATCGTTGAACAGCCACTCGATATTGACATCACTGTCAATCTGCCTGAACACTTCACTGAGCCACGGCTGTCCGGCCAGCGTCATTTTTTGTCGGGAAATAATAATAGCCCTTGCGCGCGCTGACGGCTGGACCAGCATCGCGGTCAGATCACCGCTGCCCAGGTCTTCCTGAAGCGCGTTGCTGACATTGGCTGTGATCGCAGCAGAAAGTTGAAATGGGCTGGTCATCGTTGGTGCTCTTATAAAAAGCCCGGCACGTGGCCGGGCTCATAATCCTATGATCGAGGGCGTTATTACATGAAGAAACCGTGTCCGGTTCCAACCATGCTCATGATCAACGGAATCGATAACAGCGTATTGGTGCGGGATGCGAGAAATGCTATACGTTTCCCTTTCGCAATTTCATCCGCACTAGCCTCCACGATGCCCAAAATCTTCTTCTGATTGGGCCAGATCAGCACCCAAACGTTGAGCAGCATAATGGTGCCTAGCCAGGCACCAATACCGATGGTCAGGGCATACACGTTGGTGGGATCAGTCAACTGGCCCAGCGCAAATGCATCATCGAACATGCCGCGATGGAGCAAGAAAGCCGCACCCGTCAGCCAGGTGGCAAGCGCAGACCAGCGAAACCAGAACAATGCACGTGGCGCCACGTATTTCGTAATACCGGCTCCACCAGGGCCGCCATCATCCGCTGCCGCATCAGCCAGCGCTGGCACTTGCACGAAGTTAAAATAGTAAAGTATCCCAATCCAGATTATCCCGGCGAGAACATGCAGCCAGATAAGCACGGAATTCACAGGCATTGATGAGGGCATGTGGCCGTCGCCGGTTATTACGACGATGAGAATGGCCAGCACGAAGCCGGCGATGATCGTGCCTCTTACACTATTCAATGGATTCATGTTTATTTCCCCAGGGGATTATTCGTTATTTGTCGCTCGGAGCTCTTGTCCGGGAAGCGCAGCCTTCGTCCTACACAAAGGCGAGCGACCTATTATAGAGTGTGACCCCTATATTTGCAGAAATTTGATGAGCGCCTCGCGGGCCTTGCGGAAAAGCTGCGTAGAGACTGCAACCAATTGATTCAAAACATAAAAATGTCATCATCAGGATTGCCAGAGAGAGCAGCCGAAAATGCCCGAAAAACCGACTAATCCGCCAAGACCGGGATTTCCTGCGTCACCCTGCAGTGGCACCTGCACGTTGAATGAGCAAGACTGGTGCCTTGGCTGCAAGCGCTCTCTGGCGGAGATCGTGGCATGGGCAGCGATGACGGCTGAGCAGCAATGGGAAGTCATTGGGTTGCTGCCGCAGCGCAAACTTTAGCCTGGACTGTGTTCCTGGCTGACACTTCCAGTACAATTGCAGTGGAGTCTAATGTTGAACTGGAAGGTAAATGCGAGTCACAATTACGGCGCTGATCATAACAGGGCTGGCGGGATGTACCTCGATGCTGCTTGGCAGCAACAGCTCGAGTGATATGAGCAGTGCGGTTCCCGCGCGCAGTTCGGCCCAGGTCGCACAGGATGATACGATATCAGCCACCATCCGGCAGCAATTCAGCGCAGACCCGGCGGTGGGCAAGTACTCGATTGGCATCCGCACGGTAGAGCGGAAGGTAACCTTGAGTGGCACGGTTGGCAGTTATGCGGTTCGTGACCGTGCGGTACAGATTGCCAGCAACACGAAGAATGTTGGCGGCGTAAATAATCGACTGGTAGTGAATACAAACCTCTGACCGGTATTGAATTTGCTTTTTTGGCAGTCATATCGATCTGAATCAATCGCAATTAATGATAAGTGAGTGAACGTGTGAATATAGATGAAAGAATCAAAGAGCAGTTGGACGGCAGCCACATCCTTCTTTACATGAAGGGCTCGCCTGACTTCCCGCAATGCGGATTTTCCGGCCAGACTGTCGCGGCGCTCAAAGCAATCGGCCAGCCATTTTCCTACGTCAATATTTTTGACGATGAGGAGATTCGTCAAGGCCTGAAAACCTATTCGAACTGGCCGACGTTTCCACAGCTTTATGTTGATGGTGAGTTAGTTGGCGGCTGCGATATCGTTATCGAGATGTACCATTCCGGCGAGTTGAAAGAGCTGCTGGAAGGGGAGAAAGCACCAAACGATGCGGATTGAGATTTCGCACCGACCACCATGCGAGTCGTCGGAGCCCGTCGTACGATAGATCGAGATACTCCGAAATTGAGGATGTGCCTCTATCGTACGGGGGCTCCTACGGGTCTCTTCTACAAATTTCGTTCTTCGGAATTATCGAAATTTGTGCTGTTTTCAAGTGGCGATATTCCGGGCTTGCGGCCGTGACTAATCCTCCCCGGAATATGGTCCGCAATGACCTCAAATTGAGCGATTCTCGCTTGGTTTAACCACCGATTATATTCCGGCTTATGTCCAATACGCGGACAACTGAGACGCGTGTCACCGCCTGATTCTGGCCCATTCCTTATAGTTGTTCCTTCAAGGAATTTTGTTTCGGCGCAGCCATTTTGCCGCCGATGACAATCCACGCTAAACAGAACGGCGGGGTTCTCTCAAATGGAAAAGTCAGAACTGATGCATGCAATGATCGTGCGATCATCGTTGCTGTTGATGCTGTTCATCCTGTCGGGCTGCTCAATATTGTTTCCCGAACCGCCACCGCCGGTGACGACAACAATTCCCGACGTTGAACCAGAGCCAGTTACCCAAGCCGAGCCGGTCCTGCCGGCAGAGCCGGCACCCGTTGTTGTGCCGGCACCGGTTGTTCTGCCGCCGCCGCCACCAGCGCCACCGGAGCCCATCAGCGCGCTCGTCGCCGTGGTTTTGAGCGATCGTATGCCTGCCTATTCTGATGTGGCCAATGCTCTCGGCCAGCATCTGAAAAACTATGAGGTCTACGATCTCAGCGATCACAGTCGGACACCGATGGAAGCATTCGCATCGATTGCAGAATCCGGGGCCAGCGCAGTGGTAGCAGTTGGTTTGCAGGCGGCCATAATGGCCAAGCGCTTTTCAACCGCGCCGGTCGTGTTCAGTCAGGTTTTCAATTTTCGTGACAATGACCTGCTGTCGGAAAACGTCAAAGGCGTTGCCGTATTGCCACCAATTGCGTTGCAAATTGATGCGTGGCGCGAGCTAAACCCTGGCCTGAGAAATGTCGGCGCTATCATTGGCGCCGGGCATGAAGACCTGATTGCTGAAGCCGAAGATGCGATGCAGGAGCAGGGCATCAAATTTCACTACGCGATTGCAAGCACCGACCGCGAAACACTCTATCTGTTCAACCGCCTGACCAGGGACATAGATGGTTTTCTGCTATTTCCCGACAACCGCATACTAAGCCGTACGGTTCTGGACGAAATGATGACTTACGCATCACAACACCGTGTCCAGGTCGCCGTTTACAACGAATCACTACTCAGACATGGCGCCTTGTTCAGCGCCAGTTCTGTGCCATCTGATATTGCGTCGACTATCGTTGTGGTACTCGATTCTTTCCTTAACGACGATGCCCGCGCAGCACCACCGATCAGCAAATTGTCCGATATCGAAATCAAGACGAATCCAGATCTGGCCCAGTCATTTGGGCTCGATGTTCAAGAATCGGCTGTTGATATTTCCGTGGCGAACACGAAATGAAGATGTGGCTTAACACTCTCTTCGGCGTGGGCGCGGAGGCGATTGCGTCCCTGCGCCCGTCGAAACGCAAAGGCAAGCGCGTTCTCATTAACGAAATCCTGTGGCTGCAAATAATCATTACGGCAACGATCGGTGCACTGGCAATTGCAGGGTTGTACTGGGGTGGGCAATGGGTGCTACAAGGCAACTACAGTCGCTGGGCGATGCAGTGGACTGAAGAACTTAACGAACTCGGCGCACCACTCTATTTGCCGGATGACAACGAAGTCATGTTACGGCTCGAAAGTTTTATTGATAAATACCCTGAAATCGATCGGGTAATTTACTATCGGCAAAATGGTTCCGTCCTGTTTTCGCTGGAAAACGGGATGGAGACGGATCAGGAAGCGAATGGACTGGACAAAAGCGAGCTGCTGGAGCTTGGTGAACTTGTGGGCACCGACGCGCCATACCAGGTAAACAGCCGTTTCATGAATGCCAGGGCCTTCCAGATTCTTGCCCCGGTGTGGACGGAATCGATAGCCAGTGATGGTCTGTTCAATTTTGATCTGGCAGCGGATAGCTCGAACAAGTCTGTCGACCTTGTTGGTTTCGTTGGCCTCGAACTGGATTTTTCTCTTTTTCACGATCGACTGTTGTCAAATATCAAGATCGCCATCAGCATATTGTTGGTATTTCTGATCGGATCCGGCTTTCTTGGACGCAGATTTCTGCAACGTGCCCTGACAGCGCTATCAGATTTACAGTATCCGATATCTGAATTGGCCAAAGGTAATTTGTCGGTCAAATTCAAACCGGCCGAACATCGCGAAATCTCGGAAATTGTTGAGGCACTGGAATCGACTGCAGCGGCACTCGGAGAACGTGATGCGCGGCTCCTTCGTCTTGCTAATCACGATGTTCTTACCGGCCTGTTTAATCGGCGGCGGCTGGTTGAGGAGCTGAAAAAGGAAATCGACAATGTAACGGTCAACGATTTTTCCAGCGCACTCCTTTTCATCGATCTCGATCAGTTTAAATATGTAAATGATACTTGCGGCCATCCCGCTGGAGACCGGTTGATCAGAAAGGTTGCAGATCAACTGACCAGAACAACAGAAGGCCACGGCATTGTCGCTCGATTTGGTGGCGATGAGTTCGCGGTGCTGGTGAGTGGCGTGAAAAAACGCAAGGCTGGAGAGATTGCGGAGACTATTCTGGAAGACATGCGTCGTCTGGCACATGTCGAAAATGACCACGTTTTCCATGTTCATTGCAGTATTGGCATTTCGATGATTACGTCCGACAAGTTCGATCATGACGAACTATTTGCACAGGCGGATATTGCGTGCCGGGAAGCGAAGATCAATGGCAGGAATCGACTGGAGTTTTACAACATGTCCGAACGCGAAGCCGAGAAAATGGTTGCTGACGTCGGCTGGGTCAGCAAGCTGCGTGACGCGCTCGATAACGATCAGTTTGTGCTTCGCTATCAGCCCATCGTGCATATCGCATCCGGGCGTATTACGCATCACGAAGTGCTATTGCGTATGACTGGTGAAAACGGCAAGTTAATCTCGCCTGACGCATTCCTGCCGGCTGCGGTGCGCTTTGGTCTCATGGCGGAAATCGATTCGTGGATGGTTAAGAATGCCATTCGATCACTGGCGGAATATCGGCGGGAGCGGCCTGACCTCAGATTTTCCATTAATTTGTCTGCCAACGCCTTCGAGACCCGGGATCTTACCGAGTACGTGCAATTGCATTTGGAGAAGAACTGCGTGCCGGCGAGCTCGGTGATGTTCGAGATTACGGAAAGCCTGGCTGTGCGCCACCTGAGTTTCGTGGAACGGCAGATCGAGTCCCTGAGAAAGCTGGGTTGCGAGCTGGCGCTCGACGACTTCGGTACCGGATACAGCTCATTCAGTTACTTGCAAAGACTGCCGGTTGATTACATCAAGATCGATGGCTGCTTCATCAAAGACCTGGTAGACAAGCCGGTGGACCAGAAGATGATCCGCCTGATTGCTGAAATCGGCCAGGAAGCGGGCATGAAGATCATTGCAGAGTACGTGCAAAGTGGCGCGACGCTGGCACTACTTGGCGAGCTGGGTATCGATATGGCGCAAGGTTTCTACATTGGTCGACCAGCCGCTGCGCCGACGCGCAAGTCGATGCCAATTCCGATCAATATGAGTCAGCGGCAGGGTTCACGTAATACAATTGCGTAGCCCTAATCCTCCCCACCGCCAAAATCAGCAGGCTCTGCCCAATCCTGCGGTCGTCTCGACTCATACACCGGCTGGAAACGATTCACAATTTCGCAAAAAACGTCAGTCGTGATTTCTGCATCATAGGCAGCGGAATGCGCTGAGCTTTCATCCCAGGTCATACCGGCCGCTTTGACGGCACGCGCGAGCACAGTCTGACCGAATGCCACACCACATAGCGTCGCGGTATCGAAGCAACTGAACGGATGGAACGGATTGCGCTTGATCGCGGTGCGCGCAACAGCTTCGTTCAGAAAGCCGAGATCAAACGCAGCATTGTGTCCCACCAGGATCGCACGTGTGCAGTTACTTTCGCGCACTGCCCGCCGCACTTCGCGAAAAATTCTCTGTAGTGCATCGCGCTCATCAATGGCAGGGCGAAGGGGGTGATGCGGGTCGATGCCGTTGACGGCGAGCGATGCGGGTTCGAGGTTTGCACCTTCGAACGGTTTGACATGGTAACGAATCGTTTCGCCACGCATCAGGGTGCCGTCTTCCTGCGGGTCGATCAGGACAGCCGCAATTTCAAGCAAAGCATCCGTCCTGCAATTGAAACCGCCGGTTTCGACGTCAACGACAACAGGCAAGAAGCTGCGAAAACGTTCCGCAATCGAAAATTTATTGGTCACTGGATCAGGTAGCCTATTATTTCGCAGCGTCACCGAGCATGTTTTCCTCGATGATCAGATGCAGAGTGTAGCGCACACCAAAACCGGTTATTTCCGTCGCTACGTGGGCGAGGCCGCCTTTACGACTGCAAGCGCTCAGATCCATATGAACCCATGGAATTTTGTCGTCAACAAATTCCTGCAGAAAACTTGCTGCGAGTATATGGTCGCCACCACCGTTTGGCGCACACTGCATGATGTCAGCTGTGTCGCTTTTCAGATCGTCGAGGAATTCCTTGCCGATAGGAAATGGCCACACTCTTTCCCCGCTTTCTCTCCCGGCCCGCTTCAGGACTGGATGCAGGTCTGCGCGATTGGTAAAAACACCGCTATAGCGAGTCGTAACTGCATTCATGCAGGCGCCGGTCAATGTAGCGTAGTCGATGATGAGGTCCGGTTTGTCCTCTCCGGCCAGCACCAGTGTGTCTGCAAGTACCATGCGTCCTTCGGCATCGGTGTGAATGCTTTGAATGGTCTTGCCATTTAGTGCGGTAACAACGTCCTGGGACTTGTACGCGTTCGGACCGGTCCTGTTTTCCGTTATGGCCAGCCAGCAATCGACCGGTACAGGCAAGCCAAGTTTGGCAATGGTCAGCAAACTGCCAACCGCAACCGCACTACCGCCCATATCGATATGCATATCGAGCATGGACGTAAATGGCTTCAGGTTTGTGCCACCTGTATCGAAAATCACCCCCTTGCCGACCAGCGTTAGCGCCGGTTTCGCAGTCTTGCTGTCCGGGCGATACCGCAAGCGCACGATTGCAGCGCTGTCATTGTCATTTCCCTGGGCTACAGCGAGGAATGCACCGGCACCCATTTTCTCCAGTTCCCGGACACCATATTTCTTGAACTGCCAGCCGTGTTGCGCCGACATTTCCTTTAGCAACTGCACGTAACTTACGGCATCAAGCTTGTTCGCCGGCAGCGCAGTCAGCCAGCGCGCGAGATTATTACCCTCCGCCTCGGCTGCTACGCGACGCAAATCGATCTTATCTTCAAGGCCGATTACTTTTATGCTTTTCAGCTTCGCAGGCGGTGACTTGGACTTGAACTCGGGCATCGCAAAAGCGGCAGCCAGGGCGGCGGCGGTTACGCGCGCAACTATTGATTCCTGCTGCTCTTTATCGAATCCGAGTGCCCAGATTCCAAGCGTGCCGGCCTTCTCTGAGGTGGCTGCGGTCACCATTTTCCGCGCGAAAGTAAGCATATCGAACGCGTCTGACTGCGGATCAATCTTGCCCACACTAATGGTCGTCTGGCGTTTGTTTGGCAGATGCGTTGATACTGCCGGCACGCCCCGGGCTCCCTTGCGGTGCAGCAATGACTGTATTTTGCTGCCCTGGGGCACCTTGCGCCACAACGATGTGGGAACTCTCTTCGGCAGGATCAACAGCAGCTGATCAATGCCGGCAATTGCCTTGCTGCCAGCCGTCCCTGTGATTTGGGTGATTTTCGGGCCGTTATTTTTGTATTTGTCCCAAAGGAGGCTTCCCATCTGAGTATTAACCTTTTTGCCCTGCTTGGGCCATAATGTGCGTTACAAAGAAGATGTCGCCGGACATGTAACCGGGAACTTGCATCAGTACCCGGTGCAAATGTCGGCTTGGTCCGAGCACGATTGAGCGGTGATCCTAGCAGGACACCTGACCGAATTCACGCCGCAGCTCCCTGCAATGTCGGGGGACGCATGTTTATGGACAATTTATGAGCGATTTCAGCAGATTTGATGATATTGACCCGACCGAAACGCGAGAGTGGCTGGAGTCTATTGATTCAGTTTTAGGCCAGCACGGACCTGAGCGGGCACATTTCCTGCTGAACCAGATGATTGATTTTGCGCGTCGTTCCGGTGCCTATCTGCCCTATGCACCGAACACCGCCTATCTCAACACGATTTCCACAGGGCGCCAGCCGGAATATCCGGGGGATCGTTCGATTGAACGTCGCCTTGAGGCCTATATTCGCTGGAACGCGATGGCGATGGTGGTGCAGGCTAACCGCAAGAACACGGAATATGGCGGTCATATTTCCAGTTACGCGTCTTCGGCCACGCTCTACGAAGTCGGTTTTAATCATTTCTGGCGTGCACCAACCGCGCAGCAAGGCGGCGACATGGTCTTTATGCAGGGGCATTCTTCTCCTGGCATCTATTCGCGCGCATTCCTGGAAGGGCGACTTACCGAAGATCAACTGAACCGCTTTCGCCAGGAGGTCGGCGGCGGCGGCCTGTCATCTTACCCACATCCATGGCTAATGCCGGATTTCTGGCAATTCCCGACGGTATCGATGGGACTTGGGGCGATGATGGCGATTTACCAGGCGCGCTTCATGCGCTACCTGGAACATCGCGAAATGGTAGCGCCCAGCGATCGCAAGATATGGTGTTTTCTTGGCGATGGAGAAATGGACGAACCCGAATCCATGGGCGCTATCACCATGCCGGTTCGCGAAGGGCTGGACAATCTCATATTTGTCGTCAACTGTAATTTGCAGCGCCTGGACGGGCCGGTACGTGGCAACGGCAAGATCATCCAGGAACTTGAGGCAGCATTTCGTGGTGCCGGCTGGAACGTATTGAAAGTCATCTGGGGATCACGTTGGGATCCGTTGCTTGCAGAAGATCACAAGGGGCTGTTACGCCGCGTAATGGAAGAATGTGTCGATGGCGAATACCAGAATTTCAAATCCAAGGGCGGCGACTACGTGCGCGAGAACTTCTTTGGCAAGTATCCGGAAACTGCCGCCATGGTCGCAGATATGTCGGACGACGAAATCTGGCGTCTCAATCGTGGTGGGCATGATTCGCGTAAGGTTTATGCGGCCTATGACAATGCTGTCAGGCACACCGGGCAGCCGACGGTAATTCTCGCCAAGACCGTAAAAGGTTTTGGCATGGGAGATGCAGGCGAAGGGCAAAACGTTGCACATCAGCAAAAAAAGCTCGATTCGGATGCACTGAAGGAGTTTCGCGATCGATTCAACATTCCGGTGGCAGACAAAGATATCGACGATCTCCCCTACTGCAAACCCGCAGCCGATAGTCTGGAACTTGAGTATCTGCATGAGCGACGCAGAGCACTTGGCGGTTTTCTGCCGCAGCGACGCAGGAAGTCGAAATCGCTGCCGATACCGCCACTGGAGCTTTTCAAAACGCAACTTGAGGGTACTGGCGAGCGCGAGGCGTCAACAACGATGGCGTTTGTGCGCATTATTACGACGCTGATCAAAGACAAGCGGATCGGCAAGCACGTTGTACCGATTGTGCCGGATGAGGCACGCACTTTCGGTATGGAAGGTATGTTCCGCCAGATCGGCATTTATTCATCGAAAGGCCAGCTCTATACGCCGCAAGATGCCGATCAGCTCATGTACTACCGTGAGGACAAGAAAGGGCAGATTCTTGAGGAAGGCATTAATGAAGCTGGTGCGTTTTGCTCCTGGCTGGCGTCGGGCACGTCATACAGCAACCATGATATTCAGACGATTCCATTTTATATTTATTACTCGATGTTTGGCTTTCAGAGGATTGGCGATTTCATCTGGGCAGGTGGTGACCTGCAGGCACGTGGCTTCCTGATTGGTGCTACGGCCGGCAGGACCACGCTTGCCGGCGAGGGCTTGCAACACCAGGATGGCCACAGCCTGCTGCATGCATCGACCGTACCGAATTGTGTTTCCTACGATCCGACCTATGCATACGAACTTGCGGTAATAATTCAGGACGGATTGCGGCGCATGATTGGTGAGCAGGAGAATGTCTTCTACTACGTCACCTGCATGAACGAGAACTATGTACATCCGCCAATGCCGAGTGGCGTCGAGGATGGCATCCTGAAGGGCATGTATCTCCTGCAGGTAGGTGGGCAGGGTCGGATACGCGTACAGCTCATGGGTTCCGGTACGATTCTGCGTGAGGTTCTGGCTGCTGCAGAATTACTTTCCAGGGATTTCGGCATACCGTCGGATGTCTGGTCCGTAACCAGTTTCAACGAATTGCGGCGCGATGCACTGGCTACGGAACGCTGGAACCAGTTGCATCCAGAAGACGAGCCACGTAAGAGCTATCTCGAAAATTGCCTTGCTGATCGTAGCGGTCCATATGTCGCTGCAACTGACTACATGAAAATAGTACCGGACCAGGTGCAGCGCTGGATGCCGGGTCGCTACATCACACTGGGAACTGATGGTTACGGTCGCAGCGACAGCCGCGATGCGTTGCGGCAGTTTTTCGAGGTTGATGAGCGCTACATCGCAGTAACAGCATTGAAAGCGCTGGCCGATGACGGTGTGCTGGACCAGAAGACGGTAGCTGAGGCGATCAGGAAATATGGCATCGATCCTGACAAGCCGGACCCGGTAACACTCTGATGGCTGAGACAATCGATATTGTAATCCCTGACCTGGGCGAATTTTCTGACGTCGAGGTTATCGAAATACTGGTCGAGGCGGGTGCCCAGGTTGCCGAAGAAGACGGCCTCATTACGCTTGAGACTGATAAAGCCGCGATGGATGTGCCGTCGCCTTCCTTTGGCACGATCGTGTCAATCAGTGTTTCAGTTGGCGACAAAGTTTCTGCCGGAGACGTTATTGGTCAGATGACCGTCGAACACGATGCAACCATCGTTGTTAAGTCGCCGTTTGCCGTGGATGAGTCTGTCGCAGAGGAGCCGGTCGGGGAAACCACGGTTGTCGCACCGTCAGCGGCGGTCGCATCAAGCGGCCCAATAACGCTTGCGGTTCCGGACCTTGGCGATTTCGCAGATGTTGAGGTCATTGAAGTCCATGTGTCCGCCGGCAGCGAGGTGCAGATCGACGATCCACTGGTAACGCTGGAGACTGATAAAGCGGCAATGGACGTTCCGGCAACTGCTGCCGGTAAGATTGAGTCCGTTATGGTTGTCGTTGGTGACAAGGTCTCGCAGGGATCACCAATCGTCCGTATCGATGCAGTGGCAAAGGTCACGGCGGTGGAGCCGGAAAAAACGTCAGCGGCCGTTGTTGCGAAACCTGAAACGCCGACGGCAAAGGCTTCTGCACAGGTCGCCACACCGTCTCCATCCACTCCGGGTACGTTGCCAGCGATTGACGAGGCAGGCTTTTCCAAAGCACATGCGAGTCCATCCGTTCGCAAACTTGCTCGCGAACTGGGCGTCAATCTCATTCAGGTCAAAGCCAGCGGCCCGAAAACCCGCGTGCTGCATGAAGACGTCAAGGCATTCGTCAAAGCAATTTTGACTGGTGCCACAGCGGCGCCAGGCGGTGGATTGCCGCAAGTGCCGGTTATTGATTTTGCCAAATTCGGTGAAATCGATCCGCAGCCGCTGACGCGAATCCAGAAAATATCCGGACCGCGGTTGCAGGCAAGCTGGATAAACCTGCCGCACGTGACGCAGCATGATCTTGCCGATATCACCGAC
>SMUY01006240.1_pt1 | contig 32122 bp, 27 predicted proteins | sample 2456441 | NCBI WGS metagenome assembly SMUY01 (sample SAMN11095931, study PRJNA526329) | marine sediment metagenome | biome: Marine sediment; feature: Surficial sediment; material: Deep marine sediment; isolation source: Hadal surficial sediment | place: Pacific Ocean | collected 2014-11 | depth...
AAGCAAATGGTTAAACTTTTCTAGCCTTCAATAATTACCAGCGATGATGCAAAGCATCAGCTTTTTCGCCCCGCGCGGAGCGGTCCCTGCCACGCGGTATTGTAACCTACCCAGCCCGGAATTTGAGTGCTATCGGCGGGTTTCCCGTCCGGTCTGGGAAAATTACCAGCGGGCCCATAACGCTAACAACCACAACATATTGTGCCTATAATTTCAAAATACCCAAGCACTGGTATTATTAACTTTACAACCCTGGGGTGATGCTATAATGTTTGAGCTGGAAAAGGGGTTGGAAATGCCCCCGGCGAGGGGTCCGTACCCCTCGGGCCATGGGGCTCATACAAGTGATATCGCAGGTGCCGCTGGCGGCCCACCGGGCACGGTTTGGAACCCAAGGGTCACACTCCGGTTGGCGCCTCATATTATTGAGTATGATTTTAAAGTTCACCTCTCCGCAAGTCCGTGCATTGGAATAAAAAATGATCTTAAAAAACCTGGAATTGACTGGATTCAAATCGTTTGTGGATTGCACCCGGCTCGATTTTACGAAGGGATTCACCGCGGTCGTGGGTCCCAACGGTTGCGGTAAAAGCAATATTTCCGACGCCATTCGCTGGGTCATCGGCGAGCAGAGCTCCAAATCCCTGCGTGGCACCCGCATCACGGATCTCATCTTCAACGGCAGTCAATCGCGCAAGCCCTTCAACCGGGCCGAAATCACCATGACCCTGGGCGACGTTCCCCAAGGATTGCGGATCGCCAACATCCAAAACCTGTCCGAGGACATCACCGTCACTCGTTGTTACCACCGGTCCGGCGAAAGTGAGTTTTACATCAACAAAATCCCGTGCCGACTGAAAGATATCACCGATTTGTTTCTGGATATCGGTATCAGCCCGAAGGTGCTGACCGTCATCGAGCAGGGCCACATTCAGGATATTGTGACTTCAAAACCGGAGGACCGGCGGATATGGATTGAAGAAGCGGCGGGGGTGTTGAAATTCAAAGTGCGAAAAAACGAGGCCCTGCGCAAACTCGAGGCGGCGGGCCAGAATCTGGACCGGATTTCCGATTTGATTCAGGAGTTGGGCCGCCAGGTGGAGTCGCTCAAGCGGCAGGCCGCCAAGGCCGAGCGCTATAAACGGTTTCAGTCTGAAATCAAAGAGCTTTCGCTCAGTCTGTTTTCCAAAAGGTACCGGCGTTCCGAAACCGAGCTGGCAGCAGTTGAAGCCGATCTCAAGATTAAAAACGAACAAAAAACCCAATGGGCGGCCCGGTCTGCCACTCTGGAAAACCAGATCGTGGAATTGAAAATAAAAATCGACGAACGGGTCGACGCCCTCAATCAGCAAAGGGAAACGGTGCATCAGTTGTCTGCGGACATCAGCCGGAACGAACACGACATTGATCTTAAAAACGCCCAAGTCGAGCAGGCGCAAAAAGATTTGGAAGCCGCTGGCCTGGAAGTGGCCCGCATGAATGAAGAAATTGCGTCGCATCATCGCGAGGCGGAAAGCCAAAAGAGCGAATTGGAAAAGGTGACCGCCGAAATTCATTCCCAGGAAGAAGGGCGTGCGGAAAAAGATCGGGCCCGGGAATATGGAAAATCCGCTCTCACCGAATTGGAAGAACAGCTTGAAGAGAGCGAAAGCCAACTGCTTGGTTTGCAACAGCGGATTTCTCAAAAGAAAAATGAGCTCACCGCTCTGGCAACGCGGCAACAGTTTTTACAAGACCGGCAGGGCAAGCTCGATCGGGAACGGGTGGGAGTGCAGGAGGAAACGGAAGCGGTGCGCGCCCTGGTCGATCAGGCGCAGGAACTTTACCATCAAAACAGCCGGAGTTTCGAGGTCAGGCAAACGGAGCGGGTGCAGGTTCAAAATCAAACTGCTGAAACCAAGGAGCGGTTTAAAATCCGCGAGGAACAATTCCAATCCGCGCGCGAAGTGTATTCCGAGCAATCGTCGTTACTCAATTCGCTCAGGAAATTGCGAAAAAAGTTTGAAGGATTCGACGACGGCGTCAAGGCGTTGATGAACGGCGCGAACGAGGAGGGCGGCGGGAAAAGGCCCACCGGGTTGCGCGAAGTTTTGGTGGATGTGGTGCATGCGCCAGCCGAATTTGAAAAGGCTCTGGAAGCGGTGATGGGAGACAAACTGCAGAGCGTGATCGTTAATTCCTATGACGATTCGATAGCGGCGATCCGCTACTTGAATGAAAATCGGTCGGGCCGCGGGTCGTTCGTGCCGCTCCAGCCGAAGTCTGTGCCTATGGGACCCCTGCACCTCAACGGCAATCCCGATATCGTCGGTAAATTGCTGGACTTCATTCAGACTCCCGACGAGTACCGTCCCGTATTCGAACACCTGCTGGACCATGTGGTGGTGGTGCGCAATTTGGAAACCGCTATGTATCTGCACGCCAAGGATGATTTTCATGGCACTGTGGTGACATTGAATGGCGAAGTGATCGACGCGCAGGGGGTCGTTAGCGGTGGCGCGCGTGGCGATGACACGCTGGGCTTGCTGGCGCAAAATCGCAAGATCGAAGAGTTGACCGATCAGGTTGAGGCGCTTCATCAGGAATTGCAATATTGTGACGGTGAAAAACAAAAAGCGGCCGCAGAACAGGCGGGACTGGAAACCACCGGCGAGTCTCTGGGGTCTGCCGTGCATGAAGCGGAGATCGCTCGCGCCCAGAGCCTCAAAGATCTGGAGCAATCACAGAAAGACTTGCAACGTCTGCAGGAAAAAACCGAAATTCTGAATATGGAACAATCCTCCGGACGGCAGGAGCTGGAAGAGTTGTCACGGCACCATGAAACTTTGAACTATGAATGCCTTGCCGCCGGGCAGGAATTGGGTGACGCCGAAACCCGTCAGACGGAGCAACGCCAGGCGGTGATTGCCCGGCGGGCCGACCTCGAACAGCAAACGGCGGTAATCAGTGCGCTCAATGTTGGCATCGCTGAACTGAAAGGACGGCAGGAAAATATCAGCCTGGAAATCAAAGGGCTGGCGTTGCGACAGGAAAACCTGACGCACCGCATCGAACAGAGGCAAACGGATTCCCGCAACAATTCACTTAAAATTGAGGAATGCCGGGAAGCCATCGGCGTTATCGAAAAAAACATCCTGGAGTTGGCGCGGCGCAAAGACGGCCTGTCAGAAGAAATCTCCCGGGCCGAAGAAATCCTGCGCGAAAAAGAGGAGACTCTGGATACCGAGGAACAGGAGTCCCGCCAGCTGGGCAAGCGCGTGCAAGAGATCACCGAGGGTATTACCCAGGTGGAGTTGCAACGGTCTGAGAAAAAAATGCAAATGGTCCATGTGGAGGAACGCGCGTGGGAAGATTTCAATGTGCCTTTGGAGGAAATGCTGAAGCACTTTTCTACGGAGATTGATGAAGATGAGGTGGCCGGGCAGGTCACTGAGTTGAAGGCAAAAATCGCCAAGCTGGGGGAAGTCAATTTGGCGGCGTTGTCCGATTACCAACAGACGAATGAACGGTTCCTGTTTTTGCAAAAGCAACAGGAGGATTTGGCCGAATCGATTATGGCTCTGCACCGCACCATCGATAAAATTGACAAGACCACCACAAAACTTTTTCAGGACACGTTCGATCAGGTGAATGAACAGTTTAAAGGAATGTTTGCGCGCCTGTTCCAAGGCGGCAAAGCGGAGTTGTCGCTGGTCGATCCGGACAACCCGCTGGAGTCCGGTATTGAAATCACCGCCAGCCCGCTCGGCAAAAAAATGCACAACATCACCCTCCTGTCCGGTGGTGAAAAGACGATGACGGCGATCGCGCTCATTTTTTCAATATTGAAAGTCAGGCCCAGCCCCTTTTGCCTGCTCGATGAAGTGGATGCTCCTCTCGATGAAGCCAATGTCATCCGCTTTCAGGAACTTTTGAAGGAAATGTCGGCCAAAACCCAATTCATCATCATCACCCACAACCAGAAAACCATGACCTTCGCCAACACCCTGTATGGCGTGACCATGGAAGAGCAGGGCGTCTCAAAAGTCGTCTCCGTCAACCTGAACTAACCGTTCCTCTTAAATCGACCGCAACGTTCCAATAGGAAATCGACGTGTCCCCCCTTCTCCGAAGGGGGTTGGGGGGCTTCTTCCTTCGTCTTTGATTAGCCTCCTCCCAATTTTCATCCCGAAACTCTTCGCGACCCACACCTTGCGGCACAAGTGGTATACTCCCCCATCACCGAACTGATTTCTGAGGAGACTATGGCGGAGGCCCAAGACATCGACGACAGCCTGGAATTTTTGCGTTATTTCGAGAAACACACGGAATCAGACGATCTTCTATATGTTGTCCAGCAGAAATTGGAAAAGAACCGGGCCGTGCTGGATCTGACCCGGCACGTTCTTTCGCCTGAGGATGTCCGCGTGTTGGCGGAATTGAAGCCTCTTCAACGGGTCAAAGAACTCATTTTAAACGAAACCCGACTCGACTCCATCGGCATCCAGCACCTGTGCGGATCACCGTATCTCACCCAGCTGGAATTTCTGGAAATTGAAAATAACAACGTCGATGACGACGGACTGTTTTTCTTGTCGAAAGTCAGCACCTTCAAAAATTTAAAGAAGCTCAATGCCGCCAGCAACGAGATCGGCCCCGTCGGCGCCAAGGCGTTATCGATGAGTGTGACCTTGTTACAGCTTGAAGACTTGAACCTGGCCTACAATCGCATCACCCACCTCGGTGTCAAGGCCCTGGCCACGTCGGACCTGGGTTCACGCCTGCGCCGCTTGAATTTAACCGACACCGGCATTGAGGTGGAAGGCCTAAAAGCGGTGGCTAAACATGCCCGCTTGAACCAATTGGAGGCGCTGAACCTCTCCGCCAATCACCTCACCGACCGGGCCATGGAATACCTCGCGCCGGCGGAAGCGTTTGCCAATTTAACAACCCTCATTCTCGACAACAATCATATTGGCGACGAGGGCGTGTACGCGCTGGCCGATTCGCCGATGGGTGACGGACTGGTGGAATTAAAATTGAAGTGCAACGGGTTGACGACCGATAGCGCGATTTCCCTGGCGCAATCCAAATCGTTTTCCAAATTGAGAAGGCTGGATCTGAACAATAATGATGTGCGCGCGGAGGGCACGGAGGCCATCGCTCAATCGGATTATCTAAGAGGTCTGGAATATCTGGATCTGGGAGAGAACAGTCTGGCCGCGGCGGGCGCTCAGGCGCTGGCTCAAACAACCCAATTGTTCCAACTCAAATCCCTGCGGCTCAATGACAACGGTATTGGCGACGAGGGAGTGGTCGCGCTGGCGGCTTCCAAAACACTGGTCCATCTCGAAGCTCTGTATCTCGAGCAGGACAACTGGATCCATGCCCGCGGCGCTCAAGCCATTGCCGAGTCCACAGCGTTTTCCAAACTGCACACTCTGGTGTTGGGATTGAACGGGATTGGCGACGAAGGCGCTCGTTACCTGGCGGAATCGAAACAACTGGGGCAGTTGGTTTTTTTGAATGTCATCGGCAACAAACTGACACCTGCCGGGGAGGATATCTTGAAAAACTCTCCAAACCTCACCGGGTTGAAAACTCTGGAGCTGGTTTGATGCGCTCCGGTTGCCGTTGCGGGTGGGGCTTCTGGAACCCTGCTGACAGGGCCTCGCACCAGGGCTTTCCGCGCTGTTTTTTAATCACTTTTGAGGTTGAACCGTACTTAAGGGTTTCAACTTTGAGTCAAAAATGATAAATAACGGACGGTGGGGTGCGGATATTTCAGGGTCAGATTATGGAAAATTTAAGAGATTCCATTATTGATTACATGAAAGTTCATGGTGAGAATGAAGAACTTTTTCTCCGTGATCTGGAACAAATCGTCGAAAGAGAAGGCGATCTGGTGTTTCCGGTTTTGTTGAACGTGTTCACTCAGTTGGATTTCAATAAAACGGAGGCGAAGGAAATCTGGAATGGCATCATCAAACGCCGCCTGGAGATGAATGAAGCTATGGGCCGCCAGGTAAATCTTTTGACGGCGATTTGTGATTATTTACTGACCGTTAGAAAATCCTTCACTCATCCCAAAATGGTGGAGATGAGTGTTTTCGAAAACGTCGAACACATTTCAAAATGCGATTCTCTTACCGGTCTTTTCAACCGTGGATATTTTGATGAAGCCCTGATTGGAGAGATTTCCCGATCCAAGCGTTACAGTACGGAATTTTCTGTTCTGTTTTTTGATTTGGATGGTTTCAAATCCATCAACGACCAGGCCGGGCATCTTGCCGGCGATTTGGTATTGAAAAATATAGGGAGATTGATCGTCAATGAAAAGCGCGCCGAGGACATCGCGGCCCGTTATGGCGGCGATGAGTTCATCATCATCCTTCCGGAGACCAACAAGGCCAACACCTTGATCAAAGCCGAGCGTATCCGCCAGAAAATTGCTGAATTGCCGTTGTCTCTCAAGGACCGCAATATTCATATAACCGTCAGTGGCGGCATTGCCTCGTATCCCATGGACTCCCAAGATGGATCCGAATTGGTGGCTTGTGCCGATCGCGCCATGTACCGTTCCAAGTCGGAAGGTAAAAATCGGATTTGTCTGTATTCCCATGATAAGCGTCGGTTCGTTCGCATCGATTTCGCCGGACCCGTTCAGGTGGACTTGGTGAGGGAATCCATCAAGCCCATGCACAGCAATGGCAAAGGCAAGGACATCAGCTATTCTGGAGTTTTATTTGAGAGCCGAACTCCCTTTGAAATTGGAGAACAGCTGAAAATACATATGCCCATTCCCTCGAATATTCAATCCATGGTGCTGATGGGAACTGTGGTGCGCGTGGAAAAGTTTGGGGACAGTTACGATATTGGAGTGGCTTTTATTTTGTTCGATGGCAAAAACCGGAAGGAAATTATCAGTTACCTTAAAAGCCGTGGCGCCGCCAACCCGGAGGTGCCCCTATGAGCTACACTCCTTTCCTGAATATTCCAATGCCAGACCCTGCTTACCTCTAATGGGGTTGTCGGTTTTTTGAAGCGGGCGGTGAGTTTTTCCGACCCCAAGGCCGCCCGCCCACCGGGCTAACCTCCCTAAGCTCTTTCAGGCAAACGGTTTGATCCCACGTTAAAAAATAAGACTCATAAAATCAATTAGTTGGCATCCATTTTGCACATCTCTGGCTGATGGATCAAATATTTGACAGCGCTCCTGCTGAGGGCAGGAAGTTTCGAATAAGGCGAAAGTTGCCAGGGCCATCCAAAATTTGATTGTGAACCCTTTTTCAAGGTCGTCAAGATGGAAACATTACGAGATTCAGTGATTCAGTGCATCAACGTAAACTCCAAGGGGGATACCAAGTTTTTGCATGAGCTCGACCACATTGCGCAAAGAGTAGGAGACTCGGTTTATTCCATATTGCTCAATGTTCTCACCCAATTGGATTTCAACGACCGCGAGGCCAAAAACCTTTGGCTGGAAATTCTTGACCATCGGCAACGCATGGTGGTCACCATGAACCGTCCGGTAAATCTGGCGACCGCTGTTTGCGATTACATGGTTGAAATCAAAAAATCCATGCATAGTCCCAAAGTGGTCGAAATGAAAATATTTGAAGAAGCCAGCCAGGCTTCGCAATCTGATTTTCTGACCGGATTGTACAACCGCGCCTATTTTGACAAAGCTTTCAATATCGAAATTGCCAGAGCCCAGCGCATGAAAAAGGATTGCTCGCTGGTATTTTTCGATTTGGACGATTTTAAAAAGGTCAACGACTCGTTCGGCCATCCGGCCGGCGACCTGGTTCTCAAAAGTGTCGCTGAATTGATCTTTCGGGAAAAAAGATTGACCGATATCGCCGTGCGTTATGGTGGCGAAGAAATTGTTCTCCTGCTACCGGACACCTCCAAAGCCAGCGCGATGAACCTGGCGACCCGTATCCGGAAAAAGGTGGAACGCTCCCAACTGGTGCATCAAGGGCGGCTCATCAAACAGACAATGAGCGGCGGAGTGGCCAGCTTTCCACTGGACACGGATGTTCCTGAGGAATTGATCGAGTGCGCGGACCGGGCTTTGTACCGCGCTAAACATAAAGGCAAAAACAAGATTTGTCTGTTCTCCTCGGACATGAGGAAATCCATTCGCATGGATTTTGATGAACCGGTGGAGGTGCGGCAATTGGGCGTGAAAGTGTTGAGCCCACCCAACCTTGCTCAAAGCAAAGACCTCAGTCTTTCCGGAATTCTTTTTGAATGCGTCACCCTGCTGGAAGTGGGGACACCCATCCAGATCCAGATTCCCCTGGCCTCCAAGGAGAATCCTTTGATTGTGCTCGGCCGCGTCACCCGGGTGGCGCCTAAAGGCCCGTCCTATGAGGTCGGAGTTTCATTCCTCGACATGGTCCATCGGGAACGAAAAGAAATCAGCAGTTACTTTTCCCATCTTCTAAAGTCTCAATCCCTATTAAATTAGTTCCTCTAAAAACTTCGTAATTCTTCTAAAAGGCCTCATGGAAATGAGGCCTCTTCCTTTTCTATTGATTCGCTGAGACGAAGCCCCGCAGGACGGCACCCGCGGGGATTGGTTGCGCAGGCAATTATTCCTGCGCTCCGGCTCGATGGTTATTTTTTAATTGGGAGCGGTAGGCCGGGTTATAAATAAATGTGGCGAGAATGGATAGGCTGGCTCTGTCGATGGTGACGGGAAACGGGTAGTACGGAGCGGCCCCCTTCACGGCTTTTACCGCCGCCAGGTCCAGCAAGTCGGATCCGGAAACATCCACCAACCGGACGTCTAAAAGATTGCCATTCTTCGAAATCCGAAACCGCAGGGTCACCTGACCGTCGATGCCGCGCCGCGCCGCTCCCTCGGGATAGGTCCAGACCTGTTCGATCTGATGTTTGATGCGGGCGAAATAAGAGGCGTATTTCGATTCCTTGGTGTCCAGCGAGATCACTTCATCATCGTCAGCGTTGGTAGAATCCTGCGTGTTCAAAGATGCAAATTTTTCCGCATCTAATCCATCCAATAAAGCGAGAGTGCTGCCCGTGAGTTTTTTCCGATCAGAATTTTCGAGCAGTTTTTCGTGTTTGGGAATGATGAACCCCTTTTCCACCACCGGGTATTCATGGCGGGGTACGGGTTTTCGGGACGTTTGTTTTTTGGGGAGAGGGGTCAGGGCTTTTTTGGTGAGGGAGGTGGTGCCGGTGGCCCTGGGCGCCACGGTTTTTGTGTTCCGGTATTTCTTTGCCAGGGTTTTTTTGCGGTTGGAATGGGCTTTGCTGTCGTAACTGGAAATCAGTTCTGAGCGGGTCGGTGCTTCTATTTTTTTTGGTTGGGGAGCGTCGACCAGAGTGGCGGTTTTTTGCGGAGGTTGTGGCGGCTCGGGCGGCACATAACGAATTTTGATCGGAGGTTGGACCGGCACGACCGGCGCCGTGACCGGCACCAGGCCGTGGACCAGCATCGCCATTAAGTGAATGAGGGCCGAGGCAATCAAAAATATTTTGAGTGGCGGTGGTTCGATAATGTAAATACGCATGACTGCCTTCAAAATAGCATCAAAAATTTATCAGACCTCATCTTCCGGCCCGCCTGAAAACAGGAATTCATTATAATTATAGCCTCAAATCATTCACCGCGTTGGAGTTAATTGACGCACTGTGAGGGGTGGTCAGGCGGTATTCTCCAGGTACCGTTTGGTTTTTTGGTGGTACCAGCGGAACGCATTGGGGACAGTGGCGGCGTGGGGAGCGCAATAGTTGCCGGCGGCATCGAACGGTTCGTAATTCATTTCCAGATCCCGGTACAGGCGATTCATGTAACCTGAAAAGTCCGCGTACATTGGAATTTGTTGCCGCAACTGCGGCATGGCCTGTTCCTTAAATTTTAACAAAGCGTCGCCCAACGGATGAATTTGGCTCAATCCGCCATGAGATTCGGTGTATTGGGTCAGCGATTCGTAATCCTCCCAGTCCTCCAGGGCATCGACATCGCCGACATAGGCCGGGTCCTCGTTGAACTTGCACAAGAAGGGCGTGTCCAGCAATATGGAAGCCCCCTGATTAAAATTTTTCAAATGCATGCCGAATTTATAGCTGTCGTTCAATCGAAACTTTTTCAAGTCGGTCTCGAAGTGCCGGAAATGGTTGGCCAGGATCGGTAGCAGGCGCAACATGCGGGCGGGTTGCCGCAACGCCTTGCTGAGTCCAGCGTTCAAAATTTTGCCATCTTTGCGGGTCTGATGCAGTAATTCGATGATGTCTTCCTCAATGGCGGACAGGTTGATGGGGTAGACGTTGGGTTCTTTGGCATCGTGGAGCCGGTTTTTCTTTTGGTCGATCACCCGATAGTGATAATTTCTCTGTATGAATTCCGCGTCAGGATCTTCCTGAAAATGGGGAAACATTTCCTGGCGTGAATTGAGCCAGAGAATCAGATTGTGATGTTTCAAATCCGGATCGCAGAGTACTTTTTCCAGATCGTACATGAGGGGCAGGTCGCCCGGCTGGAACAACACCAGCTCATTCGGAGCCAGAGAAAGCGCGTTGCGCCCCAGCACCAGCGTGTTGATCAGCATCAGGTTGTTCAGATCCTCGTGGACGAATTGGATCTTCTTGCCCCGCGTGTCCACCGTTTTCAGAAAATGATCGAGGACGATTTTGATTTCATGCGAACCCACCACCACGATTTCCTTGAGGCTCGACAGGATCAGGTTGCCGAGTGCGTAACAAACAAGAGGAATGCCGTGGATCAGAAATAAAAATTTGAGCCGGTCGATTTCATCATTTTCGGCGCGCAAAATAAGATGACTGATGCCTTTTTTGCCTTGTGCTATTTCGCGGCGGGCTTTATCGATACTGAATTTGTCGGCCAGGCTCCGCGTTTCATAGCGGTTGTGGCTGAAACTGATGATGCATTTGTCGATGATGGGTTTGTTACTGATTTTGAACATTATTCTCGGGTTTTTCCGGGTGAAAGGATGGCTAAACTTTCATTTTATCATTTTAACGCAATGATCGATTTTATGCAGGAGAAACCCCGCGCGCTCTTGCGAGGCACTGTCAATTGCCCTAAATCCAATAATAATGGTAGTTTTAGTGGTTTTTCTTGATTGGAAATCACGGAAATCGCTTGCTTTCTCAAAAACAATAGTCATACAATAAAATATGTAACTTTTCAAAGGATTAAGCATGGGGGATCCCACCCATATTATTGAGTTGATTGACCAAATGCTTGAGGAAACGGAGGATCGTCCCGATCTTCAGCAAAAGATTTTCGACCTCAGAGACGCTCTTTTGCAGGCCCAGCAATCGGCTCAGCAATACAATCTGAAAATCAAAGCTCTGGAAGAAACGATTCGCCAGTTGAAAATGCCGGCGCACCGGATCGGCACCGTTTTGGGACCGGGGCAGGATGAATTGTACCGCCTGAACGTCGGGGGTACTGAATATCAGGCGGCGGTTTCTCCCGAAATTCTGGAGCAGGGACCGCTGAATGTGGGCGATCAGGTGGCTGTCAATGAAGGTTTTGTGGCCATCTCCCGGTTGCCCAGACCGGAGCAGGGCCCTCTGGCCCGTGTGGTGTGCCAGTTGGAAGACGGTCAATGGCTGGTCGGTGGCGGCACTGGCAATTCCGAGTTCATGGTAATGCCCGGTGAAGGCATCGCCACGGATGCCCTGAAAGAAGGGGATGAAGTGATTCTCGACCCCACCCAAAAAGTCATGCTCCGGCAATGCCCCAAACGCGAATCGAAAATGCCGGTCGACGATGAATTTTCCACCGTCAGCTGGAAGCAGGTGGGGGGCCAGGAAAAAGTTATCGAAGAAGTCCGCAAGGTCATCGAATATCCCATTTTGCATCAGGAAATCATCAACAAAATGGATTATCGCCTGCCCAAGGGGTTTTTGTTCTATGGTCCGCCCGGTTGCGGAAAAACCTTGATTGGCAAGGCCATCCTTTCCGACATCATTGCCAAACTCGGTGAAAAAGGAAAAGGACAGAAAGAACTGCAAGGCCGGTTCATTTACGTTAAAGGTCCGGAAATTTTAAATATGTGGTTGGGCGAATCTGAACGTAAGGTTCGTGAAATTTTCCAGAAAGCCCGCGAGTACAAAAAGCAGGGTCAATTCCCGTTCATTTTTATTGACGAAGCCGAGTCCGTGCTGGGCACCCGCCAGGCGACGCGCGTCAACAATATTTCCAACACCCTGGTGCCCATGTTTTGCGCCGAGATGGACGGCATCCAGTCGGTGAGTGACACCGTGGTCATTCTAGCCACCAATCGGCCCGACCTGATCGATCCGGCTATTTTGCGCCCCGGTAGAATCGACCGCAAAATAAAAGTGGGACGGCCGGACCGCAAGAGTTGCGAGGCTATTTTGAAAATTTATCTAAAAAAGGATTTGCCGATTGAAGCGAAGAACCGGGCGGGCATGATCGAACCTTTCCTCGACAAGTTGTTCCGCCGCACTCCCGATCAGGAAGCCCTGCACCTCACTCTGCGCAACGGTGAAATCAAGAAACTATTCTGGAAGGATTTCATCTCCGGCGCCATTCTCGAAGGCATTGTTCTGCGGGCCAAGGAGCGTAGCATCGAACGCGCCATTGCCGGCGAACCCCTGATGATGAAAGTGGACGATTTGACAGAGGCTCTCAAAACCGAATTTGAAGAGAACCATATTCTTCCCTCCGATTCAAACATGGAAGACTGGCTTCAGCTTTTGGATTTTGACCCGAAAAATGTGATGCGTCTGCGACGACCCAATGACAGCGACCAGGCGGCTTCCAAAACCATGAGCCGATCGATCATATGAGCGTTCCCCTCATCGGGCTGGAAACGGAATACGGCATCATTCGCGAGGATTTGGACACCTCCGATCCGGTCGAAGAGTCGATGAAACTGCTTGAATGTTGTCCACGCAAAAGTGTGTTCAGGGCTTGGGCGTATCACCGGGAACACACCCATGTCGATATGCGCGGCTTTCAGGTGGACCGGTTGGAGCAGGACGAGGAAGAAGACGAATTCTGCGAGCAGGACCGGCAGAGGCCCTACTCCTACTGGGAAATGAAAAGCGACCGGGTGTTGGTCAATGGCGCCCGATTTTATAATGACCACACGCATCCGGAATACGCCACCCCGGAGTGCCGGACCTTGTTTGATCTGGTAGCGCACGATCTGGCCGGTGAGGAAATCGTGCGCGAATGTGTGCGCCGCCGCAATCAGGACCTGGGCGGCAGTCCTTTGCAGGTGTTCAAGAACAACACCGATTACAGCGGCCACAGTTACGGCACGCACGATAATTATTTGATCTCGCGCCGTTTGCCATTTGATACCTGGGTGCGTTATCTGGTACCGTTCATGGTCACCCGACAGCTTTTTGCCGGGGCCGGAAAAATCGGATCGGAGGGCAGGAACGACCAGCCTTTTTACGGTTTGCAATTGAGCCAGCGTTCCGATTTTGTCGAAAGTTTATTGAGCATCGAGACGATGACCAAGCGGCCCATCATCAATACACGCGATGAACCGCACGCCTCGACGCAGGATTACCGGCGCTTGCACTTGATCATCGGCGATGCCAATATGTCGCCTTATGCGACGGCGTTGAAGGTGGGCACCACCCGGCAGGTTTTGGCCGTTATTGATCAGGAGCGGTTGCCGCCCGCCATCGAGTTGGCCGATCCGGTGAGCGATATCAAGCGTGTCTCCCGGGACCGCACCGGCCAGGTGGCCCTGAAACAAACATCGGGCAAGACCATCACGCCGCTGGAAATTCAAGAGTGGTATCTTGAACATGCTGGGAATTCAGGTGCGGAGGATGGTGACCCACAGGAGTCGGAATGGGTGAGCCGCGAATGGGCACGCACCCTCCACGACCTCAGGCATCAGCCGGAAAAACTTGCGGACCGGATCGATTGGGCCATCAAGGAAAGCTTGTTCAACGATTTTATGGAAGCAGAAGGGTTGAGTTGGAAGGATCCCGTTCTGCAAAGCGTGGATTTGGAGTATCATAATATAGATCCCGACAGAGGGCTCTACTATGGAATGCAACAGGCGGGTGAGGTGACCGGTCTGATTCCTGAAAAGCGGATCGAAAAAGCGCTCGACACGCCGCCGAAGGGAACCCGCGCTGAAATCCGCGGGCAGATGGTCGATCGTGAATTGGATCGCATCAAAAAAATTCATTGGACCGTTATCGAGTTTGATAATGGTGACACTCTGGACTTGACCGACATCATCCTCCCGGAGGATGTTGAGCGGATGCTTAATTCTAATAAGGAGCAGTTTGCATGGAAATGAATGATCCCCTGAGACGGGAAGAAAAAAAGGAATCCACGCCGGATCGGAAAGATGACGGTCCCAGTCGGCCTGATGTTTCCAGGCCGGGACGTGACGATTTATTGAAACGCATGAAAAAAGTCGACCCGAAGCAATCAGAAAAATACAAACAGCGAACGGGTCAATGAACGGGTCTCCATCAACCATAGAAGGCCCCGGCGATTTCATCGACCTGCTGAACCGGTCGGGTTATGCCTGGTCCCACTCCAATACTAAAATAGAGCCGGTCGATGCCTCCAAGTTGCTTCAGGGGACCACCGTGCTGGCGTTTCATTTTAATAAAGGGGTGATCGTCGCCGGTGACCGGCGGGCCACCGCCGGCAACGCCATCATGTATGAGCGTTGCGATAAGGTGATTCCCATTGACGATCATTCGTTGATGGCCATCGCGGGCGTTCCAGCCACCGCTTTTGAAATGGCGCGCATCCTGTCGCACAACTTCGAGTATTTCCGGCGGTCACAACTCCAACCGCTCAGCACCGAAGGTAAAATCCGGGCTTTGTCAAAACTCCTCAAGGACAACATGGGTTTGGCCCTGCAGGGTGTGGGTGCCGTGAGCCCCATTTTTTCCCTGTACGATTTGAAAGAGAAAAAACCCTATATTTATTTTTATGACATGTTGGGCGCCCAGTTTGAAATCCAGACCCACACCGCTACCGGGTCCGGGTCGCCGGTCATTCGCGGAGTGTTGGAGTATGAAGACCTGTGGGGCGCCAAGCCTCTGGCCAAGCGGACCTTGGAGGAAGCGGCCCTGCTCGCCGTACGGCTGTTGCAAACCGCCGCCCAGTTCGACTCGGCGACCGGCCAGGCCCGGCCCGAAGACCAGATTTATCCCATCATCGCCAGTATCACCGAGCAAGGTTACCGGTTCTTTCCCGATGAAGAAATGGCGGGCCTGTTTAAGAAATCCATGAAAAGGAATTGAGGATGTTCGACGAGCCATTTCGCTGGATGGAAGCGATTTCCACCCGCCACAGTTACGTTCAGGAAAAACTCAAAAAAGGCCAGCCGGTGCTTGCGGTCCCCTTTAATGAAGGCGTGTTGTTGTTGAGTTTCACCCAACAACCAGGAAAAATATTTGAAGTTTATGATCGGATTGCCCTGGGTGGTCTTGGCCACCCGGCGGATGTGGAGCGGCTTCGCATGACTCTGCTCGATATGGCGCACCTGGAAGGGTTCAACCGGTCGGATAAAGACGTCACTATCGCCCGCCTGCTTCAATTCGGCGTGGCCCCGGCGTTGAAACAGAATTTTGAGGAAATCCAGCGCGCGCCTTATCTGGCGAAGTTGTTGCTGGTCGAAATCGGTTTTGACGATCACCCCACGTTTTTCCGCCTCAATTACGACGGGCACTGGGAAACGTTTAAAAAGGGTGCCGTTATTTCGGGGCAGAGTGAGGAGTCCGATTGGATGGATAATAAAATCTCAAAAACAAATTTTGCCGCCATGCCGCTGGACGAGGCACTGCGCGAAGCGTGTGTGATTTGGGAGGCAGGAAAAAAACAAATCCCGGTAGACGAGGACGACCCGGAGGCGGAACAGCCCATCCCCTTGAGTAAAGCTTTTGACCAGTTTTCGCTGGAAGTCGGCGTCCTTTCAACCGCTGGCGGGCGCAAGTCATTGTATAGAAAATTGACGAAGCAGGAAACCGATACCCTTAAAGCGAGCTTCAAACACGCATGAAAAAGCGCATCTACGGCATCGAAACCGAGTATGGCCTGCTCATCAAGGAACCGGATTTCAAATACAGCCCCATGGATGTGGTGGTGCGTGTCAAGAACCACATTTTTGAGAAAAAACAGGGAGTGCTGGATCTGCATTACCGCGCCAACGACGAGCCGCCCGGCAATGGTGGGTTTCTGTGCAACGGGGGACGCATTTACCTGGACATGGGCCACCTCGAATACGCGTCACCGGAGTGCTGTAACTTGACGGACCTCGTCACCTACGACCGGGCCGGCGACTGCATCATTCAGGATGCTCTGGAAGAGCTGGGCTGGGGCGACTCGGTCGCGTTCATCAAGAACAATGTCGATCTGGAAAGCAACGCCACCTTTGGGTGCCATGAAAATTATCTGGTGAGCCGATCGTTCCAGTTCGACAACCGTGAAAATCTGCGTCTGCTGGCGGCGTTTTTATCGACCCGCCAAATTTATGCGGGCACCGGGCGCACCGGCGCTTGCGATCCTCAGCCTTTCCGGGATTGGGAAGACGTTCAAAAATCTAAAAAAGAATCGGCTCAGGTTGATTTTCAAATCTCTCAGCGCGCCGATCACATTCCCAACGAATTTTATCGCTGGGTCCAGTACAATCGGGCCATCGTGAATACGCGCGATGAACCCTTGTCCGATCCCAGCAAGTATCGGCGCATCCATCTGTTGGTGGGTGACTCCAATATGAGTGAGTTCGCCAATGCCCTCAAAATGGGCACGACGGTGTTGATGATGGATTTAATCGAAATGGGCGAGGCCAACTCGGATTGGATCCTGGAGGATTCGGTCAGTAGCATGCGTGCGATTTCCCGCGATCCGGAATTCAAATGGCCCATCATTCTCAGGGATGGCAATTTCAGCACGGCCCTGGAGTTGCAGTGGGAAATCATGCAGACCGCCAAAAAACATCTGGCCGGGTCCAGCACCGATACCGATTGGGTCTTGTCCGCCTGGGAATCCGTGTTGACGGACATCCCCAAAGGCCCGGAGGCCTTGCTCGGCCGGGTGGATTGGGCCAGCAAATATTGGATGCTGACAGAATTTATGAAAGACGAAAACCTGAGCTGGCAGGATCCCTGGGTCAAAAGCCTGGACCTTGAGTTTCACAATCTCAACAAGGAGCAGGGTTTGTACTGGGGGTTGGAGGCTCACGGCGATACCCATCGAAAATCCACCGACGAAGCCATCGCGTTTGCCAAATCCAACGCGCCCAAAGGCACGCGTGCCGACGGCCGCGGCCAATTGGTCAAAACCCTGGTGGCAAGCCAAGTCGCTTACCTCATCGATTGGATCGGGTTTCGACTCAATAAGGAAGAGCCCTACCTCATGCTGGATCCGTTTCTTTCCTATCGGAAGGAAATCCGAGAATATCTGGAACGCATGGACCTGGACCAGCCATTTAGAAATGAAACCTTTTCGGACTGAGGTTGTTATCGTCGGCAGGTGGGATTATATTAATTATACGATGACGTTATATTGATGGGGAGTCCAGCGTGGGCGATTGTTTGTTCTGCCAGATCGATAAGGGAGAAATCCCAGCTGAAAAAGTTTACGATGGCGCAGAGGTCTATGCGATCAAGGATGTCAATCCGCAGGCCCCGACGCATCTATTGCTCATACCCAAAAAGCATTTTTCCTCCCTCATGGATATGGAGGATACGGACGAGCGGCTTTTCGGTGCGATTTTGAATGTTGGCAAACATTTGGCTAAAAAAATGAATCTGGAGTCGTCCGGATTCCGCATCGTTTTGAACACGGGGAGTGGCGCCGGTCAATCGGTGTTTCACGTCCACTTCCATTTGCTTGCTGGCCGGCCCATGAAGTGGCCGCCGGGTTAGACCCATGATCACCGTAGAGCAGTTGTATGAAAAGCTAAGGCCCATCCGGGTGGGAAGCCCGTTGTGCGAATTCACTCGCGAGCATTGCGCCCAACTCCTGCCCACCATCCAGCGCATCGAGGACCTCAAAAAAGAAAAGAACGCGATCATCCTGGCGCACAATTACGTGGCGCCGGAAATTCTTTACGGCGTCGCCGATCACACCGGCGATTCCTACGGCCTGGCCAAAATCGCCCGGCAGTCGCCCGCCGAGGTGATCGTTTTCCCGGCGGTGCGCTTCATGGCGGAAACCGCCAAAGTTTTAAGCCCACACAAAACCGTGCTCGACCCCAACCCCAACGGTGGTTGTTCGCTGGCCGATGGCATCAACGCCAGTGACGTGCGCCGCTTGCGGCAGGAATATCCCAGCCACACCTTCGTCTGCTACATCAACACCACCGCCGAAGTGAAAGCCCTGTGCGACGTTTGCGTCACCTCCTCCAACGTGTATAAAATTATCGAGGCGATTGACAACGACAATATCTATTTCCTGCCGGACAAACTGATGGGGCAAAACGTGATCGACCACCTCGCATCGAAAGGCGTGAAAAAAAATATCGCGGTGTATGACGGCACCTGCTACGTGCATGAGGAGTACACGCCCGAAGCCATCGACTTTGTACGGCTGGGGGATCCGCAGGTGAATGTGCTGGTGCATCCCGAATGTCATCCTCGCGTGGTGCAACGGGCCGATTACGTCGGTAGCACCTCCGGCATGCTCAACCACGTGCGCGAATCTTCCGGCGACACTTTTTTCCTGCTCACCGAATGCGGCCTGACCGGGATTTTACAATCCGAGTTTCCCGATAAACGGTTCATCGGCTCCTGCACCATGTGCAAATACATGAAGGCCAATTCCCTCGAAGCGGTGCTGGCCGTGCTGGAAAACCCGCAACCGCATCAGATCATCGAGCTCTCCTCGGAAGTCCAGAAAAACGCCCTGCGTTGCGTCGAACGCATGTTCGAATACGCCGAGGCCCCGGCGAGCCGCCGGCCAGCGTGACGCTGGACTCAACCGGCGAAGCGCCGGAGCTAAATGGGTCGCACTCCACTGGCGTTCAATAGTTGTTAGGCATGAGATTGAATTCGGCCACTTTTCCTCCGGGCGTTGTCCGGCCAGTGTGACGCTGGACCCAACGTTGCCACCGGATGCAATCCGGAACCACAGATGAACACAGATGGACACCGATAAGTCCCCCCTTCTCCGAAGGGGGCTAGGGGGCTTTTTCCTTTAAAGTGTAGTTGCCCCATTCATGGGGCCGACGAACGCTGGGCTGGAATAGTTTCCCCTTTTTGAAGGGGGTAAGGGGGATTTTGTTTGGTAGTTGCTCGATTCATCGAGCGGTTTTAAAAATCGCCCCATCAATAGGGCAACTACTTAAGCCATGCTCCCGCTCAACAGGCTCAGGCTGATAGGTTTTATCCGTGTTGATCTGTGTTCATCGGTGGTTAATTGGTTTTCTCTGTGTACTCTGCGGTGACTACTTCGGACCAATCATGTTTTTGGGTTGGACTTTTTCGTCGAACTCTTCGGCGGTGAGCAAACCCAGGTCCGTGGCGGCGGCTTTCAACGTGATGCCTGCCTCATGCGCGCGCTTGGCGACCTTGGCGGCGTTGTCGTAACCGATATGTGGATTGAGCGCGGTCACCAGCATCAGTGAATTTCTCAAATGCTCCTCGATTCTTTCCTTGTTGGGTTCGATGCCGGTCACGCAATAGTTGTTGAAGGACTCGCTGGCGTCGGCCAGCAGGCGAATGGATTGCAGGAGGTTGTAAATCATCAGCGGCTTGAACACGTTGAGCTCGAAGTTGCCGGAGGCGCCGCCGAAGTTGATGGCGGTGTCGTTGCCCAGCACCTGGGCGGCCACCATGGTCAGGGCTTCGGATTGCGTGGGGTTGACCTTGCCGGGCATGATGGAGCTCCCCGGTTCGTTGGCGGGCAGGGCGATTTCGCCGATGCCGCACCGCGGACCGGACGCCAGCCAGCGCACGTCGTTGGCGATTTTCATCAGCGAACAGGCGATGGTTTTCAGTACGCCGCTGGCTTCGACGATGGCGTCGTGCGCCGCTAACGATTCAAACTTGTTGGGCGCGGTGATGAACGGGTGGCCGGTCAAGTCGGCGATGCTTCCCGCCACTTTGATGGGGAAATCCTTGTGGGTGTTGATGCCGGTGCCCACCGCCGTGCCGCCCAGCGCGATCTGGTACAGCCGCGGCATGCAGGTGTCGATGCGTTGCAGGGAGTTGTCCAACTGCGTGGCGTAGCCGCTGAACTCCTGCCCCAGGGTCAACGGCGTGGCGTCCATCAAATGCGTCCGTCCGATTTTAATGATGTTTTTGAACTCTTCCGATTTCTTTTTGAGGGAGTCGCGCAGTTGTCCGAGCATCGGCACCAGCCGGTCCTGAAATTTTTCGACCGCGGAAATGTGCATCGCTGTCGGGAAGGTGTCGTTGGAGGACTGGCCTTTGTTGACGTCGTCGTTGGGATGAATGGGCTGTTTACTGCCCATCTCGCCGCCACTGATTTCGATGGCGCGGTTGGCGATCACCTCGTTGGTGTTCATGTTGGTCTGGGTGCCGCTTCCGGTTTGCCAGACGCGCAGGGGGAAATGGTCGTCCAGCTTGCCGGAGATCACTTCATCCGCGGCTTGCACGATGAGATCTTTTTTTTCTGCCGGCAGGAGCCCGAGGTCCGCGTTGACCAGCGCCGCCGCCTTTTTCAGGATGCCCATGGCACGGATGAGTTCGCGCGGCATGGTTTCATCACCGATGTCGAAATGAATGAGCGATCGCGCGGTTTGCGCTCCATAGTAACAGTGGGCGGGAACCTTGATTTCCCCCATGCTGTCGGTTTCCTTCCGGTAATCCATAGCCTCGTCTCCCCCTCTCAGTGGTTCTAGAAAATCAGTGTCGTTAGGTAAGTATCAGTTAGGTGTTTCAATTTTTAAAATAGTCCTCGGCTTCCGGCATGGCTTCGGAGAGGTACATTTTAAACTTTTTCAACAGGCGCTGTTCGGCCTGTCGCACCGCCTCGCGCGTGATGTTGTAATTTTTCCCGATATCCTTCAGTGACGTGGGGTCGTCGGAAAGAATCCGCGTGGCAAACAATTCTTTTTCGATGGGCTTGAGGTTTTCCAGGAATTCGTCGATTTTTTCCCGGAACACCTGATGAAACTGTTCGGCCTCCACCACCTGATCCGGACTCCTGCCGTCGGTCAATTGCCTGAGCGGGACAGAGGCTGGCTGGTCCGGATGCGTGGGCGTGTCGATGGAAACATCGGCGGCTCCCAGGCTGGCCTGGACGTCGATGATTTCTTTTTCATCGACGCCGAAGTGTTCCGCCAGTTTTTTTGGCGTGGCTTCGAACCCCTGTTCCTCCAAACGTTCTTTTTCCTTGCGCAGATTATAAAGCAGTTTGCGGCGGGTGTTGGTGGTGCCGACCCGCACCAGCCGCCAGTTGTCGAGGATGTATTTTAAAATATAGGCCTTGATCCAGAAACTGGCGTAAGCCGGCAGGCGCACACCGCGGAACGGATCAAAATTTTGCACGGCTTTCATCAGGCCGACGTTGCCTTCCTGCACCAGGTCCATCATGCTCTGCCATTCGCGCTTGAAGCCCATCGCGATCTTGACGACCAGCAGAAGATTGCGGGTGATCAGTTGGTAAGCGGCTTTGACGTCGCCGGTATCTTTGTAGTGAATCGCCAGTTGGTGCTCTTCTTTTTCCGACAACTCAGGATATTGGCGGATTTCGTTGAGGTAGGAGGTGAGCGGGTCCAGCGGCGCCAGGGCATCGCTGGTGGCCACTACGGGCAGATTTCGGTCTTCCTTCAAGTCCGGCTCGTCATCGTCCAGCACCTCCGGCTCCAGGGCCGGATTGCCGTCCAGTTCGGCGGGCTCATTCGGGTCGACTTCGATTTCCTGATCGTTATCCTTCATAAGATGTTGGATGCAGTGGGCCGCTCCAAGATTCAGCTCGGAATAGGTTGAATGCGGGCGTTGAATGCGTCGCCCAATAAAAGTACAATGAAGGCATGATACGATTAGCTGTTATTGCATTGATTGCGACCGTGGTCCTGCTGTTTCTCTGGTGGTTCCTGAAACCGCCGGCCAACGGGGAGGGGGTTGCCGGGTCCACCGAAATGGTCCAGGACCCCAATTGCCAGGTTTACGTCCCCAAACCCGAAGCGGTGTATAAAATAATCGCCGATCAGGACCATTACTTTTGCAGTGATAAATGCGCCGATGAGTATTTGAACAAGCACCGATCCGCTTGAGCCTGTCCATGGAGAGCTTTGTTTTTCACCGGCTATGAAAATATTGTACCACAATCTTTGATTCCTCCAGAGCAGGAGGCACAGTGTTTAAACCATTTTCGATTGGAAAGAAGGATTCATGATGGTGTTAAAAAAGTTTATGAGTGTGATCGTGGTCATTCTGTTGCCCTGGATTGGGGTGGGTCCTGTAGCCGGGGAGGAGCAGGCTCCCTGCACGCCGGTGGCAGAGAAAAGCATTAAAATCGAAGGCTACATTTCCAAAAAGTTCAAGAAACAAAAGCGCGCCATCATCAATGAGTTTAAGGAAATAGGTCATATACGAACCGCCATCCGGCCGTTTCCCATGGGCAAAACCGCGAAGGTGGTGGCCGTGGGACGTTGCGTGCCCGCCTACATCGCGCGTCATGTTCTGACAAAAGCCCTCAAGTACACGGATGGCATCACCAGCCTGGTCAACCAGGCATTTCTGCACACCCATTGGATTGGCATCGGCACCACCACATTCGACGAACCCTCGCAACAAATTGTGAGTGCAGATCAGGTACAGCAGTTGTTGAATCCGCAGTTGAGCTCCGAAGAATTTCACGCGTTGTACCGAAAATTTTCGATCCAGGACGACACGGTTTCCTATTTTGGCCTGAGAACCAGGAACGTCAAAAAAGTGGATTGAGGCTAAGCGCAAGCTTTACATTTTAACGGCCCACCCGGCAGTTTTTAATTTCAATCAAACTGAATTTGGATTTTTAAATTTCTTATAATCTGGAGGACATTTTTCACCTTGGATACTTTTGATATCATCGCCTGGTTATTATTGATCACCGCTCTGTTCAGTTATATAAACCACCGGTTTATGCATTTTCCCACCAGCATTGGTTTGATGGCGATTTCCTTATTGTTTTCGCTGGGGGTGCTGGCGGTGGGTAAGCTGGGGTGGTTGCCGCATATTGAGGATTCGGCTAAGGCTATTATGGTGGGGATCGATTTCAACCAGCTGATCCTGCACGGTATTTTGGGAGCGTTGCTGTTCGCCGGGGCGCTCCACATCAACCTCAATGATCTCGCTGAACAAAAGTGGACCATCGCCCTGCTGGCCACCGCCGGCATATTGATCTCGACGGTATTGGTGGGCGGGATGATATACGGGGTCACGCAGTGGTTGTCGATCGATGTGCCTTTCATGTATTGCCTCACCTTTGGGGCGTTGATTTCGCCCACCGATCCAATCGCCGTCCTGTCCATTTTGAAATCCGCTCATGCCCCAAAATCATTGGAAACCAAGATCGCCGGTGAATCGCTGTTCAATGACGGCATCGCCGTGGTGCTGTTCGCCGTTCTGTTGGGGATCGCTACCGGAGAGCATGAACCCACGGTGGGTTCCATCGGCCTGCTATTTTTAAAGGAGGCGGTCGGCGGCGCTTTGTTTGGCCTGGCGACCGGTTATGGGGCTTATCTACTTATAAAGTCAGTAGACAATTATCAGGTGGAAGTGTTGATCACCCTGGCGTTGGTATCTGCTGGTTACGCGTTCGCCGAAGCCCTGCATTTGTCGGCTCCTATCGCGGCGGTGGTTTCAGGGTTGCTCATCGGCAACCACGGGCGTAACTTTGCCATGTCGGAAAAAACCATCGAGCATATCGACATGTTCTGGGAATTGATTGATGAAATTTTAAACGCAATTTTGTTTGTCCTGCTGGGTTTGGAAGTGCTGGTGCTGACTTTCGAAATGCCGCATTTTATAGCCGGTGTAATAGCCATTCCTGTGGTCCTCCTCGCTCGCCTTGTGGGCGTCAGCGTGCCGATTTATATACGCAAATTCCAACGCGATTTCAGTCATCATGTCATTAGAATTCTGACGTGGGGCGGGTTGCGCGGGGGTATTTCCGTGGCGCTGGCACTGGCCTTGCCGCCCTCGCCGGAGCGCGACGTGCTGTTGATGATGACCTATGTGGTGGTGGTGTTCTCGGTCATGGTGCAGGGGCTCACTATTGGCAAACTGGTTGAGAGAAGTATTCAAAAGGATTAGGCCCGCGTGGGAGGCGCGTCAGCCGTTGATTTCTAAAATTCGCTAAGGCTCTTTTATGGATTCCCAAACTGTGGTCGATTTCAGCGCCGAAGTGTTCCGGCAATTCTCTACCGAGCCCGATCTGGCCGAGCAGTTCCTGTTTTCCAAAGCCATGCAGAAGAACAACCGATTGGCCGCGGATGTGAAGAAAGAATTTTTTGAGCGAGTGAACGCGGTGGTGGCTGAGGAAGATCACCAACAACAAAAATGCGCGTTCCGCCAGGTGTTGATAGAAAACATTCGCAACATGGTGATGTGGCAGGAATATTTCAAAATCGAGTCGGCGGAAGACACCGGGATTGTTTATTCGTTTTTGAAGACCACTTGCGCCGACCTGGAGTTTGAAGCGTTCGAAAAGCAATGGGCCTATTATCAGCTGTTCTCAGAATCCATGTATTCCATGCTTCAGGCGGTTTTAAATGAGTATTATGATGAGACGCGAGAGGGCAATTATGTCACTTTGCTGCTGTACACCTACCGCAAGTATTATGAGAATTTTTATGCGTCCATTGTGGCCCAGGGGAAAGGCGAGGACGACAACACCGGGGAACTCATGGAGCAACTGACAGCGGTCACCGACCAGGTGGAAGAGACCGCCCTCAAGGGAGAAGAAGTGAAGTACGATATGAGCAGGTTTGAATGAATCCGGCCGTGCCGGGTGAAAATTTAAATCGACCGGCGGAGTGCATCCTCAGGCCCGCCGCACCAGGCGCACTGCGTGGGAGACGGATTTGTCGTCCTTGAGGTACCAGTAGGGGCAACCGTTCAGGTAAAAAACAATCTGGGCTTCCTTGCCGCGCTCGTCGCTGGTCCACGTGCAATTGCCCGCCCCGGGTGGAAAAATGGAATCGAACTGTATGTCCCCGCCCTTAAAATCCTTGTTCAATTTTTTTTCATCGTGCAGGGAAGACGCTTCATGGATGGTGGGCAGGCGCCAGTCGTCGTGCCCAGCGAATTTCTTGTCGTTCGTCTGCCGGGCGTACTCTCCCGCTTCGTCCCAGCTCAACTCCTTGTCCAAATTCAACCGCGAGTCGCTGGCCATCCAGGTCAGGCTGGTCAACGAATCGTAAATGGTGCCGTCTTCTGATTTGATAAACCGCGATTTCGGTTTTTCCATCTTCATTCCCCTGTCAATATAAAAGCCCGGTTCCTGAATGGCCCCGGACTTGGCGAGTTGTTTTTAATTGTTGGTCGTATCTTACCTATTTTTTCATAGTCTGTAAAGGTCTTCGCGGCGGTCCTGAAACAAGTGGTTCCGCGGGTTGATATTTTTGTTGCGAGCCAGATCGATGTCGATGGAGACGACTTTCATTTCCTCCCCGTCTGCGGAGGCCCGGTAGAGGATGTTGCCGTCCGGGTCCACCACCTGGCTTTGACCGATAAATTTTAAAGGTTCCCCCGGAACACGTTGCTCCCTGCCGACCCGGTCGGCGGTGATGGCGAAGACCCGGTTTTCCAGACAGCGCGTGACCATGGCCGATGGGCAGTGAGGCAGAACCAAGTTGGCCGGATGAGCAATGACATCGGCGTCATTCAGGGCCAGGGTACGGGCTGTTTCGGGAAACCGCCAATCGAAACAAATCATGATTCCGACCCGCGCCTGGCCGATGTCGAATACCGGTAAAGGCAGGTTGCCCGGCTCGAACAGGTCTTTCTCCGCATCAAAAATATGAGCTTTGCGGTATTTGCCCAGATAACCTCCGGGGCCGACGATCACTGCCGAGTTATACAAGGCATCGCCCTCCCGCTCGGCCAGTCCGGCCACCAGGTTGACACTGAGGTCCCTCGCCAGATCCAGCAAAAATCCGGTGGTCGGACCTTCAGGGATGGTTTCGGCGAATGCGGCGACTTCCTCGCGGTCGGTGAACTGGTAGCCGGTGGTGAACAGTTCGGGCAGAACCATCAGGTCGGCGTCAGCCTTTTCAAGCAAATCCGCCACCCGTTGGCGATTGTTCGCGACTTGCCCGAACTCCGGTTCGGTTTGTATGAAACCTGCTTTCAGAATTTTCATATTGCTGTATCCCACCGGCGAAGCGCCGGAGCAAGAGGGGCGAACTCAGAAATGCGTCCAATAATTATTGAGCATGATTCCAGAGTTCAGCCATCTGCTTCCCCTGCGAGGGGGCAGGCAACGCCTGGAGGTAACAGGTCAAACTTTATCCAGCGCTTAATAACTGTTTGGCGACACTACAAAGTTCTGCCATCGGCCTCCCCTGCTAAGGGGCCATTCTGGCGGTCTGGTTGCGGAGCAGGTGATCGACCAGTACCAGAGCCACCATGGTTTCGGCCATGGGAACGGCCCGGGGCGCGACACAGGGATCGTGCCGGCCTTCCACGCGGATTTTGGCCTTTTTACCGGTGGTGGTCACCGTGTCCTGCACCCTGTTGATGGATGAGGTGGGCTTGACCACCATGCGCAAAACGATGTCGTTGCCGTTGGAGATGCCGCCGAGAATGCCGCCGGCGTTATTGGTTTTGGTAATGATTTTTTTGCCTTTAGAGATAAAAATGTCATTGCATTGTGAACCCTTCAAGCGCGCCGCCTCGAACCCGATGCCCACTTCGACTCCCTTGACGGCGGGCAGGCACATCAAGGCTTTGGCGAGGTCGGCATCCAACCGGTCGAACACCGGTTCGCCCCAGCCTGCCGGCACGCCTTGCGCCACCACTTCGATGATCCCGCCCAGGGAATCGCCCTGTTTGCGCACTCGCAGGATGGCCGACACCATTTTTTCAGCTATTTTTTTATCCGGACAGCGAACAATATTTTTTTCGATTTCACTGTAGTCCATTTTTTTCGCGACCAGATCCCCGATCTGTTTGGTGTAGGCGAAAACCTTGACCTTGTGTTTGGCGAGGATTTTTTTCGCGATGGCTCCAGCCGCCACCCGGCCCACTGTTTCGCGGGCGCTGGATCGGCCTCCGCCACGATGATCGCGGAAACCATATTTCATGTCGTAGGTGAAGTCGGCGTGCCCCGGTCGATAGAGATCCTTGATGAGGTCGTATTTGGAGGAATCCGCATCTTCATTTTCGACCAGGAGAGAAATCGGAGTGCCGGTGGTTTTGCCTGCGAAGACCCCGGACATGATCCGAATCTTATCAGGTTCCCGCCGCGTAGTGGTGACTTTGCTTTGGCCGGTGCGGCGCCGCTCCAGCTCCTTCTGAATATCTTTTTCGTTGAGCGGCAGGCCCGCCGGACAGCCATCGATCACCACACCGATTCCTTTACCGTGGGATTCCCCCCAAGTGGTGATCCTGAATAGTTGTCCGAAGCTGTTGCCTGCCATAAACTTGTATGGGGAAAAAATTAATTAAAACAAAGCGATGATCGATTTCCGTTGGCCATGAAAAGGTTTTGCCGGGTTCCGGGGAGTGCCAGAGGTGGCGAGGGGTTCAATAAAAAAAGCAGGGCAACCCCTGCTTTTGGATGACCTCACGAAGGCCTTGAAATGAGTTGGGTTGAGGCTGGAATGGTTGAAATCTAAGGCTTTTCCTCTTCTTTCTGAGAGAGCTTTGCTGAATTCCCATCCACCAGTTCGCGGAGTTCTTTGCCGGCTTTAAAGAAAGGCACCTTTTTGGCCGGCACATCGACCTTGGTTCCTGATTTGGGATTGCGGCCAACGCGGGCATTCCGATTGCGTACCCTGAAACTGCCAAAGCCACGCAATTCAACTTTCTTTCCCTCGGATAAGGACTCGGTGATACTTTGAAATACGGTATTGACCACGACTTCCGTCTGCTTTTTGGTCAAATTGATTTGTGATGCAACCCTTTCAACCAACTCCGCTTTGGTCATGAGCCCGTCTCCCCTAATAAGGATATATACGGGCAGAAGTATATCATTAAGCCTAACGAAGTCAAGAGTTTTGAGCCTACCTAAAATACGGTGAATGGCCCGGCTGGGAATAAAAACCGAGCGCGGGGAGGGACCTCATAAAACATGTAACTAATTGTATTTAAATCAATTAAATTTAATTTTATGAGGCGGCCCTAGGGCCAGATAAAAATTGTCGCCTAAGATTCCAGTATTCTCTTGAATCCATGTGGATTATCAAGGAGTCCACAGGTACTGCAAAGACGGGAAGCGTGACGGCGCCAGATGGGTTTGCAGACTGTCAGAAACTTTTGAGGATAGGATCCAATCCAGTAAGCCCTCTTTCGGTTTTTCATAAACCACCTTGGGCCGGCCCTCAATGCCAAGCGCTTCACCCATCGCAGCGATGGCGAACTCCAGTCCTCCCAAATCGTCAACCAAGTTCATTTCGTAAGCTTTGCGGCCCGTGAATATTCGGCCATCGGCAAACTTGGCGGCTTCTTTGATGTCCATGTTTCTGCCTTTGGCAACGGCTTCCACAAACTGCTGATGCACGTCGTCCACCACGCTTTGCAAATAGCGCTTCTCCTTCTTGGTCATGGACCGGAGGGGCGACCCGGTATCCTTGAACGGGCCGCTTTTGATCACCTCCGCCCGCACCCCGATCTTAGCCATCAATTGCTCCGCGTTGGAAAACGCCATGATGACGCCAATACTTCCGGTCAGGGTGCCCGGATTAGCGAAAATCCGATCGGACGCGCTGGCGATATAATAACCGCCAGACGCGGCCAGACTGCCCATCGAGGTGTAGATCTTTTTTTTGTCGGCCCGCACCTTAAGGACTTCGTCATAGATTTCCTGGGAAGGCGCCACGGCGCCGCCCGGCGAGTCGATCCTGATAATAATGCCTTTGATCTCGTCGTCGTTCCGGTAGCGGCGGATTTGACGGACGATGTCCGCCGAATCAAGAATCGTTCCCGTGACTTTGACCAGGGCGATTTTTTCTTGCGGGCCGTCCAATCCATCAGCAAAATAGGATCCCATTAATGCCGACGCGCCGTATAAAAAAGCGGCGCCGAGGAGAAAGAACAGGAACCCCCGCAAGAAGGATTTTTCAGGTTTAGGCGGATGGACCGCTGTCGCCATGATGGACCTCCTCGTGATGGTGAAAGGGTTTAGTTGGTTTCATTTTCACTCGCCTCTTCTTGTGGTTCATCCAACGGGATTTCCTCAATTTGAGAAGGATCCAGATTTTCTTCATAAGCCTTGATGCTCAATCCGATTTTCTTGGCCGCCGCGTCGATCTTGACTACTTTGGCCTTGATCGCATCGCCCACCTTCACCGCATCCTCCGTCTGAGCAATCTTTTTGGAGCTGAGTTGGGAGAGGTGAATCAGGCCTTCGAGTCCGTCACCGAATTCGGCAAAGGCTCCGAAGGTGGTCACCTTGATGATGGTGCCTTCCACGACATGGCCAAGCGGATAATTCTCCGGCACCTTATCCCACGGATCGGGCATGAGTTGCTTCAGGCCGAGGGAAATGCGGCAAGCGTCCTTGTCCAGATTCAGCACCGCGGCGGTCACCTCATCTTTTTTCTTCAGAACTTCAGAGGGATGCTTGATCTTTCTGTTCCAGGAGAGATCGGAGATATGAATCAACCCGTCGACTCCGTCTTCCAATTCGACAAACGCTCCGAAGTCGGTCAGGTTGCGGACAATGCCCTGGACTTCTGACCCGATGGGATATTTTTTCTCAATTTCATCCCAGGGGTTGGGCTCGGTCTGTTTCATGCCGAGGGAAATACGTTTTTTATCCTTGTCGAGGGTGAGGACCACCGCCTCCACCATGTCCCCGATGGCGACAATTTTATTGGGATGTTTGACGTGACGGCTCCAGGACATCTCGGAGACGTGCACCAGTCCTTCGATGCCTTTTTCCAACTCAACGAACGCGCCGTAATCGGTGATGCTGACCACTTTGCCATTGATCCTTGTTTTGATCGGGTACTTGGTTTCGACATCGACCCAGGGATCGGGAGTGATCTGTTTCAAACCCAGGGAAACGCGTTCCTTCTCACGGTCGTATTTGAGAACCATGACCGTGACCTTGTCGCCGATCGCAAACATTTCAGAGGGATGGTTGACCCGGCCCCAAGACATATCGGTGATGTGCAACAGTCCGTCGATGCCGCCGAGGTCGATGAAGACACCGTAGTCGGTGATGTTCTTGACAATGCCATCGACTTGATTGCCTTCTTCCATTTTTTCCAACGTGCCGGCGCGGGCCAGTTTGCGCTCCTCCTCCAAAAGGATTCGGCGCGACAGAACGATGTTGCCGCGCTTCTTATTCATTTTGATAATTTTCATCTCAAACTTTTCGCCGATCAGTTTTTCCAGATTGCGGACGGGGCGCAAATCAATTTGCGATCCGGGCAGAAAGGCTTTGAGGCCGATGTCCACGGTGAGGCCGCCTTTAGCCTTGGCGACGACGATTCCTTCGATCAGTTCTTCCTTTTCAAAAGCGGAGACCAGATTCTCCCAGATTTTGATTTTATTGGCCTTTTCCTTGGAGAGGACCACAATGCCATCGTTGTCCTCCACCCGTTCCAGAAACACTTCGACTTCATCGCCGATCTCCAGTTCTTTCTCTGCGGCCGGAAACTCGTTGAGGTTGATGACGCCCTCTGATTTGAACCCGACGTCCACGGTGACCATCCCGTTCGCCAGGGTCAACACTTTACCGCGAATGATTTCGCCTTCCCGGAAATTGGTCAGGCTGGTTTCAAAATATTGTTCCATCTCCTGGCGCGCGGCCATTTCCTCTGCCGTCAATTCTTCCTCATCCGCCGTTTCATCAATTCCGAAATCTAGTTCCTGCACGGTGTTTCTCCTTATGTGTTGCTTTTGAAGGTTAATAGATATTATACATTCGATACGGGTTGAATGGCGCGCATCATGCGCTCCACCACTTCTTCAATTTTAAGTTGGGTCGTGTCCAGTAAGATGGAATCTTCCGCCGGTTTGAGCGGCGACACGGCCCGGTTTTCATCTTCGTAATCGCGTTGCTTGACCTGCCGGACGACCTGTTCCAAGTCCAGGTCAGGCTGGGCCGCTTTCATTTCATCGTAACGGCGCCGGGCCCGCTCGACGGGATCGGCTACCAGGAAAAATTTTTTTTCCGCGGCCGGGAACACCACGGTGCCGATATCACGGCCGTCCATCACCACGTTGCCTTCCCGCCCCATGGCGCGCTGTTTTTCGGTGAGCACTTTTCTCACCTCCGGAATGGCGGCGGCCGAAGCCGCCAGACTGCCGATGATTTCCGTTTTCAGTTGCGCCGTGATCTCCTGACCTTCCACCCACACCTGCTGGTGGTCGACGCCGGGTCGAAATTCGATGGCAATCGTTTGTGCCACGGCGGCCACCTTGTCCCGGTCTTCGGGCCGGATGCCCTGTTGTTGCGCCTTCCAGGCGACCGCCCGGTACATGGACCCGGTTTCGATGTAGCGAAACTTCAAGCGGGCGGCCAGAATGCAGGCGACGGTGCTTTTGCCACTGCCCGCCGGCCCGTCTATCGCGATGATCATTTGTTGGACCCCACAAGTTTCTCCCGATGCGCGTTGGCGCTGTCAAAGGTTTCCAGCAAGGTGTCCCATTGTTCGTTCTGGATCATGGTTTGGATCGACTGCAGGTTTTTTTGAAAACGATCGACCCAAAGCAGAACATTTTCTTTGTTTTGCATACAGATGTCCCGCCACATGGCGGGATGACTGGAAGCGATGCGGGTGATATCCCGCAGGCCGGCGCCGCACATCGATAATATTTCTCCATGGTTTTCGGTTTTGCCCTCAGCCACGGTGTTCATCAGGGCAAAGGCCACGACATGCGGCAGATGACTGACCACGCCATAAATATAGTCATGCTCCTCGGCTGGCAGGGTTTCGACCTGCATGTCCAACCGTTGCCAGAATTCCATGATTTGTTGCAGGGCCGGCGCATGGGTTTTGTCCGTGGGGGTGACGATGCATCGGGCGCCCTGGTACAGATCCTTATGGGC
>SMUY01223474.1_pt1 | contig 32077 bp, 25 predicted proteins | sample 2456441 | NCBI WGS metagenome assembly SMUY01 (sample SAMN11095931, study PRJNA526329) | marine sediment metagenome | biome: Marine sediment; feature: Surficial sediment; material: Deep marine sediment; isolation source: Hadal surficial sediment | place: Pacific Ocean | collected 2014-11 | depth...
GGACAACAGGATAATCAGCGGCAGCAGTTGCCAGCCGAGCCATGCGCCGAGTGCCGCCAGCAGCTTGAAGTCGCCATACCCCATTCCCTCCTTGCCGGTCAGGAGGCGGAACAGGTGATAGATGCACCACAAACTCAGGTAACCGGCAAGGCCGCCGGCAATGGCAGTTTGTGGGTCGACAAACAGGACCTGTGCACCCGCGAGCGGGTGAAACAGGCTCAGAAAAAGCCCGGCCCAGATAAGCGGCAGGGAAATCGAATCCGGGATTATCTGGTGATCCATGTCGATTATACTGACGACGATCAGTGTCCAGGTCAGCGCGATACCTGCTGCCGCTTCCCAACCGAAACCGAAACGCCAGGCAACGACGCCGCTGAGAACGGCGGTCAACAATTCGACAGCGGGGTAACGGCTCGAGATCGGTGCCTTGCAATTGCCACACTTGCCGCCAAGAAACAGGTAACTGATGAGCGGAATATTCTGCAGAGCCGTTATCTGGTGGTCGCAGGAAGGGCAGCGTGACCGCGGTACCACCAGGTCAAAACGGCCCTCCGGCAAGTCATCGGCCGGTGTCGAACGGATTTCATCGCACTGTGCGCGCCAGTCGCGTTCCATCATGACCGGCAGCCTGTAGATGACGACGTTCAGAAAACTGCCGATGAGGAGCGCCAGAATGGACGCCATGCCGATGAACAACAGTGGCGATTCGCTGAATAACACTTGCATCGGCTTGCCAATTCCCTGGTTAACGGTACGAATACGAAAGCGACGCCGATGGCGCCGCTCGATTATTGATCTAAATGGCCTGTGTGACCAGCCTGATGAGACTTATATGACAGATCCCATCTTGAAGATCGGCAGGTACATGGCAATTACCAGGCCGCCAACAAGGACGCCGAGGATCGACATGATCATCGGCTCCAGCAAGCTCGACAAGTTGTCGACCGCGTTGTCCACGTCTTCTTCGTAGAAGTCCGCGACCTTTGATGACATTTCGTCCAGCGAACCTGACTCCTCACCCACCGCAATCATCTGGATGACCATGTTGGGAAACAAATTTGTATTTTCCATTGCGGTCTGCAGGCGCTGACCCGTAGACACCTCGTCTTTCATCTGCAACACGCCGATTTCGTAGACAATGTTGCCGGTGGCACCTGCCACCGATTCCAGTGCCTCAACCAGCGGTACGCCAGCCGCAAACATCGTCGACAGCGTACGCGCGTAGCGTGCGATCGCTGACTTTTGCAGAATGGGTCCGATAATTGGCGCTTTTAATGCGGCCCGATCGAGGAAATGGCGCATCGGCCTGGACCGCTTCTTGAAATACATGAAGGCGTAAACTGCGCCGCCAACTACCATCGCCAGCATCCAGCCCTTGTCTCGCACGAACTGCGACAGATCAATGATCATGCGAGTGAAAGCTGGCAGGTCGGCGCCGAATCCCTGGAACAGGTCTTCGAATGCCGGGATAACAAAAATCAGCAGAATGATGGTCACCACCAATGCCACGACCAGGACCGCCGCCGGATAAGTCAACGCTTTCTTGACCTTCTTCTTGATTGCTTCCGTCTTTTCCTTGTACGTAGCAATTTTGTCCAGCAAGGTCTCGAGCGCACCTGCCTGCTCACCAGCTTCCACCAGATTGACGAACAAATCGTCAAAATAAAGCGGGTGTTTCGCCAGTGATTCCGCCAGTGTACTACCGCCCTCTACATCCGCTTTGATCGCGTAAATAAGCTTTTGCATGGCTGCGTTCTCGTGACCACTGCCGACGATTTCGAATGACTGCACGAGCGGGATACCGGCCGAGAGCATGGTCGAGAGCTGGCGGCTGAATATCGAGATATCCGCCGGGGTGACCTTGCCACCGCCCTTGAAAAGTCCCGGACGGTCTTTCCTGATTCGTCTGGGGACGACACCCTGGCGGCGCAGGTCGGCACGCACAGCAGCTTCGCTGGACGCGTTGGCTTTGCCTTTGACCTTTTTGCCATTGCGATCGATCCCTTCCCAGAGGAACGGGGTGTTACTTATTACCGCTGATTGTGCCATCGTAGTTCTCTTCCGTTAGCCGGGCCCCAATCTACTCGATTGTGACTCTGTTGATTTCCTCGAGACTGGTCAGTCCTTCCCGGACCTTGTTCAAACCAGCACGACGTAAATCGATGACCCCCTCGCTGGCAGCCTGATCCGCGATCTGTATCGCATTGCCGCCCTCCATTATTATTCGGCCCATTGCCTCGCTGACTTCCATTACCTGGAAAATGCCGAGACGACCTTTGTAGCCATCATTGCAGGACTTGCAGCCCACCGGGCCGAAAATCGTCATTTCATTTTCAAGGTCTTCAGCGTCGAAGCCTTCTTTCTCCAGCGCTTCGCGCGGGACGTCCCTGACCTCTTTGCAGTTGTCGCACAACTTTCGCGCGAGTCGTTGCGCGATGATCAGGCTGACCGAGGTTGCGATCGCGTAGGGTTTCACACCCATGTCAATCAAACGCGTCAGTGTTTTTGGTGCGTCGTTGGTATGCAGCGTTGAGAGCACCAGGTGACCGGTTTGTGCGGCCTTGATGGCGATTTCCGCCGTCTCAAGGTCACGAATCTCGCCGACCATGATGACGTCCGGATCCTGGCGCAGGAATGCTTTCAGTGCGGAGGCAAATGTCAGGCCGACTTTCGGGTTTACGTTGACCTGGTTGATGCCCGGCATGTTGATTTCACAGGGATCCTCAGCCGTCGAAATATTACGAGACTCTGTGTTGAGGATGTTCAGACCGGTATACAGCGACACCGTCTTACCCGAGCCGGTTGGTCCGGTAACCAGGATCATGCCATAGGGCTTGTCGAGGTGCTTCTCGTAGAGCGCTTTTTGCTCAGCATCATAACCAAGCGCATCGATACCCAGTGTGGCGCTGGATGGATCCAGAATACGCAAGACGATTTTTTCGCCATACAATGTCGGGCAGGTGCTGACACGAAAATCGATGGCGCGGTTCTTTGACAGGCGCATCTTGATACGGCCATCCTGCGGTACACGTCGCTCGGCAATGTCCAAGCGCGACATGACTTTCAGCCTGGCACAGACCTTGGTCGCCAATGCTACCGGTGGCAGTGCAACCTCGGACAGGACGCCGTCAAGCCGGGTCCTGACGCGGAATATTTTCTCATAGGGCTCAAAATGGACATCCGAGGCGCCGCGTTTTATGGCGTCCAGCAGGACCTTGTTGACAAAACGCACCACCGGCGCATCATCGATTTCATCCTTGGTGACCTCATCCTGATCCTCGTCACCGCCCGTGACATCCAAGTTTTCCAGATCGAAGTCATCGTTGTCCAGCGATGACATCGTCGTATCCATGGCTTCCAGCGCCTTGCTGATGCGCTCCTGAAGCTTGGCCTCTTCAACCACGACCGGGTCGATACGCAGGCTGGTCTGGAATTTGACGTCATCAATAGCCTGTAAATTAGTGGGGTCCGATATACCCAGAAACAGTCTTTGTCCGCGTTTTAACAGCGGCAGTACACGGTGTTTGTTGAGCAATTTCTGGTCGACGGCACGCAACGTTTCGAGGTCGATGTCAATGGCGTCGAGATCGAGTAATGGCACGCCGAATTCGTGTGACGCCGCCACCGCGATTGCCCGGGAATCGGCCAGGTCATTCGCGACCAGGTAGGCGACCAGTGGCGTCTTGGCTTTGCGTGCCGCCACAGCAGCTTCCTGGACGGATTCCTCGGAGACAATACCGTCCTGCACCAGTCGCCTGGGTAAGCCCGATAGCGTTGTTCGAGTTGCGGTCACTGCCATGTTTGCTGCAATCCAGGTTTGCCCGCGTCAGTCGAACTGACGCGATTCTGTAAGCTTTACAGTCTCACTGATACCGATGCCCGGATCAACCGGATTTTGTGCGGCAATTCACAGTTGCGAAATTTCATTAAGTCAAACTGGCGAAAAACCGCGAATTTGACGAAATGTGGTCTGTTTAGAGGTTGAATTTCTAGCGGCAGCTGGATGGCAGATAGCGTGGTTCGACCGTAGCTGCAAGATGGGCCGCACCGCCGTTATACAGATTGCCAGTGGGTGCAGGGGCATTACCGCAGCGCCATATAGTAGTTTGTCCGGCAGTTTCGTAGGGCGTTAAAGACAACGTCATACCGATGATGTTCTGGTGTGCCATCGGACCACTAAAAGTGATATCTACTCTGCCGTCGGTGATCTCAACAGCGCTCACATAGTTGCCGCGCGAATCGGTCGCTGTTGGCGTCATGCCGGCTGCCACCCGGGTGGCTGGTGCCACGCCGGCGAGTGTATAGGCTTCTACGACCGGTCCTTTTGCCCCGGCGGCGAAATTGAGGCCTTCGGTGACCTGTGCTCGTACGGTATACGTTTGATAGGCGGATATGGCCAGGGACGCCAGAATACCGATGATCGCTACAACGATCATCAATTCGATAAGAGTAAATCCGCGGCTGTTATGTTTAATATTGCTGTTCACTGGCAATCTCAATCAAGGCTGTCCATATCAATTGATGTTTGTAAATGGTACTCGGAATGTGCGGCGGTTTCTCGTCAGTGGGTCACGAATTAATTGTGAGCCAGGTCACAGTTAAATTGCGCAAAAAAAAAGCCCCGGACTGGCCAGGGCTTTTTTGTTCTTCAAAGAGTCGTTAGTCGACCCTCTAACGATGTCTTACGGACGGCAAGCAGAAGGCAACCATTTAGGATTTGTACCCAGAACTACACCGCCAGTGCAAGTCCATATGACACTACCGCCACCTGCGCCGTTCGGGGTCAAAAGCAATGTTGCTGTAGTGAGGGACGCGTTAGCGTCGACTCCGTACAATACAGTAATTACGCCTGGAGCAACAATGGTTACGCTCAGGACGTATTTACCGCTAATGTTGGCAGGCACTTCCATGCCGGCTTCGACGTTGTTGGCCGGCATTACACCACTGTCCATAAATGCCTCGGAAACGGCAGCTTTCGCACCGGATGCCAGGTTCAGACCTTCAGATACCTGTGCACGAATCGTATAATCCTGGTAAGCAGGAATAGCGATCGCAGCCAGAATACCAATAATGGCAACTACGATCATGAGTTCGATCAATGTAAAACCCTGTTGAACTTTCTTCATTTCAATCTCCATGAAATAATTTGTGTGTCAGTCATTAACAAATACGGCGTTGCCGCCTGTACTGGGTATAAAGCAAGGGCCGTGCCAGAAATGGCTCGGTTTGTGCAAATTATTGTTATTGAAAGTATTTTAGGTTTTTCGGCGGCAGAAAGTGAAGGCGAGAAACCCGTCAGTTGCGACAGTTTTGGTCAATTTGTGTCCGAAAGTGACAAAAATTGTCACTAGAATTCGTTGTTGCCTCGTAAATTCGTTTATTGGTGTGGATCGCGAAACACAAAATCCGTAGCGTAGTGGTAGAGGATCAACCGCTGGGCGTAGTAAATTCGCCCGGCGACCGATCACTCAATATTGAGTTTCTTGATGCGATAGCGGAGTTGGCGGAACGTTAGTCCAAGCAGTTTCGCCGCCGCCGTTTTGTTGTAGCGGGTTTTTTCCAGCGCCTCGACAATCGCCTGTCGCTGCACGTCATCGATTTTGCCACCCAGGTCGGTTGCCGTCGCTACCGCGGCACGCGCTTCGCCGCGCTCGGCACGCAGCGCCAGGTCTTTGGCCGCGATTGTGCCGCCGGCGTTCAGTGTCACGGCACGTTCCAGCATATTTTCGAGTTCCCGGACGTTGCCGGGGAATCCATAGCTGCGCAATGCGACGCGCGCGTCTTCATCCAGGGCATCAGCTGACGATCCGAGCCGTTGCAGAATATGTTCTGCCAGCAAAAATATGTCATCCCCTCTCTCACGCAACGCCGGCACGTGCAATTCAATGACGTTGATGCGGTAGTAAAGGTCTTCCCTGAAATCACCGCGTTTGACCATATCGGCAAGATTCTGGTGGGTCGCGGAGAGTATGCGCACGTTCACGGACACCTCTTTCTCCGCACCAACCGGCCTTACGGTCTGTTCCTGGATGACGCGCAATAGTTTTACCTGCATCGGCAGTGGCAAATCTGCAATTTCATCCAGAAACAACGTGCCGGTACTGGCCGCCTGGACCAGGCCAATCTTGTCGTGCACGGCGCCGGTGAAGGAACCCTTGCGATGACCAAAGAACTCGCTCTCGACCAGCTCTGCGGGTATCGCGCCACAATTGATCGGCACGAAAGGGCCGTCTCTGCGGGAACTGTTGTCATGAATCAGGCGTGCCACCAGCTCTTTGCCGGTGCCGGATTCACCGGAAACATGCACCGGCGCCTGGCTGCGCGCGACCTTGTCGATGAGTTGCCGCAGTTCCTCCATTGCTTGTGACTCGCCCAGCAGCGGTGAGGCATCGCCTGCGTTCCTGTCGCCCAGCTTCAATGCGCTCTCGACGATATTGCGTAAATTCTGCAAATCCAGCGGTTTGGAGATGAAGTCGAACGCGCCCAGTTTCAAAGCCGCTACGGCAGTTTCCACGTTACCGTGTGCGGTGATGACTGCAACGGGCACGCCTGCGGAGTGCGTTTGCATCCACTCGACCAGCTCGAGACCATCGCCATCCGGGAGTCGCATGTCAGTCAGGCACAGATCAAAATGTCTGCTGGCGAGTTGTTCTTTTGCACTGCGAACGTCTGCAGCGACGGCAGTATCAACGTCCATTCGACCCAGCGTCAACGTAAGGAGTTCGCAAATATCCGGCTCATCATCAATTACCAATGCAAGGGGCTTGCTCATTAACTATCCACGGCCTCCCAACGGTCCGGATCGGAGAATACAACTCTGAAAATACTGCCACCGCCCTCACGTGCCTGGTAGACGAGTGTGGCGCGGTTCAGTTCGCAAAGTTCCCGCGAAATATACAGCCCAAGTCCCGTGCCGCCACTGCGGTCGGTGAAAAACGGTTCGAATATTTTATCCACAGTGGCCGCGTCGACGCCAAGACCCTGGTCCAGAACCTCGAGATACGGCTGGCCGGTGCGCTGCGTGCGCCCGCATTGCAGCTCGACCAGGATACCGCCGGTTTCGCTGGCGTACTTTACGGCGTTGTCGCAAAGATTCCACATTACTTGCCGCAAGTGAGTTGGATCCATACGAATCTCGACGCTGTCGTCACCCGCTATGACGCTCAGCTCACCCTCCTGCAATTCCAGCGTGCGCGTGAACTCACTGGCAAACTCCTGTAACCATGGCTGCAGAATAAATTGCTCCGGCCGGCTCGATTCGCGCCGCGACAGTTGCAGAATATTCTCGATGATATGGCTTACCCGTTCGGCATGTGTACGAATGATTTCCGTCAGGCGTAAATCGTCCTCGGTCATGCCAGGAGATTCTGCCAGCAGTTGCCCGGCATGACTCATGGCGCCAACGGGGTTGCGAATCTCATGCGCAATACTGGCGCTAAGTCTGCCTAACGAGGCAAGTTTCGATTGCTGCACCCGGGCATTCATCAGGCGTGCATCTTCGAGGAAAACCAGGATCGGCCCGCTGCGGCCGTGGCCTTTTCCCAATGGCGCCAGGTGTGCCTTGATGCGGGCGCTCTCGTCCTCGGCGTTCATGGTGAGTTCGGTGTGCGATTCCCTGGCATCGTTTTGTCGCCAGTCGGAAATATAGTCAGCCAGGTCACTGGAAACCGCGCCGATCGCGCCGCCATGACAGTCTGGCGGAGCGCCAATTATCTGTGCGGCTGACGCGTTGATCAGGCGTATCCTGTTATCCGCATCGACCACGACGATGCTCTCGCGCAAGTGCTGCACGATGTACTCATTCAGTTCCGAGAGGTTGGCCAGATCCACGCCGCGCTGGCGCGCCAGCGCCTCGCTGAACTGTATACGACGGGCCAGCGGCCGTGCCGCGAGGGAGATGGCAAAAATGATCGCGCTGAGCATTCCGGCAGCAGAATAGTTGCTGGTATCGCTGACACCGCCGATCTGCGAGAAAAATTGTTCACCAAGAATGGCAAAAGTAGCCAGCGCGGCGAAGAAGGCTGGCACCTGCAGCGGCAGGATCATGCTGCCGGCACCAACAAAGACGACCAGCAGCCCGCCAATGCCACTGGATATACCGCCGCTGGCGTGCATCAGGATGACGATCGCGGCGATATCGACCGTGACCTGGGCCAGAATCTGTGGCCCGGCGGTCACCCAGCGCTGGCGAATCGCCAGTGCGGAAATGATCGCAAAAACCATGTAACCGGCTGCAGTCGCTGAAAATAGCGCCGGATAGCGGTCGCCGAACAGGCGCGGATCTTCACCGGCGAAAAACAAACCCAGCAGGATCACGGCCAGGACCATGCGAAAAACATTGAGTGTGCCGAGGACCCGCCAGGTGAGGTCAGATTCATCGACACCACCCTTCAACAGGTTATCGATGCGCAGTGATCGCGTATCAGTCAGTGCCTGAACCATCGTGCCTGAACCATAGTGTCCGAACCATGAAATTAGGGTTTGCCTTGCCCGCTCAGCGCAGATTGTAGTCCAAGAGCGGCCCCAATATTCACTAAACCTGGCGAGTGGCTCAGTATATTTTTGCGTCTGGTGCGGCTTTGCTACAAAATACGCCGTCGCAATTCACCCGAACATCAGAACCTGCCGGAATTCCCAACACCAACTCCATCTCTGGACAACAAGCCAATATGAACCTTCACGAATATCAATCAAAAGAGCTGTTTGCCGAATACGGTATCCCGGTGCCAAAAGGGTTCCCCGCAGAAACTGCGGCTGCGGCAGTCGCGGCTGCCGAGCAGTTGGGCGGCGATCTCTGGGTGGTCAAAGCACAGGTTCACGCGGGCGGCCGCGGCAAGGCAGGCGGGGTCAAGCTGGCGCGCAGTGCCGAGGAGGTTCGCCAGTACACAACAGATATGCTGGGCACGCAACTGGTGACGCACCAGTCAGGTCCTGAGGGGCTGCCGGTTAACATTGTTTATATTGAGGAAGGCTCGGAGATCGAGCGCGAGCTGTACCTGAGCATGCTGATCGATCGTGAGGTCTCGCAAGTCTCATTTATCGCTTCTGCGGCCGGTGGTATGGATATTGAGCAGGTCGCCGTAGCGTCGCCGGAACAGATATTTACGGTCGCGATATCACCGGATGCCGGGTTGCAGCCCTACCAGGCTCGCCAGCTCGCATTCGGTCTTGAACTGAACAAGACACAGAGTCGCCAGTTTGCCGGCCTGATCCAGAACCTGTATCGCCTGTTCGAGGAATGTGATGCCAGCCTGGTCGAGGTGAACCCGCTGATCATCAACGGTGCCGGCGATGTCATTGCACTGGATGGCAAGATCAACATCGACGATAACGCACTGTTTCGCCAGAAAAGGCTGGCCGAGATGCGCGATCCGACCCAGGAAGATGAGAAGGAACGCGAGGCGGCGGAGCACGACCTTAGCTATGTATCGCTGGATGGCAACATTGCCTGCATGGTCAACGGCGCGGGCCTGGCAATGGCGACCATGGATCTGATCAAATTGCATGGTGGCGAGCCGGCCAACTTTCTCGATGTTGGCGGCGGCGCTACCAGTGAACGCGTATCGAATGCCTTCAAGCTGATCCTCTCCAATAAGAATGTCGCCGCGATCCTGGTCAACATATTCGGCGGTATCGTTCGCTGCGATTTGATTGCCGAGGGCATTATCGACGCGGTGAAGGAAGTTGGTGTCAGCGTTCCCGTAGTCGTACGCCTCGAAGGCACCAATGTCGACAAAGGACGGGCACTGCTCGCCGACAGCGGACTGGACATCATCTCAGCCGAAAATTTAACCGATGCAGCGGTCAAAGCCGTCGCTGCAGCAGCCAAGTAACGCAGCAGGAACTGCCGATATATGAGCATACTGGTCAATAAGAACAGCAAAATAGTTTGTCAGGGAATTACCGGCAATCAGGGTTCGTTTCACACCGAACAGTGCATTGAATACGGCACCAATGTGGTCGCCGGTGTCACGCCGGGCCGAGGTGGCGAAACGCACCTGGGCGTACCTGTTTACGACACGATGCGTGCCGCGGTTGCTGAAACCGGCGCGGACGTCAGCATGATCTATGTGCCGGCGCCATTCGCCGCCGATGCGATTCTTGAAGCGGCCGATTCCGGAGTGGACCTGATTGTCTGCATTACAGAAGGTATTCCGGTGCTTGACATGGTCAAGGTCAAATCGGCCATGCGCAGTAACGACTGCCGGCTGATCGGACCGAACTGCCCGGGCATCATTACGCCGGGCGAGTGCAAGATCGGCATCATGCCAGGCTTCATCCACCAAAAAGGCAGGATCGGCGTGATTTCCCGTTCCGGCACACTCACTTACGAAGCGGTTTACCAGACCACGCAAAATGGCCTCGGTCAGACTACCTGTGTCGGTATTGGCGGTGACCCGGTGCGCGGCATGAATTTCATCGATTGCCTGGAACTGTTCGAGGCCGATCCGGAAACGGACGGCATCGTCATGGTCGGCGAGATTGGCGGCACCGACGAGGAAGCGGCGGCTGAGTTCATCCAGTCCGAGGTTTCGAAGCCGGTGGTTGCCTATATCGCTGGCGTTACCGCACCGCCGGGCAAGCGTATGGGGCACGCAGGCGCTATCATTGCTGGTGGCAAGGGCACGGCTGAGGACAAATTCAAGGCGCTGGATGCCGCTGGTGCTGCGACGGTGCGTTCACCGGCACAGCTCGGGTGTAAAATGCTGGAGTTACTTGGCGGCTGATCGGGGAACGGTCTGACTGTCGTACGGGAGTCAACACGCCGCTAGCCCGAACATTTTATGAGTGGGCGCGATGCGCCGGCAGCGGATGCGACAGCCCGCCTGGTGCAAACCGCAACGCTTCGATACCCGTCAATGGAAAATGAACCGCTTGAATCATCTAACATTTTCTGTACGAATAACCGGCATTCATGAAATGTTCGGGCTAGTAGTCCAACAAGGGTGGTTTGATGGGTTCAGAGCCACCCTTGTTGGACTACTAGGATGCGTGCAACCGAAATGATCGTGCAATCGCAATGACGGACCAAATCACTGCCGCATTGGCGCAGCTTGATCTCGTGGTCGGCGATGTTGCCGGCAACACCGACAGGATCCTTGAATACTCCGCACGTGCGCACGACGAGCTGCGGGCCGATCTTGTCGTTTTTCCCGAGCTGAGTATTTGCGGTTACCCCCCGGAGGACTTGCTGTTTCACTCGGGCCTGCGAAAACGGATTGACGCGGCCCTCGATACCATTCGCGATTCTGTAAGAGACATTGCCGTCCTGGTCGGTTTTCCGGACTATCAGGGCGATGACATTTTCAATGCCTGCGCGGTATTCAAAGACGGCGAAGTGCTCGCGCGTTACCACAAACATATATTGCCCAACTATCGCGTCTTCGACGAAGAGCGTTATTTCACCGCCGGCAGGAGTCCGGCCGTTTTTTCTCTCAACGGTATTCGTATCGGCATTAACATCTGCGAAGACGTGTGGCGCAGTGGCCCGGCGGTAGAGAGTCGAGCAGCAGGTGCCGAGTTACTGATTGTTATCAATGGCTCACCTTACGAAATCGGCAGCCAGTCAAGCAGAGAAAAGGTCCTGCGGCAACGAGTCATCGAAACCGGTATTCCGGCGATGTATCTCAACATGGTTGGTGGCCAGGACGAGCTCGTATTTGACGGTGGATCGTTTGTCCTGGATGCGGGGGGCGCCGTTATATTTCGTGCGGAGCCGTTTAGCGAGGGCCTGCATCGATTGCAGTTTCAGGCGGATAGTTCCGGGGTTAAACCGTTGGCATCTGAAATCGCGCCAATATTGTCGACTGAGCAGAGTGTTTATGATGCGCTGGTCTGTGGTACGCGTGACTACGTTAACAAACATGAATTTCCCGGCGTTGTGCTCGGCCTGTCCGGCGGTATTGATTCGGCGCTAATCCTCGCGCTGGCTTGTGATGCGCTTGGCGCGGACAGAGTGCGCGCGGTCATGATGCCGTTTCGTTACACCAGCAATATGAGCCAGGAAGATGCAGCAAAACAGGCCGAGCTGCTGCAGGTTCGTTACGACGTCATACCGATCGAGCCGATGGTCGAGGCGACACTCGCGCAACTCGAGAAAGTATTCGCAGGAACAGAAGCAGACGTAACCGAAGAAAATATCCAGGCACGCTGTCGCGGTCTGCTGCTCATGGCGATATCAAACAAAACCGGCAGCATGCTGCTGACAACGGGAAACAAAAGTGAAATGGCGGTCGGTTACGCGACCTTGTACGGCGACATGGCAGGCGGTTTTGCGCCGATCAAGGACTGCAGCAAATCGCTGGTCTACAGGCTTGCCCATTATCGCAATTCATTAAGTGAAGCGATTCCCCAAAGAGTCATTACCCGTGCACCGTCAGCCGAGCTGCGGCCCAACCAAAAAGACAGCGATTCGCTGCCGGACTATGACATTCTCGATCCGATTCTTGAGGCGTTCATTGAAGAGGATTTGTCGGTGAATGAGATTGTTGCGCGGGGTTTTGAGCGCGAGGTTGTCATTCGTGTACTGGAAATGGTGAAGCGCAACGAATACAAGCGACGTCAGGCGCCACCTGGAATCCGCATCAGCAAACGGGCGTTTGGGCGCGACTGGCGTTATCCAATTACGTCGCGATATACATTTCCGGAATAAATAAATCGCGGCGGAACGCCGCTCCTAATTTTTCGCCATTGGGTCGTCCGAGAAATTTTTCTCGAGTACGCGTCGCGTATCTTCAGCGAGGCCCATCATTCCCAGGCCCTCATAGCAGACAATCATAATCTCTAATGACTCGGCACCGCTTTCGGCGCCGTTGTAGGTCTCGATGGCCATCTTGGCGCGATTGAGCGCTGCAACGTAGGCGCCACGATCGATATAAAACCAGGCAACCTGGTTTTCATAAGCCGCGAGGCGATTCTTGAGGTATACCATGCGCTGTTGCGCATCTGGCGCATACGGGCTAGCGGGGTAACGCTCGACCAGTCGGCTGAACAATGAAAATGCGACTTCGCCATCGCGAGGAGGTCGCTTGTTGATGTCCTTGCGGAAGATCCGCTCCAGCCAGCCTTGCCCGCGATCGAAATAGGCGAGGCCCTTTATGTAGGTCGCATAGTCGGCTCGCTGGTGCGTCGGATTTTCACGCAAAAATGTGTCCGCAGCGTCTATGGCCTGTTCCACCCGGCCGTCTTTGTAATACGCATAGGCAAGTTCAAGTTGAATTTGCGTACTGAAGTCGCTGAACGGAAATCTGGCCTGCAGGCCCTCGAAGATGGCGATCGCTTTGCGGTAATTGCCAACGTCAACTGCATGCTGTGCATCGGTGTAGGCATCCTTGATGTTTGTGGCCAGATCGAACTCTTCTTCAGTTCCCGCGCAACCAGTCGCCAGAACGGCGACGATGGCCAGGGCAGGAACGACGCGCAGCAACCCGCAGCAGCGTTGTAGCAGGCTGCGGGTGGAAAGGTGTTTTCTGGCGCGATGTAGTTTCATGGTGCTTATTGATCAAGTACGCTTTCAGGCCCGGATTTCGGGCTGGACTGTGCATGAATCCGACGCCCTCGGCAAGTATATCGTAAACTGCCCGTCGCCCAATACCGGGCAATTTATCCACCTGGCTGCAGGCAGCCCGGAACGAAAAAGCTGATGACTACCCCGCCCGAACAAAAAACAGTCCCGGTGGAACTTGCCGGCCAGAGATTGGACCAGTCGCTGGCACAGATGTTTCCGCAATATTCCCGCAGTCGCCTGAAAAGCTGGATTCTGCAGGGTTTTGTGACCGTTGATGATCGTGAAATGCGACCGCGCGATGCCGTCGCGGGCGGAGAGAGCATTCTGCTGCGACCGCAGGCCGAAGTCGCTGTCATCAGCGAGCCGGAGCCTCTGGAGCTCGATATCGCCTACGAGGATGAAGACTTGCTGGTGGTGAACAAACCGGCGGGACTGGTGGTGCATCCCGGCGCCGGCAACACCCGCGGTACCTTGTTGAACGGCCTGCTGCACCGCCTGCCAGAGCTTGAGAATTTGCCCCGGGCAGGCATTGTCCACCGGCTGGATAAGGACACCAGCGGTCTCATGCTGGTTGCCAGGAACCTCGAAGCGCACACCTCGCTGGTACGACAACTTGCCGATCGCAAGATTCATCGTCACTACCTGGCTGTCTGTACGGGCGTGCTGACTGGCGGTGGCATGATCGACGCACCCATTGGCAGGCACCCGACCAACCGGGTGAAGATGAGCGTGCACAGCAAGGGCAGACCAGCGATCACTCATTATCGTGTGTTGCAGCGATTCGCGGCGCACACTTATATAAGCGTGCAGCTTGAAACCGGCCGGACGCACCAAATTCGCGTGCACTTCGCGCACCGCCGCAATGCACTGGTTGGCGACCCGGTATATGGTGGCCGTCTCGCGATGCCGGCCGGTGCTTCTGCCGAGCTGCAGGATCTGTTGCGCCGCTTTCGCCGCCAGGCATTGCACGCGACCAGGCTGGTGTTCAGCCACCCGCGTAGTGCGGCAGATGTCGATTGTCAGGTGGCGCCACCGGAGGATTTCGCGGCCCTGATGGTGGCACTGAAAAAAGACACCGAGCAAAGAAAATGAACGAACCTGTGGCATGGATCGCGGCAGAATGGCCGGTGCCAGCCGGCATTGTTGCCGGTTGCAGCGTGCGCCACGGTGGTGTCAGCCAGGGAAATTATGCGTCGCTCAATCTCGGCGCACATGTTGCCGATGATGCTGCAGCGGTCCGCGAAAACCGGGCTCGGTTCAGGACGCAATGTGGATTACCGTCGGAACCGCGCTGGCTCTCCCAGGCGCATGGCACGACCGTTGCCGTTGACCCCGTCGCGGATTCCCCGGCAACCGCGGATGCGGCGTTCACGCGCGACTCGGCGGTAGTCTGTGCAGTGTTGAGCGCCGATTGTCTGCCGGTGCTGTTTGCATCGACCGATGGTGGTGAACTGGCGATCGCGCATGCTGGCTGGCGCGGGCTGAACGCAGGCGTACTTGAGGCTACTGTGGGTGAATTTTCAGTGCCAACGGCAGATTTGCGCGTCTGGCTCGGGCCAGCGATATCCCAGGCGGCGTTCGAGGTTGGTAGCGAAGTCCGGGACGCGTTCATTACCATCGACGCCGACGTGGCCGATTGTTTCGTGGCAAATCAGCACGGTCGCTGGCAGGCGGATTTGTACGCGTTGGCCAGGCACCGATTGGCACAGGTCGGAATAAATCGGGTATACGGTGGCAATTTCTGCACCTACACGGAATCAGGACGATTTTTCTCCCATCGGCGTGACGGCGAGTGCGGTCGAATGGCCAGCTTCATTTACAGAGTCGCCGGCCCGGATGATGCGCTTGAAATAGGCTGATTCGACGCAATGTAAGGGTCACAATTCGCTACCCAAGCAGGACTAAACGATGCGCATGGAGAAACTGACAAGCAAATTTCAAATGGCGCTGGCCGAGGCGCAATCTCTTGCTGTGGGGCTGGATAACCAGTTCATCGAGCCGGCCCATGTGCTGGTGGCGTTGCTTGATCAGGAAGGCGGCATGCTTCGTGGGCTGCTCACGAAATCCGGCGCCAATGTCAATCTGTTGCGTTCAAAGCTGGGCGAGGTACTGGATCGCCTGCCAAAAGTCGAGGGAACTGGTGGTGAGATACATATCGGCAACGCTGTCTCCAAACTGCTGAACCTGACTGACAAACTGGCGCAAGAACGAAACGACCAGTACATCTCCAGCGAATTATTCATTCTGGCGGCGCTGGACGGCAAATCACCCCTGGCATCAATTCTTGGTCAGGCCGGTGCGGTTCGTGGTGCGGTCGAAAAAGCAATTGACGACTTGCGCGGCGGGCAGGCGGTCAACGATCCGAATGCGGAAGATACGCGCCAGGCATTGCAGAAATATACGATTGACCTGACCGAACGCGCGGAGCAGGGCAAGCTTGATCCAATTATCGGTCGCGATGATGAGATTCGTCGCACCATCCAGATATTGCAAAGACGCACCAAGAACAATCCGGTACTCATTGGAGAACCGGGCGTTGGCAAGACCGCCATTGTTGAAGGGCTCGCACAAAGAATCGTCAACAACGAGATTCCCGAGGGTCTGCGCGGCAAACGGATTCTTTCGCTGGACATGGGCGCGCTGATTGCCGGCGCCAAGTTTCGCGGCGAATTTGAGGAGCGTCTGAAGGCTGTCCTGAGCGATCTCGCCAAACAGGAAGGCCAGATCATCCTGTTTATTGACGAACTGCATACCATGGTTGGTGCTGGTAAGGCAGAAGGCGCCATGGATGCCGGCAACATGCTAAAACCTGCCCTGGCTCGCGGCGAATTGCATTGTGTCGGCGCGACGACGCTGGACGAGTATCGTAAATACCTGGAAAAGGATGCTGCACTCGAGCGTCGTTTCCAGAAAGTCGTCATTGGCGAACCAACGGTCGAAGATACGATCGCGATTCTGCGCGGCCTCAAGGAACGTTATGAAGTGCACCACGGTGTCGAAATTACGGACCCGGCGATCGTGGCGGCAGCGACTTTATCGCATCGCTACATCAGCGACCGGTTTCTGCCGGACAAGGCAATCGACCTGATCGACGAGGCGGCATCGCGCATTCGCATTGAGATCGATTCGAAACCGGAAGAGATGGACAAACTCGAGCGCCGCATCATACAGTTGAAGATCGAGCGGGAAGCGTTGAAAAAAGAGTCGGACGACGCATCGCGAAAAAGACTGGATGATATTGAAGCGCAACTCGGCGAACTCGAAAAGGAATTCGCTGATCTGGAGGAAATCTGGAAGGCCGAAAAAGCTGCGATGCAAGGCACTGCGCACATTAAAGAAGAACTGGAACGTGCGCGCCTCGAACTTGAGACAGCGCATCGGGCCAATGATCTGGCGCGCATGTCGGAGTTGCAATACGGGCGAATTCCTGAACTGGAGAAGCAGCTGGCGGAAGCTTTGCAGGCGGAAACGCTGGAAACGACGCTCCTCCGCAATAATGTTACTGAAGAGGAAGTTGCTGAAATCGTCTCGAAATGGACCGGCATCCCGGTCTCGAAAATGCTCGAGGGCGAAAAAGACAAACTGCTGCAGATGGAGGATCATTTACGAGAGCGCGTCGTCGGTCAGAATGAAGCCGTTACCGCCGTGTCAAATGCAATTCGCCGTTCACGTGCCGGCCTGGCGGATCCGAACCGTCCCATTGGCTCATTCTTGTTTCTTGGGCCAACCGGCGTCGGTAAGACCGAATTGACCAAAGCGCTTGCCAACTTCATGTTTGATACGGACGAGGCAATGGTGCGTCTCGATATGTCTGAATTCATGGAGAAGCATTCTGTCGCGCGACTGATCGGTGCTCCGCCAGGATACGTAGGCTACGAAGAGGGTGGTTATCTGACCGAGGCAGTTCGTCGCCGCCCGTATTCCGTCATATTGCTTGACGAAGTCGAGAAGGCCCATCCGGACGTCTTCAATATTTTGCTGCAGGTGCTTGATGATGGCCGCCTGACGGATGGCAAAGGCAGAACTGTCGACTTTCGCAATACGGTGATCGTAATGACTTCGAATCTTGGTTCGCAGCGAATCCAGGAACTCGCTGGCGAGGAAAACTATGACGTCATGAAGGCGTCAGTGATGGAAATCGTGGCAGAACATTTTCGGCCGGAATTCATGAATCGGGTCGACGATATCGTCGTGTTCCACCCGCTGGGCCGCGAGCATATTCGTGCAATTGTCGATATTCAGCTCGGCTACCTGCACGAAAGGCTGGCCGATCGGGATATGACGATCGTGCTCTCCGATGCGGCGAGAGACAAACTGGCAGATGCCGGATTTGACCCGGTTTATGGAGCAAGGCCACTGAAACGGGCGATCCAGCAGCAGGTGGAGAATCCGCTGGCGCAGGAAATTCTGCAGGGCCGCTTCAATCCGGGTGATACTATTGAAATTGGCGTATCCGAGGATCGTCTGGAATTCCAGAACGCCGCCTGAAACACTTATAATTATCTTTCTGGTTTGATAATGCCGTCATCGGAATTCCGACGACGGCATCTTCTTGATTTGGAGACCGATGCGTGCCGATTTACGAGTATGCGTGCAAGAAATGCGGCCACAGGCTGGATGCACTGCAAAAGATGAACGACGATCCGCTGGTGGATTGCCCGAAATGCGGCGCGGCGCAATTGCAACGCCAGTTATCAGCGCCCCGCTTTCGGCTCAAAGGCAAGGGTTGGTACGAAACTGACTTCAAGAAAGACAATCAGCGTAATGTCCACAAGAGCGATGCGGAGCCAGACAAGAGTAGCAAGGTGGAAAGCAAGAAAGACAAGCCGGAAGCGAAAAAAACGGACCAGAAAAAAGAGTCTAAACCTGCCAGCAAAACGGATAGCAAATGACTTTTGAAAAGAGCATATTGGCGTGAAACGATTGCGACGTTATGTCGTAGCCGGCATCCTGGTGTGGTTGCCGATTGGCGTGACGATTTTTCTGGTGCGGTTTCTGATCGGCATCCTCGATCGGTCATTGCTATTGATACCGCAGCAGTATCGACCCGAAGAACTCATTGGCTTTGCAATTCCAGGACTTGGACTGGTCCTGACATTGGTGATTTTGCTGGTTACTGGTGTGCTTGCCGCCAATATCGTGGGCCGCAGCATGGTCGGCTTGTGGGAATCGATGCTGGAACGGATTCCCATAGTCCGCTCCGTCTACTCTGCGGCGAAAAATTTCGCCGAAATTGTTTTTTCCGATTCAGGCCAGTCCTTCAAGAAAGTCCTGCTGATCGAGTATCCACGTAAGGGTCTGTACAGTCTTGCCTTCCAGACTTCCAACAGGCTGGGCGAGGTGCAGGAACGCACCGGGGAAGAGGTTATTTGCGCTTTTGTGCCGACCACGCCGAATCCGACTTCGGGTCTCATTATTATCGTGCCAACTAAGGATGTCATTGAGCTCGATATGGAGGTCGACGAGGCGCTCAAAATGATCATATCGCTGGGTGTGGTCGTGCCGACCTGGCGGGAGGACCAGACCGCGGAACTGCCGCTCAAGTTGCCTGACGAGCCCGACAAATAGCAATAGTCGCTTGAAAACGCGCTTGTCTGCGGCATCGCGATGTTGCAGTGCGGCGGCACAGGCCGTAACATCTCGCCTCCAATTTTCAGGCACCACCCGGATCCAAACCATGCGAACTCATTATTGCGGACAAGTTGACGAAAGCGAGATCGGAGAGGAGATCTCAGTCTGTGGCTGGGTGCATCGCCGCCGCGATCATGGCGGTGTCATTTTCGTTGATCTGCGCGACCGGGAAGGCCTGTTGCAGGTAGTATTTGACCCGGACCGGGCGGAAATATTCGCTGAGGCCGAACGCATCCGCGGGGAGTATGTTCTGGCCGTAAAAGGGCTGGTCAGGCAACGGCCTGAGGGCACAATCAACCCGAACATGAAGACCGGCCAGGTCGAGGTCCTCGCGCACGAACTCATCACGCTGAACGACTCGGAAACGCCGCCGTTTCATCATGACGAGCATGCCAACGAGGAGCTGCGCCTCAAGTACCGCTATCTCGATCTGCGCCGCGAAGAAATGCTTGGCAACCTGCGTCTGCGCCATGCAGTGACCCGCGCCATGAGAAAATTTCTCGACAACAGCGGTTTCATCGACGTCGAAACGCCAATGCTGACGCGCGCTACGCCTGAGGGCGCGCGCGACTACATTGTGCCGAGTCGCACGCATCCCGGAAAGTTTTTCGCGCTGCCGCAATCGCCACAGATATTCAAACAACTCCTGATGATGTCCGGGCTGGATCGTTACTACCAGATCGTGCGTTGCTTCCGCGACGAAGATCTGCGCGCCGACAGGCAGCCCGAATTCACACAGCTCGATATCGAGATGAGCTTTGTGGATGAAGAGGATGTCATGGGTATGGTGGAGAAGTTGGTGCAGACGTTGTTCAGGGAAGTCATGGACGTCGAATTGCCATCGCCTTTTCCCCGCATGAGTCACGCCGAGGCGTTGCATCGTTTTGGTTCGGACAAACCGGATTTGCGCATCCCCCTTGAATTGATTGAAGTCGCCGATCTGATGAAATCGGTCGAGTTCAAGGTCTTTGCCGGACCTGCCGCAGATCCTGAGGGCCGGGTTGCTGCTCTGTGCCTGCCGGGCGGCAGTGAATTAAGCCGCAAGGAAATTGACGACTACACCGCGTATGTCGCGCGTTACGGTGCCCGTGGACTTGCCTATATCAAGGTCAACGACGTTGCCGCCGGTCGTGAGGGTCTGCAATCTCCGATTCTGAAGTTTCTACCGGATGAAACGATCCTGGGCATCATGCAGCGTACTGGTGCCGCAGATGGGGACCTGGTGTTTTTCGGCGCCGACAAAGCGCGTGTTGTTAATGATGCCCTCGGCGCCTTGCGCGTAAAACTGGGCGAAGATCGCGGCCTTGTTACTGCCGGTTGGCAGCCACTGTGGGTTGTCGACTTTCCCATGTTTGAGAAGGACCAAACGACGAAGCGCTGGACAGCCTTGCACCATCCATTTACCGCACCCGCAACGGATGATGCCGATGCGCTCAGAAAAGCGCCTGGAACGGTATTGTCCAGAGCCTACGATATGGTACTGAACGGCTCAGAGATTGGCGGTGGATCGATTCGCATACACAACAAAAACATGCAAAAGGCAGTATTCACCTTGCTTGGCATCAGTGATGAAGAGGCCGAAGAAAAGTTCGGCTTCCTGTTACGTGCGCTGGAGTTTGGCTGTCCGCCACACGGTGGCATTGCCTTCGGACTGGACCGCATGGTCATGCTGATGGCGGGTGCGGACAGCATTCGTGATGTTATCGCGTTTCCCAAGACTCAGTCGGCCAGCTGTCCGCTGACCAACGCGCCCGGCGAAGTGTCCCAGGAGCAACTCAGGGAAACCGGGATTCGGCTGCGACCACCGCGTAAGGAATAGTCAGGTCGCCAAGCCGCGCAGACCCGAATCTGTACTCGTTGTCGTCTATACCGACAACGCTGAAATTCTTCTGCTAAAGCGATCGCAACCGTTTGCCTTCTGGCAATCTGTCACCGGTTCACTCGAAGCAGGCGAATCTCCTGCCGAAGCGGCACAGCGTGAGTTGCTGGAGGAAACCGGGCTGTCCGGCGACGGCCAGCTGGTCGATACCGGCACCGCGCGAACCTTCACCATCGATCCTCGCTGGCGCGACCGGTACGCAGCAGATACCACTGAAAATAATGAACACGAGTGGCACTATCGGCTGCCGACGGTTGTCGAAATTGATATCGACAACAACGAACATTCAGCTTACCGCTGGTTCGATATTGGTGACGCCATAGAGGCGGTGTGGTCGTGGACCAATAAAGAGGCATTAGAATCGCTGCAGGCAACCCTTGTATGAGTGATACGAAGAATATAATTTGCTTGCATGGTATCTGGATGCCTGGTGCTGAATTAATATTTCTCAAGCATCGTTTGCAGACACAGCACGGTTTTCAGTGCGAGATGTTCACTTATCCATCGGTCCACGGAACACTCGATGAAAATGCTCAGCGATTGGCAGATTTCGTGCTGGCGCGAAACCTTGATGAGGTTCATCTCATTGGTCACAGCCTGGGTGGAGTGCTCGCGCTACGCATGCTCGCAATGCACCCGGAAATTCCGGTCGAACGAGTGGTTTGTCTTGGCTCACCATTGTCGGGTTCGCGCGCGGCAACGGTCATGCGCGCAAACGATCTTGGTAAAATCATACTGGGCAAGACCATCAGCGAAGGTGTTGTCGAAGAGTCAGCGAGCGAATGGGCAACAGAGGTAACAAAGCAACGCGAGGTCGGCATAATCGCCGGTACGATATCCCTGGGGATTGGCAGAATCGTCACGAAATTTGAAGGCGAGAACGACGGCACGGTCGCTGTCGCGGAGACCCACCTGCCGGGGGCGAAAGATCACATCTGCTTACCGGTAAACCACTCTGGCCTGGTCATGTCTAAAGATGTAGCAGACCAAAGCGCGAATTTCCTGCGCAGAGGAGAATTTCTCAGAGAGGATTGAAAAACCACCTGTAGCCCGACCACCGAGCATGGGGACGGAGCACGTGCTCCGTCCCCATTAGGAGCCTATTTTCTTCAGTCGGTACAAAGCTTCCAGTGCCTGTCGTGGCGTCAGTTCGTCGGGATCAATCGCGTTTATTGCATCGGCCAGAGCATTGGATGCGGGCTCCACTGGAGCCGTAAACGCCAATTGCGCCTGCGGATTGTCCTCGTGCTGGTGAGTCTCAAGCATTGTGAGATAGGATTTCGCGCGCCGGATCACCGCGTCCGGCACGCCGGCCAGTGCAGCGACTTGCAGGCCATAACTCTGGCTTGCCGGGCCGGGTTTCACGGCATGCAAGAATACCAGCTGACCCTTATGTTCAGTTGCATCGAGATGGACGTTGTCGCAGTCGGGCAGTTCGCCAGCCAGCGCCGTCAATTCAAAATAATGGGTGGCAAATAACGTAAACGCCCGAACGTTTTCGCCCATGTGATGCGCTGCTGCCCAGGCGAGTGACAAGCCGTCATAAGTACTCGTGCCACGACCAATCTCATCCATAAGAACCAGGCTTTGTTCAGTGGCATTGTTCAGTATGGTTGCCGTTTCCGTCATCTCGACCATAAACGTCGATCGACCGCCGGCTAAATCATCGGATGCGCCGATGCGGGTAAAAATTCTGTCGATCGGGCCAATGCGCAAATGCTCGGCCGGCACGAAGCTGCCGATGTGCGCAAGGATCGCGATCAGCGCCGCTTGTCGCATATAGGTCGACTTGCCACCCATGTTTGGCCCGGTAATCACCAGTAATTTACGGCGCTCGCCCAATGCAAGATCATTGGCGACAAAGGGCGTCTCAATGACCTGCTCCACGACCAGGTGACGTCCAGCGCGAATTTCCAAACAGGGCTGATCGACAATCTCCGGCTGGCACAGATTCAATGTTTCAGCACGCTCGGCAAAACAAACCAGTACATCAAGTTCTGCAAGCCCGGCGGCCGTAGCCTGCATCTCGGACAACACTTCAAGCAGTGTCTCAAGCAGTTGCTCGTACAAATGTTTCTCGCGACTCAACGCGCGTTCACGTGCGCTCAGCACCTTGTCTTCAAACGCTTTGAGTTCCGGCGTGATGTAGCGCTCAGCACCCTTCAAGGTCTGTCGCCTGATGTAGTCTGCCGGCGCTTTGTCGGCCTGGCCCTTGCTGATTTCGATGTAGTAGCCATGCACCCGGTTGTAGCCGAGCTTCAGCGTCGCTATTCCGGTGCGCTTCTTTTCGCGTGCTTCGAGGTCGAGCAGGTATTGATCTGCGTTACTGGCTATGGATCTCAATTCATCGAGTTCTTCGTCATAGCCCTCAGCAATGACCCCGCCGTCACGAATCAGCATTGGCGGGCTGTCAACCAGCGCTTTTTGCAGCAATTCCCTTTGTCGTGGGTGCGCCTGAATTTGTGTGTGCAGAGATTTCAGCAATGGCGAGTCGACTGCAGCAAGTACAGCTCTTGCCTCAGGCAGGCGTGAAATGGCCTGCAGCAATTGTCGAAGATCACGTGGTCGTGCGGAGCGCAGCGCGATACGTGACAGAATTCTCTCGACGTCACCAACGCCATGCAATGCCGTCTGCAATGGTTCTGCCAGCCGTTCCAGGATAAGCGTCTGCACCGCCTGGTAGCGGCCACGCAGTGTAGTGGCGTCGCGCAACGGCCGTTGAATCCATCGTCTTAACAAGCGGCTGCCCATCGGGCTTTGGCAATGATCCATCACACCGGCGAGCGTGAGGTCGTGGTGGCCTGTCAGGCTCTCTTCCAGCTCCAGGTTGCGGCGTGTTGGCGCATCCATTACCAGCGCATCAGCGGTATGTTCGACAGTTATTGTCGACAGGTGTGGTAGTGCGGTTTTTTGTGTGTCATTGACGTATTGCAGCAGCGCGCCTGCCGCCGCCGCACCCAAGGGAAAATCATCACAACCGAAGCCGCTGAGATCCCTGGTCTGGAACTGCGAGCACAGGAGGCGTGTTGCGCTATCAAGATCGAAATGCCACGGTGGTCTACCGGTAACTCTGATCTTGTTAGGAAACGCGTGCCCGGACATTTGCTCCTCATCGACAATGATTTCTGCCGGTCGAAGGCGCTCGATCTCGCCCGCCAGCGCATCAAGCCCGGTAACTTCTGTAAGGCGAAAGCGACCGCCGGCGAGATCAAGCCAGGCCAGACCGAAGCGCTGCTGATCCTGCATGACGGCGGCAACCAGATTATCCCGGGACTCCGCGAGCAGTGCCTCATCCGTCAGCGTGCCTGGCGTGACGACACGCATGACTTTGCGCTCGACCAGACCTTTGCTGGTGGCCGGATCGCCCACTTGTTCGCAAATTGCTACTGACTCACCTTTTCTGACGAGTTTTGCCAGGTAGCCTTCAACCGCATGATAAGGAACACCAGCCATCGGGATCGCATTGCCACCGGATTTGCCGCGGGCAGTCAGTGTAATGTCGAGCAGCTTGGCGGCACGTCGCGCATCGTCAAAAAAAAGCTCGTAGAAATCGCCCATGCGGTAGAACACCAGCATGTCCGGATAGTCACCCTTGATACCCAGGTACTGCTGCATCATCGGTGTGTGAATTTGCGAAATCTTGCTGTTCATCGTCTGTTTGTTGTTATTTTTATGTGTTGTCAAAGGCGTGACAAGCAGTCCATGCTAGCCTTTGCCAAATGTGAAGTCGATGCCCTTTGACGGGAGCCCTGCAGCCACTTCGATGAAGATCGTACACGTTGAAACCGGACGCCACCTGTATGGAGGCGCACAGCAGGTATTGTGGCTACTGGAGGGCCTCGCAGCGCGTAATGTGGACGGACTGCTGGTTTGCCCACCTGGCTCCGGCCTCGACAAAATGGCGCGCGAGAGTGGCCTGCCAGTGATCAACCTGCCATGCAGCGGCGATCTCGATCTCAAATTTGCCTGGCGACTGAGACAGTTGCTCGTCGCACAGAGACCCGATGTCGTGCATTGTCACAGTCGGCGCGGCGCTGACTTTCTCGGTGGCCAGGCGGCTCGCCTGGCGGGGGCTCCGGCGGTGATCTCCAGGCGTGTCGATAACCCGGATTCGTCATTTATCGCCGGACTTCGATATCGACCGTTTCAGCGCATCATTGCGATCTCAGAGAATGTTGCGCTATCCCTCCACGATAGTGGATTGAACCCCGACCGGGTAACAATCATCCGCAGCGCAGTAAAAGTCGATGACATTATCCGGCCGCCTGACTGCGAAGCTTTTCGCGCAGAATTCGAAATCGATGCGGATGATTTTGTAATAGCGATAGTTGCCCAACTGATTCCGCGCAAAGGACATCGTTTCCTGTTCGATGTCATCCCGAATCTGCGCGATACACATCCTGGCATCAGAGTCGTCGTATTTGGCAGCGGTAGTGGCGAGAAAGACTTGCGTGCGCTGGCGGCGCAACTGAATCTGGGCGGCACCGTACAATTCGCTGGCTTTCGCGAGGACCTGGATAGCTATCTGGGCTGCTTTGACCTGTTGGTCCATCCGGCAACCCAGGAAGGTCTCGGCGTCGCCATGTTAAAGGCAGCAGCAGCAGCGGTACCGGTGGTAGCGTTCGATGTCGCCGGCGCAACGGAGGCAGTGATTCACGGCAAAACCGGCGTGTTGATTCCGGCCAGAGATGTGCGCATGCTGCAAAAGGCGATCGCTTTGATGCTCGAGGAGCCACAAATGTGCCGGGAAATGGGTCAGGCCGGACGGCAACGAATGCAGGACGAATTCTCAATCGACACCATGGTGGAAAGTCACATTGAATTGTACGAATCGTTATTGAATGGCTGACACCGATCCAATTTCGGTGCTTGCAGAGGCACTGGTTACCGAGCTGATCATCGCCGGCAAATGTTTGTCGACCGCGGAGTCCTGCACGGGTGGCTGGATCGCCAAATCGCTGACCGACATCAGTGGTAGTTCGCAATGCTTTGGTTACGGTGTCGTCAGTTACTCAAACGGCGCCAAAGAATCGATGCTCGGAGTTGCTGCCACCACTTTGCACGAACATGGTGCGGTCAGCGAAGCAGTAGTCCGGGAAATGGCAACTGGCGTCTTAAACCTCAGTGGTGCTGATTTCTCCGTCGCGGTCAGCGGCGTCGCGGGCCCTGACGGTGGCACTGACGAAAAACCCGTCGGCACAGTCTGGTTTGGCTGGGCAATGCGCACAGGAGATGAAATGTCGGTCAGCGCCGAGCACCATCAGTTGCAAGGTGATCGCGCTGCAATTCGTGCGAGGACTGTCATACTGGCACTACAGGGAATCAGGGAGATGCTCAAAAGCGGTGGCTGACAAAACACTTTTTTTCGCACTGTGGCCCTCGGAGCGACAACGTGAATTGCTGCGAGACACCATCAATCCGGCGCTGACCTCGGTCGAGGGCAGTTTTGTAGATCGTCGCAACTGGCACGTCACACTGGTCTATGTCGGCACTTTCCCGGAGGAGCGCATACCTGGACTAATGGCCGCGGTTGATATCATCGAACCAGTCAATATCAGGTTGAGGTTTGATCGCCTGACATTCTGGCAGCGCCCCAGGGTTGCCTGCCTGGATGTAATGACGATTCCGCCCGAACTCGAACATCTCGTCAGGTCAATTGAGCAGGCATTGATGCCGTTCGGCTACACACCGAACGAGCGCACCTATCGGCCCCACATTACGGCGGCCAGAAAGGCGCGGACATTTGCCGAAGTCAGGCTGTCGCGCGCGGTCGAGCTGCAGTGGTCTGAGTTTGAGCTTGTCGAATCAATCTCAATTCGGGGTGGCGTGCGCTACCACGTGCTGAAACAATAACTTCGGTGCAATTCTTAATACAAAGGCGAGTATTGCAAGTTCGCAGCACCTGTCCTGCAGCGCAATTTGTGAAATAATCGCGGGTACTCTTTTTACTCAAACGACGGCTTCAAATAATGGATGAAAATCGCAAAAAGGCACTCGCTGCCGCTCTCGGCCAGATAGAAAAACAGTTTGGCAAAGGCTCTGTAATGCGTCTCGGTGATGCCGGGACTGCCAAAGGCATGGAAACAATATCGACCGGCTCGATCGGTCTCGATGTGGCTTTGGGTATAGGCGGGCTGCCGAGAGGCCGGGTCGTTGAGATCTACGGGCCAGAGTCGTCCGGCAAAACGACATTGACGCTGCAGGTTATAGCCGAAGCGCAAAAGTTGGGCGGGGTTGCCGCGTTTATTGACGCGGAACACGCGCTTGATCCGATATATGCTGGCCAGCTCGGCGTCAATGTCGACGAGTTACTCGTCTCGCAACCGGATACCGGAGAACAGGCGCTGGAAATTACCGACATGCTGGTCCGCTCGGGTGCGGTTGATGTCATCGTTATTGACTCGGTAGCCGCATTGACGCCTAAGGCTGAAATTGAGGGCGAAATGGGTGATTCACACATGGGCCTGCAGGCACGCCTCATGTCACAGGCGTTACGCAAGCTGGCCGGCAACATCAAACGCTCGAATACGATGGTGATCTTCATTAACCAGATCCGTATGAAGATTGGCGTCATATTTGGCAGTCCGGAAACCACGACCGGCGGCAACGCACTGAAATTCTATGCGTCGGTTCGTCTCGACATCCGCCGTATTGGCGCGATCAAGAAAGGCGACGAGATAATCGGCAACCAGACCCGCGTGAAAGTCGTCAAGAACAAGGTCTCGCCACCGTTCAGGATGGCAGAATTCGAGATTCTGTACGGCTTCGGTATCTCCCGTGAGGGTGAGATCATCGATCACGGCGTGGAGCAGGGCATCATTGACAAAGCTGGATCCTGGTACAGCTATGGCAAGGATCGCATCGGACAGGGCAAGGAAAATGTTCGTGAATACCTGAAAGCCAATCCGGAGATCGCTGCAGACATTGAAGCTCAGATTCGCGCAAAACTTTTGCCGGACACCACCGAGATCAAAGATGGCAATGACGCTGCAGATGAAAAAGAGGCTGTTGCGAAACAGGCCTGACCGGAACGGCGTGGTTCGCTAATAGATCCAGGCCGGCGCTGTGGGTGAAGCTAAATCCGTTAACGAAATGAAGTCAGACCTCTTCCTGCCGGAAGAGGTCGATCGTTTCTCCAATCCCATTGAGGCACGCAAAAAGGCCATGGATTACCTGGCCAGGCGCGAATACGGCCGACTGGAACTTAACAAGAAGCTCTCGCATTTTGGATTTGCGCCGGACGTCGCTGCGAGCGCTGTCGATCAACTGCACGACGATGGTCTGCAGGACGATCGCCGTTTTGCAGAGAGTTTCCTCCAGTCGCGCATCAGTCAGGGCAAGGGGCCTGTTCGTACCCGGCTCGATCTCAGGGAGCGCGGTCTCGATGAGGTATTAATTGAGGAAGTGCTGGGTGATTCCGCAGCGAACTGGGTGGAGCTGGCGACTGCAGTCCGCCTGAAGAAATTCGGCACAGCAGAGCCCCGGGATTTCAAGGAGAAAGCGCGCCAGATGCGCTTTCTGCAATACCGCGGCTTCGAACAAGAGCACATCCAGGCGGCCCTCGCCACGCATGGTGATGACTAGCAGTTACCTATAAACTAGCGCCTTTCACGGGCCAATTCCCAGCAGAACGATTGAGCCCGCCCAGCGGGCGATTCCACGTTATATGAAACCCAAGACCAGCAACGACCTGCGCCGTGCCTTCCTGGACTTCTTCCACGAACGCGGCCACGAAATCGTCCCGAGCTCACCGCTTGTGCCGGGCAACGATCCGACGTTGCTCTTCACCAATGCCGGCATGGTGCAGTTCAAAGATGTATTTCTGGGCGAGGACAAGCGCAAATACAACAGGGCTGTGTCCGCACAGCGATGCGTACGCGCTGGCGGCAAACACAATGACCTGGAAAACGTCGGCTACACCGCCAGGCACCACACATTCTTCGAGATGCTCGGCAATTTCAGTTTTGGCGATTACTTCAAAGAAGAAGGCATAAAACTCGCCTGGGAATTCCTGACGGAGACGCTCGGGTTGCCTGCTGAGAAACTCTGGGTAACGGTGTTCGAGGAAGATGACGAAGCGGCGGACATCTGGCTCAAGAGCATGAAAGTGGACCCGGATCGCTTTTCGCGCTTGGGTGCCAAAGACAACTTCTGGGCCATGGGTGATACCGGCCCATGCGGACCCTGCAGTGAAATTTTTTACGATCACGGCCCGGACGTCGCCGGCGGACCGCCAGGATCAGCAGACGAAGACGGTGATCGTTACGTCGAGATCTGGAATCTCGTCTTCATGCAGTTTGACCGCTCCGCCAGCGGCGAAATGGTACCGCTTCCCAAACCATCGGTAGACACCGGCATGGGACTCGAGCGAGTAGCGGCAGTAATGCAGGGCGTGCACAGCAATTATGAGATTGACCTGTTTGCAAATCTAATCAAAGCTACTGCAAAAATTATTGGCGTAGAAAATGATGGCTCCAGTTCACTCAACGTAATCGTGGATCACATCAGAGCCTGTGCGTTCCTGATCGTCGACGGTGTGTTGCCTGGAAATGAAGGCAGGGGCTATGTCCTGAGAAGAATAATCCGTCGCGCAATTCGGCATGGCAAGAAACTTGGTGTAAACGAAATCTTCTTTAACAAACTCGTTGCACCCTTGTGCGAAGAAATGGGTGAGGCCTATCCGGAACTCGTCAAAGCCAGGGCGCATGTTGAGAAAGTCCTCGATAAGGAAGAGCACCGATTCGCAGAAACGCTTGACCAGGGAATGGAGATTCTCGAGTCCGCAATAAGTAACCTCAAAGGCAAAGAAATTCCGGGAGACGTCGTATTCAAGCTCTACGATACCTACGGTTTCCCACTTGATCTCACTGCCGACATCGCACGTGAACGCGGACTGACCGTTGATAGCGACGGTTTCGACGAACACATGTCGCAACAACGTGACCGCGCCCGTGCCGCGAGCAAGTTTGGCATCGACGGTGAGTCCGGGATCAAAACAGATCTGGAAAGCCGGTTTACGGGGTACGAGTGTCTCGAAGAATCAAGCAAAGTCGCAGCGCTGTTTAAAGACGGCGAGGAAGTGACTTCACTGGAGAAAGGCGATGAAGGTGGGGTGATTCTTGAGTCCACCCCTTTCTACGCTGAGAGCGGCGGACAGGTTGGCGATACCGGTGCGCTGGATGCGATAAGCGGCCTGTTCCAGGTCACAGATACGCAGAAAAGCGGAAAAGCTAACGTGCAGGTCGGCACGGTCACGGTCGGGACGATAAAACGCGGCGATTCGATCGTCGCCAAAGTCGACGGCGAACGTCGGCACGCGATTGTTCTCAATCATTCCGCGACTCACCTGATGCATGCCGCGTTGCGGCAGGTCCTGGGTGATCACGTCGCACAAAAGGGTTCTTTGGTCGCGCCCGATCGTTTGCGCTTCGACTTTTCGCATTACGAGGCCGTGTCAGCGGATGAGCTGCAACAAATTGAAGAGTTGGTGAACGAGCAGATTCGCGGCAACAAAGCAGCGGACACAAACCTGATGAAATACGACGACGCTGTCGCCTCAGGGGCGATCGCGTTGTTCGGTGAAAAGTACGACGATGAAGTTCGGGTATTGCGACTTGGCAATTCTTCGGTAGAACTTTGTGGCGGAACGCATGTTGCCAGCACAGGCGACATTGGTGTCTTCAAAATTGCCTCGGAGGGAGGCGTTGCTTCCGGGATTCGACGTATTGAAGCGGTAACCGGAAAATCAGCCTTGACCTGGATCGACGCGAACCAGCAGGCACTCAATAATGTTGCTGCACTATTGAAAAGTCCGCGTGATCAGGCTGCCGCTAAAGTTGAACAGTTGCTGCGCAAAAACAAGGAACTGGAAAAAGAACTGGTCGCTGCCAGGCAAAAACTCGCGACAGGTGGGACGGCAGATCTCTCAGACAGCATTACAGAAGTTGACGGGATCAAGATCCTGGCAATGCGAATGGATGGCGCAGATGCCAGAACGCTGCGAGATGCCGTCGATCAATTCAAGGACAAATTACAGAGCGCGGTCGTTGTTTTGGGGTCAGTCGAAAATGGCAAGGTCCGACTGGCAGCTGGTGTAACGAAGAACAATATTGACCGCATTCGTGCTGGTGATGTGATCAAGCCGGTCGCCGAGCAGGTGGGTGGAAAGGGCGGCGGCAGGCCGGATTTTGCGCAAGCTGGCGGCAGCGACCCGGATAGCCTCGATGCTGCCCTGGCGTCTGTTTCGGCTTGGGTCTCGCAACAACTCAGCTAAAGCGAGGGAAATTTCAATAGTAACCATCCAAAAACAGCCCCAACAGGCAACGGATGGTAATTTCGTCTACAATTACAAGCGTTTAACGAGAATGCAGTCGTAAAAGAAAAAGGCCTTGAGCCCATTTAAGGCAGGAGTAGGAAGTCATGCTGATCCTTACGCGACGCGCCGGCGAAACAGTGATGATAGGTAACGATATCACCATCACCGTTTTGGGGGTGAAAGGGAACCAGGTTCGCATAGGTATTAATGCGCCCAAAGAAGTAGCGGTGCATCGGGAAGAGATCTATGAACGGATTCAGAGCGAGAAAGCGGCCCAGGAGGGCGGCACAGCCGAACCTGATCAGGAATAAGTGCCAAAAGCGCCTTTACCTGACCGAATCCCATCAGTAATATGCACTCCCCGTGGCTGGAGACGGCGGCGGGATTTGGTCCGTGGGCAGTCCGCAGGTCAGGTCATTCTTACTTGCAATGCTCTGTGCGGACTGACCTTTAGTATTATGAACAGAATTGAGGAGGAGCCACTACCAGCGACGCCAAACGAAGAGCTGCCGAATTTGGCAGAACCAGAAAACCAAATCGGAGAGGTGGCTGAGTGGTCGAAAGCGCTCTCCCAGTCCGCAGGAGTTGATGGAATAATCAGCATTTGGAAGGTGCGGACTGACCTTTAGTATTATGAACAGAATTGAGGCGGAGCCACTACCAGCGACGCCAAACGAAGAGCTGCCGAATTTGGCAGAACCAGAAAACCAAATCGGAGAGGTGGCTGAGTGGTCGAAAGCGCTCC
>SMUY01144087.1_pt1 | contig 31680 bp, 30 predicted proteins | sample 2456441 | NCBI WGS metagenome assembly SMUY01 (sample SAMN11095931, study PRJNA526329) | marine sediment metagenome | biome: Marine sediment; feature: Surficial sediment; material: Deep marine sediment; isolation source: Hadal surficial sediment | place: Pacific Ocean | collected 2014-11 | depth...
GACAATCCCTCGATGAGCCGCGTCAGTTCGTGTCTTACAGGTACGGGGACGCCACCAAGCGTTTTTGTATGGACAGTCTCCGGTTTCCGTAACTGATAGCGAACGATATCGTTCATACGATCGATCTGGGTTTCCATGCGTTCTGTCATTTCGTTTGATTCTTGCTCTGACAGTACGGTACGTATCGCAGCCAACGGCGTCTTGAGGCTGTGAGCAAGGTTGTCGAGTGTATTGCGGTAACGTTCCGAACGCGCTCTTTCGCTGCCAATCAGAACATTCATGTTGCGCGCAACGCCAGTCAATTCCGTCGGATAGTCGTCTGACAGGCTCTGTCGCCTGCCCTCTTCGACTTCGCTAATTTCAGACTCGATTTGACGCAGCGGTCTCAACAGTCCGCGCATTACGAAAGAAATGGACGACAGCATGATTACTGCGACCGCGGCAAACCAGGTAAAGAGTTGCCGCCTGAATCGCGCGACCTGCGCGTTGAATGAATCGAGACTTTGGGCAACATTGAATGTGTAGGGTTTCAACTCGCCGTCATTGAGTTCCCACTGCACCGCGAGACTGAGCGACATCAACGGCGTACCATCCTCGAGCTGCAACCTGGAAAACCGGTTTGTGCCGGGTTCCGGGGACGGGCCATAAGGGACGTTCAGCCCGAGCGACGATCGCGATGCCCAGACTGGTGTATCGCTGTTGTCGAACAAGGCGCCGTATAAACCTGACCCGAGGTTGCCGAATCTTGGTTCACGCAAGTCGAGCGGCATCTCGAGCTCTCCCCTGATGTTGGGTTCTGCCTCGGCGATCAGCGCCATCAACATCCCGTCAAGGATATCTTCCTGCGCCTGTTCTCCGGCTTCCCGAAAGGCAGAATCCAGCACCACGATCGTCGCACCGAAAAAGAAAACGAGTAGCAGGGTGACGGAAAATAACAGCCGTGCGCTTAATGAGGACATAAGCGCAGGATCACTGGTCTTGATTACGCTCTAGTGCAAAGCGATAGCCGCGGCCGCGCAGCGTTTCGATCGGCTGCAGCGTATTGTCGGGATCCATTTTTTTGCGCAGCCGTCCGATGAATACTTCGATCACGTTGCTGTCGCGTTCAAAATCCTGATCGTACAGACGATCGGTCAGTTCCATCTTCGAGATGACTTGTCCGGCGCGAATCATGAGATGCTCAATGATGCGGTATTCATAGCTGGTTAGTTCGATCCCGGTGCCGTCTATTTTAAGTTCCTGCCGCAAGGTGTCGAGAGCCACCGGACCGGCACGTAAGGTTGAGGACGCCCAGCCGCCACTGCGGCGCAGCAGCGCATTCACGCGGGCGGACACTTCTTCAAAATGAAACGGCTTGACGACATAGTCGTCGGCACCGGCGCTCAGGCCATCCACTTTGTCCTGCCAGCGATCGCGAGCGGTCAAAATCAGAATCGGGTACACCTTGCCCTTGTCGCGGACCGCTTTTATCAGGTCAATGCCTGATATCTCGGGAAGTCCCAAGTCGACGATTGCAAGGTCCACGGGATATTCGAGGGCGAAATAAAGGCCTTCTTTGCCATCTGCAGCCTGTTCGATACCAAATCCTGCATCGCGTAGCTGTTTGCAAAGCGATTCTCGCAGCGTTGCATCGTCTTCGATAACTAACAAACGCATGCGAGATGCTCCCGATCAGCCGCGACTCTTGCCCGGAACCCTGACCGTCTTGACCTTGCCATCCGGGGTAAGGACCTTGATGACGTGGGTTTCGCAGTTGCCGCTAACCTCGGTTACGGCACTGGCGATGCGGCCGTTGTACTGACGTCGCACCTGCTCGACGGCCTGGCTCAGGGTAACGCCGTTGCATTGCCTCACAGAGAGTGCCGGCGGTGTGGGTTCCTGAGTGGCAGGCGACTTGATCTGCAGCGCCATGCCCTGACCGCTGGCGGTCAACGCCATCGAGATCAGCAGTATTGTCGGCAAGGTGCGCATGGCGTTACCTGAGGTTAGTCGTGCTCTAATTTGCCAGTGTGGTATGTCACCGGGCCGATTGCAACGGTGACTGTCACAAGCCGGCCCGGTGAATATTTTCAACGGTTCTTAGAAGGGTGCAGGCCTTACGTCGACCCGGATCCGGATCCGTTTGCCGGGATCGTAGGGGGTCCTGGTGGCGTATTTACGGCCGTTGTAGGAATAGATCACCTCGTAGCCGTCGATCCGCTCTTCCTCGTGCGACTGATATGTAGTCTCACAACGCCGTACCGGGCGTGAATAACGGGTCGTATGGTAGGTCGGTGCATTGCTGCCAATGCCGGCACCAATCAGTGCGCCAGCGATGGTGGCTGCGTCGTTGCCGCGGCCGCTACCAAACTGGTGGCCGATGACGCCCCCCAAAATCGCTCCAAAAATGGTCTTGCCCGCCTTACCCGGCGCGTAATGCCTGGTCGAGTAGGTCTGTACGTCGTCCCAGCATTCCTTGACGGGTGTGGTTACGGTCACGTATCGAATAACCGGCTCGACACTCAATACACGGGCGTAATCGTGAACCACCCTGCTGTGTCCATAGCTGTATGCGCTCCCCGATGCGTTAGCCGGGCTAACAATCAGGACCAGCGACGCGATGGCGAGACTCGACATTGTCGTAATCCAGGGTTTCAGTTTCATATTCCTTACTCCTTCCAGATACGTGACCCGGAATCCACTCCGAGCATGGAACGAAGCATAACCAGGGCGCAATGAACCGTGCCTGAACACAAAACCCTTGTTATTCCCCGAAACTGAATGGCTTATGAATGACTGGTCTTGGTCGCCTGCCAGTGCAGTTCGAGGGTCTCGAGGTCCAGGTCCTGCATGACCTGACCGGCTGCGACGATTTCCTGTTCCATTGAGCGAAATCGCCGTTCGAACTTTCTGTTAGCCCCGGTCAGTGCCTGCTCGGGGTCGATCCTGAGGTGCCGCGCCAGGTTGACGACGGCGAATAACAGGTCACCGAGTTCCTCGACCATGTTCTCCGCGTCGCCTGCCTCGCGGGCCAACGCCAACTCACCGAGTTCCTCCGCAATCTTGTCTACTGGTCCGCTCGGATCCGGCCAGTCGAAGCCGGCTGCGGCAGCCCTTTTCCCCAGCTTCTCGGCGCGCTTCAGTGCCGGGAGGGCGAGCGCCACGCCATCAAGGGCACTGGAATTCACCGTATTATCCGCTCTTTCGGCTGCCTTGATCTTGTGCCAGGAGCCCTTTTCCGGGCCCTTTTCCCGTTCTTCAGCCGTTCCAAAAACATGCGGATGTCGACGGATCATCTTGTCGCAGATACCGGTTGCCACGGCATCGAAATCGAAGGCGCCCTGCTCCTCTGCCATGCGGGCATGAAAAGCGACCTGGAACAGCAGATCGCCAAGTTCCTCCCGCAGGCCGTCGAGATCTTCCCGGGCAATGGCGTCAGCGACCTCGTAGGCCTCTTCCACTGTGTATGGCGCTATGCTCGAGAAGTCCTGCTGCTGATCCCAGGGGCACCCGGCCTGCGGATCCCGTAGCTGCGCCATAATCTCAAGTAACTTCTTGATAGGTTCCATAACACGTTATATTTATTGATTGTTTATGAGGACTTTTCGAAATTCTATGAGCATGCCCGCGGTCGCTCCCCAGATGCAATACTGGCCGTAATTGAATTCTGCAATCGGCACGGTAACGCCGGCAAATTCTCGATGGGACAATTCCTGGTTGCCCTCGTCCAGCAGAAAGGGCAGCGGTACCTCGAAAGCAGATTTCACCTCCACCGGGTCGATCGTCAGTTCCTGGCGCAATTCGACCAGCGCGACCACCGGTGTCACAGCGTAGCCGGTAATCGTCGGGTTGGGATCGAGATAGCCGACAATCTCGATGTTGGCGGGGTCAATGCCCACCTCTTCCTGCGTCTCACGAAGGGCGGTCGCCCGAATATCCCGGTCTTGCGGATCCATTCTGCCGCCGGGAAAGCTGATTTGACCGGCATGCTGCTTGAGGTTCGGCGATCGTTCCGTGAGCAATACTGAAAGTGATTCCTCCCGCTTGATGATTGGTATCAGTACCGCGGCCGCTCTCAGGTTGCTGGTTAATTTCTGTTGCAGCGCGACTGGCCAGCGCGGTGGCGGAATGACCACATCGAGAGGGTCCTCCGGCATGGCGGTACCGGCGAACCGTTCTCTTATTTCGGTCGCCGTAATGTTCAGCAGCGGATGTGGCATCAGTGTTTGATGCCGCCTTCCGTTAACGCGGCGGGGTCAAGCAGGCGCTCGAGTTCTTCATCACTCAAGTCCGTCATCTCGCGTGCCACCTCCTTGACTGGTCGGCCCTCGGCATAGGCAATCTTTGCGATGGCGGCGCCTTTTTCATAACCAATAACGGGATTCAATGCCGTGACCAGGATCGGGTTGCGGTCCAGCGCACGATCCAGGTTGGCCTGGTTGACACTAAAGCCAGCAATTGCGCTGTCCGCGAGACAGGTGCAGGCATTGGCCAGGATCTCGATACTCTGCAGGAGATTATGCGCGACAACCGGCAGCATGACGTTGAGCTGAAAATTTCCGGACTGCCCGGCGACCGCTATGGTGGTGTCGTTCCCCATGACCTGGGCACAAACCATCGCGACCGCTTCCGGGATCACGGGGTTCACCTTGCCCGGCATTATGCTGGACCCGGGCTGCAGTACCGGCAATTCGATTTCACCAATTCCGGCCAGTGGCCCCGAATTCATCCAGCGCAGGTCATTCGCAATTTTCATCAGGCTGACGGCAAGAACTCTGAGCTGCCCGGATGTTTCCACGGCCGCGTCCTGGCTGCTTAAGCCCTCGAAGAGTGAATCCGCCTGTCTGAACGCGACACCAGTCCGTTCGGCCAGCAAGATCGCAACCTTGGCGCCGAACTTCGGATGAGCATTGATGCCCGTACCAACGGCGGTACCACCCACCGCAAGCGCTGTCAGCCGTTTCATCGTATCGGTCAAGCGTTCGCTTGCATGATCAACCTGCGAGCGCCAGCCATCCAGTTCCTGACCCAGCGTCACCGGCATGGCGTCCATCAGGTGTGTACGCCCGGTTTTAACCGTTGCGCCGAGTTCATCCGCTTTCTTCTCCAGCGTTGCCGCGAGATGTCGCAGCGCCGGTAACAATTCGGAGTGCACGGCAACCGCGGCACTGACGTGCACACAGGTCGGGATCACGTCATTGCTGCTCTGGCTCATGTTCACATGGTCATTCGGATGTATTTCAAGGCCAGGATGGTCACTGGCGAGCGTGGCGATGACCTCGTTGGCGTTCATGTTGGAGCTGGTGCCCGATCCCGTTTGGAATACGTCAATCGGGAAATCGGTATCGTGTTCGCCGGCGGCCACCGCCAACGCTGCTGTTTGAATCGCCACCGCCTCGTCGTTCGCAATGAGTCCAAGCTCGGCATTTGCGACCGCGGCGGCCCATTTTATGAGCCCGAGTGCCGAGATGAATCGCCTGGGCATAGGCATGCCACTAATCGGAAAGTTGTCAACCGCACGTTGTGTCTGAGCGCCCCAAAGCACGCCCCCGGGCACCTCGAGTTCGCCGATGCTGTCACTCACCTTGCGGAATGATTTCTTGCTCATCTGTCGATGTTCTCCCGGTGATTCCTCACTGGATTCGCCGCTGCTGATCCCTTGACCTATGGTGTATGATTCGCGCTTTGCGCGCCTAAGTCTAGTACCGGTAGAGGATGGAACAGACCCGCCTAAGAGCATTGTCCCCGGCCGATGGTCGCTACGCTGACAAGGTTAGAGCGCTGCGGGATATCCTCAGTGAGTACGGACTGATCCGCTACCGGGTTCTGGTCGAGATACGCTGGCTGCAATGGCTGGCCGATGAACCCGGCATCGCCGAATTGCCGCCGTTCTCCTCTGTGATGAAAGATGTGCTCAATCGCATCGTCGATGACTTTAGCGCCGACGATGCAGAACGCATCAAGAAAATCGAGGCAACCACCAATCACGATGTGAAGGCGGTCGAGTATTACATTCGCGAGCGCATAGGCAGTGGTGCCGACACCCGCAGCATTGGCGACTTCATACATTTTGCCTGCACATCGGAAGATATCAACAATCTCGCATACGCACTGATGCTACGCACAGCACGTGCCGATGTGCTGCAACCGAATATGCGTAAACTGGCCACAAAGCTTCGTTCGATGAGTGCGCAATATGCCGGATTGGCAATGATGTCACGCACGCACGGGCAGGCGGCCAGTCCGACAACACTCGGTAAGGAACTGGCTAATGTCGTTGCAAGACTGTCACGCGCAACGGAACACTTCGCTGCGGTCGAAATTCGCGGAAAGTTCAACGGGGCGGTTGGTAATTTCAACGCGCATGTTGCGGCCTATCCCGACGTTGACTGGCCCGGTGTATCTGAAAAATTTGTTGCGTCCCTCGGCCTGGTTCCGAATGAACTCACAACGCAAATCGAACCGCACGACTGGACGGCGGAATACGCGCATGCCCTGGCCCGCTACAACACGGTCCTGCTGGATTTTTGCCGGGATATATGGGGTTACGTCTCCCTTGGCTACTTCCGGCAGAGTCTTACGAAAGACGAGGTGGGGTCTTCAACCATGCCACACAAGGTCAATCCTATCGATTTTGAAAATGCCGAGGGGAATCTCGGTCTGGCAAATGCATTACTCGATCATTTCGCCGCTAAACTTCCAATCTCGCGGTGGCAGCGCGACCTGACGGACTCCACGGTACAGAGAAATTTCGGCGTCGCGATCGCTTACGTGGTAATCGCGGTCAAGTCGGCAATTCGCGGGCTGGACAAGTTACAGGCAAATCCGGAGGCGATCTCGCGCGACATCGATCAAAGCTGGGAGGTCATTGGCGAAGCGGTACAAACTGTCATGCGCCGTTACGGTGTTACCGAACCCTACGAGAAGCTAAAGGACTTGACGCGTGGCCAGGTTGTTGACCAGAAATTAATGCAGGATTTTATCCGCTCGCTGGAAATACCGGATGACGCGAAGCAACGATTGCTGAAACTGACGCCGTCTTCGTATACGGGTCTCGCCGAAGCACTCGCCAAAACTTAAGCTGATCGGCAGCGATCGCTTGCGAATTCCAAACGCATTATCTCCCAAGGCATTTCTTACAGGCTTCTGGCAGAAGCATCCATTGTTCATGCCGGGCGCGTTGCCCGGTATCCACCCGTCGCTCACTTCCAGCGAACTTGCCTGGCTGGCAACACAGGAAGACGTGGAGTCCAGGCTCGTGTTCACACAAGGTGACGGCGAGGATACGCACTATCAGGTAAGGCATGGCCCGTTTCAAAACGATGTCCTGTCCTCCCTGCCCCGGCAGAACTGGACTTTGCTGGTGCAGGACGTCGAGAAACACCTGCCGGACTTTCGCGCGCTGTTTGCCGCCGTCGATTTCATTCCGGATTGGCGTATTGACGATCTGATGGTCAGCTTTGCGGCGCCCGGGGGAAGTGTCGGGCCGCACAAGGATAACTACGATGTATTCCTGTGCCAGGGAGAAGGTATGCGCGAATGGTACCTCGGTGATAAAGATAAAGTGGTTGCGGACGCGTCTTCGAGCGAATTGTTGTTACTAAAGCCTTTTGTGGACCAGCAACCGCAAACGGCCGGTGACGGGGACGTGCTTTATTTGCCACCCGGTGTACCACACTGGGGCATCGCACGGGATTTTTGCATGACCTACTCGATAGGCATGCGCGCACCGAACCTTGCGGAAATGCGTGCGGCCGCCGTGCGAGTATTCGGCGAACTGGATGACGTAACGACAAAATCGTCGGCAACAGGCGCGGACATTTTCTACGAAGACCCCGACCTGAAAATCGACGAAGCAGAGCCCGGTTTGATTTCAGGCGAGGCAATTCGTCGCGCAAAACACACGTTGCGCAAAAGTGCACTTCTCGACGAGAAGCAGATCGCGATGATTCTCGGTTCGGTAGCAACCGATCCAAAGGTCTGGCTTGCGCCTGAATGCGTTACCGACGATGAAGCGAAAGACGTGATCAATGCACTGGACAAGGATGCAACGCTGTCCGTACACGGTATGGCGAGGATCGCATTCTGCGAAATCGGAGGATCGGGCCTGATTTTCGCCAATGGTCATGCCAGGGATTTGTCGCCGGATCGTCTCGAATTATTTCGAAAACTCTGCAGATTTCGTACCGCCACGTGCACCACTTTATGCGCGGATGACGATACCGAACTGCTGCATTGGCTGCTGAAGAGCGGTGTATTCGATCTCGCAGAGCAGCTTGAATGAGTCATTCCGGATCGTTGCAGGCGGCCGGCAGACAGTCGCGGAGCGCTGCAGACCATGCGCTGCAAGGCCTTCATTCCTGGGGAGAAAATCCCCAGAGCGCAAGCGTTTGATGGCGCGTTGAGAACAATTCTCATGTGCTCGCATTGTCCGAAAAACGTGACGCAGTTGGCACTTGGCGTATTGAGCGCCCGGTAAGATTGCCGGACTTACAGTCGTTATAGATGCCGGTACACCGCCTGTGCTGGCAAGCCTGGATTTATAAGTTTGCAAAGAATGGAACAAACTCGGGAAAAAGGTCGCCGGTGGGTCATTTCAACCAAGGAAGAAATGCGCCTGGCCGTCATTGATGTAATTAGTGAGGCGTCCCGCAGAATTTCAATATTCACGCATGATCTCGACCCGGGGATTTATGACGATCCGGACTTCCTCGAGATTGTTAAGCATCTCGTGCTCTCGCAACGTTATTCAAGAATCCGCGTGTTGATCGCGGACCCGTCACGAGCGATCAAGAACGGAAACAATTTTGTTCATCTTGGCCGCCGCCTGAATACCTACATAGAATTTCGCCAGGTGCGCGAAGATCTGCGCACCCACAGGGAGTCGTTTTTTATCGCAGATGAAACCGCCCTTGTTTATCGTCAGCAGCACGAAAAGTGGGACGGAATTGCAGACACATACGAACCCTTAGTCGCCAAACAGTACGGAGAAATGTTTGACGAGATCTGGCAAGCCAGTGAAGTCGAAATAGAATTCCGTCAGCTCGGCATATAACAAGTACTCATCGCCGTGCTACCGACGGATCTGACAGTTTCTGCTGTTATTGAAAAAGACGATCGCTTCCTGATGATCGAGCAGCGCACGGCAGGCAGCGTTATCGTCACACACCCGGGCGGTCATATTGAAACAGGCGAAGCCCCCGAGCAGGCCGTGATTCGCGGAGCGATGGGGGGAACAGGGTGCGAGATTTCTGTTTCCGGATTGCTTGGCGTTTATCTCTGGATTCATCTGCAAACACGCCAACAGTTGCTGCGGATCGTTTATCGGGCGGACATAGTCAAAGAAAACGTCAGCCGTCAACTGGATAGTGGTTTTTGCACCGTACACTGATATTCGTTGGCGGATATCCGGCTGCGCAGGGGAAACCTGATATCACCGATCGTTCTGCGCAGTGTTGAAGACTACTTAGCGGGCAATCGCCAACCTGACGAACTGCTCGCCGGAATGATGCCAATCCAGCAAAATGTCGCCGCCGTCATGGCGAACGCCGCCCTCGTCTGATCTGGAATCGCGGCTGTAGGAGCGGCTTTGTTTACATGGATGTAATTATGTCGCGGAGGACAGGACGTCCGAGAGCGACCAGCCGCGAATGGTTCCCGGCTGGTGGCGCCTTTGGCAGAACGGCATCGGCATGCCCAGTGCTAGAATGATTCGTTATGTCCGCGTCTTCACCAAACATCCAAGGCAAGAAAGTCATCCTGGGCCTGTCCGGCGGCGTGGATTCTGCTGTCGCTGCGATTCTCCTTAAGCAGCAAGGGGCCGAAGTCCATGCGCTGCACATGACCAACTGGGAGGACGACGACGGATACTGCAGGTCAGCGGAAGATCTGCAGGATGCCCGACAGGTGTGCGAGCAACTGGATATTCCCCTGCACCATGTGAATTTTGCACGCGAGTACCGCAACCGGGTTTTCGCTGTCTTTCTTGACGATTACCGGGCGGGCCGGACACCGAATCCCGATGTGTTGTGCAATCGCGAGATCAAGTTCGGCGTGTTTCGTGAGTACGCTACCCGCCTCGGTGCCGAGTATCTCGCAACCGGTCACTACGCCCGCAGTAAAACGGCAGATGGTCAGGTGCAGCTTCTGAAAGCCGCCGATGGATCCAAAGATCAGAGTTACTTCCTGCATGCGATCAAAGCAGAGGCATTGGCGCAAACAATTTTCCCGCTCGGGAATTTACAAAAAACCGAAGTCCGGGCTATCGCACGCGACCACGCACTGCCGGTATTCGACAAGAAAGACAGCACCGGGATCTGTTTTATCGGCGAACGGCCATTCAGGGAATTCCTGTCGGCCTACCTACCGGCGAACCAGGGCGCTATACAGACGCCGGAGGGTCAAACGGTCGGCGAACACAGTGGGCTCATGTATTACACGATTGGCCAGCGGCAGGGACTTGGCGTCGGTGGGCGCCGTGATTCCGGTGATGAGCCCTGGTACGTCGCCGGCAAGGACCTGGAATCCAATGTCCTTATTGTTGTGCAGGGAGAGCACCCGCTGCTCTTCAGCGACAGCCTCGAAGCAACAGACGCAAGCTGGATTGGCGAGCCGCCGCGTGAGATCGCAAGCGGGCGCACCTTAGGATGCATGGTCAAAATCCGTTACCGGCAGCCCGACCAGGCTTGTGAGATCGTGCCAACCAATGATGGACGCCTGCTGGTGACGTTCGATGATGCACAGCGCGCTGTGGCCCCAGGCCAGTTTGCGGTGTTCTACGATGGCGACCGCTGTCTCGGCGGCGCGGTCATTGACCGGGTAGTTGCCGACCAGGAATCGTTGCAGAAAACCGGCTAGCACAGAAGAAAAGCGGATAATGCTGGATGGAAGAACCGCCACGGAAATTCCAAGCCGTTAGCTGGGTCAAGGCGTCGCCGCGGCACTGACGTGCATTTGATTGGGTTTGATAATGGATCAATGAAACATATGGCCGACTGCCAAATCCCAATCGATGCGGGCGTCGTCATACTTTGATACGCAAGTATTGGCATCGATAAACAGGTCTTCGTAGCGGTTGCGCATGCGCTCGCTCAGGGCGAAATTCAAAGGCAGGACCGGCATACGACCCGCACGGGCAATGGGGATGCCGTCGAGATTGCGAAATTCGACCTTTCCTTCCGGGTTTTTGCTGCAGGAAAAACCGCCCTCGTGCACCAGGCGGTGGTGATGCCGGCAAAGTAATACGAGATTGTCGAGGCTGGTCTTGCCGCCCTTGCTCCAGTGCTTGATGTGGTGGCCGTCGATGTAATATTGGTGGGTACAGCCGGGAAAGCGACAGTTTTCGTCTCTGGCTCGGTGTTTTGCCCAGTTTCGCTCGCTCGGGCGCGTTCCCACCCGGGCCGAATATGTCGGATTGATCGAGTCCCCCCTGATTCATCTAAGGCGCTATAATGCCGCCCCGCGATGGGCCACTGCCCGTTGCAAGTACTGGATATTCCGGAGACAAAATATGTCGGATAGCTTCGGCGCTCGTTCAACGCTTGCATTTGGCGGCAAGGATTACGAAATTTTCAGGCTCGACGCCGTCAAAGAAGGACATGTCGACCGCCTGCCCTACTCACTCAAAATCCTGCTCGAAAACTTGCTGCGCCATGAAGACGGGCGGGATGTTACTCGTGACGATATCCTGGCCCTCGCCAACTGGGATCCGAAGGCGGTACCGTCTACGGAGATTTCCTTTACGCCGAGCCGCGTCATTCTGCAGGACTTCACCGGCGTGCCAGCGGTCGTCGATCTGGCAGCGATGCGCGACGCGGTCGTCAAGCTGGGTGGCAAGGCAGACAGCATTAACCCGCTGTCGCCCGCAGAACTGGTCATCGACCATTCCGTGCAAATCGACAAGTACGGCACGGCCGAGTCGCTGGAGCTGAACAACCTGATCGAGTTCAAACGCAACAAGGAGCGGTATTCATTCCTGCGCTGGGGTCAGGGCGCGTTCGAGAATTTCCGCGTTGTGCCGCCGAACACCGGCATCGTGCACCAGGTCAATCTCGAATATCTTGGACGCGTGGTATTCGACGTGGAGAAAGACGGTCAGCACCGAGCGTATCCGGACACGGTCGTTGGCACCGACTCGCATACGACAATGATCAACGGCCTTGGGATTCTGGGCTGGGGCGTCGGCGGTATCGAGGCCGAAGCGGCGATGCTGGGACAGCCCATAACGATGCTTATCCCCAACGTCATTGGATTCAAACTGAGCGGTACGCTGAAAGAAGGATCAACGGCGACGGACCTTGTCCTGACCGTGACCGAGATGCTGCGCAAGAAAGGTGTGGTTGGAAAATTTGTCGAGTTTTTCGGTGACGGCCTGGACCACCTGCCGCTCGCCGACCGGGCGACGCTCGGCAACATGTCTCCGGAATTCGGCAGCACCTGCGCCATATTCCCGATTGACGACGAGACGCTGCGTTACCTGGAATTATCCGGTCGAGCCCCGGAGCACATCAAGCTGATCGAGGCTTATGCCAAGGCACAGGGCATGTGGCGCCACTCGGGTCAGGCCGATCCCCTGTTTTCGGAGTCGCTGGAACTGGATATGGCCACGGTCGAGCCAAGCCTTGCCGGGCCCAAACGGCCGCAGGACAGGATGCCACTGAGCAGCGCGGACGAGATCTTCCGCGGTCACCTGGCGAAAACGATCGCCGAGCGGGAATCGGGAGGCACTGCGACGATCAAACTGGACGGACAAAACATCGAGTTGAAAGACGGGGCCATTTTGATTGCCGCGATTACGAGCTGCACCAACACCTCGAATCCGTCAGTCATGATAGCCGCCGGCCTGCTGGCGAGAAACGCGCGGGCCAAGGGGCTTAATACCAAACCCTGGGTCAAGACCAGCCTTGCGCCGGGATCGAAGGTGGTCACCGACTATCTTAAGAAGTCCGGTCTGGACGATGACTTGGAAGCGCTTGGCTTCTACACGGTCGGCTACGGCTGCACCACCTGTATCGGAAATTCGGGTCCCCTGATGCCGGAGATCGCCAAAGGCGTCCAGGACGGTAATCTCGTTGGCTGCAGCGTGCTGTCCGGCAACCGAAACTTTGAAGGCCGTATTCACCCGCTGGTGCAGATGAACTTCCTCGCCTCGCCGCCGTTGGTTGTCGCTTATGCGCTGGTGGGCTCGATGGAGGTGAACCTGGTTAGTGACCCACTCGGCGAAGACGCCGACGGCAATCCGGTATTCCTGAAGGATATCTGGCCTGCTGGAAAGGAAATTCAGGAAGCGGTTGCGGGCAACATCAATTCAAGCATGTTCAAGTCGAGCTACGACGCCGTGTTCGATGGCGACGACAACTGGAACAGCATCGATTCGCCAGAGGGTGAGATTTACTCCTGGGACGCCGACTCCACCTATGTTCGGAATCCGCCCTACTTCGAGGGCATGACACTTGAGACCAATCCGGTCAGCGATATCAGCGGTGCTCGCGTGCTGGCCTTGCTCGGTGATTCGGTAACGACCGATCACATCTCTCCGGCAGGCAACATTGCTGCGGACAGCCCGGCAGCGGATTACCTGCGTTCGAAGGGCGTCGAACCGGTCGATTTCAACTCCTACGGGTCACGTCGTGGCAACCATGAAGTCATGATGCGCGGCACTTTCGCCAACATTCGACTGCGCAACCAGCTCGCACCGGGCACGGAAGGCGGCTGGACCAGACATCAGCCGAGTGACGAGCAAATGTCGATTTACGCCGCCGCATTACAGTATCAGTCGGACGGCATCCCCCTCGTGGTCCTCGCCGGCAGCGAATACGGCACCGGTTCTTCACGGGACTGGGCGGCGAAGGGAACGATGTTGCTAGGTGTAAAAGCGGTTATTGCGAGGAGCTTCGAGCGCATCCACCGTTCCAACCTGATCGGCATGGGTGTATTGCCGCTGCAATTCATGGATGGCGAAGGCGCCGATGAACTGGGGCTTACCGGCAAGGAAGTCTTTGAAATCAAAGGCCATGCGGATGCATCGGCTGCCACCGTTAACGTGACGGCTACGCCGGATGATGGCGAGCCGATTCAGTTCACGGCGAAAGTCCGCATCGACACGCCCAAGGAGCGTGAGTATTTCGAGCACGGCGGCATCCTGCATTACGTCCTGAGGCAACTGGCAAATGCCGCCTGAATGACGATTCCCGACAAACTGCTTGCTGCATTGCGTGATGCACAGCATGTCTGCGTCCTGACCGGGTCCGGTGTTTCCGCGGAGAGTGGTGTCCCTACCTTCCGCGAAGCGCAAACGGGACTTTGGGAGCAATACGACCCGCACGAGCTGGCGACTCCCGACGCATTTCAAAGAGATCCTGCACTGGTGTGGCGTTGGTACTGCTGGCGGCGCGAACTGGTCGCAAGTGTCGACCCTAATGCGGGTCACCATGCGCTGGTCAAACTTGCAGGTCTGGTGCCCACCCTGACCATCATTACGCAAAATGTCGACGGGCTGCACCAGCGTGCCGGCAGCGATAAGGTCATAGAATTCCACGGCAATCTTTTCGAGAATCGCTGTTTTGTCGAGGGCTGTGCCATTACCGATGCAGATATGTCGGCCGAAGTGCCGGTATGCACCGGATGCGGCGCAATGTTGCGACCCGGCGTGGTCTGGTTTGGTGAATCAATTCCGGAGTCCGTAATGCACGCAGCAGATTCTGCCGTCCGCGATTGCGACCTGTTCTTTTCGATCGGAACATCATCCCTCGTGTGGCCCGCTGCCGGATTTGCCGAGGCAGCCCGGCAACAGGGCGCCAGCGTCGTTGAAATCAATCTCGATGCAACGCCGATGTCATCACAGACAGATTTCCGCCTGCAGGGAAAGTCCGGGACCCTGTTGCCGGAACTGGTAAACTGCCTGGCCGGCAATTAAACACGTCCCCATGATTTTCAAACGCAAGAAATCTGACAGTCCGCCCCTGCACACATCGTTGCGGGTGCGCTTGAGCGCCATCGCACTGGGCGTCGTCATGCTGGTGATCATCGGCGTGGCCTGGTACTGGTCGAGGACGCCGGATGTGTTCTGGGTGAACGAGAAAGCGGACGGTGACAGGATCGTCATCGGCTATGCGACGACAGATACGCTGATTCGTGTTGCCAAGACCTTGTTGGAAAAACCCGGTGGTTACCTGACCAATGATGTAATGCCGCCAGGTGTGTTCCTCGATAACATTCCGAATTGGGAAGTCGGCGTATTGCAGCAGGTGCGCGATCTTGCGCGCGTCATGCGCAACGACTACAGCCGCAGTCAGTCGCAATCACGCGAGGATCCCGATATCACTGGGGCCGAACCGAGATTCTTCTTCGACAATGACTCCTGGATATTGCCGCCGACGGAATCGGAATATCGCGATGCGATTGAAGGATTCGAAAAGTATCGCGATCGCCTTTCCGGAATTGGCGGCTCCGAGGCTCAATTCTTCGCGCGCGCCGACAACCTGCGTGAGTGGCTGGCGCAGGTTGAAAAACGGCTCGGCAGCATGACAAGGCGGCTCGGCGACAGCGTCGCCACCGACGTGATCAACACCGATCTCGCAGGCGATCGTGCGGCGGTGGCAAATACGACGTTGGGCGACCTGGTGCCGGTGCGTACGTCATGGTTCGAGATCGATGATATTTTTTTTGAGGCGCGCGGCGCCGCATGGGCGCTCGTGCACTTCTTCCGCGCAGTGGAACTCGATTTTGCAAAGGTCCTGGCCGACAAGAACGCAGGAGTAAGTGTCCGTCAGATAATCCGCGAACTTGAAGCCAGCCTGCGGCCGCTACGCTCGCCGATGGTCATGAATGGCGGCGGCTTTGGCTTGTTCGCCAATCACTCGCTGGTGATGGCGAATTACCTCGCCAGGGCCAATGCAGCGGTCATCAACCTCCGGGAACTACTCGATCAGGGGTGATAATTTACTTTAAATAGATTAGTTAATTAATTGTTTTAATTAATATAATCCAAGCCAACCAGGAACCTGCCGCCAGGATTCTGTCAATGCACGGTCGCGGCACCGGTACTCAGGCTCGAATCGCGCCACCCGCCTCCAGAAGCGCTTCGAATGGTTCATATGCCGGCCGTGGCAGAGTTCATGAATCAGCAGGTAGCGCAACAACTCCGGGGCCAGGAATAACAGGCACAGGTTGAGGCTGATGGTGCCGCTGCAACTGCGGCTGCCCCAGCAGCTGCGCTGCGCTCTGACGTGCATCTTCGCGTACGGTGACTCCGTCAGCACCGACAAGGCCTTAAGGCGCGGCGCAAACTCGCGTTTGGCGGTCGCCGACAGCCAGCGCCGAATTGCGTCAACGCAGTGCGCGTCGTTTCCCGTCTGCCCGCTAAGCGTAAGCACCCCGCGGGAATAGCGGTAACGTACCGACGTTGCATTCGAGCGCCTGACGTAGCGTACTCGTGTGACGGTGTCTATGGCAGGCAGGTGAATGAGATTGGGAAGCTCAAAAGTCTGTGGCGGATGATCCACCGCAAACGATGCGCGGGCACGCTCAATCCATTCCTGGTTCTCGCTGACAAAGGCTTCCACCTCGAAAGGCTTAGTGCGTCGTGGCACCACCACCTCGACGCGACCTCGCGGGAATACCTTGATGGAAAGCCGTTTGGCTCTACCGCTTTCGCGCACAGAAAAGCCCGGCACCTGGCCGGGCTGCGCGGATTCCCGGGGAAACAGTGGTAATTGGGTAGCTGCGCTCTGCACAGCCGGAGTGTAACCCGAAGCGCTTGTTGGCGCTTAGACCGCCTTAGGGCCTGCTGCCGCTGAATCTTACCGCGTCGCTGAGACTCATTTCGCCAGTAACACCGCCAACTTCCGCCGAGTCGCTGATGAACAGCTCGACTTTGCGTTCGAGGACGATGTTGCCAAGTACCCTGGAATTCGGACCGATAATGACTTTCGGCTTGCGTTTGTTTTCGTTCCAGTTCCAGCCGCCTGGCTTCTCGACGACCAGGTCGCCGCGCAACGTCGATCCATCATTCAGTGACACGTCGCCGTTCACGGTTGACAGGTCGCCACCGACCTCTGCGCCGCTGAGCGTTATTTCACCATTCACATTACTAACGTCCTCAGCCACTTTGGTGCCGGTATCCAGGGAAATCTTGCCGTTTACAACCTCGATTCTGCCGCCGATGCTGACGTTTTCCCCAAGCCGAATCGACCCATTCACGCTGCTCACGTCCTCCGCAGATGAACCCGAGCCGATGCGAATAGTGCCGTTCACAGTTTCGGCGTCTTTCAACGTCACATCTTCAGCAACGCGAATCGAGCCGTTCACCGTCTCCAGCGAGCCGTTGATGACCGCGCCCTTGCCGACAGTAATGCTGCCGTTAACCGATGACTGACCGCCGGTTTCGCTGCCGGCGTCAACCTTGATGCTCTTGTTCAGGCTAAGCCCGTGTGCCGGTGCAATGAGCAGCAATGCCAACAGGCCAGCGCTGATTGCGGAAAATCTGTGTGTGTTGTGCATTTTCGGGTCCTCTAAACAGGGAATATTTCTATTGTGTACTGATTCGATGCCGCTCAGGCATATTTGGTTGTACAGGCAACTAGAGGTACCCTCAAGCCCACTTCGAACCCCCAGAGTCCGGCCAGTCCATGCAAATAGCTCTCGAGGCCCGCAATCTCGTCAAACAATATCCCGGTGTCCTCGCTGTCGACGACCTCTCGTTCCAGGTCGAGGAAGGCATTTGCTTTGGCCTGCTGGGGCCCAACGGTGCGGGGAAAACCACGACCGTGGAAATCATGGAGGGCGTCACACCGGCAACCTCCGGCGAGGTTTACTACTACGGCGAACCGGCGGGCAGCAGATTTCGTGAAGAGGCCGGCATTCAATTTCAAAGTACGGCTTTGCAGCAATTCATCACTGTCAAAGAGACCCTGGAGATGTTCCGGAATCTCTACGACAGGCAGGCAGACCTGGATCAGGTCATCGACGACTGTTCGTTGCAGGATCTGCTCGACCGGGACAATCGCAAATTGTCGGGCGGCCAGTTGCAGAGGCTCCTGCTGGGTGTTGCACTGGTGAACGACCCGCGTATCGTTTTCCTCGATGAACCGACAACCGGGCTCGATCCACAGGCAAGGCGAAATTTCTGGGATTTGGTATCGCGTATCCGTAAGGGTGGCACGACCATCATCCTGACCACCCACTACATGGAAGAAGCAGAGTTTCTATGCGACGAGATCGCGATCATGGATGTCGGCAAGATCATTACGCAGGGCTCTCCTGAGATGTTGCTCAAAGAACATTACAAGAATGTCATCATTGAACTGCCGCTGGATGATTTTGTCGGCGACCTTGCGGACATCGAGCATCGGGTTCTCGAGACGCAGGGAATCATCGAAATCGAAACCGACGACGTCAACGGATGCCTGCAGCAGCTGGCAGCGCGAGCCAGCGGACTGAACGGGATGAAGATCCGGCAACCCAATCTCGAGGACCTGTTTCTCGACCTCACCGGACACTCGCTTCGTGCCTGACAAGTTTACGGGAGCAGAAACAGCGCCATGTTGAAAAGAATTCTTGCAATCTTTCGGGCACGCAATCTCGAATTCGTCAGGGATCGCGGAACCATGGCCTGGAATTTCATATTGCCTGTCATGTTGATGCTGGGCCTGTCTTTTATTTTCAGCGCCGAGCGCCCCGTCTATACGGTTGGCGTGTTGCAGTCTGCAGCCGGGATCGATGCCAGCGCGCACCCGTTTCTCGAAACCCGGTTTGTCGATTTTGTAGTCATCGAAGACGAGGAGACCGGTTTCAGCAGGATTGCGCGTCATCAACTCGATCTCCTGGTGCAATTCGAGGGACGAGCACAGTACTGGCTCAACCCGGACTCGCGCAAAGGATACTTTGCCGAGCTGGCGCTGCTGGAATCAGATAGCGGACAGGAATTCAAAATAGAAAAAGCACAAATCGAGGGTGATGCGATCCGCTACGTCGACTGGGTATTGCCGGGCATACTCGGCATGAACATGATGTTCAGTTCCCTCTTCGGCGTTGGTTATGTCGTCGTCCGCTACCGCAAGAACGGATTTCTCAAACGCCTGCGAGCGACGCCATTGCGCTCCGTCGAATTCGTCATTGCACAGGTGGTGTCCCGTTTGATGTTGATCGTACTGATTACCTCGATCCTGTTTCTCGGTACAAAGTTTTTTCTCGACACGCGAATGGATGGCAGCTACCTGACCTTGTTGACGGTACTGGTCATAGGTGCGATTTCCCTGATTTCGCTGGGACTGATGATTTCTGCCCGTGTTACCAGCGAAGAACTGGCGGGCGGATTTCTAAACATGGTGACGTGGCCGATGATGATGCTGTCCGGCGTCTGGTTTTCCCTTGAGTCGGCAAACGAATGGGTTCAGCGAGTATCTAACATATTTCCGCTGACCCATATTCTTGATGCCGCACGCGCGGTCATGATCGATGGCGCAGGATTCTTGGAAATTGCACCGCAGCTAACGACCCTGGTGATAATGAGCACGATTTTCCTGTCGTTCGGGGCCCTGGTCTTTCGCTGGCACCCCTCTTGAGAGTTCAGCAATGCCAGTTGACCTGATCGATATAGGCGCGAACCTGACACACCACAGTTTCGATGAAGATCGCGTCGAGGTTATTCAGCGCGCGAGCGATGCCGGCGTACACAGGATGATCCTGACCGGCAGCAGCGAACAGGGCAGCCGTAATGCATTAAGCCTCGCGGCGAACTGGCCGGAACGGATGTACGCAACCGCGGGAGTTCATCCGCATCATGCCAGTGACTACTCCGACGCCGTTCACCTGACGCTCTCTGAACTGACTGCACAGGACGCGGTCGTCGCCGTGGGCGAGTGTGGTCTCGATTACTTCCGGAATTTCTCACCGCAGGACCACCAGCGCGATGCTTTTCGTCGGCAACTCGAACTTGCGGCAGAGACCGGGCTTCCGGTTTTTTTGCACCAGCGCGATGCGCACGAAGATTTTCTCAGGATCCTTGAACCTGCGATGGGCGATGTGACGCGTGCAGTCGCGCACTGCTTTACCGGCGGCGCAGAAGAATTAGGGGACTATCTGGACCTGGGACTGACTATCGGTATCACCGGATGGATCTGCGATGAACGTCGCGGTGGGAATCTGAAAAACATCGTCGGGAAAATTCCGCTGGACCGGCTTATGATCGAGACTGATGCGCCCTATCTTTTGCCGCGCACCCTGAACCCGAAGCCGAAAACGCGTCGCAACGAGCCGATGTATTTGCCTGAGATATTGCGTGTGCTTGCGGACAATATGGGAATTTCAGAGGACGTCCTGGCTCGGGCAACGACCGAGAATGCCGAGAGGTTCTTTTCGATTTAGTGGTCTGAGGGAATCGGACATGAATTTGTCACGCCGTCACTTTCAGCAGATTCTCTGATTAGCCAGGTCAGCCCGTATAATTTTGCAGGAGCCCGGCCTACCGGGCGATATTCGATCCTCGTGACGAAGTTACTTAAGATCAATCCCCACCTGCCGATGTCCCGCCTTTAATCAACGCGGGGCGATTGGGGGCGAACTCCTACAGCTGGTCACAGCTACTTTGCTATGAGTGCCACTACCCTGACAGGACCGCCGGAGCCACCTTCAATTTTCATCGGCAACGCAAGGATAATTGCACCGGTCGCCGGTAACTGGTCGAGGTTTGTCAGGTTCTCGAGATTGGCGACACCCTGTGCACTGCCGATTCTGTGCACGATAAAATCCTGCGACTTGCCGTAATCGACCGATGCGGAATCTACGCCAAGCATTGCGACTGCCCGGTCCTCCGCCAGAATCCTGCTGGCAGCTTCCCCGTATCCCGGAAACTGCAGCTTGCTCGCATCGCCTGCGGTATCGTCACCCAGGTAGGCCATTGCGTCGGGCCAGTACTGGCTCCAGCCGGTTCGCAGCAGCACGATCGTGCCCGGGGCAATCTTTCCGTGCTGGTTTTCGAAATCGCGTACGTCTTCTGCAGTGAGGCGATAGTTGCGGTTCGCCGCCGCCTTGTCGCTGACATCGATAACCACGGCCGGGGCAACGAGATTTTCCAGTGGTATTTTCTCGGTCGATACACCACCTTCCGCAAAGTGTATGGGTGCATCGAGGTGCGTGCCACCATGCTCGGGTGTGCATACCGAATATGAAGAGTAAAACCAGCCGCCCTCAGTTATGCCATAGGCCAGCTCTTTTTTTTCAAATGCCGTTGGCGAAGTCGGCCAGTACAGCGTGTTCTCGCTATAACTGTGGCTCAAATCGACGAGCCGGTAATCGCTTGTGTCCAGCGCATACGCTGACAACGAGGAGATCCAAACCAATGTGCCGAGAATTATTCGATATGTCATGGTGCCTCTCCGGGAGAAACGGGCAATTTACGATCGAAAACAAATCAGGTGTGCGGGGTCTTGCGATTCCTGCGAGTTGTCACCGGAATATCGGCCTTGTCCTGAATCAATTCCCAGTGCGGCATGAATGCCTCGATCTTGACTTTGGCCGCTGCTTTATCTTTTTCTCCAAACTCGTCCCTCAGTTCGTCAAGGGTAGTCACCAGGCCTGGAACGCCTTTGGTGAAGCTGGCCCCATCTAAGAATACGATGCGCCCGGCCACCGGGACCTGGCGTACGATCTGACGCACAGCAGCGATACGGTTATACAGCGCCGGCTGCGGATTGGTAAAGGTAAAGCGGCGGTCCTCCGAGATGACGGTCCAGTCCTGCATCTTGTCGCTACCGAACACAGCGCCACTGACATCCTTCACGTCGATGATCAACAGTCCCTGTGCCGTCAGCACCAGGTGGTCGATGTGGATTTCGCCTTCGTCGGCATTGGGAATAACGAGATCTTCGATGCGCCCGAAAGCGATTACGTTGAGCGTATGCGAAAGTGATTTGTCGTGACCTCTGCGCGCCCGGATACCGAGCCAGATCAGCAGTACTACGATGAGCAGCAGCGGCAGCACGTATGTGTTCGGAAAATCCGCTGGTAATAAGTCGTTCATCGTCCAGTGTGCCGGGGCGCTTGCCGCTCTTGAATGCTTCGCATTGTACGCAGCTTATGCCGAAAAATGATCATCAAGCGCCGCTGCCATTGATTGAAGATCCGGTTCGATTTCGACGAAATGCCGTTCCCGGGAAAGCATGCTGGCCATCTCATTCGGCAGCGGTAGCGTCTGGCCGATGATCGGTTCCACTATCTGTTCGAATTTCGCGGGATGCGCGGTCGCAACAAGGATCCAGTCATTTGAAGTTCGTTGTTCATCAGTGAGCGCTCGCCAGATGAACGTTGCGGTTGCCGTGTGCGGACAGGTTGCAACCCCGAATTCCCTAAAGTTTCGGCGAATCTCGTCTTCAATTTCACGGTCACTGACCGAGAAGGCGCTGACGACGCTCTTTAGCTGATCCGCCTCGCCGAAAAGGTAGCGTAGCCGCTCCATATTGCTGGGGTTGCCCACGTCCATCGCGGACGCATGTGTCTGAATACTGGCACGTGGCAGCCATTCCTCTCCCGCCAGGAAATCAGAAATAAGGCGATTGGCGTTTGTCGCCAGCACAATCTCACCGATGGGCAAGCCGAATCGCCGCGCCAGGCAGCATGCCAGCGCATTACCAAGATTTCCTGTCGGTACAACGAATGAGGGCTTGCGGCCGGTATCCCGAAAATGCCTGAGACTCGCATCCGCGTAATAGATGCTTTGCGGCAGCAGTCTCCCGATGTTAATGCTGTTTGCGGAACTGAAACGGTACCTCGTTAACGCCGCATCCGCCATGGCCGCTTTAACCATTGCCTGGCAATCATCGAAGGATCCCCGGACCGCGAGGGAGAGGACATTGTCGCCCCAACAGGTCAGCTGATGTGCCTGTCGATCCGAAACTCTGCCGTCGGGGTACAACACCACGACGCGGATGCCGGGCCGGTCATTAAACGCCGCAGCCACAGCTCCGCCCGTATCCCCGGAGGTTGCCACAAGAATGGTAAGCGGATTATCCTGACCGCCCTCGAGCCGGCTGATGCAAGCTGCCAGGAAACCTGCGCCAACGTCCTTGAAGGCCGCGGTAGGACCGTGATAGAGCTCTAACAGCCCGGCGCTCCCCGCTTGCGTCGGTAGTGGTGTCACAGGCAATGGGAAACTGAACGTCTCAGCGATTATTTCGGCTGACGCGGACAGAAGTGTGGATGACTTGAAAAATGGCTGCAGGAGAATCGTTGCGACGTCGACAATCGATTGGCTGCCTGCGAAATCATCGACATTGAAAGCCGGCAATTCGTCGGGCAGGTAAAGGCCGCCATCCTCCGCGATACCCTGGATGAGCGCCTCATCCAGCGTGACGGTTTTTTCGCCGCGCGTGCTAATGAATTTCATGGTCAATCTTCCAGGTATGCTCCGTCGGCCGACATCGGACTGATCCATGACTGACAATCGTAGCCCTTGGTGCGGCAAGCCTGCTCCATTGCAGTGGCCACATTTTGCGCTTCAGCATCCAGGGACAGCGCAAAAATACCCGGCCCGCTGCCGGACAGAGAACAACCCAATGCATTGGTTTTCAAAGCGGCATCCTTAACGGCGTCGAAACAGGGTACGGCTGATTTGCGCTGAGGTTCAATGATCACATCCTTGAGGCAACGCCGAATTAGATCCGCATCATTCTGCTCGCAAGCAGCGATAAAGCCCGCGAGGTAGCCTTGCTGCGCCAGCCATTGATCAACCGTGACACTGTGCGCGAGGTTTCGCCGCTGCTCAGCGGTATTGACCTGCATTTCAGGGTGTACGAGGATACTGCTGATACCCTCAGGTGTTGGCAGCGACCAGGCATCGGGAAGCAACGTCTCCGGACAAAAAACCAGTCCGCCGAGCAGGCTTGGCGCGACATTGTCGGCATGCATTGCGCCGCTCGCATATTTTTCCCCCTCGAGCGCGTAGGGCAATAATTCAAGTTTTTGCAGTGGAGTGTCCAGCAGCGCATTGACGGCGACCGTCGCGGCTACCGCGGATGCCGCAGAACTGCCCATGCCGGATTGCAGCGGTACACCCTTTAACACGATCAGTTCCACGCCTGATGCATCGCCATGCGCTTTCCACAGCGCATTCGCGGCAATCGATGCGGTGTTGTGATCAGGATCAACGGACAGCTTGGTGTGAATTTCTCCCTCGAGACCGCGAATTTCCTTAATGGTGATTCCAGCGCTCCCGGTCTTTCGCGCCGAAACACGGTCACCGACGCCAGCGATTGCAAGGCCGAGCATGTCGTAGCCCACCGCAACATTGCCGATGGACGCGGGGGCGAACGCGGTCAGGTAATAGTTGGTGCTCATTTCAGCGCTCCATCGCCAAGAAAAGTCGCGAGTTTAAGGAGATCTCCGAAGACGCCGCCAGCCGTAACTTCGGGACCTGCGCCAGGTCCCTGAATGACGAGCGGATTCCTGGAATACCGGTCCGTGACGAATTGCACGATGTTATCTGTCGAACTGATGTTACTGAACGGGGCATCTGCCGCCACCTTTTCCAGGCCAACCGACGCATCTCCCTGCGCCGTGAGCCGTGCTACATAGCGCAATGTCTTTCCCTCATCTCTCGCTGACCGGTAGAGCGCGAGCATTTCGTCGTCATACCTCGGGAGTTCGCGCAAGAATTCATCAGTATCCAGGCCACGTAAATCTTCCGCGATCAGGTTTTGCACCGGGAAATCACCGATCTCGATGCGTTGACCGAGTTCACGCGCAAGAATAGTCAGCTTGCGAGCGACATCCATTCCCGATAAATCGTCGCGCGGATCAGGTTCCGTATAACCGCTTTCCTTCGCCTGAGTCAGAATTTCAGAAAACGGAACACTGCCGTCGTAGACGTTGAACAGATAAGCCAGGGTGCCTGAGAGGATGCCCTGCAACGACCTGACACGATCGCCGGTATCGATCAGGTCCCTTATCGTCCGGATAATGGGCAGCGCGGCACACACCGTGGTCTCGTAAAGATAGTGGGTATTGCCCTTCCGCGCGCTGTTTGCCAGCGCCTCGTAATACGCTTGATCACCACTGAATGCCTTCTTGTTCGGCGTAACAATGTGTATGCCGCGTTCCAGCCAACCTGCGTAACGCTCGGCGACTGCCTGATCTGCCGTGCAATCGATGATCACGGCGTGTGGCAGATGATCGGGATGAACGTGACTTTCAAATGCATCGAAGTCGACATCCGTCTCGGTCGCGCTTACGCCCTCACGCCAGTCACCAAGGTCGATCCTGCGATCAGCGAGAAGCATGTGTTTTGAACGTGCGATTCCACGTACACGCAAATCGAGATCGAAGTCCTTTCGTAGCCGGTCCGCTTGCCGATGCATCTGGTCAAGCAAGGCACCACCAACCGTGCCACAGCCAACGAGCCCGATCGAGAGCGTTTTTGCGGACAGGTAAAACCCGGAATGCAGCGCACGCAATGCGCGCGTCACATCATCGGTGTCGATCACTGCCGAGATGTTACGTTCGGAGGATCCCTGGGCGATGGCACGGACATTAATGCCGGCACGGCCCAGGTTGCCAAAAAACCTGGCAGCTATGCCCGGCTTCCCTGCCATGCCGTCGCCGACCACAGCCACGATGCTTTGCGCGGCCGTTGCCTCTACTCGCTGAATCTGGCCACTGGCGAGTTCGTCTGCAAATGCCTCCAGAATGACATTCTTTGCGCGCTCCGCCACCTCGCCCGGCACTGCGATACAGATGGAATGCTCGGAACTTGCCTGGGAAATCAGCGTTACGGAAACACCGGCTTTCTTAAGCGCCGCAAACAGCCGGTCTGCGGTGCCGGGTACGCCGATCATGCCGGCACCCTCAAGGTTGACCAGGGCCATGCCGCTGACGGCTGTTATTCCCTTTATGCGCTCGGCTGGCCTGGAGTCGGCACTGATTCTGCTGCCAGGATGATCCGGATTAAAGGTGTTGCGAATGATAATCGGGATATCGTTGTCGACAGCCGGTCCAAGTGTTTGCGGATGAATGACTTTGGCGCCGAAATACGCCAGTTCCATGGCTTCATTGTAGGACAGCAGGTCGATGACCTGCGCGTCCGGCACCTGGTTCGGGTCGGCGCTCATGACGCCATCGACGTCTGTCCAGATACTGAGTTCTTCGGCGTCCGTCAACGCGGCGAATATTGCCGCCGAGAAGTCACTGCCGTTGCGGCCAAGCGTCGTCTGCAGGTTTTTCTCATCAGACGCGATGAATCCGGTTATCAGGGCAATGCCGGCGAAATCCTTGTCGATAAGCCTGGCGATCGCTGCGCGCGACTCCTTCCACAGTACTGCCGGGCCAAGTTCACCGTGCCGGACTTTCACAACCTCACGGGCATCGATCCACGTGCCGGCACGTTCAGCACCCAGTTTCTGCTCGAGATGTGCTGCCAGCAACCGTGCTGACCAGATTTCCCCGTATCCTGCGACGATGTCCCTGGTGCGCTGCGGCGCGGACTTCGCGAGCGCAACGGGTTTCAGTACTTCTTCGATCTCCCTTGCATCCTGACCCCATTGATCCAGTAAGCGGACCAGCCGGTCGCCTGACACGAGGTCTTTTGCAGTACTCGAATAGTGCTGGCCGATCTCGTGACATTCGGCGATGTACGCAGAGTCATCACGCTCGGCCATCAATGACAGACGGATCAGTTTGTCCGTCATGCCATGCATTGCAGATACGACAACCCCTATTTTGGCGTCCGGCAGGCCAGCGACTATGTCACCCACACGCTCAAAGCATTTTGCGTCAGCAAGGCTGCTGCCGCCGAATTTATGAATCTTCCAGTGCTTGCCCGACACGATTGAGTGGTATAGCCCGCGAAATAAAGCGGCTCATCATAGCGGCAGATGTAGCAAGAAGATATGGTGGGGGCAGTAGGAATCGAACCTACGACCAGCGGCTTAAAAGGCCGATGCTCTACCGACTGAGCTATACCCCCGAGCGTGCGGAAAATAGCGGGCGGGATCATACCGAACCGCCCGAAAATGACAAGGATTCAACGCGTCTTAGCTGCCCTCGTCGGCCATCCTGTTCAATCGCTGCTCAGCCAGGCGGGCGGCAGTGGTGTTCGGATAATCGGCTTGTACGCGCGCGAGGGCACCGCGGGCTGAATCCCAGCGCTGTAATTCATAATTGCTGTAGCCGATCTTCAGCAGCGCATCGGGGATCTTGCGTGACCGCGGAAATTTGCTGATGACCACCTGGAAGTGCTTCAGCGCATTCTCGAACTGGTCGGTCACGTAGTAAGATTCCGCCAGCCAGTATTGTGCATTGTCGGCAAGCTGGCTGTCCGGGAAACTGACAAGAAACTGCTGAAACGCCATGGCAGCCGGTTCGTAACGCTGCTCTTTCAGCAATTCGAACGCAGCCTGGTAGTTGTCACGATCGGAACCGCCCGGTACCGGAAGCTGTCCCGGGGCAAGCGAACCGCCGTCCATTACGCTGACTGCGGGGTTCCTCAAGCTGCGCTCGAGGTTTTGTATGCGATCATCAAGATCGAGATACAGATCTCTCTGGCGGCCGACTGTGCCTTGCGCTTCATGCTCGAGCGATTCAGTCCTGCCCTGCAGTTCGGCTGATTGGCGCTGCAGTGTGTCCACCTGCATCGTCAGGTCAACCAGGCTGCCGTTCGCGATCACCCGTTCGAGCGCACCAAGCCGCCGCTCGATTTGGTCAAGCTTGATCAACACCGGGTCTTCCTGCGGCGGCGTCAAGGTGCAGGCGGTCGTGATCAGGAGCGGAGCTACAATCGCCAGTAATGCCTTTCGTTGCGGCACGATCAGCCTCGATCAGTTGGTGTACATGATTTCGACACGGCGATTCTGCTGCCATGAATCCTCATCGCTGCCAAATGCGGCCGGACGTTCTTCGCCGAAGCTGACGGTCGCAATCTGATCGGACGATGCGCCCTGAATCAGCAGCATGCGGCGTACTGACTGCGAGCGCCGCTCGCCGAGCCCGATGTTGTATTCCCGCGAGCCTCGCTCATCCGCGTGACCCTCGAGCCGCAGGGATGTTCGGCTGTTATTCGATAATCCCGATGCATGCCGCGCGAGAACATCAGCATATTCCGGCCGCAATTCAGACTGATCGAAGTCGAAGTAGATGATCATCGTCATCGCAGGTTCGTCACCAAAGAACTCCCCGTCGTCCATGCCGCCATCATCCATGGCGTCGAGGTCAGCCATGCTGCCATCCATATCAGAAGCATCACTTTGCGCGTCCGGATCCGGAACGGTCGGCTGCGCACAGCCTGCCAGGAAACCGGCCAGCAGGCCCAAAATAAGCAGTTGTCTAATTCTCATCTCTCTTTCCTTTAAATGTGCTCAAGTGATCTTGAGCAAAACTTGTTTTAAAATAAGCATTAACAAAATATTGTTAAAGTATTTTCTATATACAAAATCCACCTAGAAGCGTGGATATGGGGACCAGACCGGCTCCCGCACATCGCCCTGCCGCGAGGCAAGACGTTGCCGAACCAGTCCATCCGCAGACACAGTTTCCAGAACACCATTACGCCCCTGCCGTGTTGCGTAAATCAGCGAATCGCTGTTGGGTGCAAAGCTAGGAGATTCGTCCTGGCTGCCCCCTGATAACACCAGCAGGTCGCGGCTGTCGAGGTCAAGCACCGCAATTCGGTAATTCCCCCTGTCCAAATGCACCATCGCCAGTTTACTGCCGTCCGGCGAAAGTCGTGGCCGCGCATTATAACCACCTTCGAAGGTTATGCGCTCAGGTGAACCCCCGTTCAAACTTACACGGTAGACCTGTGGGCCACCACTGCGATCCGAGGTGAAATAGATAGCACGGCCGTCCGGTGCCCACGTCCCCTCGGTATCAATCGACCGATTCGTCGTCAGCCGGGTTACATTCCGGGACGCGAGGTCGAGAATATTGATATCGAGATTGCCGTCAATCCCGCCAAGGGTCAGCACCAGCTTCCGCCCATCGGGCGAAAACGCCGGGGCACCGTTGATGCCGACGCGGCTGGATACCTTGATGCGATTACCGGTACGCAAGGTCTGCACATAGATTGTCGAGATGTTGTTTTCGAATGACACGTAGGCAAGCCGGCGGCTGTCTGGCGACCAGGCCGGCGACATTATCGGATCCGTGGACTCCATGATCGTGATTTCATTTTCACCATCCGCATCGGCGACCACCAGCGTATACAGACGATCGTCATCCCGGCCTTGTGCCGTAACGTAGGCGACCTTGGTACCGAATACGCCTGGAATGCCGGTAAGTTTCTCGTAGATCATGTCGGCTGCACGATGTGCGACCCGCCGCATGGTGCCGCGGCTTGCCGGCATCCGGTAGCCAACCAGTTGCTCGCGCTTGAATACATCGAACAACTGAAATTGTACGCTGTAGGCATTCGCACCCGTTTGCGTAACCTTGCCAATAACCACCGCCTCTACTGCCAGGATAGACCAGTCATCGAAATCCACCCCGATGCCCGTGGTCGGCTTTTGCAGCATGTCATTCTCTGCAATGGGAGCGAAACGGCCGCTGCGGCGCAGATCTGCCGTGATGACGGCGGAAATATCGAAGGGGGCGCTTTCCGTCTCGCCTTCCCAACCGAATGGAACCACGGCAATTGGGGCACGTTTGCCGACGAAGTCGGTGATTTCAAACTTTAGCTCGGCCTGCACCTGACCGCCTAAAACAGCACATAGTCCGAACACGACGCACCGCCGGACAACGAAATTCCGCATTTTCAAATCCCGGGCCATACCAGAAGTGCCTCTATTGTTCAGGTTTGAACGTGATCCGCAAGTCCCGATCAAAAACGCCCGGATTGTCCGGTGACGGCAGTGGCGAAGCCTTGTAAACCGCTGCTTCAATCGCGCGACGCACTGACTCATCGCCGTTGCAGCGGCCGACCTCAACACTGACCACCTGGCCACCGGGAAGTTGCCTGATGTTGACCACACATTCCAGGTTTGCAGGGGCCGAGGCCGGCAGAACAAAATTCCGCGCAATCTGTTGTTGCAGAGCGAACACCCAGCGCATCGTGTCATTAGCGTTGAGCGCTGCGAGCCGCATATCTTCGGCTTCGAATTCAGCCTGCCGCCTGCGTTCCAGTTCGGCCTCTTCGGCTTCCTTGCGAAGACGCTGGTTTTCCAGACGTTGCCGCTCGAGATCCTCCTGCCGCCTGCGCTCTGCCTCTGCCCGTAATCGTTCGACCTCTTGTTCCTGGCGCCGCTTGCGCTCTACCTCTTCCACCTGCCGGCGCTTCTGATCGGCTTCCTCTTCGAGACGAATGCGTTTCTGCTCCGCCCGCATGTCTGCCTGCCGCCTGACTTCCGCTTCGCGAATCCGGTCCTCCGCGGCGGTATCCGGTTCCGGCTCGGGCTCGGGTACCTCCACCGGTGGAGGTGCAGGCAGGTCCGCTTCGACAATCAGGGTTGCGGTGATGGCAAGCGGCACGGCCGGATATGCCGGCGTTGACAAATCGATAGCCACCACCAGCCCGCCGAAAACCAGTACATGAAAAACTCCCGCAAGGAACAGCGGAATGAGGTTGTGTTTGTCGCGGATCAACTTTTCAGATCGCCTTATTCCGGTACGGGATACGTATCCAGCGGGTCGGTGACGAAACCAACGTGTTCAGCGCCTCCCTGCTGCAGCAGTACCATGGCGCCGACGACGAATCCGTACTGAACGTGCCGGTCCGCTTTGATGAGCACCGGCGTATCCGGACGATTGCGCAGCACGGCACCGGTACGCGCCACGATATCCTTTCCTGATACCGGTTCGTCTTCATCATCCCCGACATTGATGTACAGGTTGCCCTCGGCATCGACGCTGACGACGAGCGGTGGATGATTTTGAACATTCGCGATCGGTTCAGCGCCTGCTTGAGGCAGCTCAACAGTGACACCCTGCGTCAGCAGCGGTGCAGTCACCATGAATATGACCAGCAGGACCAGCATGACGTCGATGTAAGGGACGACGTTGATCTCGGCAATCAGTTTGCGTTTTTGCATGGGTGTACGCATCTCAAACTGCCTTTCGCTGATTGCGTGCGTGTCTTTGCAGAATGCTCGAAAATTCCTCCATGAAACCGTCGTAGCGAATTTCGAGCCGCACCACTTTGTCGGCATAGCGGTTGTAGGCAATCACCGCCGGTATGGCTGCAAATAATCCCATCGCCGTGGCAATCAGCGCCTCTGCAATGCCCGGGGCCACCATTGCGAGCGTTGCGGACTGCACATTGCCGAGTGCCCGGAAGGAATTCATGATGCCCCAGACGGTTCCAAACAGGCCGACATACGGACTGGTCGATCCTATGGTCGCAAGCGTTGCCAGACTTTGCTCGAGCCTGTCGACCTCGCGCATTTGTGATACACGCATCGCCCGCCGGCATTCCTCCACGACTTTGTCCGGTTCCACATCGCCTTGTTGGGAGACGCGATTGAACTCCCTGAATCCCGATTCGAAAATGCTGGCCATGCCACTGCTGCCGCCTTTTTGCCGGCTGGCGCTGCGATACAGCGTATTCAGGTCACCGCCGGACCAGAAGCTGGCTTCAAAATCATCGGAGGCAGATTTGGTCCTGCGTATCAGCCTGCGCTTGGTGAATATGATGTTCCAGGACGCGAATGAGGCAGCCAGCAAAATCAGGAGTACGAATTGCACTATGAAACTCGCACCCATTACCAGGCTCAGGATCGACATATC
>SMUY01113520.1_pt1 | contig 31580 bp, 34 predicted proteins | sample 2456441 | NCBI WGS metagenome assembly SMUY01 (sample SAMN11095931, study PRJNA526329) | marine sediment metagenome | biome: Marine sediment; feature: Surficial sediment; material: Deep marine sediment; isolation source: Hadal surficial sediment | place: Pacific Ocean | collected 2014-11 | depth...
AAGTCGATTGTCGCAATGGAGTTCACCCGCGAGGCGCCGCGTATCTTCTGGCAGGACATGTCTCCGCTGGAATACGATTTCGAGGCCAACGTGGTGCCGCAGGTTCCCTACGCCCGCTGGCACCAGACCGTCGAAACCCGCTTGGGCGAAAACCGGACCGTCGCCACCCTGCTCTACAACGGTTACGCCGATCAGGTCGCTTCATTATACAAATGAGACCTTTGCGTTACGCTGAACTTTAAATATTCCTCCCCTTCGTAAGGAGGGGAATTATTATAGGGCCGTCCTTTTTTTACACTTACGCCAAGGTCTCTCTGTCAATCCGGCTTGCGTTTGACGACAGGCGGCTTGCAAAGCTTGAGGATTTTTTCCGTAGCGATAACTGTGACACGCACCTGCCATTCGTCCGGCGACACGGTGTTGCGCGACCAGAAATCGTGCAGCCGGTCCATGTCCCAGTTGGTGATGCGCAGGGCCCCCCAATGGCGGATTAACCGTTCGAACAGCAAATCGTTGTAGAATCCGATCAGTTCTTTTTTATCCGCCAGCGGCATGACGATGGGATAAAAATCGCGGCCGTGGATGGCCAATCCTTTTCTGCCCGTGGATTGCATTTTCTGGTGACCGTCGGCGCGGACCGGTAAAAACCGCAACGCCCCGTTTTTGAGAAACACGCCGGCGGGCCAATTCTCATCCGCCAGCGGACCGGTCACCCGGTAATCGCCCGAGGGAATCCCCGTTTGGGAAACCCTGCGGATGAACTCCCGGTCGACCTGTCCCTTGCCTTGTACGCCGATCAGGCAGAGGCGTTTGATTTCGTTGTGCCCCTTCTTTAAGGAAAGAACACCTGGGTATTCCACGTCGCCGGACAACTGGAGAATCACCTCCGATCCCTGGACGGGAGCCCCCCACAACATCAGGCACACGCCCAGCAACAGGCCGAAGACCGGCCCGCGTGGAAAGAGTTGGAAGGTTTTTGGATGGCGGTGATTCATGAATGTCTGCTCAAGGGGACACTTCGATGGTTACCGTGCCGCTGGCGATGACCTCGGTCAACGCGGCCAGGGAACCGGTTGCCGGGTGGCCCGAAGGGCTCGTTTCGCCACTTCGCGAAACCCGCTTCAACGTTTGCCGGAGATAGTCCGATTTAATGGCAAAGCTGGTATTCTCCGGCACCGGTTTCATGCGCAGGAAAATTTTTTGTATATCCTCACGGGTCAACAGCATTCCCACCACTTCGCCTTTGTGGTTGAACAAAGGGCCGCCGCTGTCCCCGGGGCCGGCGGGTATCCCGACATGAAAAATAATTTTATTGCTTTCGAGCGCGTTCACCGCCAGAAGATTTCCATTTCTAGAGTCCGCGGATTGGGGATCATTCAAAGCATAAACCGGATCGCCCTTTTTCATCAGAGAAGAATCTCCGAGAGACAGCCGTTTCAACGAAACCGGCCCGGAGGGTTGCATCTCCAACACCGCCACATCGTAGACCATGAACGATTTCTTCAAACGCGCGGGATGCGTGGACCCGTCCGTCAGGCGGATGCGAATCTTTTGTGCGTCTTTCACCGCATGGTTGGACGTCAACACGGTTCCCTGCGCTCCGGCGAGAAAACCCGTGCCGGCGGTCCGCCATTTGGGAGCCGTGGGCAGGCCGGGAATCGATTCGATCTGCTCGAAGTCTTTGGGATCAAGCCCCAGTTCCCGATAGGCCTGTTTGAGGTTGCGGCGAATGATACCAAGGTTGGTAACGGCCTGGGCGTCTTGGCGCCGGGCGTAGGCACGCGCGGCCATTCTAAATTGCGCGATCGCCTGGGGACCCTGCCCGGAACGGAACAGCAAGGTTCCCAGCGCGTGATGCGCCTCCGCCCAATCGAGACGCAGGTCCAGCGCGTTGCGGTAGGCCTGAATCGCCGCCGGGCTGTTTTCCTGCAAGGAATGTTCGAATCCTTGGCGGTACCAGTCCTCGGCAGACTGCGCCCCAGCCAGGGCCGTCAGCAGAAGCAGGCCGAACCCCCACAGAACAGCGATCCTCAATGGTTTCATCCCGTTCTCCCAAAAAAATCCGCAAGTTATTGTAATTCATCCAGCCGGCCGACAAAAGCGGGTCTTTCGCGCCTGCGAACCATTTGTTTACAACAAGTTCCGGGAGCCCTTGACATCGGCCACCGGTTCACATATTTTAGGGGAAAGGCTGGGACCCTCAGGGAGCCCCAGGCCGCAAAAATCACCGGTTCCACCAAGGAGGTGCACCTATGGAATGGCTGGATATTGGAAGTTCTGGAGGATTTTTAATGGGAGCCCTGGCAGTGTTGGCGATAGGGGGATTTATGTTTTTTCTGGGGAAAAATATGGAATGACAAGTGGCACGTTGCCTTCACTTGAACTTCATTCGGGGCCGTCCTTCGGGACGGCCTTTTTTATTGGGCATCAATCCTTCACGTCGGGGCTGTAGAGTTTTTTGTACTCGTCGATGGAGGAGCGGTCGGTCATGCCGGAGATGTAATCGCAGATGCGCCGCGGCAAGGGGCCCTGGTGCTCGTTGGCGAACACGCTCTCCGGCAACAGTTGCGGAATGCGGGTGTAGGCGTTGAACAACTCGGTCAGGTACATTTCGGCTTTGAACTCCATGCGCCGCACCCGGCGGTGATGGTACATGTTTTTGTTTAAAAACTTTTTCAGTTCGTTATTCTTTTCGTCGACCTCCTTGCTGAACCCGGCCACGCGCTTGGGGCAGGACCGGACATCGCCCACGGAACCAAGACCGTACTGCTCGATATTGGCTTGCGTGGTCTTCCGAAAATCGGTGATGAGATCGTTGATGATTCGCCGGACGACCTGGTATTTTTTCAGCTCGAAATCCAGATTCGCGTATTTCTGCTCCAGCAGTTTTTCGTTTTCCTGCCACAGGGCGACGTCCTGCAATTGTCCGATGTCGAGCAGGTTCGAGGTGATGCCGTCGTCCAGATCGTGCGCGTTGTAGGCGATGCCGTCGGCGAAGTCCGCCACCTGTCCTTCCAGCGAGGGATAGCGGTGCGCTTTCTCCCGGAGGAGTGGGTTGTCCGCATCGCGGCAATGTTTGCTGATACCCTCCTGCACTTCCCAGGTCAGATTCAATCCGTCAAACTCCGGGTAGCGTTTTTCCAGCACGTTGACGATGCGCAGGCTCTGCCGGTTGTGTTCGAACCCGCCGTGGTCCTTCATCAGTTCATTGAGCACGTCCTGTCCGGTATGGCCGAACGGCGGATGCCCGAGATCGTGCGCCAGCGCGATGGCTTCCGCCAGGTCTTCGTTCAACTGGAGGGATTTGCAGATCGACCGGGTGATCTGCGCCACCTCCAGCGAATGCGTGAGGCGCGTCCGGTAATAATCGCCTTCGTGATACACAAATACCTGGGTTTTGTACTCCAGCTTTCGGAACGCGGAGGTGTGGATGATCCGGTCGCGATCCCGCTGGAACCGGGTGCGGTAGGTATGCTCCTCTTCGGGATGAGCCCGGCCCCAGCTTTCCCCGCTTTTGACCGCATACGGGGCCAGGTATTCATTCTCCTGGGTTTCGATGTCCTGACGATTGATCACGGATTTATTTCCTTTTGAAAAGGCGCATACTTGATTCGCGGGCTCACCGGCATTGTATCGGATTCAGTCCGATTTTCAACGTCCATCGCCCGGCTCTGGTAACTGATGGGGGATTTTGTTAAGGTAATTCCCGCGCCGACGGACAAGCCTCGGTTTTTCAACGGTTGAAATCTCCCATATATAAGGAACCATATGACGGTCGAATCGGATTTTCTGGTGATTGGCGGCGGCATTATGGGACTGAGCATCGCCCGCGAACTCCGCAAACGGTTTCACGGGTCCCGGGTGGTCCTTATAGAAAAGGAATCCCATTGCGGCGAACATGCCAGCGGCCGGAACAGCGGCGTCCTGCATGCCGGGTTCTACTATACCGCTGACAGCCTGAAGGCCCGCTTCACCCGCGACGGCAACCGGGCGCTGACCGGATATTGCGAATCCCGCGGCCTCAAAATCAACAAGTGCGGCAAACTGGTGGTGGCCCAGAACGAAGGCGATTTGCAGTGGCTGGATGAACTGATGAGCCGGGCGGAAAAAAACGGGGTCGAACTGCAGATCATCGACCAGAAAGAGGCGGAGGCCATCGAGCCCCGGGTCAAAACTTTCAAGCGTGCCCTGTTCTCCCCCACCACGTCGTCGGTGAACCCTTATGAGGTGATGGCCCGCCTCGAACAGGACGTACGGGATGACGGCGTGCAGGTGCACCCGGGCGTCCGTTACCTGAAACGCACCGCCAACGGAATCCACACCTCGACGGGGAATTATCACGCCCGGTACATAATTAATTGCGCCGGATTGTACGCCGACACCATCGGGCGCGATTTCGGGTTTTCCCGGCACTACCGCATTCTGCCGTTCAAGGGATTGTACCTGTATTCCAGCGAATCGGCAGGGGGCCTGCGCACGCACATCTACCCGGTGCCCGATTTGCGCAATCCTTTCCTGGGCGTTCACTTTACGGTGACCGCCGAAGGCCACACCAAAATCGGGCCGACGGCCACCCCGGCCTTCTGGCGGGAGCAGTATCAAGGGATGGAAAATTTCAACTCCGCCGAATTGCTGGAAATTCTGTTTCGTCAGGCCGGCCTGTTTGTATCGTCTAATTTCGATTTCAAACGGCTGGCCTTCGAAGAAATCCGGAAATACTCGCGGGGCCACCTGGTGTCCCTGGCCTCGAACCTGCTGGAGGGCGTCCACAAAAGCCAGTTCAAGGAATGGGGGCCGCCGGGCATCCGGGCGCAACTGCTGGACCTCCGCGGCAAAAAACTGGAAATGGATTTTGTGCTGGAACATGACGACCGGTCGATGCACATCCTCAATGCTGTCTCCCCCGCGTTTACCTGCGCCTTCCCCTTTGCCGAATACGTGTGCGGGAAAGTCCCGCCGCTGAAAGAATAACCCGATCCCGGCCCCGCCCGGTTCTATCAGCTCCGGCTAATGCATTATTTTCCTTGACGTTATTTTTCTCATCCTCTATTCTTGAATCATGCAATGCGACAACTGTGGTTACATATTTTTCCAACCGTCGAAGAAATGCGGCTGTTGCATGGCGCCTTATGCGCCTGCGCCCTCGGCCTTTGATATCGGGCAGGAAAACCTGTTCACCATTTTCGAAATGGCGCCGGGTGAAGGTGGAATGGCCACCAGCCTGCAAGCGAACGAGGCGGGTGTCGGCTTGGAAGATTACAGCTTCACCGACGATTATGACACCGGCGGGGACCACGGCGTGGGTGACAACGCCCTCGACCTGAGCGAGGCCGAATCTGAAGGTTACGAAACCGGTTATGCCGCCGAGCCTTCGGGCGCCGGTGATTTTGATACCGGTGGAACCGGCGGGTTGACCTCTTATTCGGATGATATCGGACCCAACGATTTCGAGCTGGATCTCTCTGAAGCTTTGGCCGAACAGGTGATCGCTTCCAATGCTCCCCCCACGGATGTCGAAGCGCCGCCGATGGCAGCGGCGGCCATCCCCGATATCGCTCCGGGAGCCGCGGCTTCCGAGCCGGAATTGGAACCCGAAGCGGAACTATCGGTCGACATCAGCCCGGAAGGCGACTCCTCGGAGACCGCTGAAGCCGATGCCGCGATTGACAAGGATTTCGGCGGTGGCGGTTTCGATTCGGAAGTGGAAGGTCTAGGATTTGGATTCGACGAACCCCCCGCAGACACTGCACCGGAGCCCAAAGCGGAGTTGGAGTTGCCGGAGGAAGAACCGGAAATCGCCCTGGATGACGAACCTTCCCTGGAAATTGCCGAAGAACCGGAAATCGCCCTGGATGACGAACCTTCCCTGGAAATTGCTGAAGAACCAGAAATCGCCTTGGACGATGAACCCTCGCTGGTCCTTGACGAAGATGCGGAATATGATGCCGTGGTCGAAAATCCCGCCGAGAATATGGAGGAGGACACCGGCGAAATCGAATTCGACATCGACAGCGTGGATCTGGACGCCCCGGAACCCGCCCTCGACGTGAAACCGCAGGCGGAACCCGCAGACGGCGACACCGAACTGGAATTTGAGGGCATGGAGCTGGAAATGGAATCCCCCGAGGAACCTGAAGAAGACCTGAAAAAGTAGTTCTCCCCCCTCCCTTTGCGATGACCCCCTTTTGAAGGATTTTTGACCCCACCCTACCGGCTGAAATCGGCCAAACCTATCAAGAAATTTGGCTTTTTCCCGCTTTTATGCTACAAAGGCTATTTTTTCCGCATTTTATGGAAAGTATTGGATTTTGAGGCGTTTTTAATTTATAAATTGGTATTGCAAACCCGTATCCAACAGGAATTGGCGGTTCCGGTCTGTTCAGGGCCATAGGTCGGACACATCAGTCCACCTACCGGGACGGAACAGCATTTGTCCCGGCGCTTGCCATTCACCTTTTCCCTGATTTCCTCCATGAAACCAGCCCGTTTCGGACGTCGTTATATTGCGTTTTTGCTGGATATTGTGTTGTTGGAAATACTGGGTACTTTAGTCACGGTGCCGCTGGTCCATCAATCGGAATTGGATCTGGTGCAGACTTTGATCCGATGGGCGGCTACGGGCCGGATCAGCGCGGATGGTGCGCAACTGGTGGCGCTGTACAGCCTGATGACGGGTCTGGTGTGGAGCCTGTATTTTGTTGGATTCACCGCCGCCTGCGGCCAGACTCCGGGGAAAAAAATCCTGGGCCTTTGGGTCACGGATGAAGACGGAGGGCCGGTGAGCTGGGAAGCCGCATCGATCCGTTTTTTCATCGGTTATCCCGTATCACTCCTGCCGTTGGGCCTGGGATTTTATTGGGCCCTGGTGGATCGCAACAATCAAACCTGGCACGATAAAATTGCCGGGACCCGGGTCATCGGGCCCGCGACCTCATAAACCTTCATTTATCAGGAATAGGATCCAATGAAAAAAACGTATTTGCTGGCCCCGGGGCCGACCCCGGTTCCCGAAACCGTCAATCTGGAAATGGCCGCGCCGATGGTTCACCATCGCACGCCGCAATTCAGTAAAATTTTCGCGGAAGCGGCGGAAAACGCCAAGTACTTGTTCCAAACCCAACAGGACGTCCTTATTCTCGCGTCCACCGGCACCGGGGGAATGGAAAGCTGTATCACCAACCTGTTCTCACCGGGGGACAAGGTCCTGGTCGTCAATAGCGGAAAGTTCGGGGAACGCTGGGGCAAAATCAGCGAATCCTACGGCCTCGCACCCATCTGGCTGAACGTCGAATGGGGACAGGCGGTGGACCCGGCGGAAGTCAAAGCCATGCTGGACAAGGACAGGGATATCCGGGCCATCCTGGTGCAGGCCAGCGAAACCTCCACCACCGTCAGCCATCCCATCGAAGCCTTGTCGAAACTGACCCGCGACCGCGACGATATTCTGCTGGTGGTGGACGGCATCACCGGTGTCGGCGTGTTTCCCCTGCCGATGGATGAGTGGGGGATCGACGCCATGGTCACCGGTTCGCAAAAGGCGCTGGAGTTGCCGCCGGGCCTGGCGCTGGTGGCGCTCAGTGAAAAGGCCTGGAAATTCGCCGACCAGTCCCAGTGCCCGCATTTTTATTTCGACCTCAAAAAGGAACGAAAAAATCTGGGCAACCAGACCACGGCCTACACGCCGGCGGTGTCTCTGGTGATCGGTTTGCGGGCGGTGCTCAAAAGTATCAAGGAAGAAGGACTGGAGAACGTCCACAAACGCCACAACCGGCTGGCGCGGGCGACCCGCGCGGCGGCGAAGGCGCTGGGACTGAAGATGATCGCCCCCGACGCCCCGGCGGACAGCGCCACCGGCGTGTTTTTACCGGAAGGAATCGACGGCGGTAAAATCGTCAAAAGCCTGCGCGATGATTTTGGGGTGACTCTGGCCGGCGGACAGGATCAGTGGAAAGGCAAAATCATCCGCATCGCGCATCTCGGTTATGTCGATACATTCGATACCATCATCGCTATTTCGGCCATTGAAATGGCGCTCAAAAAATTTGGCCACCCCGTGGAGTTGGGCAAAGGGGTGGCTGCGGCGCAGAACATTTTACTCGAAGCGTATTGAAGGGTCGCCGGCCGGGAAACGGCCAGCCACCGTTTGAGATTATAAACACAACCCAATTCAATTTTTTGGAGTTTGGAACAAATGAAAATTCTGGTCAGTGACAATCTGTCCAAACGGGGCGTTGAGATTTTACAGAAAGAAAGCGGGATTGATGTCGATGTCAAAACCGGCCTGCCGAAAGAAGAGTTGATCAAGATCATCCCGGAATACGACGGGCTGATCGTGCGGAGCGCGACCAAGGTCACCGCCGAGGTAATCCAGGCGGCGGACAACCTGAAGGTGGTGGGCCGCGCCGGGGTCGGTGTGGACAATATCGACCTGGACGCCGCCGGTAAAAAGGGCATCATCGTCATGAACGCGCCGGACGGCAACATGATCACCACCGCGGAGCATGCCATGGCGTTGATGCTGAGCATGTCCCGCAACATCCCGGCGGCGAACGTTTCGCTCAAGCAGGACAAAAAATGGTCTCCCAAAGCGTTTATGGGGGTCGAGCTGTACGGCAAAACGCTGGGCATTATCGGGCTGGGCCGCATCGGTTCGGTGGTGGCGGAGCGGGCCAAGGGATTTGCCATGAAAGTGGTGGCGTACGATCCGTTTGTGGCCCCGGAACAGGCGGAGAAGATCGGGGTGGAGATGCTGGAGCTGACGGAATTGCTCCAGCGCGCTGATTTCATCAGTCTGCATTCGCCGAAAGTGGGCGACAAACCCCTTCTGGGCAAGAAAGAATTGAATGCCGTCAAGCCGGGGGTCCGCATCATCAATTGCGCGCGCGGGGAATTGATCGACGAGGAGGCCCTGATCCAGGCCATCAAAGACGGCAAGGTGGCGCAGGCGGCGCTGGACGTCTTCTCCAAGGAACCGCTGGACCCGGCCAGCCCGTTGCTGGGAGTGCCGGAGATCATCTGTACGCCGCATCTGGGCGCCTCGACCGGTGAAGCGCAGGACAAGGTGGCTATCGCCATTTGCGATCAATTGATCGATTTTCTGAAGTACGGAAGCATTCGCAATGCGGTGAACATGCCCTCGATCGACGAAGAAACGCTGAAACAGATTAAACCGTTTCTGGAACTGGCCCAGAACCTGGGACAACTGGCTTCGCAGTTGACCGAGGGTCCGCTGACCCGGGTCAAGGTTCAGTACAACGGGGAGGTGGCGAACCTCAACGTCCAACCCATCACTATCTGCGTGCTGAAGGGCCTGCTGACCCGCGCCATCGAAGGGGTCAACATGGTCAATGCGCCGTTCATCGCCAAGGAGCGGGGCATCGAGGTGCAGGAATTGAAGAGCAACGAGATCAAAGACTACACCAGCACCATCCAGGTGGAGGTGGTGACGAAAGAGGGCACCCGCGATATCACCGGCAGTATTTTCGGCAAGGGCGACCCGCGCATCGTGAAGATCGACGAATATTACTTTGAAGCGGTGATCTCCAAACACATGCTGATTTTGAGCAACAGGGACGTTCCGGGAGTCATCGGCAAGCTCGGAAACGTGTTGGGCAAGCACAACATCAATATCGCCGGGTTTCATCTGGGCCGCCTGAAAGAAAAGGGCAGCGCGGTGGCGGTGATCAATATTGATTCACCGCCGACCAGCGAAGCGTTGCGCGAGTTGCGGGAGACGCCCAACGTGCTGGAGGTGTATTCGGTGGTTCTCTAACATCCTTACCAAAAAAGCAAACCCGCTCCCTGACGGGAGCGGGTTTTTATTTTTCAACATCCTCGCCGAACAGGTCCGGCGCCCTCATCCAAGGCTTACTTACTTTTCCCGACTTCATTTCTCTGCCCGAATACTGCGGCGATGACCTCGTTGACGACCTCCGCGCCTAAAATATTGTACACGGCATTGGCCGATTTAAAGTGGGCACTGGTGAATAGGCTCAACACTTTTTTGCTGGAATACCCGAGCATCATGAATTCGTGGGCGTAGTTTTCAGCCACCAGGCGCAGGGTTTTGTCGTCCGCGTCTTCGTCGCCAGTGGGCGGGCCTTCATCAGGATCGATATCCTCCTTGATTTCGTATATATAAACCAAATGCCAACCGAACTCGGTTTTAAGGGGTCCGACCACATCCCCTTCCTGCGCGCTGAACGCGGCCACTTCAAAGGGACGGACCATGGCGCCTTTTCCAAACCAGCCGAGGTCGCCACCCCGTTTTTTGGAGGGACATTCGCTGTACTGCTCGGCCAATTTGGCGAACTCTGCACCATCATCCAATTTCTGCTTTATTTCCTCCGCCAGCTCCTTGGCCGCAACCAGAATATGCCGGGCTTGAATTTTTTTGACTTTCTTGTCTGGATTGCCCATAACTTTCCTGCCTTTATTTTGAATTGATATCAATCAATTTAATTTCAGACCACAACATTTTTTGAATTTCTTGCCGGACCCGCAGGGACACATTTCATTGCGCTGTACCTTGTGGGTTTTGATATTCATCTTTGGCCCCGACTTCAACAATTCCTCTCCGATCTGCTTGGCTTCCTTATAGCGTTTTTTAAGGATATCGTTGAAGTTGGGAATGAATTGGATACACCTCAGAAGGAGGTCGCTGTTGCCGGAATCGAGCTTGGCCTCCTCTTCCTCCCGTTTCTTTTCATTGAAATAATAGTTGTAAGAAAAAATAACCGGAGGCCGGTCATCGGCGGGATCAAACTTGTAAAACGCCAACTGAACGCTCCTATTGTCATTGCGCGGGTCCATCTCATAAGCGTCTTCCGTGAAATGTTTGTTCTCTTCGAATTTGAAATCCAGGGGTTGTTTTTCCCGCGGGAATATTTCCATGTAATTCACATAGCGTCCCGGCTCGAATATGAGATAAGACATGGGGGCTTTCTCTCCGTAGGCCTTGGCCTCCATGTATCTCTGCTTGAACAGGATGATCATCTCCTCGGTCACTTCTTCCATGAATTCCTTGAGGATCGCCTTTTGTCTTTCAGTCAGTTCCGGATGATTCGGCAGGTTTCCATGCACTTTATTGAAATTCAGCAGGAAGGAAAACCGGTTGTTGTGGTCTTCCTTGTCACACAGGGAAATGGTGACATGATTGCAATCGCAAAAGGGATTGGTGCAATAGTAGTCCTCCAGCACATAGAGGTGTTTGAAATCCTCTTCCTCAAACCGGTAGGTCATGACCGAGTTCAGGCTTTCCTGATTATTGACAATACTGTATGCCTCGATGACGCTTCTCCTTCTTTACAAAAATAATTCCGGTTATCTCTCTTCTTCCGTCAGGGTCCGCACCGCCCGGATGCAATCCTTGGACGGATCGTCCCGGTTGTTGACGCTGGCATGCCCGTACCGGTAATAAAAGATCACCGCCCCGTTATGGGGTTTCAGGTCGCAGGTCCAAGTGGTATAGCCGCCTCCCGGCGAAAACGCCTGGTCAATATATATTTCAAACCGGTCGCAGTCGCGAATGGACGAATCCTCGCCAAACAGGCTTTCGGCTTCTTCCAGATTCGGCATGCGCCAGTCGCTGTAGCTGGCGAACTTGTTATTGTTCATCACCCGGACGTAATCCTCGGCCTTGAACCAGGTATAGAACATGCTCTGGTCCTGGAACCCGTCGGTTTGCTTCCACATCAAACCTTCTTCGGTATCCGTGACCGTGCCATCGCCGTTATCTTTAAATCGTTTTCCCATCGACAGTGCCGCTCGTCCGATCAAACTTTATTCATATCGCGAACCAGCCGGGTGGCTCCCCGCGAGACCCGATAAATATCATCGTACATCATTCCGCCTTTGCGGTAACCGAAGCGGACGGCCTGGATTTTATTCCGCACCTCGCTGGTCCAGCATAAAAACCCGAACCCCCCGGGAAAAACGGAGGGGAGATAGGCCTCTTGCCCCATGGAATCCTTATTGACCTGGTTTTTGTGGTACAGGCTTTTCGCTTCTTCCAGCGTGGGAAGCCGCCAGTTGCTGTACCCGGCAAAATGAGACTGGCTCAATTCTTTCGCATAGTCGCGGGACTGAACCCAGTTGAGCCATTTCCCGGTCATCTGATAGGTATCCTGCTTGAGCCAAACCAGCTTGCGCTTGATATCGATCACGGTATTCTCATCATCCTCCGCAAACCGTTCCTGTACGGCTGCCGGGGTAGGCACGGAATCGGGGTCGCTCATGATTCTATTTCCTCCGGCAAAAGTGTCCGGACCGCGCGCACGCCGTGACTCCGCAATCCTTTTTGGTGGAATTTGTAATCCCCGCTGAAATAGTTGAACCGGACCGCAATGTTCTTATCGGTTTTGTGCAGGGTTTTGGTCCAGCTGGTTTGACCCGCGCCGGGAGGAAACGGCAAGACCAGATACAGGGTGTCGCCGTAGGAATCCGTTACGGGGTTGCTGAAATCATGAATGGTTTGCGCTTCTTTCCGCGTGGGCATTCTCCAGTTTGTGTAATCCCCGAATTCTTCCTTGTTGAGTATGCTGATATAAATCTTGGCTTCGGCCCAGCTGACCCATTTGTCCTTATCCAGATAGGAATCATCCAGTTTCCACATCAATCCCGTCTGCAGATCGCTGACGGTGCCCTTTTTATGATGGACATAACGTTCTTCCGGGGGCATTTGGGTTTCGGAGATGATGGTGCGGACGGGGCGGATGCCGCTGGGAAATCCTATATTTTCCCGGGCCATCCAGAATTCGTAATCCGCGCGGAAATCGTAACCCATCGCCGCCTTGGCGCCGCGGGTTTCGGTGGTCCAGGTGGTGTACCCGCACCCGGAGGTAAACACCGGATCGATATGGGTTTCACATCCCTCCATGTCGGTGTTGCTGAGTTCGGGATTGTACAGCTCGTGGGCTTCCCCTCTGTTGGGGAACCGCCAGTCCGAGTAACCGGCGAATTTTTGATCGTTGAGTTCCTGGATATACTCCTGGCCCTGCCACCACGAAACCAGTTTGCCGAGTTTCACCCAGGTATCGTCCTTGGCCCACATCAGTTTTTTCCGGGTATCGGTCACCGTGCTGTCGCCGTTGTCGACAAATCTGGATTTGATTTTAGTTTCGCTCATGATCCTCTTTTCCTCAGGTATTTCTCCTGCGGCCCACGGTTTTGACCGGGTCCTTCCGGACGATTCTGACGGACCCGAAAGCGTACTCATCGGCACTGACGATTTGCCCCTGAGCGAAATCGAACCGGGGCCGCCGGGTGGAGGTGTCCGCCATGGTCCACTCCATTTTAAAGGACCCTTCGGGAAACACGGAATCGATATGAACCGTTTCCCCGGTCTTGCCGGTGTTTTTCCTTTCTTCGCTGTAGAGGGTGGCCGCTTCCTCGCTGGTCGGCAGGCGCCAGTCTGAGAATCCGCCGATTTTACGGACATTCTTTCTTTCCGCGAAGTCCTTGGCTTCGTACCAATTGAAATATTTTCCCTTGTCCTGCCAGGAATCCTTTTTCAGCCAGTACAATCCGGTTTCGGTGTCATGAATGACCAAGGGCCCGTGTTCCACGAACCGCTTGGGACCCTCCTCGATGACCTCCAGCTTGTCGGTTTGCTGTTTTTGAACAACCGGCTTGGTTTCCTCGTCCGCCATAGCGTAATCTCCCATTAATCGGTGTAACCGATTTCGACGTTTCCTTCATCGACGTTGACAATCACCGGAATCACGTAATCCCCGTTGGAGTATTCCAGCATTTTCTCAAGCCCCTGCGGATTGTTTTCCACATTGACATAGATAAAGGATTTGCACTGTTTTTTATAATCCTGACAGGCCTTGGTGGTGTAGGGGCAATCGTCTTTTCCGAAAATCATGTAATGACTCATGACACTATCTCCCGCCAGCTTCCTATCCGGCAAAACAACCGTTAACCATCGAACTTTTTGCTTTCGGTCCGCCATTCGGGTTCCCAGGCCTCTTTCCGTTCCTCCCGAACGCACCGCACATGACAAAACTCGTTGTCCTTGTGGTCCCACATGTCGTTGCCGGTGACGTAACTGAACGTCATGGCGTATTGCTGATAGTCGGGTTTCTCTTCATAGGTCCAGGTGTTGTGCCCGCCGCCGGGTTCAAACAAAGGATCGATGTGAATCTCGGCGCCGTCCTTGTCCCGGTTGGACACGGAAAACTCGAACAGCGATTTGGACTCCTCATGCCCGGGCAGCCGCCAATCATCGAAACCAGCGAATTTTTTCTCGTTCAATTCCTCGATATAATCGTTGGCTTCGAACCAGTTGATACCGTACTTGAAATCGGCGAAGGAGTCGCTTTTTTTCCACATCAGATTCGATTTGGAATCGCTGATGGTTTCGTTGCCGTTATCGACAAATTGTGGACCTTCCGGCTCCTCCTCTTTTTCTTCCTCGACCTCCTCCCAATCGTCGTCGCCGATCCACTCACCGACGTCGAAGCTCTCTTCATCTTCGAAATCGTCGTCGAGGGCGTCGGTCTTTTTCGCTTCCTCTTCGGGAGTTTCTTGTTTTTCGGACGGGTCGCCCTGGACTTCTTCTTTGGGCACGATGATTCTCCTTATCGCCGCGGTCATGAATGCGGCGGTTTATGATTTCAGGCGTCCCTCACCAGGCGGACCGAGGTGCCGGTGGTCGAGACTTGCTGGTCCACACACACTTCCTTCAGGACCGGGAAATAACATTTCCAAGCGTAGGAGTCGTAACGGGTTTCCGAGGACCAGTAGCTCCATTCGCCGCCGGCTTGGTAGTTGGAAACGGCCCGCTTTTTTTTGGCGGGGAGGTTCATGAACAGCTTTTCATAAACCTCAGGAGTCTTGAGCAGGCCCCGAATTTCGCTTTTGGTGGGCAGGCGCCAGTCGTTCGCCCCCAGATAATCCTGCTCGTTACAGGCATCCCGGTAGGCATTGGCCTCATCCCAATTGAGCCACTTGCCCAATTCCTGCCGGGAATCCTTTTTGACCCAGATCAGATCTTCATCCACCTGGGTTACGGTTCCATCGCCATTAACCTGAAACAGTTTTTCTATTTCCGCCATATAATTACCAAAACCCAAAACCAACTTCTCGTTTGGGGTTCTTAGGACCCTTCAGGTCGGCCCAACCCCTAAAAAGGCTGGGCCCTCTAACACCCTTAATTTTAAGAAAGTTTACCGATAAAGTATCACCCGCCCGGCAATTTTTCAATACCTAACCACGCAAAACCCGCCAGCCCGCCGAAGTTTATAAACCTTTAAGAATCAACGTTGCTCGCTGATGATCATGCCCTTTTTAGGTGGAATTTTGCTGAGGGCGCCCCGAGCCGCCTCGTCCATGGTGCCTCGCACCAGGCGGACGCTGGTTTCCAGGTTGTCGTCCACCTCTTTATGCCCTCCGGTGCCGCTGGCGAACGAGAACACGTAGGCGGTAATTTTCCCCCGGGTGTTGTTGGTCCAGGTGTCGTAACCGCCACCTTCGCTGAACACCGGGTCGATATACAGGGCCATTTCATATTTATCCTGAATGGACTTCTCCTTCTCCCGGTAATACAGGGAATTCGCTTCTTCCTTGCTGGGCAGTCGCCAGTCGCTGTATCCGCCGAAGGCTTCCTTATTCATTTTAGCGATGAATTTTTTGGCGACGGAAAAAACCAGGAATCGCTTGAACACATTATAGGAATCATTTTGCATCCACGTCAGCTGGCTTTTCCGGTCCGTGACGGTTCCGTTTCCGTTGTCTACGAATCGTTCTTCCATATCTTGCCTCCCCACATCGGATCTTATCGATTCATTTGAAATTTAGATAAGCCCCCCGGCCCATTCGGTTCAAAAAAAAAGCCGGAAGGTCGAAACCCTCCGGCTTGGATAAAACTAATGTAAAAATAAGCTTAACGATGGAGTTCGGACTTGGCACCCGTAACACCGTAGATACCGCGCTCGGTGCCTGCCGGTTGACCCAGACCCGGCTCTATGTAAGTACCGGGCTGTACGTGGTCCATATGGTAGTGGGTCTGATACGTTTTTTGGGAACCGGGATCGATTCTCCAGTCATGGCGGTCAGAGCGCTGACGCTGACAGTTCACTACAATGGGTGCCGGACCCTTGTTCCAAAAGTCGGTTCTCATAGCAATCGAACCGGCCTGATAGCCGCCGGGAGCAATCACTCTTGTCATTTTTTTGCCCCAATTGTAGCCCCAAGGGCCAATATCAAAGGTTACCGTGGTGGATTGGGTCTCACTGGTATTGTAGAAAATCCACGAGGCGTTTTCACAAATACTGTGTCCCCCCGACTTAACCGATGTTTCATTGGCGGCGGCCAAGGACGCAAAGGCCAACAGAACGAAAGCCACGGACAAGACGGCAATTAATTTTCTTACCATTGTGCTCCCCCTTTCAAATTGGTGGTATTTAGAAACACTTCTCAATTATATTTACTAAAAGTCAATAGGACTCAAAAACTCTTTTCAAATCCGGGAACCCTCTGAATACCATTCACATCCCGCACCTTAGATACTGCGCCATGGCTCGGCCCCACTGGGCGAGGCTTACCACTAGTCTCGTATGCAGGGAAAATTAGCAAAACCCGCATATCAAGTCAAGGTTAAAATCCTACCACCCCATTTAAAAAATAATCCGTTTAAAATCAACTAGTTACCGCTGGACCCGATTTCTCCCGGGGGTTCCCCCTCAGACCTGGAATTTGAGGGAGGTCAAATTTATCAAATGGGTGGAGTTCATCAGAGCCCGCTCCCCCTCTTCGGTCAGGTCGTTGACCACCAGTTGAATGGATTTCAGACTGGTCAGGGTGGTGGAAAGGGCGAGATATTCGGCCCCGATGTCGGTGATCCGGTTGGATTTCAAGTTCAGCGTTCTTAAATTGGAGAACACCGGCGACTCGGCAAGGGCCTTGACGCCATTGTCCCCGATGTCGTTTTGCGAAAGGTCCAACGCCCGCAGGGTGGACAATTCTTCGCATTGCGCCAACTCTTTCGCGCCGACTTCGCGAATGTATTTGGCCTTGAGGTTCAGCACCTGCCCGTCCTTGCTCAGATGGTCTTTGATCAGTTTTTTAATTTCGGCCATAAGAGACTTGCCTCAATGTTTTTTAAAATGAAAGACCCATTAAATTTATCCCGACCCTTCGATGTCTTTGGCTTCGAATCCGTATTCGTCAAACGACTTCCATCCTTGGGCCAGCATTTTCTTGGCGTACTTGATCATCAGATTGGCTTGAGAATGGCTGGGGTCGATTTCCAGGGTTTTTTTAATCAGCTTCAGGGCCTTCTTGACATCCTGAACCTCACTTCCATACTTGGCAATCTGACGGGATTTATCGATCAGGTCCGAGCCCCATTTGTAATAAATATTGGCCAGTTGCTCCGGCGCTTCCTTGCTGATGTAGTCCACCAGTTCGTCATCCGCTTTCAATTGCGGAAGAAATGTCATCGCGTTCTGAAAATGTTCGATCGGAATCGTGTAATCCTCATCGTACACATCGACGATGGAATCCCCCGGCTTGTGCGCGGAATGCAAACCGATCGAGCTTTTCACCACCACGGACTGAATTCCGGACAGCAGTTGATGGAAGATCAGATTGCCGACTCCAAAATGAATGATGGCGTGGTAGGCCTGTTCGGTATCGCATTCCAGGGCGCGCTGGTATTCGGCGAGGGCCTCTTCCCGTTCCTCCAGCTCTTCGAGCGCTTCGGCCAGATTGTAATGATGAATGCAGTTGTCCGGATCTTCTTCAAGAGCGGCGCGGAATTCCTCGATCTGCGTCTCCAGGTCGAACTCCGCCAGCTCCTCCCCTTCTTTTTCATACTCAACAACCGGCGCGTCGTCCTCCTCCGCGGGCGGGTTGGGATCGGCCTCGTGTTCCTCCGATCCCGACACCTCGGCATCGGATTCCGCTTCCGCCGCCGGGTCTTCCGGCAGGGCGCTGGCCTCTTCTTTATCGTCCGGACTCATGATTTTTTAAAAACTCCCGGACCCGGGTTCATTTCCGGGCCAATTCCGCATCGGTCGAATCGCGGACCGCGCGAATCACGCTGAGGGAGTGCTGGATGCCTCCCTTCATGCTCACATAGGATTTGCCGCGGATGTAATTGTACCCCCACGCCATGTCTTCCTTGTGTTCTTCGCTGGTCCAGTAACAGCAATGGCTCTTGCCGAAAATGGGATCGATGTGCACCTCATTTTTGGTCCAGTAATAATTCCAGGAAATGGACTGGTTTTCATCGAACAAGCCGGCCAATTCCTTGCGGGTAGGCAGGCGCCAGTTGGCGGCTCCCCCGAATTGGGTCTCATTGAGTTCGCGGATAAAGTTCTGGGCCTTGTGCCAGTTGATCCACTGCTTGCGAATTTGATACGAGTCGAGCTGGACCCAGATCAATTGGGTTTCGAGATCGGTCACGGTTCCATTTTGATTGTCTTGAAACCGGGGGTTGTCGGAAGTGAGAACAACCTCCGTCTGGGGCTCGGTAAGCGTCAAAATCTGTCCGCCAAACTCATAATCCGTTTTATCTTCTTTTAGTTTTTGAGGGTCCGCGCCGACCGTTTCTTCTGCCTGCACAAGCCCGGAAGAAATCGTCACCAGAAATACCGCCAGGGCCAACCTTCCCCACACCGCTGCCAACCGCTGGCTCATCATTCGTCCGTGGGAGCCCAGTCCGGCTCCCACGACAGGCACAATCCGGAAGGGTTGTAAAATTGTTTTTCTTCGTTGCCGATCGATCCCCATTTGGCTACAAAATTCAAATCCGGATCGAATTTCTGAAGGCGGTGGTTCAGTGTGTCCATGACAAAAACGAAACCGTAGGGATCTTCGACCACGGCCATCGGGCAGTTGAACTGGCCGTCGCGTTTTCCAAATTCGCTGATGGCCCTGATGAAATTGCCTTCGCGGTCGAACAACTGCATCCGGTTCTGGCTTTTTTCCACCACCAGCAGGGTGCCGTCGGTGCGGACGGTCAGATCGTTGGGAAAGTTGAAACGGCCTTCCTCGAACCCGTACTCGCCGAACTTGGACAGGAACTGGCCGTCTTGGTTGAAAATCTGAATGCGCTGGTTGTCGCGGTCGGCCACGTAAATATTGCCTTCCTGGTCGAGGGCAACACCTGCGGGATATTTGCAGAAGCCGTCGAAATCGCCGGGGTATCCGAACCCCAGCAAAAAATCGCCGTCGTTGTCGTAGCGTTTCAGGGAATGGTTGGCGGTGTCCGCCACGAGAATGGTGCCCATGGGTTCGGCGATGATGGCTTCCGGCCAGTAAAATTTTTCCTGCCCCCAGCCTTCGCTTCCCACCGCCAGGATAAAATCGCCTTCCGAATCAAATTTCTGGATGCGGTGACATCCCGTATCCGCCACCCAGATATTATCCTCCTTGTCGACGGCGACACCGAAGGGTCCCTTGAACTCGCCTTCGCGATAAGGCGCCCGGGTGCCGGCTTTCTTGCCGAACTGAAACAGAAACTTGCCGTTCCCATCGAACTTCTGAATACGGTCGTTGCCGGCGTCCGCCACCCAGATATACAATTTCGAGTGATCGACACCCGCCCATTTCGGTAGCTCTTCGGGAAGAGTCTCCTCCTCCCGCTCCACCAACTCCAAAGTTTCGCTGCCGACCGACGCTTCGGTGTCTTCCGGTTCCCCGGAATCCCGTTCTTCCTGATCTTCCATCATCTCTATATTTCCATGGCCCGAATCCCCGCTGTCCGGCAGGGACTCAGGTTCACTTCAGATTCTTCTTAAACGAAAACGGAAGCCGGTGAAGGCTTCCGCACGGTCTGTGTTCATGGCTCCTTAAAGAACCTTAAGGTGGGTCCATCTCCGTGATGGGAACTCACCTTCAGCACCCAATCTCCGATTTTAATCCACCATGAAACTTTTCACATCCAGAATCTGGTATTCAAAATCGCAGGCCAATTGCAATTCACTCAGACGTTCGTTCCATTCGCGTTTGAAGTTGTCCAGATTTTCCATGTTGGGTTTTTTCTTCATCAGGCCGACCTCTTTGTACACGGGCTTGACGAGGCTTTTGTTGATATCCTGAACCACGCTGCGCAGACGGATGATACAGTCTTTGGTGACCAGCTCGCGGGTCACGCCGTCCACTTTTTCCAACAGGCGCAGGAAACCCTGGATGGAACTCAGATGTTTGAGATAACTTTCCGCCAGCTTATGGTTGTATTTCAAACCGCAGTCAATGTATCCGGCCATCAGGTATACGCCCACATCATGGTCGAACTGCACCGCGAGGGTGATGAGTTTCTCGAGGTAATCGACCTCGCGAAGGTCTTCTTCCTCCTCCTCGCCTTCCTTCAACTCCTTGGCGGCTTTGGCTTTCTCAGCTTCCAGCTCTTTTTTGATTTTGTCCAATTCCGAAAGGTCCCCGAGGGGGTCTTCGGTTCGCTGGCTTTGGCTTTCTTCAGTAGCCCCTTCGGGGTTCTCTACTTCTTCTTCGGTGTTGGTTTCTGGGTCATTATTGGTTTCTTGGTCACTCAATGCTCTTCTCCTTCAAAAAACGGTCAAACCCCGGTGTGCTTCCGTAAATATATACAAAATTAATGGTTTAGACGGATTTTATGGAATTTGGCAAATTATATAGGTTTATGAACAGAGGTGTCAAGACAATAAGGTCCGGGAATTTCACAGGTTTTTCACAGTAGGTTTCCATGTAAAATCCTTTACTTCACAAATTCTTAGGGCCCGCCTTCCAAAGCGTCAAATAGGCCTATCCCCAATCCCCCGATTGACAGATGACCGGCCCCTCTCTATGATGAAGGTCATCAAATTCACTTATTTAGCCGATGGTTCTGTTATGAAATCCGCCTTGATATTTCCACCGCAATGGTTTCCCAGCCAGCCGTACCTGGCGTTGCCCACGCTTTCGGCCTATCTGCAGCACCACGGCCACGCGGTGGATCAATTCGATTTCAATATAGAAAGTTACGACATTTTTCTCAGCCGCAGCTATCTGGAGGAGTGTCTGGAGATCATCCGTGGAAGGCTCAACCAGCCGGCCTATACCCCGCAGGACAACGAGGCCAAATCCGTGTACCGGGAAATTCTGGGCGACACCGATTATTTGGAGTCCATCCTTTCCGGCGTGGAGGAGGCGAAGGAGGCACTGCGCAACGAGGAATCGTTTTTTCAGTTCCCGGTTTACAAGCGAGCCTACACCACTCTGAAGGTGGCGATGAACCTGGTCTCCTACGCGCATTACCCCACCAAGGTGGACCTGGAATCGTATTTCATGCAGGACAATCCGGAGGAATGCCTGGAGGGCATCATGCGCGCCACCGCGGACCCGGTCACCAACCCATACCTCACCTTGTTTGAGAAACGGATCGTGCCCCGTGTGAACTGGAACGAGTACGGTCTGGCGGGAATTTCGATCATTCATGTCGGGCAAATGATCGCCGGGCTGACCCTGGCCCGCCTGCTCCGCCAGAAATATCCGCATCTGCATGTCGTCATCGGCGGCAGTGTGTTCACCCGGCATTCCAATATTCTGGAAAACAAGCAGGTGATGTTTGAAAAAATATTCCACAGCATCATCCAGTTCGAAGGGGAATTGCCTCTGCGAAAGCTGGTGGAAACACTGAAAGCCGGCGGCTCTTTGAGCGAGGTGCCGAACCTGACGCATCTCCATCAGGGCAAGGTGGTCACCAACGCCAAAGCCGAGTCTCTGACCTACGACCTGCTGGTGCGGCCGACGTTCGACCAACTGCCGCTCGACAAATACCTGATGCCCTATCCGGTGCTGCCGTACATGGCCAGCCGGGGTTGTTACTGGGGCAAATGCACGTTCTGCACCCACAGCCACATCTACGACTCCTATTACCGCAAGGAAAACGAGGAACGCGTGGCGCTGGATCTGGATTACCTGGGCAAACGCTACGGCACCCGCTATTTCACGTTCTCGGACGAGGCCATTTCGCCCAACGCGTTCAAGCGCATGTCCCAAGCCCTGCTCAAACACAAGGTGGACCTGAAGGCGCTGGGCATGATCAAGTTCGAGGCCGACACCATCGAAACCGAAGACCTGTTCAAGGACGTGTTTGACGCGGGATTCATCATGCTGTTCTTTGGCCTGGAAAGCGCCAACGACCGGATTCTGTCGATCATCGACAAGGGCTGTAACAAGGCCACGGAAAAAACCGTTCTCGAAAACAGTTCGCGCGCCGGTATCTGGAACCACCTGTACCTGTTCTTCGGATTTCCCACCGAGGAACGGGAGGAGGCGGAGGACACCATTCAGTTCACCATCGACCACGGAGAACGGGGGTCGGGGTTCATCCATTCGGTCGGGCAATCGACCTTCACCCTGGAAAAGGACTCGGCCATCTTCCACAACCCGCAAAAATTTTCGATCGACCGTATCCTGCACGACCCGGACCGCGACATGGCGATCATCTTCGATTACGAAATAAAAAAGGGCATGCCGCGCAAGGAAATCATGGAAGTGTACGAACGGTTCGATGAGGTGCTGGAGGAACAGTTCCCCTCCCGCAAAATCTGGAATTACCTGTCGCGGGAGCATTTTCTGCTCTATCTGGACCGGTTCGGACGGGAAGGACTGTTGAAAATGGCGCGGGACGAAACGGTGACCGAGGCCGTGGACGCCTGAAAAAAGCCCGGTTGGAGCTTTGGCCGGCCGGCCGCACCGGAGAATCGCATTTGACACGCACCCGGCGGATAACCTAAAATCAAAGCCATTCAAATTTATTAAATTTTTTAAGGATTTAAGAGGACCCAAATTATGGCGGATGTTGATGTCAATGAGGAATTTAACCCTCAGGAATTCCGGGATAAACAGGAAAACAAAAAGCAGTCCAAACTAGTCACAATGAAAATCCATCCTGAAGTCTGGGAAGAACTGGGAGTGCGCGATCCGGAGCAGATCAAGCTGGAAACCGCCATCATGAAAAAAACCCGGCAGCTCAAAAAGGAACTCCGGATCGATCCCGACAACCTGGACAAGCAGGTGGAACTGGCTACCCTCTACATTGACGGCGGCAACTACGAAGACGCCATCAAAATTGTCCGGGCCGTGGTCAGTAAAGACCGCAAACATGCCCGGGCCTACAAAGTCCTGGGAACGGCGTGCGCCCTCAGCAACCAGGAGGACGAAGCCATCCGGGAACTCAAACGATCCACGGAGCTGGACCCCGACGATGCGGAAACCCATTTCAACCTCGGCGGAGTATTCATGTTGCAGGACTCCTTCCTCAACGCCGAGCGGGAATTCAAGAAAGTGGTCGAGTTGGATCCGATGGATACCACCGCCTACGCCAATCTGGCCGTCGCGTACACCATGCAGGAAAGTCACTATGAAGAAATCCAAACCCTGAGAAAAGTGCTGATGTTCGATCCGGAAAACAAGGAACTGCGCGCCGCACTGAGCAACGCCTATTTCCACCTGGGCGAATTCGACGAAGCGCTCACCTGCGCCCTGTGCGTCATCGAACTGGATGAAAAGGACCCGCAGGGCCACTGCAACCTGGGAGCCATCTATTCCGCCCAGAATATGATAGAAGAAGCCATCCAGGCGTTCAAGACAGCCATCGAGATGGATCCGGAATATTCGCTTCCCCACACCAATCTGGGAAGTTTGTACGGCACTGTCGGGCGAGTCGAAAGCGCCATTAAGGAATTCAAAAAAGCCACCTCCCTCAACCCCGGCGACGCCCAAGCCTGGCTCAACCTGAACCAATCCTACAAGGAAATCGGACGGGTGGAAGACGCCACCAAGGCCTTCCAGCAATATGAGATGTTGACCAAAGAGGCTCCACCTGCCGGCGGCACGGCCGATGGTTCCGGCATCCCCGGCGGCGTGTCCACCACCGGCGACACGGCGAATTAAGAACTCCTGCGGTAGAGATTAACGCCTGCCATGGCCCGCCCGGAATCACAGCTTCTGCCCCTCGGCGATTTCAAACCCTCGGACGAGTGGCAGACGCACGTCAACGCCATTTTCTACGGGATCCAGGGTCCCGGAATCCACCACCATTTCCAGACTTACGCCAGTCGCGATTACCGGCTGGCCCACGCCCTGGCCGACCAATTTCTCCATGACGTCAAAGAACGCGGCCCTGCGGAAGGACCGGTCTGCGTGCAGGAGTGGGGCGTCGGCAACGGCAACCTGGCGGCGCGTTTTCTGTCGCGCCTGAAATCCGCCGATACCGATCAAAGCGTCTACCCGCGCCTGCGCTACACTCTGTGCGACTACTCGGAGGAAATTTTAAACGGCGTGCGCGCCAACCCGAATCTTAAGGAACATGAAGGGGTTTATTTTCTGGAACAGGTGAATGCGGAGACGCAGGAGGATTTCCAACCGCACTCGGTGCATAAAATCATCTCCAACGAAATCTGGGACGACCTGGCGACCCGCGTCCTGCTCAAAAACGATGGCCTGCTGTACGAGGAATACCTGCAACCCTTGCTGAGGCGCGATATCCCGAATGGGGCGTGGGAAACGTTCGTCGAGCATTTCACCGAAAAGAATCTGGACGTGCTCAAATCCAAACCGCCGTTTCTGGAACAGATCGTCTGGGAGCGCAGTTTTCAGCGCACCGATATCTCGGACTGGCCCTATGGAGAAGTCATTCAACAGCATCTCCAGCGCCTGAAGGACGAAATTCCCATTCCCATCAACACCGGAGCGTTGCAAACCCTCGAACGGGCGAAGAGCATGCTCGCCGCAAATCATCTGGGATACTCCGCGTTCGATTACGGCATGCTGTCCGACCGCGAACTCAACGTGCCGGACCGCCCCTATTACAAACTGTACGGCGGGCAGTACACCTCGATGGTGAATTTTCCGCTGATCGCGGAAGTGGCGCGGGCCGTCGGCTTCGCCGAGGTCCAACTGGAACATCAGCACGATTTTGTCGGGCGCCATTTATCGGAGAAAGTGCTGAGCGCGCTGGAGCTGGTGCAGATTCATCCCAAAATTTCCCGCATGGAGCCGTGGGACGCGGACCTCCTGATGCTCCAGACCCTGCAGGCTTTGAACGCCACCTACCAGAGTCCCTACACGAGCAAAATGGACTATCCCGCCCTACCCGGCACCCCCAAGAAACAGAGAAAACAGATCGCCGAGCTGGCGAAAAACCTGAGCGCCACCGGTGTGCCGGACACCGTGGCCTATATCACCGCAAGCGAAGTGGCCGACGCATCCGGCCGGCTCAAAAAACTGGGCTATGGCGAACGGGATTTAAAACACGCGTTCGACCGCAATGACCCGCCCATCGCCTTCGGCCACATGACATTGCGGTAACTCAGGCCTACCCTTTTCCCCCTGCTTGCCCCTTGAAATTAGTCGTTTCAAACTCCCCATAGGGGACCGGAAAAGGTATGATGTGGAGAAACCACCCTTTTGGGACGTTTTCGTTATGCTCAGTATTTTTGTCGAGGTCAGTTGCGGTCGTTACCTGAAGGACGAGTGCACCTTCTGCCACGTCTACGAACCGCTCATGCAGATGCCGAAATCCGACTGGCACCTGACCCCCGCCCAGGCGCAATTGATGGCGGACAAAATCAAACAGGTGGAAGTGCTGAACACCCTCGCCCAGCATGAGATCAACCTGACCGGCGGCGAGGCCTCGCAGAATCCCGAAATCGTCGACATCTTCAAAATTTTCAAAACCGTCACCCCCAACGTCTGCCTGCACACCAACCTCGACATCCAGTCGGAAGAAACCAAACGCTGGCAACGGCTGGTGGACATCATGCAACTCGGCGGGCGCATCGACATCACCCTCTACCCCACCGTGTGGCACGAGCGGCAGAAACACCTGCTCCAGCAAATGATGAGCCTGCAGAACAAACTGCTGGCCAACGTGGTCTTTGAATCGGTGACCGATCTCGTCATGCAGTTGGGTCTGCTGGTGGATTTTTTCAAGGGGTTGAAACCGGAAGTTCCGGAAATCGCGGCCCTGCTGGAGGACTATCACGGCAAGGTCCAATATCTGGCGGAGCACAACCCGAACTGCGACGAAAACATTTACACGACGCACATGGGCGATACCGGATCGTTCACGCAGTCGGGAGACTTTATTTTCGGGATCAATTTACTGCCGGCGTTCGGGATGGACGAACAGGGGCGGCGCGCCATGACCTCCAATCCGTTCCCGAAAAACCCTTACCTGCTGGAATGCGTGGCCGCGCGCGGGTCGATCGAGATCATGACGGTCCAGCAGAACGGCAACATGACGCCCTGCTGTGACGTCGGCAACCTGAAATGCCTGCCCGCGTTCGGCAACCTGTTCGAGGATTCGCCGCAGGAGATCGAAGCGAAGTTCGAGGCGTCGCGGCTGAAGATCGAGGCGGGCATCCACAAAAACCGCACCCACCTCAATACCGATAAAGCGGGACAATGGGTGGAGGAAGGCATCCCACCCTATTGCGTGTGACCCGCGTAACACAAAAAAAACGGCGGGACCCCGATTAGAAAACAGGGTACCGCCGTAATGGGTCTTACTCGGTAAACGTCAGGCCAATTCTTTTGGGGCCTCTTCGTCCTCGTCCTCTTCGTCATCCATGAAGTCTTCATCCACGCCCATGAGCAATTCGGGGTCCTCCATGGTGGGATGGTCGAGCTCTTCTGGCTTCTGGTCGCTTCTGGGTTCCGGAAGCTCTTCCCAGATGACCACCCGGGAGTTTCCCCGGTCGCAGATAAAGAGCTTGCCGTTGTCTTCTTCATCCTCCGGGTCTTCGTCGAGAAACATGCCGTAGGGATCCTTCAGAGTGCATTCGCTGGGCTCTCCCCAGCGGTTGAACTTATGGCCGCTGAAGGTGTTCTGGCCGATGACCAGATCGGCCGGCTGTCCGTTTTCGGTCGGCAGTTCCTTCCAGACCAGCACGCGGTTGTTTCCGGAATCCGACACGAACAGTCCCTTGCGTCCGTAGACCAGGTCGGTGGGGAAATTCATGCCAACGGCATCGCAGCGTAGGGCTCCCATTCCGCCGTTGACATCGCGGCTGTAGAAATCCTTTTGACCCAGCACCAGATTCGCCGGTACGCCGTTGTTCGACGGCAGTTTGTCCCAGATCAGCACGCGGTTGTTGCCCTGGTCGACCACGAACACCTTACCGGTTTCCGGGTGGAAGAAAACCGAAGTGGGAAAACTGAGGGTCTCCGGGGTCACGTTGTCGAAATCGCCGCGGTTGGCTTCGCGTTCGTCCATGCCGAACTGGCCGAGGCAGACATCGGCGTTCCAGCCGTCGTTGAAGGGGATTTTCTGCCAGATCAAAACCCGATGATTGTCCTTGTCCGCCACCAGAACATGCTGATCGTCTCCGGAACGGATGCCGAAGGGGAAAAACAGGGAACCGGAACCGACCAGGCCGCGCCGGTTGGCTTCGCCACACTCCAGGTTGTCCTGTCCCAGAACCAGGCTCGGAACTTCACCGTCATCGGATGGCAGTCCGTGCCAGCGCAGGACGCGGTGGTTACTGCTATCGGAGACGTAGAGTTTGCCGTCAACGACGCACACGCCCGCCGGACCCGACAGGGTGTCCTCTTCCGGTTTACTGATGGTGAAGCCCTCCAGGTTTTCGTCACCGAGGCCGGAGGTCATTTCGTCCAGCGTGGTGGTGATGCCGCGGTTTTCCAGATTGTCCGAAAAATCCTCCTGTCCCAGCACAATGCTGGCGGGCTCGCCGTTTTCTTCCGGGAACTGGTTCCAGATCAGGACCCGGTGATTGCCCCAGTCGGTGACAAACAGCATATCGCCGTAGCGGCAGATAAATTGCGGTTCGGAAAAGGTGTTGTCGCCGGGGTCCTCCGCCCCGCGGTTGGACTCGCGCATGCTGAAGTCGCCCTGCCCGATCACCATGACGGCGCCGACTTCCTTCTCCTCTTCTACTTCCTCGAGATCGACTTCGTCGATCTCGTCCATTTCCTCTTCGCTGAGGGCGTCCTCTTCTATCTCCTCGACTTCTTCCTCGACTTCTTCCTCGACTTCTTCTTCGACTTCTTCCTCGGCCACTTCGAGGGCCTCATCCTTGATCTCTTCTTCTTCTTTTTTATCCTGGTCTTCAGACATCGAACCCACCTCTGTTAAAACTTAATAAATAACGCATCCCGCCGGAACACCCCAAGAGCCATCCGGTAACCGGAGAAAAAACATGTTAATTGTACTGTATTAATATCCCATACCGGGGTTTCAATCAAGGTAAATTCAACCGTTGCCACATGGAAACCATCTTTCTACCATTGCGGTCCTGATATTGCCCGTCCCAGACGGCGAACGCGATCAGGATCGGCTTTCCCCGATTGAACTTGACGTCCCACTTGTTGAGCGACTTCAACGACCGGCGAAACACCACACGCCACTGGCCGTCTTTCCAGACGCCCTGGCCGATAATATTCTGTTTGGTCTTCGGTTGCGGGGTCAGGGTGCCGAAACCCTCGGCGTTCAATTCCTCGATGGGCACGTCGCGGAAGGGGTTGAGCGCCTCGACCGGATTCACCTCACCGCCGAAAATCATGACGTCCATATCCATGCCCATGCCCTTGGTGGCGTATTCCAGTTCAATTTTGGTTTCGATCTCTGATTGCCAGTCCGCCCGCCATTGCCAGATATTGACCGGCTTGGCGCGGTGGCCCATGCCAAAAAAAGGTTCGTTGTGGCCGTGAGTGTGCAACAGCACGTCGCCCAGCGCGAATTCCAGGGCGATGGCGTCCTTGAAATCCTGATGGCGGCTGGCGGTACGGTTGGCGATCGGGTCGTCCCACACCACGCGGATGGCGATTTCCTTGTCGTTGACCACTGATTGAAACCGCACGCGGTTGATCGGGTTTTTGCGGGCATTTAATGCAATCAACTGGACGTCGTGGCTGGGAACATCTTTCCAGACCGGGCTGTCCGGGTCGCTCTCGATTTTCTGATCGATTTTTTTGGAATACAGGTCGATTTCATACTCGGCCTTCTGGAGATCGTCCACCCGGACTTTAGAGTCGACATACGCCGCCAAGTCCCAGCGCTCGGCATCGGTCAGGTGGCTGAACGACTTCATGGGAGTGCCATCGATGCCCGTGGTCAGGGTCATGTATAACTCCCGTTTGCTGTAGCCAAATTTATTGATGTTGGGATTGGTCAGATTGTAGACAAACACCCGGTGGTCCCAGATGTCGTACAGTTCGCCGGCAATTTTTCCACCGCCCTGGAGGTCGGTGCCATGACAGCGGGAACAGCGCATCTCCTTATAAATCTGCTGGCCGTTTTTCAGGGCGTCGGGAGTGGTCGGCGGGGTCGGGCCGGGGTCGATCGGTTTTTTGGGTTTCTCGGTTTCAAACCGCTTAGAAAAACTCTTGATGTATTCGATGACTGACCAGGTTTCGTCATCGGTCAAGGATGATCCCCAAGCCGGCATGCCGGTTCCCTTGATGCCCTTGCTGATGGTTTTGAAAATGTCGGAGTCGAGCGGCAGGGAACCGGAGGGGGTGGACCGGTGTTTGAACACGCCCTTGCGGAAATCGCGCGGCCACGGGTACAGGTAGGCCATCGCCTTGCCGCCGCCGTTGCCGTCCTCGCCGTGGCAGAACGTGCACATGTGTTTGTAAACCGTGGCCCCGATGGTTTTGCTGGTTTGCGCACCGTGATCGCTATGGCCTGCGTGACCGCCGGGGTCGGCGGCGTACGCATTCAGAACTCCGGCATCCGGTCCCACGAAACCAAGAGCCAGGCCGATGGCCAGCAGACCCGGCAGGATCAGCCGCTTAACGGACCTGAATTTGGGGTTTGGACAGGGTGTATAAAGTTTCATTACCATTCAAACCGTCTTCCGCGACGTCGACCCAGATATTCGTGCAATTGCGCCGGAAGTCGACCCCCAGACAGTAAAACAGGGGATACTTCGCAGTGAAATAAATCACCGGGTTGGAGATGTAGACCGTCAGGTTGTCGATTCTCGCACTCTGGATAGCATCCGGGATGGTCATCTGGGCGCGGATTCCCTTGCGGATGATTTTCCGGATGACCTGGTAATCGAGCCGGCCGTCCAGATCCAGATCGTAATAGGTCGCAATCAGACCGGGAATGCTGAGCAATTCCCATCCACGGTACGAGGGCGCCTTCCATCCCGGTTCTTGCGGAATCCGCACCTCATCGGACTCTCCGGAAAAGGGGGGGTCCTGACCGTGGGCCGGACTCCCGGTCCACAGGGCATGGATCAATACCAGGCCAAAAAGGAAACTGGCATGCGGCACCTTCATCAAAAATACTCCCTTACTTTCACCCCCAATTGCATCAATTAATGCTTAATTTTCAAAGTAACACACTTTCCAAGGCAAATAAAAGGATATAAAAAACTCCGGATTTATCGTAACTACCTGTTTTTTCAATACATTGAGCAAGACTCCCGGCCAGCAGGACAGGACGGTCAGGCGGTTTCTCCCGCTTCCGGGTGGTCCGACCGGTACAACCGGTCGGCCAAATCCCGGGTGAGACCGTCCGGCGGACCGTCGTAGACGATTTCTCCCTGCTTCATGGCGATGATGCGCCGGCCGTATTCGCGGGCCAGCTCCGGCAGGTGCAGGTTGCAAAGAATCGTCACCCCGTCCTCCCGGTTGATGCGGCGCAGAATGTCGAGGATGGTGCGGGCGGTGGCGGGGTCGAGGCTGGCCACCGGCTCATCGGCGAGAATGATTTTCGGTTTTTGCATGAGGGCACGGGCGATGCCCACTCGCTGCCGCTGGCCGCCGCTCAACTGGTCCGCCCGCTGACCGGCCTTGCCGCCGATCTCCAGCCGCTCCAGATGGTTCCGCGCGGCGTCCACATCTGCTTTCGCAAAAAGATTGACCAGCGCCCCCCAGGCCGAGGTTCGCCCCAGCGCGCCGGCAAGAACATTGGTCTGCACCGACAGACGGTCCACCAGGTTGTAGTCCTGGAAGATCATCCCGATCTGCTGGCGCAGGGATCGGAGGCGTGGGCCGTCCAGGGCGGTCACCTCCTGATCCTCGAAAAATATTTTGCCCGAGGTCGGGTCCACCAGGCGGTTGATGCATCTCAGGAGAGTGGATTTCCCGGCGCCGCTGCGGCCGAGGATGACCACGAACTCGCCGGCCGCAATAGTCAGCGACACATCCTGCAGAGCGCGGGTGCCGTCGCCGTAAATTTTGGAAACCTGTTCGAGACGCAACATCGCCCGGGTTCGGTTAAGGGTTGGTTTTCTTTAAATCCAGGTGAAGCAGGCGCCCGGCCTCGCGCACTGGATCGAAAAACGCGTCAAAATCCATCAACCCACTGATGCCGTACAGCCGCTTCAGCACCTTGGCGCCTTGCGGAGTTTTCGCCAATCGCATCAGTCCGGTTTTGATTTTCTTCCGGATCGCCGGATCGAGGCCCTTGCGCGCCGATACGGTATCGTTGGGAATGTCTTGGGTGTAAGCGATCACGCGGAGTTTTGTGAACACCTCCGGATAGGATTTGGCGACGGCGGCGCGGGCGTCGTCATACGTCGCTCCGGCGTCCACTTCCCCCCTAAGGACGGACAGGATCACCGCGTTGTGCGAACCGGCAAACAGGGATTGCGCAAACAGGCGGTCGGGGTTCAGCCCGTTCGACAGCAACA
>SMUY01432534.1_pt1 | contig 31366 bp, 33 predicted proteins | sample 2456441 | NCBI WGS metagenome assembly SMUY01 (sample SAMN11095931, study PRJNA526329) | marine sediment metagenome | biome: Marine sediment; feature: Surficial sediment; material: Deep marine sediment; isolation source: Hadal surficial sediment | place: Pacific Ocean | collected 2014-11 | depth...
AACCAGCCTTTTTCGATCGCCGCCATGTGCATGGCATATTCCCCGCTGACCTGATAAACGAACGTTGGTACTTTGAATTCGTCTTTTACCCTTCTCACGATGTCGAGATAGGGCATGCCGGGTTTCACCATGACCATATCCGCCCCTTCGGCCAGATCCAGGGCGATTTCCTGGAGTGCTTCGTCGCTGTTGGCGGGATCCATCTGGTAGGTGAATTTGTTGCCGCTGCCGAGTAAGGCTGAAGAACCGACGGCGTCACGGAATGGCCCGTAGTAAGAAGAGGCGTACTTGGCGGAGTACGCCATGATCAATGTATTGCCCTGCTCGGCTGCATCGAGTGCTTGCCGGATCGCCCGGACCCGGCCATCCATCATGTCGGAAGGCGCAATCACATCGCTACCGGCGCGCGCACAAACCTCAGCCTGACGAACAAGTGCTGCGACTGTGATGTCGTTTAGAACGTAACCGTTGTCATCGACGATGCCGTCCTGGCCGTGGGTCGTGTAGGGATCAAGGGCGGCGTCGGTCATTATGCCGAGTTCAGGTACCGCCTCTTTGAGTGCGCTGACCGCGCGGGGAATCAACCCGTCGGGATTCCAGGCTTCTTCGCCTTCGAGAGTGCGCAATCCCGGATCGACGTTGGGAAAAAGTGCGATGGCGGGTATGCCAAGTTTTGCGACTTCCTCGGCTTCGCTCAGCAGGTTGTCGATGGAGAGCCGTTCGATCCCAGGCATCGATGCCACCGGCTGGCGTTGTTTACTGCCTGCGACGATAAAAACCGGATAGATCAGGTCATCGACGGTCAACGTGGTTTCCCGTACCAGACGCCGCGAGAACTCCGATGCACGATTGCGTCTCAAGCGGGTCAGGGGGAAACTGCGCGCCATAATGAGATCCTGTTTCACGACAAACCGCAATGGTACTGAAGCTATCGATGAACACCAAAGGTAAAGTCGCGCTCGCAATCCTCGTGATCGGGTTGCTGGCGACCTTTTTTCTTCTCGATGGGAACGCTTACCTGAATCTCGGCTATCTGCAGCAGGTTCGTGGCGACGTTGTTTTCTACGTCGAGAGCAACCCACTGGTGAGTTCTGTGAGTTATTTCGTGCTTTACGTCCTCGTCACGGCGTTGTCAGTTCCAGGGGCGTTGATCATGACCCTTGCCGGTGGTGCGGTGTTCGGTCTGCCCTGGGGGCTTTTACTCGTTTCATTTGCCAGCACCATTGGTGCCACCCTCGCCATGTTGGTATCACGGATGCTATTGCGCGATTGGGTGCAGGTGCGGTTCAAGACCCAGTTGGTTACTGTTAATCAGGGATTGGCCGACGATGGTGGTTTTTACCTCTTCAGCCTCAGGATGGTGCCGCTGTTGCCGTTTTTCATGGTGAACCTGGTCATGGGGCTGACCCGCATTTCGCTGTGGCAGTTTTACTGGGTAAGCCAGCTGGGCATGTTGGCGGCTACTTTTGTTTTTGTTTTTGCGGGCACCCAGCTGGCCGCGATTGAAACCTTGTCCGGAATTTTGAGCCCGGGCCTGATCGTGGCGCTCTCGCTGTTGGGATTATTTCCGCTGCTCGCGAAAAAGAGCCTGAACTGGTTAAGGCGTGGGCGCACCGAACAATCGGCAGATCAACATCGACAATGAAAAAATACGATAACAATCTCGTGGTCATCGGCGCTGGTTCTGCGGGCCTTGTTACCGCGTTAATTGCGGCGACAGTGCGCGCTCGCGTCACCCTCGTGGAAAAACACAAGATGGGGGGCGACTGCCTGAATACCGGTTGCATCCCGAGCAAAGCGTTGATTCGCTCGGCAAAAATCGCTCATCACTGCAGAAACGCTGCGCAGTATGGTCTCGAGCCGGGGGAGCTGCGTGTCGACTTCCCTAAAGTGATGGCACGCATACACCGCGCGATTCGGACTATCGAGCCCAAGGACTCGGTGGCCCGCTATACAGAGCTTGGTGTCAACTGCGTGATGGGAGAGGCTCGCCTTGAAGACAAACACCACGTTCGCGTTGGCTCTGAGGTGCTGAGTACCCGCAATATCGTACTGGCGACAGGCGCCGTACCCATCGTGCCACCCATCCCGGGGCTCAGTGACGTACAACCGCTGACTTCCGACAATCTGTGGGAACTCCAGACGCTGCCGCAACGTTTGCTCGTGCTGGGAGGCGGCCCCATCGGCTGCGAGCTGGCACAGAGTTTTGCCCGCCTCGGTTCGCAAGTGACGTTGATTGATATGGAGGGCAAGTTACTGCCACGCGAAGATGCCGATGCCTCGACCTTCATCGCGGAAGTTCTGAAGAGCGAAGGTGTGGACGTGCGGCTGGCTCACAAGGCGGTGCGGGTGGCGGGTAATCGCTTGTTCGCTGAGACTTCCGAAGGTGAGGTGGGAATCGAATTCGACCGCATCCTGGTAGCCCTCGGGCGACGGGCATACACGGAAAGCCTCGGTCTCGAGGCTGTCGGGTTGTATCCAGCGGCGGATGGAACGATACCGGTCGACGCCTATCTGCGCACTGCCGAAAAAAATATCTTCGCTTGCGGCGATCTCATCGGCCCTTATCAGTTCACCCACATGGCGTCTCATCAGGCCTGGTATGCAGCCGTAAACGCGTTATTCGGCGGATTCTGGAAGTTCAAAGCCAACTACTCAGTAGTCCCCTGGGCAACCTACACCGATCCAGAGGTGGCCCGCGTCGGTTTATCGGAAACCGAAGCGCTCGTGCAAGGTTTGGCTGTGGATGTGGTGCGTTATGACTTGGACGACCTGGATCGCGCCATCGTTGATGGCACGGCACAAGGCTGGGTGAAGGTCATCACCCCTAAAGGGACAGACCGCATTCTTGGTGCAACCATTGTCGGTGCCCACGCGGGTGAACTGATTTCCGAATTTGTCCTCGCGATGACCCATGGCTTAGGGTTGAAGAAAATCTTGGGTACGATCCACATCTACCCGACGCTCGCCGAAGCCAACAAGTTTGTGGCGGGTAGTTGGCGACGAAAAAATGCGCCCGAACGATTAATCGGCTGGGTGGAAAAACTCCACACTGTGCTACGTTAATCCGTAACTCTTCAGCGGCTACGGCTAACCCAGAGCCCCTAGTGCCCTCTTGAGACGTTTCACGCAGCGCATGAAGTGATTTGGGTCGCCGAGAAGCTTCGCCGTCAACAACGCTCCGTAGAGCTCATCAAGCAACTGATCCGCGGAACGACGGGCGCGTTTGCGTTTTTCGCCGAGCTCTTCGTATACCCTGATCAGGGAACTACGCCAGTCTGCAAACTGGTTGTTGATGAGATCACCGTGAACGTCTGCCGCGGACCCTTGCGCGATTACGGCTACCAGACAGTGGCTGGCGCCCTGGGCAACGTAGTCGCTGAATCCATCGATGAATGCATCCAGGCGCTCAACCGGACTCCGTTTGGTCTTGTTGAGATGGGCAAATGCCCGCTGTTGTAACTCTGCGACGGATTTTCGCAGTAACACGGCAGCCATCTCCGCTTTGCCACCGGGAAAGTGGTGATAGAGGCTTGCCTTGCCGAGCCCGGTGGCTGCAGCGAGCTGTACTAAGGTTGCACCTTCGTAGCCTCGTTCGCGGAATACCACAACGAGCTGTTCCAGGAGAGCATCGCGAACGTTTAGCGTCTTCGCCATCATCCGATGCTAACAGACCGAACGTTCGAGTGACACGATCAGGTTGCAATGCCAAGCTTGCCGTCGCAGAATATGACAGATTGTCATTTTAACAGGACGTTCTGCGTTGCTAACAGAAGCCGACGGACAGACCCGGCGTCGTCAGGAAAGCAATCGCAAGCTGCTCTATGCGGCTCGGCGGTTGTTTGTCGACAACGGCTACGACGCCACTCGACCTCAGGACATTGCCCGCGCCGCTGGCGTCGCTAACGGCACTTTTTACCTGCACTTCCAGGATAAAGAAGCCGTGTTTCTGGCTTTTGCCGAGCAGGCCCAGGATGAGCTCGTGGCACGGTACGAAGAGAATCTTGATGGCGTGATCGGTTTGGGCGCTCGGCTCGAGGTCATCCTGCGTACGATGATCGAATATGGCAGCGAACATCCGGGGGTGTTGCAGGCAGCTTTTCTCGATCCTGTGATGATTGCCCCGCACAACGATGATGCCTGGCGCATCTACGATCGGATCAGTGATTTTTTATCGCTGGCGATCGGGGCTGAAGTCAGTGGTAGTGAAATCCGCAGTAAGTGGTCACTTTCACTGCTGAGCCAGGGAATAAGCGGCTTCATGCGTCACGCGATGATTTTCGCGGGACGTAAACAACTGGACGTAGACGAGGTGATTGAGCAGGTTGTCAATTTCGTAGAGCACGGCTTCGGGGACGAACGGTCGCATTGAAGAAGTGCATTGAAGGAGCTTTGAACGATGAAGTTTGGGATTTTTTACGAGCACCAGCTGCCGCGGCCGTGGACCGACGGTGCTGAGCAGAAATTGTTCCTCGACGCATTGGATCAGGTAGAGCTTGCAGACAAGCTCGGCATCGACTTTGCCTGGGAGGTCGAGCATCACTTTCTCGAGGAGTATTCCCATTCATCCGCGCCGGAAGTATTTCTGGCGGCCTGTTCCCAGCGCACGAAAAACATTCGCCTCGGCCACGGCATCCGCCAGGTCATTACGCAGTACAACCACCCGGCGCGAACCGCGGAGGTGATTGCGACACTCGATCTCGTATCCCAGGGTCGGGTGGAGTTCGGCACAGGCGAATCTTCAGCGGAACTGGAACTTGGCGGATTTGGGATCCCGGTCGCGCAGAAACGCAAGATGTTCATCGAGGCGACGGAGCAGATCTGCAACATGCTCGCCATGGATCCCTATCCGGGTTACCAGGGTCAGCACTTTGCAATGCCCTGCCGCAACGTCGTCCCGAAGCCGGTGCAACGCCCACACCCACCGGTCTGGGTTGCCTGCTCGCAGCGCGAGACTATTCGAATGGCAGCGCGCCTCGGCATTGGTGCGCTGACGTTTGCATTTGTGGACCCAATGGAGGCTCAGAACTGGGTAGACGAGTACTACAACATCATCAAGAGCGAGGACTGTGTACCCATCGGCCACGCCATCAACCCGAACATCTGCATGGTGTCCAGTTTCTCTTGTCATCGTGATCGGGAAACGGCCGTTGCGCGCGGGCTTGAAGGATTCGAGTTCTTCGGATATGCCCTTGGCAGTTTATACGGCTTTGGTGAGCACAAGCCTGGCCGCACCGACCTCTGGAAGCAGTTCAAGAAAGTCCACATGCCTTCTGTGCAACAGCAGCTTGGCACTGCCGGTAAAGCACTCACGGGTGGCCGCGGCGGGATTGGTACCCCGGACGATCTGCGTAAACATCTGCTGAAATTCGAGAAGTGTGGCGTGGATCAGGTGACCTTCATCCAGCAAGCTGGCATGAATCAACATGAGCACATCTGCGAATCGCTGGAGCTTTTTGCTAGCGAGGTCATGCCCGAGTTCAAAGCGCGTGAGGCAGAGCGCGAGGAACGGAAAATGCAAGAGCTTGCCCCCTACCTGGAAGCAGCGATGGCCCGCAAGATCCGCATGAAAGCGCTGAGTGACGAGGAAATCCCGACCTATATGGCCTTGGGTCGGCGGATTGCCGAGGAGGCCGAAGACCGGCCATCGAGTTACGCGCGTCCAGCCCCAGGCTGACATCGCGAAGTGAGGGCTTACCCGAAGGGCCCGAGCGCCATCGCCGCTGCCGAGGAACCGAATTTCTGGACAAGAACTAACTAATCTGTTCATGTTCTGCGACCTTTTCGCACCCTGACGCATCTAATTTCCATATGGCTAAATTTGCGGATCTCCAGTTGGATTCGGGTGTTACTCGCGGTTTACAGCGTGGTGATCGCCGCGCCCAGGCGACCGCGTATCGCACCCTGGCACCGATGGTAATGGGTATGGCAATGCGCATTCTCCAGGACGAGGGGATTGCTCAGGAAGTCGTACAGGACACGTTTGTCGAGCTGATCGAGAAAGCGCACACACTCAAGGATCCGCATGCGGTTTTAGGCTGGGTACGTAAAGTGGCCGTCAATCACTGTCTCATGCGGTTGCGCTCGCCCTGGCACAAACGCCGGGTCAACCTGGAGCTGGTAGATGACGCAGATGACACCAATGACTCGACTCGGCTCGAGGATCGCCAGGATATCGAGCGTGCGCTCGGCACCCTCCCGGCAGAGACCCGGATGGTGATATGGCTGCACGACGTGGAAGGTTATACCCACAAAGAGATTGGCACGCTCCTGGGACGCACTGCCAGCTATTCAAAATCGCAGCTGGCAAGGGGCTATCAGACTCTGACCTTGCTTTATGGAGGATCGCGCGATGACATCGAAGATTCCGGTATCAGATCTGCTCGCACATCGTGACGGCGAACACGTAGATCCGCGGCTGTCGGCCGAGATCGAGGCCGATTCTGAGAGTCGTGCGCACCTCAAAGCGCTCAGAGAGATTAAACACGCCTTAAACGAGTTGCCGGGTATTGAGCCTGCCGATGAGGTCTGGCAGAACATCGATCAGCGCCTGCGGCTGAATGAGAACCTGGAGCGTCAACGGGGGTTCAAACAGCGTTATCCGTGGGCGAATCTGGCGACTGCGGCAACGGTGTTTTTTGCTGCTGTGCTCAGTATCTTGTGGTGGAACCCCGGGGACGAGGGCGTGACGGGATTACCGACCGCTCCGTTGTCCGACTTGGTGCTGCGCTCTCAACAACTCGAATCCCAGGTTTTCTATCCCCAGGCCAAAAGGCGCGTACCCGCGGGCCAGTTAGCTTGGAATTCGAGTCAACAAGCATTGCTGTACCGAATCGCCGATGTGGATTTGGAGCTGAACTGGTACTACGAAGATCAGTTACCCGACCCCCAGGAACGGGAACGTTTATGGCGCCAGCGGGTAGAGCTCCTGGAGTCATTGGTAGAAGTCCAGCGCAGACAAAAGCCGTCGTTGCGAATGGCCCTGTATTAAGAGGTTAGGAGACTAGTAGCGGCCTCGAAAATGAGACCGCTACTAGAGCGCGGGAATGCGCACTACGTACGTATCATTTTCCAAAGGAAAATGTGAGGTTTTCGAAGAAAACCGTGGCACAAAAATGCCAGGACGGCATTTTTGAGACCACTGGTAGGAGGTTTGAATGAAAAGGCTATTTTTGTTTTTGGTTGTTAGCTGCATGGTGCCGGTACCCATTGTGACTGCCGCTGAGTTGGGCGATCGGGAGTTCGAACTAGCGAAGCAGGAAACGGAGTTTGCTCTGCAGGAGGCGGAATTCGCTCTGCAGGAAGCCGAGGTGGAAGCACGGATGGACGAGGCTCGAGCAGAGCTGGATAAAGCGGCGCGTCAGCTGGCAGAAGCCAGTCGTGAAGCTTTCGAGATTGAATATGTCGAGCGCAGCAAAAAGCCGGTTATCGGGGTATTGCTCGCCGGCTACGGTGATTCCAGGGGCTTGTTGCTCGAAGGTGTTACTCCCGATGGTGGGGCAGTCGAAGCAGGGTTACAGGCGGGTGACCGGCTTACGGCAATCAACGGCGAACGTCTTGACGGCGAGGGTGACAGCCCACTCAAGCGCCTCAACAAAGTGCTCAAAACGGTGACTGCGGGCGATACCGTGCAACTGGAGTATCTTCGCGACGAGACCGTATACATCGCCGATGTCGTCACTCAAGAGCGTCGTTCACACGTGCTGAAAATGTTGAGCGGTCTGGACGGTTTTGAGATCGAATTGTCCGACTTTACTGAACGTCTCGGTGGCCTGTCCGAAATCGGGGAGTTGGCGGAACTTTCGGCTTTATCGGCGCTCGAGAATTTCGCTGGACTGCACTTGAAAATACTCGATGGCCACCAGACGATTGCTATTGGTGGCAACCGGGCGCATCTGGTCGATGTGGATGAGGGTCTCGGTAGCTATTTCGGTGTGGATGGCGGTGTGTTGGTCGTGAGTTCCTCCGCTGAGAGCGAACTCAAGTCGGGCGATATCCTGCTCGAAGTTGCGGGTGTCGAAGTAACTACCGTGGCGGAAGCATACCTTGCGCTTGGGAAAGCGGAAGGTGAAGTCGCCGCCATGGTGCGGCGCAACAAACGCGTGCGAACCATCGAGATTGCCGCGAGCGAATTCCCAAAAGTTCGCGCGCTTTCATTCGGCCATGGTCCAATGAAGCGGGTCATTCGGATTGAGCGGCATGGCCCGGACGATGTGGACGTACGAATCATCGTCAATGACGACGACTGAAACAAAGCAAGTGCGTCGCAACGCTCCTTTCATCTTGTTACCCCTGGACGCGCCGTCAGGTCTGGTTGAGCTGTTCGAGTTCTGCGGACGCCGTCAGCCACGCTTGCTCGGCGTTGTCCTTTTTTTGCCGTAGCTTTCCCGCTTTGGTGAGTAATTCGGCCAACTCTTGAGCCCCCAGGCTGCGATAGATTTCTGGGTCCGCGAGCCGAGTTTCCAAGCTCTGCAACTCGGCGCCGAGCCCTTCCAGCTTCTCTTCGAGCTTCCTGATGGTTTTGCGCAACGGTTGCATTTGTTGACGTTTTTCTGCCGCGGCTCGTCGCTCAGCCCTTTTCCCATGTGTGACGGATTTTGCCGGCGTGGGTCGGCGCAAAGCGGTGTAATCATCCAGACCGCCAGCAAATTGATGCAGCTTGCCTGAATCGACGAGCCAGAGCTCATCCACCGTTCGGTGCAGCAGGCTGCGATCGTGGGACACCAGGATCAGTGCGCCCGTATAGTCCTGCAGTGCCATCACCAGTGCTTCGCGCATCTCGAGATCCAGATGATTGGTGGGTTCGTCGAGAATCAGCAGCGCGGGTTGGGTCAAGGCGATCAGTGCCAGGACCAGGCGTGCTTTCTCACCGCCTGAGAGCGTTGCAACCCGCCGCTCAATCATGTCGGCGCCGAATCCCCAGCTCCCCAGATAGTTTCGACACCATTGTTCCCGGGCGTCTGGCTTGGCATCTGTGAGCTGTTGCAACGGCGAAGATCGAGAGTCGAGCGTTTCTAACTGGTGCTGGGCGAAATAGCCAACCTTGGCGTGCTGGCCAAAAATAAGTTCGCCTTCGATTGGATCGAGCTTGCCGACCAGACACTTGAGTAACGTGCTCTTCCCGGCTCCATTAGTACCCAGCACGCCGATTCTGGCGCCCGGTAGAATAGATTGACGGATACCGCTTAACACGGGTTGTTTGCCGTATCCAATTGCCACGTCAAGTAGGCTGATGAGCGGATGCGACATTTTATCGGGGTTTGTGAAGCTGAATCGGTAGGGTGACTCGGCATATACAGGCGCGACCACCGTCATCCGCTCGAGGGCGCGCAACCGACTCTGGGCTTGTTTGGCTTTGCTTGCTTTGGCTCGAAAGCGTGTGACGAACTGCTCCATGTGTTTGATCTGAGTCTGCTGCTTTGAGTAGGCGGTTTGACGGTGTGCGAGCGCCTCGGCACGTTGTCGCTCGAAAGAAGAGTAATTGCCTCGATAGGTGTCGATGTGACCATGATCGATGTGCAGCGTGTGATCCGTCACCGCATCGAGGAAAGTGCGATCGTGGGCGATGATCAACAATGTTCCGGCGAACCGCTGCAGCCAGGATTCAAGCCAAAGAGTGGTATCCAGATCCAGATGGTTTGTTGGCTCATCCAGCAATAACAGATCACACGGGCTCATCAAGGCTTGAGCGAGGTTCAAGCGGATGCGCCAGCCGCCTGAGAAGCTTCGGAAAGGCTGTTGGAAATCTTCGCCAGTAAATCCCAGGCCGTGAAGGATCTCTCCCGCCCGGGCCTCTGCTTCGTAGCCACCGACGTCGGCGTACTCGGCATGCAGATGGGCGAGTTCCAGGTCGTCCCCGTTGTGCTCTGCTCGCTCGAGCCTGCGTTGCACACGGCGCAATGGTTTATGGCCGTCGAGAACGTAATCGAGGGCGCCGCGGTCGCTTAACACGACTTGCTGTGCCATGTGTGCGAGGCGCCAACTTGCGGGTTTCAGCAGATCACCTGTCTCCGGGTGTAAACGCCCCAGGATGAGTTCAAATAGCGTGGATTTACCAGATCCGTTGCGGCCGATCAGCGAAGCTTTCTGGCCAGGGTGTACGGTGCAGGAAAGGCCTTCGAACAACGTACGCTCGCCGCGTTTTAAGGAGATGTCTATGAGTTGCAACATGAGCGCGGGTGATTCAAAAAGTGGTAAATAAAATCCTCACGCCACAGGGAGTGAGGGGGACAGATCCAACCGAGGGTCGAGTCGAGCCTGTACACAATACTCGTGTTTTGGGCGCGGCCGAAGCTCCGGTGCAGGGTTGCGCTGGGATTTATTTCTGGAAAAGCTAAGCGGTTGCGCGTGGGTTGGCTAAGTTGTGCCTGGCGGCGGCTCGTGGCCGTTGACGCAATTCCCGCACGGTGACGGCTGTGTTTTTTGGTTGCGCGTCGATCCAACGAATCAACTCGAGCCAGGAAGCTGCTTCCTTGCAGGCAGCACGACAGTCGTGCATGTCCACCACACCTTTGCCGAATTCGGCGGCTTCCGAATAAGCAGGGCTATCGTGAAAGGTCGCCACGCACGGGACATCGAGGCATTCCAGGAAGTGCTTCAGCTTTGCATGAGTCTCGGTATTTGGTTTCACCCTGTTGGCGATCATGCCGACGGGCCGAGGCGCGTTTCGATAAGCGCGGTGACTCAGTAGCTCAGCGATAAAGCGGCCTCCAGCGCGAATGTCGATGGACGAAGGCAACATGGGAACCAGGATGACGTCGCTTTGCTTGAGCAGCATCTCCAGATCCCGATCCCGCGCGTTGGAATGCCCATCCACAATGATGCGATCAGTCTCCGGTGAAATGCGGTTATGGAAGGTCTGCGTCTGATACATGTTGGCGCGGCGGTGGCTGGCAACGATGGAGATCGGTGGTAGAGCTGGATCCCGTTGGTCGCACCAGTAGGTGCTGGAGGCTTGCGGATCGTTGTCCACGAGGGAAACGTTCAGGCCCTGGCTTGCGTATGCAACAGCCAGATTGGTTGCAATGGTGGTTTTGCCGCAACCGCCTTTACCGTTGACAATCAATATTCGGCGGGCATTTGGTTTCATTGTGCCTGGCCCTTTCGGTAGAGCTCTTTTGCCAAAATTCAGCCGTAAGGGTGTCGATGAACTCCTAAACCGCCCCCACGGTTCGATAGCTCGTTCACAGCTCCTTCTTGTTAGGATCCCCCATTTGACTTCATCAGGCTTCGATGGGCCATCCAAAACGGATGCGAATCAAAGATTAATGTCCCTGTCTGCAAACAGCTTTTATTGTTCTTGCTTAAGCTGTGGTTTAGCTGTGGATAACTATACCACTGCGTTTTTGAAATGCACTAGCTAAAAGTGTGTCTTTTTTACAAGCAGTTAGCGCATAAAAGATACCTATCTGATGAGCTTTCCGCGCAGACGCCTAGGAGCGGTTCAAGAGCATCAGGCGACCATCTCCGGCCAGGGCGTAATAACTGCGCGGGTCATGTGCGAAGCCGACGGCCAGAATGGCTGACCCGGTGGGATGCCAGAGATTGCGAGCTTCGGTAGTCCAGCGATGCAGACGTTCGCCGCGGGTAGCGTCCCAGAGCTCCACCACTCGATTCACGTAGCCGATGAGCAGCAGACGCTCATCACTCGAGAAGCGAGCGGAGGTGATGCCTTGGTTCTGAGTAGTCAGGGTTTGTAGACGTTGACCGCTGGCGCCGTCCCATATGGCCACCAGTTGCTGGTGGCTGGCAGTGAAGACGGAGCGGCCACTGGCAGATAAAGCCACCACCCTGACGGGATTGCTGTGGGTGAAAGTGTGCACGGCGCTGCCGTCTGTGAGGTTCCACAGGACGGCCGTCGTGTCATCGCTGCCAGTTAATGCCCAGAGGCCGTCGTCGCTTGCAGCAACACTGCCGACGACTCCCTGATGTAGGAACGTGTGCAAGTGCGCGCCTGCTTCGGCATCGAACAGAATCGCGCTATGGTCTTGAAGTCCAATGAATACCTCACGGCCATCGGAAATCAGGGCGACGTCCAACACAACTGCGGGAGTTGTCCAGTACGCCATGGCTTCGCCGCTTACGGTGTCCCAGATGACGAGCGTGCGGGGATCCGTCGTTACAGCTCGGGTGCCGTCAGCTGAAAAACTCGCAGAGACGAGTTCTGCGTATACGCCGGGTTGATGACTCCAGTTATATAGCCGTTCCCGATCCCGCGTTCGCCACAAACTTGCACCGTGGTTGAGCGAGCCGATCAGGCTGAACTCGGAGTTCTTCGATAGTGCGCCGGCGTAAATGCCTTGAGCGGCCAGCTCGTAGCTCGCAGTTGGCGCATCACCGCCGCTACATGAGTAACAGGCCAGGCTTAGCGCAAGGACGATGGAATGCGGCAGCTTCATGGATACACACTCAAAATCTCTTTGCAAAAGTGCCAAGACAGCACATCTGTGCACAAGCAGATGAAGGAACCTTTGAGTAATCGATAATTGATCAGAGGTTCCTTAACCTCGCCGGGACAGGAGAATGTCGTCTTCGAGTTCGAAACGAGTCCCGAGGACCAATGCTAATTGCTCCAGAGAGTCCTTCACCTGTTTGATGTTCACAGACTCGATGTCGGCGAACTCGTCGTTAAAACGCATTGCCACGAGCGTGGTGGATTCGATTGCCGCGTATTCGTGGGGTGCAGGAATCAGTCGTTGGAATACCTGAAAGTGACCGGCCGAAAGGTAATCTACCAGGGAGTTGCAGAACCGGGTCAGCAGAGCCTGGGAGAGATCGGTCAGACCCTGGTCGAGGGCGTTGTTCAGCTCCACCAGGTAGGTGATGAGCCGTTGCCGACAATTCGCGAAACTCGCGTTGGCATCTCTGTCAAACTTCTCCGTTGTTGCGGTAGCCAGCGTAGGATTCGACATATTTGGTCCCTCACGGTTCTTTCAGAGAAAGATAGTTCAGGTTCCAGAGATCGCCAGCGAACAGCCATCATCAATCACGGTGAGTGCCGGACATCGTTGCCAGAATGCATGCCCGGGATGGTTAAGAAATCATCGGCTAGTTACCCGCGCGCCATTGCATCACGGTGAGGATGACGATGGCGATGAAGCCGAGTAGCGCCCAGCCCGGGATGGGGAGACCGAGCACCGGTATAACTTCCGCGCAGTCACCGGTACCACGCGTCATGGCAATCAGTATCTCACTCAAGGGGAACGCATCGAGCATGTAGGCCATATCCGGACCGCAGGCCGGGACCTGATCGGCTGGCAGACTCATGAGCCAGAGTTGGCGTATGGAGAAGCCCCCACCAATCGTTGCCGAGATCACGCCGAGCAAAGGGTAGATGCCCCAGCGCGGGTTGTGTAACAAGCTTGCGTAGGCCCAGACACCGGCGATAAAAAACCAGATTCGCTGCATAAGGCACAGTGGGCAGGGATCCATCGCGAAAGCATGTTCCATAACCAGCGCCCCAGCCATCAGGGCACCAGAGAAGAATACCACTGTGATGGCCCAGGATTCGCTCGTTGCGCGGCTTAAGTTATGGATAAGGGTATTACTCATTGGATGTTTACAACCACTTTGCCGATGGCTTGGCGTTCGCTCAGGCAACGTAACGCGTCCGCGTATTGTTCTAATGGATAGACGTTTCCGACCAGCGGATTGATCTTGCCTTGTTCGAAGAGCTCGAGAATTTCCCGAAAATTTGTGTTTGCCTCACTGACACATCGTGCCGACCAGGCACCGAAAAACACTCCGACAACCTGGCAGCTCTTCAACAAAACGAGGTTGGTGGATAACTTGGGTATGTCACCAGCGGCGAAACCGATGACCAGCACACGACCATACCAGTTGATACAGCGCATACACTGATCGAACAGGGCTCCGCCTACCGGGTCGTAGATTACATCAGCCCCCTTGCCACCGGTCAGGTCTTTCACCTTTTCTTTGAGTTCGCCGTCGCTGTAGTCGATGAGCTCATCAGCCCCCGCTCCGCTGGCTGCCTGTAACTTTTCAGTGGAACTTGCCGCAGCAATCACCCGAGCCCCCATGGCTTTGCCTATCTCCACGGCGGAAATACCCACCCCGCCACCAGCGCCCAGCACGAGCAGGTTCTCACCTGGTTGAAGTGATGCTCGTTGTTTCAGCGCATAATATGACGTGCCGTAGGTGGTGCTGATACCCGCAGCCTGGGCAAAACTCATTCCCCTGGGCTTGCTACGCAAGGCTTGTTCTTTGACGGTTATCTGCTCCACAAATCCACCGTGGCCTACGCTTGCGAATACCGAATCGCCGGGGTGAAAACGGGTAACCTTTTTCCCGGTTGCGATTACGGTGCCGGAGAATTCCCCTCCAGGGGAGAACGGAAATGACGGCTGGCTCTGGTATTTGCCCGCGATCATGAGCACATCGGGGAAGTTGAGTGCGCATGCGTGTACGTTTACCAGTACTTCGTCCGCAGTGGGCTCTGGCGCGGCAACTTCCTCTAGAACGAGGCTTTCCGGTGGCCCGTAGGCTTTGCACAAAACTGCTTTCATCTTTTTGGTTGTCCATCCTGTTCAGCCGCGAGCACTTTTTAGTCGCCGACGCTTAAGATAACGAAGGGTACTGGTGGGTCCGTCAGCGTCAACTATGCTAACAAAGTGATGATGTTTCGAAAAAGCAGTACAGTGAAGAAGTTGGCGTTGGCGGTCTTGGCGCTACCAGGCGCCACAGCGTTATTGGCTGAAGAAGGCGCTGACGTTCGCTACGTTCCGCTGCAACCCGCTTTCATAGCCAATTTTGGAGTTACCGAACAAGGTCATCTGAAGTACGTAAAGGCCGAAATCTCGATCCGTGTATCAACCCAGGAAGCTGAGATGGCGGCACGCTACCATCTGCCGGCGTTGCGCAACGCTCTGGTGCTTCTGCTCTCGCGCCAGGATGAGGTCACTGTTTCCACTGGCAGTGGCCGTGAAGCCATCCGCGAGGAGGCGCTCGTGGAGTTGCGAGCCATCCTGAAAGCCGAAGAAGGACACCCCTATATCGATGATCTCATGTTTACGAATTTTGTCGTTCAGCGCTGACCCAACCCTGCGCGTGTTCCAGCATATCCGGAAAGTAATCGAGGAAGTCTTGCTCGAGACGGTCGAGTTCGTTTCGAGCGGTTAGTGCCAGCTGTTCGTTCAAGACTTCGCGCTTGAGGCGCCGGGTGATCGAGAAAAGCGCCCGTTCTACCACCGCCCAGGTTTGATAACCCGCGAGCAGATCGTTCTTGCGCATGTAGCCAAAGAAGCGACGCGCTCCATCGGGTAACCACTGCATGTCCTGCTCGATGAGTTCGTAGATTCGTTGGGTGAACTGTTCGATTGGTTCGTCGTGGAAAGATGACCAGTGTCGTGCCAGGCAGTGATCGGCAATCACATCGACGAAAATCGGCGCCAGCCGCCGCAAATCCCCCGGGAAGCGGCGGCAACTCACCCGAATCAATGGGTGCTGGTTGCTGTAAGCGTCTATCCGGCGGTGCAGCCGAACACCCATCGCGAGGCTCACCGGCAACTCGTCGGGCACCGGACCTTTGATGAAATCGCCGAGAAAGCCGCCAACGATCAATCCGGTTTCGGTACTCTCAGATGCGAAATCTCCGATCAGGCAGTGGGCGAGGAAGTTCACTCGAGAGCCAGATAGCTTTCCAGGAACGTTGGAAAATCAACGTTGTCAGCGGCTTCTATCTCGCGTTGTTGTTTGATGGACTGACGGGAAAGGGTTTGAAATAGCTCAAGCTTTTCAGGTTCCAGCTTGCGATTGTCGAAATACGCTTTGTGGGCCAGTGACTGATTCATCGCAAATCGAAAGAACGGCACGTGGTGTTCGGCCATCGAGGCGAGTACCTGGGCGGAGGGGGTGTGCTGCGGATGGGCAACCTTGATTTTTTGCTCTTGCAAGGCCCGTTGATACAGGTTGCCGTTCTCGGTCTCGTGGGCTTCATCCAGTAGCGCCGATAGCGGTTCGAGATTGCTCAGGATCTCGTAAGCCCAATGCTGCTTGTCCACTTTCCCGGAAGGCGATTCCAGATCGAGGGATGGGTCACGTCCGTTGGCGACAATGCTCAGCTGGTTACGACCCATACGCGCGGATTCGGCTTCGCTGTCCAGAGGGCTTTCCACGACCAGGCAATACAACAGAAATAGATCGAGGAAACGGATTTGGGTCGCGTCGATGCCAACTGGAAGAAACGGATTTAGATCCAGGCAGCGAACCTCCACATACTCAACACCCCGGTCGCGTAATGCGGTAAGTGGTCGCTCGCCGCTCTTGATTGGCCGCTTTGGGCGGATGGTACCGTAGAACTCGTTTTCGATCTGTAGCAGGGTGGATGCGAGCTGGCGGTACTCGCCATCAACTTTTACCCCGATGGACTCGTAGGTTGGAAAAGGTTTGGTCAGAGCCTCCTGCATGGATTCGGCATACTGGGCCAGGCTGTTGTAGGAGATATGGAGACTGCTTTGTGCCTCGCTCTGATAACCGAGACGGCCCATTCGTAGTGAGGTCGCGTGGGGCAGATACAGAGAGCCCTCGTCAAGCATGTCGAGTTGATGGTCGGTGTTTTTTACGAACGACTTACAGATAGCGGGTGACGCACCAAATAGATAGATCAGCAACCACGAATGGTGGCGAAAGTTACGGATGAGTCCGAAGTAAGCATCGGTGCGAAATTCCTGGTCGAGTTTAGCACCGCTGCTTTTCGCAAATACCTGCCAGAACGCTTCCGGCACGGAGAAGTTGTAGTGGATGCCTGAGATGGTCTGCATCAGACGACCGTAACGATTGCCGAGACCCAACCGATAAACCGTTTTGGCGGTAGCGATGTTGGAACTGCCATAACGCCCGACGGGAATCGATTCGTCAGCACCGAGGATACAGGGCATGCTCGTCGTCCACAGTAGCTCTTCACCGATTCCCTGGTAGACGAAGCGGTGCACCTCCTCGAGCTGGGCGATGCAGTCTTCCGGGGAGCCGTGTACGTCGGTGATCAGCTCGAGTTGTGCCTCGCTGAAATCGGTTGTGATGTGGGGATGGGTCAGGGCGGACCCCAGCGCCTCGGGATGGGGCTCGGCGGACAGCGCGCCGTCGCTCGTGACGCGCAGGCTCTCTTTCTCGATGCCTCGCTGGATGTTGCTGATGGCGGGGAGGTTTGCGCCGAGCGCCGCCAGTATCTCTGCCGAGATCCGCGTTACAAAGTCACCCAAAATACTAATCCATGGTACCGATTAGCTTGAAAACATCGGACCCGCGTCGACGACTGCCTGATCCACTTCGAAGCGCTGGAAATTTTCCCTGAACTTGGCGATGAGGTTATTTGCCGCTTTGTCGTACGCCCCCTGATCGCTCCAGGTATTGCGCGGGTTTAACAAGCTGTCGTCAACCCCGGGTATCGACTTTGGAATGTCTATGTTGAACCCGGCCAGATGTTCGGTTGCAACGTTGTTGAGCGCCCCTGACTGAATGGCGTGAATGATGGCGCGGGTTGTGGGAATTGGGAATCGTTCGCCCACGCCGTAGCCGCCACCGGTCCAGCCGGTGTTGACTAAAAATACCTGGGAGCCGAAATCCTCGATCCTCTTAATCAGGAGATTGGCGTAAATGCCGGCGGGCCTGGGAAAGAAGGCGGCGCCAAAACAGGTGGAGAAGGTTGCACTGTACGCTTCTGTGGATCCCACTACGGTGGAGCCCACTTGCGCGGTGTAACCTGATAGAAAGTGATAGGCAGCGGCCTCTTTGGACAATATCGATACGGGAGGTAACACACCGCTGACATCACAGGTCAGGAAGATGACCTGACTCGGCTCGCCGCCGCGGTTTTCTGGAACTTTTGCTTCGATATTATCGCGCGGGTAGCAGGCTCTGGTGTTTTCGGTAAGGCTCGAATCCGTGTAATCCGGAACCCGGGTTTGCGGGTCCATGACCACGTTCTCCACTATCGCCCCGAATGAGATTGCATCCCAGATCATCGGTTCGTTTTCTTGCGAAAGGTCGATGCATTTGGCGTAGCAGCCACCCTCGAAGTTGAACACGGTACCCTTGCCCCATCCGTGCTCGTCGTCGCCGATCAGAAACCGGCCGGGATCCGCGGACAGCGTGGTTTTACCGGTGCCGGAAAGACCAAAAAAGAGGGTTACCTCGCCTTCATTGCTCATGTTGGCTGAACAATGCATGGGTAGTACATCCTTCTCCGGCAAGAGAAAATTGAGCACGGAGAACATCGATTTTTTCATCTCACCGGCATAGAGCATGCCAGCGAGCAGCACTTTGCGCTGCGCGAAGTTGATCATCACGGTGCCGTCGCTCAAAGTCCCGTCCCGCTCAGGTTCGCAAACGAAACCTGGTGCGTTGACCACCTGCCAGAGTTCTTTGTTGTGGGGGTTGTAATGCTCCGGGGTTATGAACAGCGCACGGCCGAACAACGTATGCCAGGCCAGCTCTGTGGTAACTTTTATCGGCAGATAGTGCTCCGGATCAGCACCAACGTGGAGATTGGATAGGAAAGATTCCTGGTCTTCCAGATAGACGTGTACGCGATCCCACAACGTATCGAAAACTTCGGGTGTTGTGGGCTGATTAATTTCGCCCCAATCGATGGAATCAGACGTAGACGGCTCATCGACGATATAGCGATCCGCAGGCGATCGGCCCGTTCGTTTGCCGGTTTGCACGACGATCGAGCCGTTGCTCGCAAGCTTACCTTCACCGCGCAGTAAAGACAGCTCAGTGAGTATGGGAACGGAGAGATCGGTATAAATTGTTTTTCTTTTGCTGGAGTCGATATTGACGGCCATTGCGTATGTGTCTTCCCCGGGAACAGTTAATTATGCCAGAGGGATCTGGCTTGGCATATCGGGATTGAAAAGGATTGTAAGTGATGCAAACCCAATGAATTGGCGGGTTTCGACGTTACTGCAGAATACGACGGCAGGTGCCATGCACAATCGTTGACGTTTTGTGGGCGAAAAAGGATCGCTGGTGGCGAACATCATCCAAGTGCAACGTCAACGATTATGCACGGCCCTGGTTACCTTGTTTTAGCTTTTTCAGCTCCCGGCGATCGCGCTTCGTTGGCCGTGTGCTGGGCACTGTCAGCCCTGCTCGCTCCATCTTTCGTCTCGATCGATCCGTTTCTCGTCGCTCGATGCTTGCATCACTCTCCCGGTAGAGTGTCTGAGCGATAGTGGCGCTCCCGCGGCGATCTGCGAGACCTGTCACGTTGACGATCTGGATCATATCGCCGCGCCGAATGGTGAGCTCGCACCCGACGCCGATTTCCTTCGCCGCCTTGGTGCGCGCCTGCCTCAATTGCACTTTGCCTCCCTCGATGGCGCGCTTGGCCTGGGCCCGAGTCTTGAAAAATCGCGCCGCCCATAACCAGCGATCGAGCCTGACGGAGGTGAGCTCAGTCACTGGGCAGAATCTCACTAAAGTCATTAAACGCTGGATAGGCGAGATCGCGCCTGGTCGGCTTTCGAGAATCTGGTTGTCTCACCGTGACGAGATGACGTATACCGAACCGAGCGGCGGATTCGAGCACGTTTGTGTTGTCGTCGATGAGCAAGGTGCGTGATGGGTCGTACGGATGTTCTTCCATCAACCGCTCCCAAAAGCGCACAGACTCCTTCGGTGCACCGTAATCGTGACACGAAACCGTCGCCTCCAACATGCTTGTTATGTCGCAGTGAGCGTTTTTTATCTTCAGGCTGTCGCGGTGCGCGTTGGTGACGAGCATGCCCCGCTTACCGGCAGTGGGTAACCAATTCAGAAAAACCTGTGCATTCGGACGGTAGCGAATCAGCGAGGCGAGTTCATGGTGTAACGCGATAATGTCCATGCCAGTAAATTCCGCCCAGTAATCCAGGCAGTAGAAAGAAAGCTCTCCACGGCGCTGCTGCATATGTGAGAAAAGGTGTTTACCGGCATCCTCCACCGAGATGCCGTGCGCTTCGCTGTACCGAGCCGGTAACAGGCTGTTCCAGAGTGTGTTGTCATAATGAAGATCGAGCAGCGTGCCGTCCATGTCGAGCAGCACGGTATCTACGCAGTCCCAGGCAATCATCGAAACTTTATTGTTCGCATAATCATAATAGAGGTGCCCTTGGGGCACTGCGTATAATAACCGCAACGTTTTGAGAAAGGGGGTTGCCTTGCCGGTGCCACAGTTGTTGGCGGTTCGAACCGTGGCGAAGACTCGGTTTTTCCGCATTGAGGAGTTGGATCTGCGGTTCGCGAGCGGTGAAGAGCGCACCTATGAAAGGTTGCCCGGCGGGGGTCGGGCAGCGGTGATTGTTGTTCCGGTCAGCGATGATGGAAACGTTTTTCTGATCCGTGAATACGCTGCGGGTTTTCACGAGTTGCAGTTGACGCTGGTGAAGGGCGCCGCCGAAGGGGACGAGTCCCTGGAGGAGACAGCCAATCGGGAGCTGAAAGAAGAAATCGGCATGGGTGCACGGCGATTACAGTTCATCAAGAAACTCAACTTAGCCCCGGGGCACATGGGGTTTACGATCAATGTGTTGCTCGCTCGGGATTTGTATCCGGAAAGGCTTGCGGGCGACGAACCCGAACCTCCCGAGGTTGTCCCTTGGCCTGTTGCCAGGCTCGACGAGCTGATAACTTCGGATGAATTCAACGAAGCAAGAGCAATCGCTGCGCTTACTCTCGTACGCCCTTTTCTCTAACTAGTGCCTGTCCAGAATGCGGAGCATTCTGAGACCGCACTAGTGGAGGGCAGGGATGCCCACTGCGTTCGCGACCTTTTCCGAAGGAAAATGCGAGGTTTTCGCAGAAAACCGACGGAGGAAAATTCGCAGGAGCGAATTTCCGGACAGGAACTAACGATACCTTTGAATTCGCGTTGCAAGAGGAGCAGCCATGGATGCTGAACTGGTCCGTCAACTGATAGAACTCGTCGAGCGGGCGGGGGACGCCATTCTCGAGATCTACAGAACCGACTTCTCAGTAGATATCAAGGCGGATGACTCCCCACTCACTCAGGCCGATCTGGCGGCCCATAGAATCATCGCGGCCGAGCTCGCCAGGCTCACGCCAGAGATACCATTGCTTTCGGAGGAGTCAAAATCTCCGTCGTATGCCGAGCGTAAGAGTTGGTCTCGGTACTGGTTGGTGGATCCTTTGGACGGCACCAAGGAGTTCGTGAATAAAAATGGTGAGTTTACCGTCAACATTGCGCTGATCGATGATCATCGCTCGGTCTTCGGGGTGGTGGGTGTGCCGGTTCAAGGGTTGGTTTACACCGGCGACTTGGAACGCGGCGAAGCATATTGTTACCGCAACGGTGCCCGGGAAAGGCTCCATGGTCGCTTGATGGGGGATGATCAGCCGCTTGTTGTAGTCGCCAGCCGTAGCCACGGTGGTGAACGGCTGGAGGCTTATATCGACGCGCTTGGTAAAATGTATTCGGAAGTGTCCCGTACTCCGGTTGGCAGTTCGCTGAAACTGTGTAAGTTGGCTGCGGGGCAAGCGGATCTGTATCCGCGTCTCGGGCCAACGAACGAGTGGGATATCGCCGCCGCCCATGCGGTTCTCGCGGCCGCCGGAGGGGAGGTATGGGCCGTCGATGGTTCTGCGCTCACCTACAACAGCAAAAAATCGTTCCTCAATCCCGAGTTCTTCGCGGTTGCCGATGGCAGTTATCCGTGGCGCGAACGGTTGCCTCCCGTTGCATAGCCGCTCCTGGCTCTGACATACTCGCCGGTCTTTTTTCCTTCGACTTCAGGGAGCAGTAATGGCAGTACAGAAACTTGCCCGAGCATTACCTAAACCAACGCCGGAAACGGAACACTTCTGGGAAGGCACAAGGGTGCATGAGTTGCGTTTGCAACGCTGTGACGAGTGCGATCATGTGTATTTTCCGCCGCGGCCGTTCTGTCCGAAGTGCAGCTCGCGCAAGGTAAAAGTATTCCGCGCCAGCGGGCGGGGTACGCTTGCGAGCTACGTGATCAATGAACGACCACACCCATCATTCGAAGGACCGTATTGCATTGCGCTGGTCGACCTCGAAGAGGGTCCGCGGATGATGTCGAACATTGTCGGTTGCTCACAAACCCCTGAAGCACTGGTGCTCGATATGCCACTCCAGGTGATGTTCGAAGTTCAAAACGATGAGATTACCTTGCCGATGTTCGAACCGGCGGGGGTCAATGATGAGTAAACGGGGTGTTGTTATTGTTGGTGCGGCGGAAACTACCGAACTTGGAAAAATTCCCCAGATGAGCCAACTGCAGCTGCATGCCGACGCTGCACTGAATACGCTGAATGACGCCGGGTTGAAGATTTCGGATATCGACGGTGTGGCTACGGCAGGAGAATCGCCGACCGGGGTTGCGCACTATCTCGGCATCACGCCGAACTGGGTGGATGGCACTTCCGTGGGTGGCTGCTCGTTCATGATCCACGTACGCCATGCGGTCGCTGCAATTGCAAGTGGACTCTGCAAAACGGTACTCATTACCCACGGTGAGAGCGGTCGCTCCCAAGTGGGTCGGGGAGGTTTCCGTAATGCCGCGGCCTCGCTTTCGGGGCAGTTCGAAGCCCCCTTTGGACCGATGGGCCCGCCGACGCTCTTCACGTTACCAGTGCTGCGCTTTATGAAGGACTACGGCCTAACACACGAGCAACTCGCCATGGTTGCAGTGGTTCAGCGGCAATGGGCAAATTTGAACCCACGGGCGAGCTTCCGCGATCGCATTACGGTTGCGGACGTACTGAACTCAAGGATGATTGCCTACCCGTTTCATCTGTTGGAGTGTTGCCTGGTGACCGACGGCGGCGGGGCGCTCATTCTGACGGCGGCTGAGCGAGCGAAAGATTTTCCTAATCACGCCGTACACATCTGGGGTACGGGAGAAAGCGTTGAGACACCGATGATCAGCCAGATGGAAGACCTCTGTAGTTCCAGGGCATTTTCTCGTGCAGGAGCTGCAGCGATGGCGGATGCGGGAATCAGCCACGCCGACGTCGATCACATGATGGTTTACGATGCCTTCGCGCACCTGCCGATATACGGCCTGGCAGATCTGGGGTTCTGTGAGCGCGGCGAAGCGGGTGCCTTCATCGCGGAAGGTCATACCGCTCCTGGTGGTAAGCTGCCCTTGAACACCAATGGTGGAGGTCTATCGTACATGCACTCGGGTATGTATGGCATGTATGCGTTGCAGGAAAGTGTGCGGCAGCTCCGCCACTGCGCTCCGGCGCAGGTGCCGGGTGCTGAAGTTTCCCTCTGTCTTGGCGTCGGTGGGATGTTCGGGGCCAGTGGCTGCATTGTGCTCGGCCGGCAGCCGCGGGATTAGGTTTTTCTGCAATACCAGTAAAAAGAGGGCGAAGATCGACTGAAAGGAGATTGGCCTCACTAGCCGGGCCGATGTTCGTGCGTTCGCCCTGCCGAGGAGAAGTACACTGTATGTACATACAGCTCCGGCTAGTGAGGTCGACTAGGATACAGAAAAATAATCAGAATAAAACCCTATCTGAGACGCCAGAATTGTCCACAGGTCAAATAGCCAAGCACATCAACGCGTTAGCTTTTTCGATTCCATATTTCCTTCACTTTCTGGTCCGCCAGCGTCAGTTTTTTACAAACCTTTACAACGTTACTGCGCCAAATGTTTGCTCGATATTTCCGATCAGAGTAATAGTAAGAGACGTGGGAACCTTTAATGACTCCTCAGAAGTCATGGAGGGAACCACAACGGTGATCGGAAGGTTGGGACATCCGTTCACCCATGGGTCCGCATCATTAAGGGAGAGACATACATGAACGGGCATGAAGAGCGTTACGTACATGCTAACGAATCGATGGCTCGGCTGGTCGCTTACCTGAGCCCGTATCTATTCTGGGGGGCGATAGCTGTTATTTGCGCAACCATTTGGCTGGTTCGCTAGTACGAATGTGGCTTTACGCAGGTCTGGCCGTTTTGCATGCCTGACTGCTGCAGCGCCTCGTTGCTGGCGAAATCAATATTGCTAGTAGTACAAAAATGCCGTCCAGGCATTTTTGTACCACGGTTTTCTGCAGAGACAAGGATACGTACGTAGTGCGTACGCGGTGCGCATCCCTGCGCTCCAGGGTTTTGGGAACGAAAGCCGCGACGCGAGAGCCCATCTCATTGGGTACAGAACTAGCACACCCGCGGGTGTTCACCGCTACACTGTGCAAACGACTTTAGCAGAGAGATCTACGGGGAAAATATGACCATCAATCATGTTGGAATTCTTGGCGGCGGAGTCATGGGTGGCGGAATCGCGCAGGTGTTAGCGGGGTTCGGTGGCTACCAGGTCACCGTGCGCGATCTGACCCAGGAGATTCTGGACGTTACGCGCGAAACAGTCGTTGAGAGCAAGTGGGGTGTGAAACGCGCAGCGGAGAAAGGCAAGCTTGGTTTCGATCAGGCGACGCGCACTATAGAACTCGTCAGCTACACGCTGGAGTTGGGCGATCTTGCTGGGTGTGATCTCATTATCGAAGCGGTACCAGAGAAGCTTGAACTCAAACAAACGCTTTTTGCTGAGTTGGACGATCTCGCGAGAGCGGAAACGATTTTTGCAAGCAACACGAGCGGTTTGGTGATTACCGAGATCGCCGAGCGGGTGTCCGAAGCTCGCAAAGGCAGGTTCCTCGGCATGCACTTCTCGAACCCGGTTCCCGTCATGCGGATGTGTGAGGTCATCACCACCCCTGAGGTAGACGCGGATGTTGTGGATCAAGTCGTCGAGGTTGCTGAAAAAGCTGGCCGCGCAGTTTGTATGGTCAAAGACCAGCCAGGCACCTATGGCTTCATCCTCAACCGGGTGTTTGCGGCGGCGTATCGCGAAGCGAAGAAGATTGTCGATGACGGACTCGCAACGGAAGAAGATGTGGACAAAGCAATGATCACCGGGCGCAACTGGCCGGCAGCGTTTTTTGGTAATCGCGGCGGTATCGGCAAGCAGTGGTGACCCGCTTTATCCGTCGTAGAACATGCCAGGGTGCAGCCCTAGAAGTTTGCGCTCGCGGTCGCTCTCAATGCGCTTCTCGGCTTCCGGGGAGACATGATTGACCACACTTGTGGGACGGATACGCTGGGCGATGTCACGCCGGCCGTAGTGAACTTGCAGGAAATACCGCCCGGTATCTTCGCTGCTGCTCGGTAACCGCCGATGCCAGACGTCTGAAACGAACAGGGCGACATCGCCCGCCTTGGCAACTATTGCGACGACGCCCTGGCCGTTGTACATCAAGTCGACATCCTGATAGCGATCGCGTGGGGGCGGCTGACCAGACTTGTGACTGCCGGGGATGACGCCTGTCGCGCCGTTTGCCAGGTCACAATCCATCAGGAAGATGTGCGCACCGATGGCAAATATCGGATAGGGGATGCGCTCATCCCAAGGTACATCCGGCGCCCTCGGAATGTGAGGACCGGCGTCGATGTGCCAGAAGCCGCCACCGTGGGTACTGTTCTCGCGGGGTGGGTTTTTCCAACAGGTGTTGGCGATGACATGACAGTCCTCACCCAGTAGCGGTTCGATGGTGTCGAGAATCGTGGGGTGGGCGATGACTTTCTGCGACAACGGGCTACGGTTGAACATTTCGTAGCGAAAATCCTCATCTTCAATGGGATCACGAATGGCCGCAGCACGACCGTCCGCGGGATAGTCTCGATAAACCTGCTCGATCTCTTCGCGTAGCCTCGCAACCTCGCTGGGGCGCAGAACGCGCCTCAACACCGTATAACCATCACCTTGCAGCTCCGCAATGGGTGGTGGCGCCTCGTCATCGCGGGTCAGCAAATAGCCGCCAACGCGTCTCAACATTGCACAATGACCTCGGAACTTCTTACTCTAGGTGATCCGATGGTATCGAAAGTCGCCGCCGGGAGCGATTTGCTCCTTGCTGAAAGCGATTAGAAAAATAGGAGAGGGGAGCCATGCGTTTCGTCATTTATGGGGCAGGGGGTGTTGGTGGTACCATCGGTGCACGGCTTTTTCAGCAGGGTTACGACGTACGATTGATCGCTCGCGGCGCGCACGGTGCAGTGCTCGCTCGTCGCGGGCTCAAATTCGTGGCGCCAGATGGCGAGTACGAGTTGCGGATACCAACCGTTGCCCACCCACGAGAGATTCAGTTCGAAGCGGGCGATATGGTGCTCTTCACCATGAAATCGCAACACACCCTGGGTGCGCTCAACGACCTGCAGGCAGCCAATCCCGGCGATGTGGGTGTGGTCTGCGGTCAGAACGGTGTCGCCAACGAACGTATGGCGCTGCGGTTTTTTCCTCGCGTATATGGAATGCTCGTTAATTTACCGGCGTTACACCTCGAACCCGGCGAGGTAGTCACCCATGGTGCAGGCAAGGGTGCCATTCTGGACAGCGGTTGTTTTCCCACAGGCACTGACGACAGCCTGATCGAGTTGACGGAGAGTTTGACTCATGCCGGGTTCAGCGCGGAACCTGATCCGGCCATCATGCGCAAGAAATACGCGAAGCTGCTGATGAACGTTGGCAACAGCCTGCAGGCTGCAACCCAGCCGGGTGCGTCCGCCATGGATGCCCAGGAGGTGCAACCCGAGCGCGCGGACGTCGCCCGTATGTTGCGCAAGGAAACCCTGGCTTGTTACGCCGCTGCTGGTATCGACTGCGCCACCGCGGAAGAAGTGCGGGCCCGACACAAAGGCGTTTATGAAATGGTGGAGCTGGAAGGTCGACCACGGGTTGGCGGATCGTCCTGGCAGAGCATTGTCCGGGGCACCGGCAACATCGAAAGCGACTACCTCAACGGTGAGATCGTCCAACTTGGCCGGCTGCACGGAGTGCCCACACCTGCTAACTGGGTATGTCAGCAACTCGGTCACCGCATGATTCGCGAGTCCCTTTCCGTTGGTCATTTTCAGTCGAAGGATGTCAAAAAAATGGTCGAAGCCGCCGGTGGTATATTCCCTTAAAGCCTGGAGAATTTTTGGATAGCTATCGGTTCTATCTCGGCGCGCGAGCTTTTTATGCCATTTGCTGGGCCTGCATGGTTACCGTCAACATGGTGTTCATGGTCGAAGTTGCCGGGCTCGACCCGTTGCAGATGGTGTTGGTCGGAACCGTGCTCGAAGGGTCGGTGTTTCTTTTCGAGATACCCACGGGCGTGGTGGCGGATGCGGTCAGCCGCAAGCTGTCGGTCATTATTGGCCATGTGATGATCGGCGTCGGTTTTCTTGTGCTGGCTTTATTTCCCAGCTTTGCATTCATTTTGTTGTCTCAGGTGATCTGGGGCATCGGTTGGACGTTCATCAGTGGTGCCTACGCCGCATGGCTGAGCGAAGAGATTGGCGTGGAGCGCGCCAACGAGGCGTTTCTGCGCGGATCTCAGATAAGTCACGCTGCCGCATTTTTTGGGATCGGTGGCGCCATTGCACTGGCGCACATCTCGTTGCAGCTACCTATCTTGGTTGGCGCGGTGGGAGTGATCGGCCTGGCCTTGGCTATGTGTTTTCTCATGCGCGAAAGTGGCTATGAACCCACCGCCGACGGTGAGCGAGAAACCTGGCAGGTGATGCGGCGCACCTTTCGTTCGGGCGTAACGGAAATTCGCAGCCGGCCCGTGCTCGTCGTGATGCTCGGCATTACCGCGGTATTCGGCATGTTCAGCGAAGGTATCGATCGTCTGTTTACGCCCTATCTCATCGAGTCGTTCGAGTTTCCGAAGCTGGCCGATCTCGACTCTGTTACCTGGTGGGGCATTATTGCCGCCGTGTCGAGTTTGGTTGGGCTCGCGGCAACCACAGTGGCACGGCGCCGGGTTGATCTCGACGACCAGGCGAAACTTACCTGGATACTCGGCTTGCTCCTAATCGCCATCAGTCTCCTGGTTCTCCTCATCGCCAACCTGAGTGGGTTCATGCTGGTGCTTGGTTGTTACTGGTTGGTTGGCGGTCTCCGTTCGGCTTATGGTCCACTGGTGACCGCATGGCTGAACCGGTTGTTGCCAGCACAATCCAAAGCGACGTTGTTCTCCATGTACGGTCAATCGGACGCAGTCGGTCAAACAGTTGGTGGTCCGGTTATTGGTGCGTTGGCGAAATATGTTTCCATCGCATTCGCGCTGGGCACGTCCGCGGTGATACTGCTACCCTCGTTACCGTTGTATCGCAAAGCGGCGAAAGGGTTACAAGAAAGTTGACTTAAAGACGGTTTCCTGCGGGAGGGCTGAACAATGAATGACACGTACTGTTTTCTGCATGTGCGAGGTACGGAACGCAACTGGCAGCCGCTCAAGGAAACGTTCGATGCGCATGTTGTACCGAGTTGGCAAGCGGCGGAAATCACGCTCTGGGGAATCTGGCATGGGTTGTTCGGGGTCGCGTCCAACGAGCTCATCGTGATGGCCGCGAGCAAAACACCTGCAAGCCTGGAAGAATTCACGGCGCCAGTGGCGGGTATCGCAGAAATTCAACAGTCCGAGTTGCTGACTAACACCGTACGTCCGGTGGACATAGAGCCTCGCGTGCAACCGGGTCTTTATGTATTCCGTTTTTTTGACGTGCTGAACAAGGATGTTGAAGAGATCGTGCAGTTGTCGAACGAAGCCTGGAAGAGTTTCGAGAACGTCGAAAACTACGAAGCGGAGCCGCAAGGATTATTCTGTCAGCGTGATCGGACTGAGGCGGCCGGGAGAATGTTGCTCGTTACCTGGTATGACGGCTTACAGTCCTGGCAGACTTCACGTCGGCCACCTGACGCTGCGCGCGATAACTTTCGTCGCCGCCATGAACTGACTCGCTCAACCATCGCGATAGCGACGCGGTTGGTTATCTGATCTGCAGATTGTGCTCCAGTCCTTCTACCAATGCACCGGTAGTGACTTCACGCCCCGCAACGTAATGGTTTGTTTCCAATCTGGAGTTTCGATGTTGTCCAGCTCCAAGTTGGGAAGGCGGCTTAGCAATACTGTTAGCGCTTCGATAGCCTCGATGCGAGCGAGCTGAGCGCCAAGGCAGTGATGAATGCCACCACCGAAGGAAAGCAACTTGATGTTCTCTCGCCGGATATCCAACCGATCAGGATCGGTGTATATCTCAGGGTCGCGATTCGCGGCTGCCAGCAACGTGAGGATAGTGCGCCCCAGTGGCACTTCGATTCCCGCGACCTCGGTATCTTCCAGGGCATCGCGTGCGGAAAGCTGCACGGAGCTATCGAAACGTAGAAACTCCTCGACCGCGTTGGGCATGAGCGAGAGATCGCCACGTAACTCGTCAAGCTGATCGCGCTGACGGTACAGGGCGAGCAGCGCGTTTCCCATGAGGTTGACGGTGGTTTCGTGGCCGGCCGCGAATAACAGCGCGATGTTGCTCGTCAATTCGTCCAAGGTAAGCTTGCCGTGTTCGGTTTCGCTCTCGACTAAGGCCGTTACCAGGTCGTCCTGTGGATCCGTGCGACGAAGATCGCACAGATTCGAGAAGTAAACCTTACTGTCTTCGGTGCTGCGGTTAGCTTCCGCGAGCTCTTCGGGTGTCATGGGTCGTGGATCGATCAATCGCCCTGAAATCCGCGTGCCCTGCACAAATTCCGCTCTGTCCGCGTTCGGTACACCCAGCAGGACGCAGATTACGATTACCGGCAAGGGATGGATGTACAGGCGCACCAGGTCGCCGCTACCCTCTTCGATGAAGCCGTCTACAAGCTCGTCGGCAATCGCCCGAATGCGCACTCGCATGGCTTCGACGCGCCGGGCATCGAAGGCTTTGACTACAAGACCACGCAGGCGTGTGTGATCGGGAGGATTCTGCAGCAGCATGGTTCGGCGTAAATTTGCAATGGCCGGATTACTCATCATCTCGTCGACTTCTTCTTTGCTCATTCGCGGGTCGGTGCCATGGCCGAGCTTTTTGTTGCGTAGTGCAGCCTGCACATCGCGGTATCGACTGAGAATTACCATGTTGGCGTCAGGTAATTCCAGAACAGGGCTCCCCTCGCGCAGCTGGCGATACATGGGATAGGGGTCGGCGATGATCTCCGGACTGAAGATGGATTCGATGCTGAGATCTGCCATTCGGGTTGGTCCCGCTACTGAGTGGACGCGCATTCTAACTCTGGCGGGCACTGTGTGGGAGGTACCTTGTGAGGCACTCAGTGCTGAGTTGTGAAGGGGTAAGGAGCACTCGCGTGTCAGCAGTTCTGCGCTTGCTGTCGCCGTAGCTCGGTCTCGCGCCGGCCAAGCGCAGTCGCTTCAGACAGGGAATAACCGGCACGTTTGCGGGCGCGCAGGTTGGCGATCCCAACGAGTGCTTGCCGACAGAGAACGGTTTCGTTTGTTTTACGCTTTTCCCGTTGGCGATATTTCCATTTCGCTCGTTTGCGGCTTGCCCGTTCGAGTGCCAGGGAGTTTTGCTCGATATGTTTCAACATGAGTCGTTCCGACTCGCTGAACGGCGGCGTGTCGATCACGCTCACCTGTCGTTCGGGCACTAACTCGGCGTTCGCGCAAGGGAACTGCGAATAGAGCACGGCGCTGGTTTCGTCGATGCATCGATAGATGGCCCCATCGGCCGGAGTACAGCCGTACATGAGGAGTGCCAGGAGTAGCCAACGGTTTACCCGGATCATGCGATGCGCCTGACTGTTGGAATGAGTCCCGACGAGTCTCCAGTTTTCGTTGCTGGTGGTCTGTGCGACGGTCAAGTACGTTTAGGTGAGAAATTTGCCAGGGTGAGTCGTCGACGTCGCAACGCGTCTGTCGTGACTGCGCGTCCACCGCCAACTCGTTGCGGGAGAGCGGCGGTAGTACTGTCTAAACCCGTGACAGGCAGTTCTTACTTCGACACGAAGGCGGTTACCTCTATTGGGACGCTAACCAGTCGTCGTCCGAGCCTTCGATGATGTCTGCAAACATGAAGGTCGAGAGGTACCTCTCAGCGGTGTCAGGCAACATGGCGAGTATCACACTGCCTGCGTCTGCGTTCTTCGCCACCTCCAGCCCCGCTGCCAGTGTGGCACCCGACGATATGCCACAGAAGATCCCTTCGTTCTGAGCGAGTGCCAGGGCGGTATCTTTGGCAACATCCTGGTTGACGGTAACAATCTCGTCGGCGACCTCGGCGTTGAGTACCGAGGGGACAAAATCCGGGGTCCAGCCCTGGATCATATGTGGTTGCCAGTCATTGCCTGCCAGCATCGACGCTTGCTCAGGCTCGGCGACAATGATTTTGATGTCGGGACGAGCGAACTTCAGGATTTCGCCAGCGCCGGTGAGCGTGCCTCCGGTACCCCAACCGGTTACCCAGTAGTCGAGCCGATCTCCCGCGAAATCGCGCAGGATCTCGGGACCGGTGGTGTTGCGGTGGTAATCTGGATTCGCCGGGTTGTC
>SMUY01086149.1_pt1 | contig 31347 bp, 30 predicted proteins | sample 2456441 | NCBI WGS metagenome assembly SMUY01 (sample SAMN11095931, study PRJNA526329) | marine sediment metagenome | biome: Marine sediment; feature: Surficial sediment; material: Deep marine sediment; isolation source: Hadal surficial sediment | place: Pacific Ocean | collected 2014-11 | depth...
ACACAAGCGTATCGAATCGTAAAACGTTGATTGGCGACGCCAGGCGAGCATTGCTGCGATCCTGGGCAGTTCCATACTGCCAGTCACCTGTCGGCACTATTGGCTAGTAAAAATGGGAGACCCCGGCTTTGCCGGGGGATACTTAGTCACTATTTTTATCGGCACCACATAGACGGCAAGAGCTTCGTCCGGGTCTATTCCGGCACGTTCAAACACATCCCTGTAGTTGACCTTGGTCTATGAATTATTGAGTTTCTGCCGGTCCAGCCATTGCTGCAAACTGGCTGCCTTTTCCGGCCGAATATCCTTCTTGAGCAATTGCAGATGTAGCGTCGAAATTCTTATCATTTCGTCAAATATTTCGTCCGTTAACTTGTAGAAATCTTTTCCGCCGACGCGAGGGGACCCGGATTCACAGGCAATTCTTTGTTCGACACCATCTGTTTCTGCGCGAACAAAACGACCGGTGTTTTGCATGAGGTATACAAAATCCTTAGCCTCATCTTCGTTGAGATGCATATCAGTCTGCACCATTTCCGTCGTGGCATTGCTGGTAGAACAGCATCTGCCCAGTCGTTCCAATGTCTGCAAAAAAATCAGGCCGTCAGACATTTCGTTGCCCTGCCTCTCACCACCCGAAATGTTAGCGTTCGCGCTGAACTCCGTATTCTGCCCTTGCGTTCCATATGCCGACATTGACAGCAGACAGAACAACAAGGCACTGAACATCCTCAGCATGTCAGAGCACTCTTGCTCCTGGCTGGCCCGAATCCGGGCGACCTGAATTTATGCAGGTTTGCATACGGCTATTGGCCACTTTCAGTCCGGTTTGGCAACTGACGCCAGTCTTTTGGCTGCTTGCCAACATTGCTCCAAAGCTTCGATATCCATTTCGGCGAAGCGGCGTCCGGATTCGTTTGCCTCTGTCTCCATTCGTCGGAAGCGTTTTTCGAACTTGTTGTTGGCCTCCACCAGTGCTTGTTCGGGATCAACGTCGAGGTGCCGCGCCAGATTGACCACTGAAAAGAGCACGTCGCCCAGCTCCTCAGCGACATGCTGCTGGTTGGCGTTGCATTGTGCTGCTGACAATTCAGCCAGCTCTTCGTTGATTTTGGCCCTGACACCTTGCGTGTTCGGCCAGTCGAAACCCACCAGTGATGCTCTTTTGCCAAGTTTTTCAGCCCTTTTTAGTGCGGGCAATGCGTTCGCTACCCCAGCCAACGCGCTTGCATCTTCACCACTGCGTTCAGCGGCACGCTCAGCCGCCTTGATCTGCTCCCAGGCCCCTTTTGCCGGGCCTGCGGCGCGCTGCTCATCGGTGCCGAAAACGTGGGGATGACGGTTGATCATTTTCTCGCAAATGCCGGCAGCGACGTCTTCGAAGTCAAAGGCTCCCTCTTCCTCAGCCATCCGCGAATGAAAAACGACCTGGAAAAGCAAATCGCCAAGTTCCCCCCGTAGCCCGTCCATATCCTCCCGGGCAATAGCATCCGCAACTTCGTAGGCTTCCTCCACTGTATAAGGTGCCACACTCGCAAAGTCCTGTTGCAGATCCCAGGGACAGCCGGTTTGCGCCTGTCGCAGGTCAGACATCACTTCAAGTAATTTCTGTATAGAAGTCATAATATATTGATATTATTCATATAATAGCTTCCTTAACGCAACCAACATTCCCGCGGTCGCGCCCCATATTTTCTGCTCGCTGTGATGAAATGTGATGACAGGCACTGTCGCACCCCGCCACACGCGCTGTGTGTTTTCCTGGTTTCTCTCGTCCATCAGGAATTCGAGTGGCACCTCGAATGCTGACTGCACCTCCATCGTGTCGAGTACCAGCTCGACAGCCGGATTCACGAAGCCTACAACCGGTGTAACGGCGTAACCTGTTCCGGTCGCCGTTGGCTTGAGGTAACCGCACACTTCGACATCATCCGGATGAATACCCACTTCCTCATGGGTCTCGCGCAGTGCTGTCGCCCGAATATCGGCATCCGATGATTCCATCCGCCCACCCGGAAAGCTTACTTGTCCGGGGTGATGCTTCAGATCCGCTGAGCGTTCCGTTAACAGGATCGTCAACGAATCACCACGCTCGATGATCGGGATCAGCACCCCTGCCGGCGTCAGATCCTCAATCATCATTTTCCGAATCGCTTGCGGAATGCCTGGTTTGGTCTCTGGAAATACCACCTTGAGCGGATCGGATGGCATCCTGGTGCCCGCCAGCCGTCGTTTGATGTGGGCCGCCGTGAGCATCGGCGTGTCCTGCGGCATCAGTGCTTGATGCCGCCTTCTGTCAATGCCGCCGGATCGAGCAATCGATCCAGCTCCGCGTCGGTCAGATCTGTCATTTCTCTTGCCACGTCTTTGACAGGGCGTCCTTCGGCATAGGCTTTCTTGGCGATCGCCGCGCCCTTTTCGTAGCCAATGACAGGATTCAGTGCAGTGACCAGAATCGGGTTGCGACCGACTGCGCTGTCGATATGGGCCTGATTTACGGTGAAACCGGCAATTGCTTTATCGGCGAGAAGCACACTGGCATTGGTCAGAATCTCTACACTCTGCAGAAGGTTGAACGCGACCACCGGCAACATTACATTCAATTGAAAATTGCCCGATTGGCCCGCCATCGCGATGGTCGCATCATTTCCCACCACCTGGGCACAAACCATGGCCATTGCCTCCGGTATGACGGGGTTTACCTTGCCGGGCATGATGCTTGAGCCAGGCTGCAATGCCGGTAACGCAATCTCGCCTATTCCCGCCAACGGTCCCGAATTCATCCAGCGCAGGTCATTGGAAATTTTCGTCAGGCTGACCGCCAGTACCCGCAGTTGCCCCGAGATTTCTACCGCCGCATCCTGGCTGCTGAGTGCTTCGAACAGGGAATCGGCCTGCACAAAGGGCACGCCGGTGTGCTCTGCCAACAGTGTCGCTACTTTAGGGCCGAAATTGGCCGGTGCATTAATGCCGGTGCCGACTGCGGTACCGCCCAACGCCAGTCCACAAAGCCGTTTCATCGTATCCGTCAGCCGATCAACCGCATGGTCTGTCTGTGCCTTCCAGCCGAGGAGTTCCTGGCCCATTGTGACCGGCATCGCATCCATCAGGTGCGTACGGCCGGTCTTTACAATATCAGCGGTCTCCTCCGCCTTTTTTTCAAGTACGGCACTCAAATGCCTTAGCGCCGGCAATAATTCGTTCTGGACGCTGTGGGCTGCACTCAGGTGGACGCAGGTTGGAATGACGTCATTGCTGCTCTGGCCCATGTTGACATCATCATTCGGGTGTACTTCGCTACCGAGATTCTGACTGGCCAGCGTTGCAATGACCTCGTTGGCATTCATGTTAGAGCTGGTACCGGAGCCGGTCTGGAAAACATCGATCGGAAATTGGTCGTCATATTTGCCGTTGGCAACCGCCAGCGCGGCCTTCTGAATGGCCATGGCCTTGTCTGATGTGAGCAGGCCAAGTTCCGCATTCGCGCCGGCTGCTGCCCATTTGACCAGGCCGAGCGCGGCGATAAATCGGCGCGGCATTTTCAGACCACTAACAGGAAAATTGTTAACGGCTCGTTGGGTCTGGGCGCCCCATAATGCCTCTTCTGGCACCTGCAATTCGCCCATGCTGTCACTCACGGTACGGAAAGATTTATTACTCATATCCCTATGTTCTCCGGGCTAAGCCAGGGTGCTTCGCCGTCTGCTGAATTGATTACCATTGGTGTATGATTCGCGCTTTGCGCGTTTAGTTCAAGTATCGAGTAGCGGATGGAACGGAAAAACCTGAGAGCAATATCGCCGACGGACGGTCGCTACGCCGACAAAGTCGCCGGACTCAGGGATGTCCTGAGCGAATTCGGCCTTATTCGTTACCGTGTGCTGGTGGAAGTACGCTGGTTGCAGTGGCTGGCGGACGAGCCTGCCATTGAAGAGGTGAGCGCGCTATCGCCGGTGATGAAGGACCTGCTTAATAAAATTGTTGACAAGTTTTCTGCCGACGACGCAGAGCGGATCAAGACCATCGAGGCAACGACCAATCACGACGTTAAAGCCGTCGAGTATTTTATCCGCGAACGGCTTGGCGACGGTGCGGATGCAAGGACGCTTGGCGAATTCGTCCACTTCGGTTGCACCTCGGAAGACATCAATAATTTGGCTTATGGATTGATGTTACGGGTAGCCCGTGACGACATACTGCAACCGCAAATGCGCGAACTGACGTTGAAACTGCGCTCCATGAGCAATGAATATGCCGGCCTGGCAATGTTGTCACGAACGCATGGGCAACCTGCCAGCCCGACAACTGTGGGCAAAGAACTGGCCAACGTTGTCGCGCGTTTGTCCCGTGCACGCCAGCAGTTCGCGAAAGTCGAAATTCGTGGGAAATTTAACGGGGCGGTCGGTAATTTCAATGCGCATGTTGTTGCCTATCCGGATGCCAACTGGCCGGATATCAGTGCGCGGTTTATCGCCTCACTGGGGCTTGACGCGAACGCATACACGACGCAAATCGAACCACACGACTGGATGGCTGAGTACGCGCATGCGCTGATCCGCTACAACACGATCCTGCTCGATATGTGTCGCGATTTGTGGGGCTATATTTCCATCGGTTATTTTCGCCAGCGGGCAGCGAAGGACGAAGTTGGTTCCTCAACCATGCCGCACAAGGTCAATCCGATCGATTTCGAAAATGCTGAAGGCAATCTTGGACTGGCGAATGCCATGCTGGATCACTTCGCGATGAAATTACCAATATCACGATGGCAACGTGACCTGACAGATTCGACCGTGCAGAGAAATTTCGGTGTCTCGATCGCCTACATCGTTATAGCGATAAAGTCTGCGCTCAGGGGCCTGGGAAAGTTACAGGCAAACCCGGATGTTATTGGCGCAGATATCGATAACAGTTGGGAGGTGCTTGGCGAGGCAGTGCAGACTGTGATGCGGCGCTATGGAGTTCCCGAACCGTATGAAAAGCTCAAGGCACTTACGCGCGATCAGGCAGTGACACAGGACTTGCTACAGGAATTCATTCGCTCCCTGGACATTCCGGATGACGAAATAAATCGCCTGCTCGAATTAACGCCCGCGACATATACCGGGCTGGCTGAGTCACTTACCAAAAGCCTGACCTGAGCGGCACGCATTCCCTTGCAACTGCCCCGGTCACTGTCGACGCAACAGTTTCTTGCAGAGTTCTGGCAAAAGCAGAAATTGTACATGCCAGGTGGGTTCGAGCTTACCGAGCCCTCTTTGTGTGCGGACGAGCTTGGCTGGCTGGCAACGCTGCCGGATGTGGAGTGCCGACTGGTGTTTACAGAAAACTCTGCGAGACCCACGACCTACCGCGTTCAGGAGGGTCCTTTTACCGAAGCTGAGCTTTGCGCATTGCCCGCGAGAGACTGGACCCTGCTCGTGCAGGATGTCGAAAAACACCTGCCGGAATTTCGCCGTCTTTTTGCAGCCGTCGATGCTATTCCAGACTGGCGCATCGATGACCTGATGGTGAGTTGTGCAGCACCGGGCGGCAGCGTCGGCCCGCACCGGGATAACTATGACGTTTTTCTCTGCCAGGGGGGCGGCAAGCGAAAGTGGATGCTGGGTGATGCTGTTGCGGCGGTTGTTGACGCCGGTGCGAAAGAGCTTTCGCTGCTGCAACCATTCGCCGCTTTGAATACATATGTTGCAGAAGCAGGCGATGTACTTTACCTGCCGCCGGGAGTGCCGCATTGGGGCGTTGCGGAGGACTTGTGTGTGACCTATTCCATCGGCATGCGCGCTCCGGGCAAAGCGGAACTCGCCAGTGGTGCCGAGCGAATCTATGGCGAGGGTGCAAGCAAATCAGGTGATGATTCAAACGACGACTGTTTTTACACGGATGCAGATTTACAATTGGACGAGGCCGAGCCTGGGCGGATTGCGGCGGCTGCCGTGCAGCGCCTCCGCACGCAGAAACTGCTAAGCAACGCGTTCAGTGACGAACAAATGGCAACGATTCTCGGTTCCGTCAATACCGGCACCAAAGCCTGGTTGACTCCGGAGATGCCCGGCAGGCAAGAGGCTGCAAGCATTATGCAAAGAATTACCGGCCACTACAGTTTGCCGGTCCATGGCATGGCACGAATCGCCTATTACGATTCAGGCGATAGCCGTTTGTTTTTCGCCAACGGTCACGTCCGGAAACTGCTGGAGCGCGAGATCGGTATTGTCCGTGAACTCTGCACTTCTCGAAAGGTCTGCCTCGAGCGGTTCAGTAATCGAGCCGAATTATCGACTTTACTCGAATGGATGGTCAATAAAGGCGTATTTGATCCGGCACAGTGAATCGGCCGGAGAATTAGTGGCAACGACCAAATGTGCCTCGGTCGATGGACGGAATCGTCTGGTGGTCGTGAGGATGTATCAGTATTGGCACGCGTTCACAGCAATGAGAACAGTTCTTATGTGCCGGTGAGGTCCGAAAAACGTGACGTAGTTGGCACCGGGCGAGCATCGTCAAACGGTAAGATTATGACACTTGCGGTAATAGCGGAATACCGTAGCCGGGGGATAAGTACAATCGCTGTTTTTGATGCGCGCACACCCGGGTAATGAGTTGAGATAAAAACGGGTTTGCTCAGTGATGAACGGACCTGCGAGGACGACGGCATACCGCTTATGCTTTAGTCCTGGTTTTTGATGCGGATAAAAATGGAACAAGCTCGGGAAAAAGGTCGTCGCTGGGTCATTTCAACGAAAGAAGAAATGCGTCAAGCCGTTATAGATATTGCGAATGAAGGCAAGAAAAAGATATCGATCTTCACGCACGATCTCGATCCTGGAATATATGACGATCCGGATTTCCTTGAAATCATCAAACGCATGGTACTAAGGCAATCTTATGCGCGAATTCGTGTCCTTATTGCCGAGCCATCACGTGCTATCAAAAACGGCAATCAGTTTGTGCATCTTGGTCGAAGACTGAACACCTATATCGAGTTTCGCCATGTACGCGAAGATTTGCGTACGCATGGGGAATCATTTTGTATCGCGGATGAAACCGCTCTTGTCTACCGTCTGCAGCACGCAAGCTGGGACGGCATCGTAGACACCTATGAACCCGCAGTCGCCAAACTCTACGGCAAGATGTTTGACGAAATATGGCTGGCCAGCGAAGTCGTAATCGAATTCCGTCAACTCGGCATATAAGAACCAAATCCCGGCCGTGTTACCCACTGATCTCGCCGTATCAGCTGTCGTTGAACAAGACAGCAAATTCCTGATTGTGGAAGATCGCTCATCCGGTATTGTGGTTGTTAATCAGTCTGCTGGTCACATCGAAACTGGTGAAGCTCCCGAAGAAGCTGTTGTCCGGGAGGCACTGGAGGAAGCCGGCTGCCAGATAGAAGTTGCTGAATTGCTCGGTGTCTATTTGTGGATTCAGCCACAAACACGACAGCAATTCCTGCGCATTGTCTATGCTGCGAAATTATTGGTGCAAGACACCACACGCCAGCTTGATGATGGAATTTACGCAGTACACTGGTATTCGATCGCCGATCTCAGGCATCGGCAAAAAGACTTGCGTACGCCGGTCGTGTTGCGTTGCGTCGAAGACTATATGGCAGGGACGCGCCAGTCCGGCGCATTTCTCGCCGACATGATACCGATTCAACAGAACGTGGGTGGGGTACTCGCGAACGCTCGCCTGGTCTGAAACAGCACCTAAGAGCCGCCGCGATGGTAAAATCATCGCCGGTGAGCGCCAATAACGACAATCTGCAGGGGAAAAGGGTCATTCTCGGTTTATCCGGTGGCGTCGATTCTGCTGTGGCGGCAATCCTGTTGCAGCAGCAAGGCGCACAAGTGCATGCCCTGCATATGACCAACTGGGAGGACGACGATGGCTATTGCACCGCCGCCGCTGATTTGCAGGACGCGCGACAGGTTTGTGACAAGCTCGGCATCCCGCTGCACCACATCAACTTTGCCAGGGAATATCGCGAGCGCGTCTTCCGCTATTTTTTGGAAGAATACCAGCGCGGGCGAACGCCTAATCCCGATGTGCATTGTAACCGGGAAATAAAATTCGGCGTGTTCCGTGAGCATGCCAAACGATTGGGCGGTGATTTCCTGGCGACCGGTCACTATGCGCGGACCCGCCTGGTTGATGGCCGGGTTGCGCTGCTCAAAGCACAGGACCTGTCAAAGGACCAAAGCTATTTCTTGCACGCCGTTAGCGCGGATGCGTTGATGGAGACAGTATTCCCTCTTGGCAAACTGCAGAAATCGACCGTTCGCAGCATTGCCAGGGAGCATGCCCTGCCTGTTTTTGACAAAAAAGACAGCACGGGTATCTGCTTCATCGGTGAGCGTCCCTTCCGGGAATTCCTCGCCACCTATTTGCCGCCAAATCCAGGCCTGATCAAAAGCGCCGACGGCAAGACCCTAGGAGAGCATAGTGGCCTGATGTACTACACACTCGGGCAGCGACAGGGCCTGGGGATTGGCGGTCGCAGTGATACTGGCGACGCGCCCTGGTACGTGGTGGCCAAGAATCTGGACGAAAACGTGCTGCTGGTGGTGCAGGGAGATCACGCCCTGCGCTACAGCGTTAGCCTGGAAGCGACCGATTGCAGCTGGATTGGCGATCCTCCTGATGCGCTGAAAGCCGGTCAGCCATTTGTTTGCAATGCCAAGATTCGCTATCGGCAGGATGACCAGTCGTGCACTCTTGTGCTGCATGACGAGGATCGGCTATTGGTGACATTTGACGCAGCCCAGACCGCTGTCGCTCCCGGACAGTTCGTCGTTTTCTACACCGGCGAACAATGCCTCGGTGGAGCCGTCATCGATCGTACAATTTCAGCCGGCGATATCCTGCAAAAAACCGGCTGAAAGAAACCTCTGGAAATCGTCCCTTTGAGGCGATTGCGGCGTCAGCGGCGTGCTCGAAACCTCTTGTGTCGTATAAATTATGCGGTTCTGTGCGCGACAAATCCTCACACTCACAAATGTGACGGCTTTTAGAGGTCCCCCGAAGGCGCTATAATGCCGCCCCGCGACGGGCCAACCCTGTCGTAAGCAACAATCATTCCCGGAGAAAAAATATGACGGACAGCTTCGGCGCTCGTTCAACGCTTGAGGTCGGCGGTAATCAGTACGAGATTTTCAGAATTGATGCGGTCAAGGACGGCAATGTGCAAAGCCTGCCCTATTCGCTCAAGATACTTTTGGAAAACCTGTTGCGCCACGAAGATGGCCGCGATGTCACACGCGAGGATATCCTGGCACTGGCCAACTGGGACCCGAAGGCTGCGCCCGAAACTGAGATATCCTTTACACCTGGTCGCGTGATCCTCCAGGACTTTACCGGCGTTCCCGCGGTCGTCGACCTGGCGGCTATGCGCGACGCCGTCGTCAAGCTGGGTGGCAGTGCCGACAGCATCAATCCACTATCCCCTGCTGAGCTGGTTATCGACCACTCGGTTCAGGTTGATCGTTATGGCAGTGCGGACGCACTCGATCTGAACAACCAGATTGAATTCAAGCGCAATAAAGAGCGCTATTCATTTCTGCGCTGGGGCCAGGGCGCATTCGAAAACTTCCGCGTGGTGCCGCCCAATACCGGCATCGTTCACCAGGTCAATCTTGAATACCTGGCACGGGTCGTATTCGATGTACAGAAAAACGATCAGCGACGTGCCTATCCGGATACCGTTGTCGGTACAGACTCACATACAACGATGATCAATGGTCTCGGTGTACTTGGCTGGGGTGTTGGCGGCATCGAGGCAGAAGCCGCCATGCTGGGACAGGCCATTACAATGCTGATCCCGAATGTGGTCGGCTTCAAACTGACGGGCAGCCTGCAAGAAGGTACTACCGCAACCGACCTCGTTCTGACAGTGACCCAAATGTTGCGTAACAAAGGCGTTGTCGGCAAATTCGTCGAGTTTTGTGGTGATGGTCTTGATCATCTGCCGCTCGCCGATCGTGCCACACTTGCCAATATGGCACCGGAGTTTGGCAGCACCTGCGCAATCTTTCCGATTGACGACGAAACGCTGCGTTATCTCGAGCTGTCCGGGCGCGACCCCGGGCACATTAAACTGATTGAAGCCTACGCTAGAGAACAGGGCATGTGGCGGCATACCGGTGCCGCGGACGGAACTTACTCCGATATGCTCGAACTGGACATGAGCACGGTCGAACCCAGTATTGCCGGACCGAAGCGGCCGCAGGATCGCATTGCACTGAGTGCAGCCGACAGCACCTTCAAAGATCATCTTGCCAGCGCGGTCGCTGAACGCGAGACCGGCGGTGCAGCAACCGTATCGCTGGATGGCCAGGACGTTGAAATCGTGGATGGTGCCGTTCTTATCGCGGCGATAACCAGTTGCACGAACACCTCCAATCCTGCGGTGATGATTGCTGCCGGGCTGGTGGCACGCAATGCGCATGCCAGGGGCCTGACGAGCAAACCCTGGGTCAAGACCAGCCTGGCGCCGGGCTCAAAGGTGGTCACTGATTACCTGGAAAAAGCCGGTCTCCTCGACGATCTCGACGCGCTGGGTTTTTATACCGTCGGTTACGGGTGCACGACGTGTATCGGTAACTCAGGACCTCTGCTGCCGGAAATTTCCAAAGCAGTGCAGGACGCGAACATCGTCGGCTGCAGCGTGTTGTCCGGTAATCGTAACTTCGAGGGTCGCATTCACCCGCTGGTACAGATGAATTTCCTCGCTTCGCCGCCGCTGGTCGTGGCTTACGCCCTCGCCGGTTCGCTGGCAGTCAATGTGCTCAACGATTCTCTGGGTGATGATAAGGATGGCAATCCTGTTTACCTGCGCGATCTGTGGCCCAGCCAGAAGGATATTCAGGAGACCGTGGCGCAGAATATCGATTCGGGCATGTTCAAGTCCAGTTATGCAGGGGTATTCGATGGTGATGCGAACTGGAACAGCCTCGAGGTACCGGCGGGCGAGATTTACACCTGGGACAGCGACTCGACCTACGTCAAGAACCCGCCCTACTTCGAAGGCATGACATTGGAGCCCGAAGCAGTAAGCAACATCCGTGGAGCACGCGTTCTCGCACTGCTGGGCGATTCTGTGACGACCGATCATATATCGCCGGCCGGAAATATTGCGGCCGACAGTCCTGCGGGAGATTACCTGCGCGAACACGGCATCGAGCCTGTGGATTTCAATTCTTACGGCTCGCGGCGTGGTAATCACGAAGTCATGATGCGCGGCACATTCGCCAATATCCGCCTGCGGAACCAGCTGGCACCTGGAACCGAGGGTGGCTGGACCCGGCATCAGCCGGATGACGAGCAGATGTCTATATTCGATGCGTCGCTTAAATACCTGGATGAGGGCACACCACTGGTGGTTATTGCCGGGTCTGAATACGGTACCGGTTCATCCAGGGACTGGGCTGCCAAGGGCACGTTGTTGCTCGGTGTCAAAGCGGTGATTGCCAAAAGTTATGAGCGTATTCATCGTTCGAACCTGATTGGCATGGGCGTTCTGCCATTGCAGTTCATGGATGGAGAAGGAGCCGACACACTTGGTCTGACGGGCAAAGAGGTGTTTGACATCACCGGCCACGAAAACGCTGCCGCTGAAACGGTCACAGTAACGGCGACACCAGCGCAGGGAGAGGCAATTTCCTTCCAGGCACGGATTCGTATCGATACGCCAAAGGAACGCGACTACTTCGAAAACGGTGGCATCCTGCACTATGTTCTGCGCCAGCTGGTGGCTGCTGACTAGGTCAATGCCGCTGCCACGGCTTCTTCGGTGACCCTGCCGGATGGGCTAATCGATGTGCTCCGTTCTGCGCGGCATATCTGCGTTCTTACTGGCTCAGGTGTGTCCGCTGAGAGCGGCGTACCGACTTTTCGTGAAGCGCAAACCGGGCTTTGGGAGAAGTTTGATCCACAGCAATTGGCAACACCCGAGGCGTTTCAACACGATCCGGCGCTGATCTGGCGCTGGTACCGCTGGCGTCGCGAGCTGGTTGCCAGGGCGGAGCCAAATCCCGGACACTATGCGTTGGTCGATCTCGCGGCCAGGGTGCCACAGCTGACACTTATCACACAGAACGTCGACGGCCTGCATCAGCGCGCCGGCAGCCGTGATGTTAGGGAGTTTCATGGCAATCTCTTTGTGGACCGCTGTTCTGTCGGGGATTGCGTCATAACCGGCGCTGACATGCGTGTCGATGTGCCGCTGTGCCGCGAATGCGGCGGAAGGTTGCGGCCCGGTGTGGTCTGGTTTGGCGAATCAATTCCGGCAGATGCCCTGCGCGCTGCAGATAACGCGGCAGGCAGCTGCGACGTGTTTCTATCGATTGGCACCTCATCTTTGGTCTGGCCGGCTGCCGGACTCGCGGAGATAGCGCAGCGGCAAGGTGCCAGCGTGATCGAAATCAACCCCGATGCCACACCATTGACGGGCCAGAGCCGGTTCGCCATCAGTGAAAAATCCGGAGTAGCTTTACCGGAACTGGTAGACTCTCTGGCCCTTTAGATTGCCAATAAACTCATGATTTTCAAACGCAACAACAGCACCGCCACGGTATCTGACAAGCCCGACAAGCCACTTTGGCTACGCATTGCGGCCTATTCGGCATCAGTGCTGCTGGTCTTTATGATCGGCCTGGCCTGGTATTGGTCGCGAATGCCGGACATTTTCTGGGTCAATGAGAAGGCGGACGGCGAGCGGGTCGTTGTCGGATATGCGACTTCGGATACGCTGATTCGCGTGGCATCGACCATGCTCGATAAGCCGGGTGGCTATTTAAGCAATGACGTTATGCCACCGGGTGTCTTTCTCGACAATATCCCCAATTGGGAAGTCGGTGTCCTGCAGCAGGTTCGGGATCTTGCGCGGGTCATGCGCAATGACTACAGCAGGAGTCAGTCACAATCGAGCGAAGATGAAGATTTGGCTAACGCTGAACCAAGATTTTTCATCGATAACAAATCGTGGATGTTTCCGCGTGCAGAAGCAGAGTATCGCGCCGCCATAAAAGGATTTGCGAGCTACCGCGATCGTCTCTCCGGCATCGGCAAGTCGGAAGCACAGTTTTTTGCGCGTGCCGATAATTTGCGCGAGTGGCTTGCCCAGGTAGAAAAACGTCTTGGCAGCATTACGCGAAGGCTTGGCAACAGTGTCGCGACCAGTGTCGTCAATACCGACCTTGCCGGCGACCGGGCGGCAGCCGCAAACACGATTCAGCGCGACAGAGTTGATGTAAAGACCTCCTGGTTTGAGATCGATGACATATTCTTCGAGGCCCGCGGTACGTCATGGGCACTGGTGCATTTTTTCCGCGCGGCGCAGTTTGATTTTTCACAAGTCCTTGCCGATAAGAACGCAGAAGCCAGCGTGCGACAGATAATCCGGGAACTGGAAGCCGGTCTCGGGCCGCTGCGTTCTCCGATGGTGATGAACGGTGGCGGCTTTGGTCTTTTCGCCAATCACTCGCTGGTCATGGCGAATTACCTGGCAAGAGCCAATGCGGGGGTAATTAACTTACGTGAATTGCTGGATCAAGGATGATAAAACACATTAAGTAAAATAAATAACCTATTGTTTTATCGTCAATAAAGACCCAGCCATACTGGCACCTGGCGCCACGAATCGGTCAGTCTGCGATCCAGATCGCGATATTCCGGTTCGAAGCTCGCGACCAGTCGCCAAAACCTTTTGGAATGATTCATATGTCGCCCGTGACAAAGTTCGTGAATCATCAGGTAGCGCGTGAGCTCCGGCGTCAAAAACAACAGGCACAGGTTGATACTGATTGTCCCGGTCGAACTCCGCGAGCCCCAGCAGGTGCGTTGAGCCCGAACCTGTATTTTTTTAAACGGCGTTCCGGTCAGTACGGACAAGGCCCGCAGACGTGGCTCGAACTCGCTTTTGGCCGTGTTCGACAACCAGCGACGCAATGCTTTAATGCACAGTTTGTCGCTCCTGGTATTGCCGCTGAGCGTCAGTATGCCAGCCGTGTACCGATAGCGAATAGATCGGGTATCGGCAACAAACCGATAGCGCACCCGCACCACCTGATCGATCGTGGGCAGGTGAATCACATCCGGAAGTGCAAACGGTTCCGGGTCGTGCTCTGCAGCGAAGGCGTCTCTGGAACGTTCGATCCAGGCACGGTTTTCTTCGACGAAGGCCCGCACATCCTTGGCCCGTGTGCGGCGTGGCACGACCACTTCGACTCTGCCACGCGGGAAAACCTTTATAGAGAGTCGTTTTGCCCTGGCACTTTCACGCACAGAAAAGCCCGACACCTGGCCGGGCTCCTCGGGTTCCACTGAAAACAGCGGTAATTGACGGCTCGCGCGTTGCACGGCGGGATATTAACCCGAATATTGTGTCACCGCTTCTTATCTTTGGCGCTTCCCGGTTACGGGCGATCGCCGCTGAATCGTATTGCGTCGTCCATGCTCATTACACCGGAGACGCCGCCAACTTTAGCACTGTCACTGATATACAGTTCGACTTCTCGCTCCAGCACTATCGTGCCCAGCACGCTGCATCCGGGGCCGATGGTAATTCTTGGCTTGCGAGACTTGTTGTTCGAGCGACCGGGCTTCTCGACAATCAGATCACCACGGACGATGGCTCCGTCTGACAAGGTTACGTCGCCGTTAATCGTCGACAGGTTGCGGCCAACTTCGGCGCCGTCAAGTTTGATTTCGCCATTGATATTGCTCACTTCCCGCGACACCTTTGTGCCTTTGGCCAGCGAAATCTTGCCATTCACGACCGAGACGTCCCCATCAACAGCCACGTTTTCACCCAGGCGAATTGAGCCATTTACGCTGCTCACGTTTGCCACCGATACACCGGAAGCCAGGCGGATACTGCCGTTCACGGTCTCGACGTCTGCCACTTTGGTATTTTCATCGACCCGAATCGTGCCATTTACCGTATCCAGCGAGCCATCGATAGTCGAATTCGCGCCCACCGAAATGCTGCCGTTCACGGTCGAGTGACCGTTGGTCTGCATCCCATCGCCGATGGTGATGCTCCGGTTCATATTTGCCGCACAGACCGGAGCGACGATCAGCAACGACAACAGGCCGGCACTTAACAGCGCCAATTTGCGTGACTTCAACATTGTTTATTCCTCATACGAAGCAATTAGTCTGATCTCTACTGATTCGATACCGCTCGAACGAAAATGGTTGCAACTCAGCGACTTTTTTGGCGTCAAAATGCCATCTCCGCCTATGCCTTGCCATTGCCACAGGGTAACCTAGTGGTCCAACAAGGTAGGTTTGATGGACCACTAGCTTCCATCTCATCGTTATAGTGACTGAATCCGTATGCCGATAGCACTGGAGGCCCGCAAGCTGGTCAAACAATACCCAGGGGTGCTCGCTGTCGACGAGGTTTCGTTCGAGGTGCACGAAGGCACCTGTTTTGGCCTGCTTGGACCCAATGGGGCCGGCAAGACGACGACTGTTGAGATCATGGAAGGTGTCACGCCGGCGACCTCGGGCGAAGTCTATTACTACGGTAAACCGGCTGGCAGGAAGTTTCGCCAGGAATCGGGCATCCAGTTTCAGAACACTGCGCTGCAGGATCACATTACGGTCAAAGAAACGCTGAACATGTTCCACAGTCTGTACGAGCGTCAGGCTGATCTCGAAAAACTCATTGCAGAATGCTCGCTCGGCGAATTGCTGGACCGGGACAATCGAAAACTCTCGGGCGGTCAGCGGCAACGGTTGCTGCTTGCGGTGGCACTGGTAAACCGACCTCGAGTGGTTTTTCTGGATGAACCAACCACCGGTCTGGACCCACAGGCGCGGCGAAATTTCTGGGATCTTGTAAAGCGTATTCGCGCGGATGGCACGACGATAATTCTGACGACACATTACATGGAAGAAGCAGAAATTCTGTGCGATGACATCGCAATTATGGATAGTGGCAAAATCATTATCCAGGGCAATCCGGCACAGCTCCTGCACGAACACTACCAAAACATCATCATTGAGTTGCCACTGGATGAATTCAATGGTGACCTGAGTGGCATGAAACACCGTGTGCTTGAAACCCAGGGAGTCATAGAAATCGAAACCAATGATGTTAATGCCAGTCTACGCGAACTGGCGTCACAGGAGACGGGTCTGAATCGCATGAAAATTCGTCAACCTAACCTGGAAGACCTGTTCCTCGATCTGACCGGGCACTCATTGCGCGCCTGAGTGACTCCCATGCTGAACAGAATCTACGCCATTTTCCGTGCCCGCAATCTCGAATTCATTCGTGATCGCGGTTCGATGAGTTGGAACATTATCTTGCCGGTCGCGCTGATGTTTGGCTTGTCCTTTATCTTCGGTGCCGATCGCACCGAATATACGGTTGGCGTGTTGCAGTCCGGTACAGAAATTACTGCGGCAACACACCCGTTTCTTGAAACTCGATATATTCAGTTTGTTGCGGTCAATGACGAAGCCGACGGCTTTCGCAGCGTGGCCCACCATCAACTAGATCTCCTGGTGCAAATTGACGGGCAACACAGGTACTGGGTCAATCCCGATTCCCCTAAAGGCTATTTTGCCGAACTGGTGTTGTTACAAGCCGATGCGGAAGTTGGCGGCGACATGGCCAGGGAGCAGGTTTCAGGTGATCCGGTGCGCTACGTAGACTGGGTGCTGCCCGGAATTCTGGGTATGAACATGATGTTCAGCTGCCTTTTCGGTGTGGGCTATGTTGTCGTTCGCTATCGAAAAAACGGTTTTCTAAAGCGTTTGCGGGCGACACCTCTGCGCGCCATTGAATTTGTTATCGCGCAAGTCGCATCAAGACTGGTCCTGGTTACGGTAATTACCGCGTTCGTCTTCGTCGGTACTAAATACTTTCTCGACACACGCATGGATGGCAGTTACTTCACGCTTCTGGTGGTTCTGGTCGTCGGTGCCATTGCACTCATATCAATGGGCCTGATGATAGCCGCACGCGTCACCAGCGAGGAACTTGCCGGCGGGCTTTTGAATATGGTTACCTGGCCAATGATGATGTTATCCGGCGTATGGTTTTCTCTCGAGGCAGCCAACGACATGGTCAAAAATATCGCAAAGATATTTCCGCTGACTCATATTCTCGATTCTGCACGTGCCGTCATGCTCGATGGAGCATCTCTCGCGGCAATCGCCCCGCAACTCATCTCGCTGATGGCGATGAGCGCGGTCTTTCTATTGGTTGGCGCGATTATGTTTCGCTGGCACCCGAACTAGTAGTCCAACGAGGGTGGTTTGATGGGTTCAGCGAGTTGTGAAGCGGTTGACCGCCAGGCGCGTCTCGAAGGTCAATGGCGCGTCCTTGCCAAGAGGCGCAACACCGCGGACGACCGCTTCACGACTCGCCCGGAGGGAGCCACCCGAATGATCCAATACGGCGTTGCAGCCCTTGTAAAGGACATGCCATTCACTGCAGACTGCGCCTTGTCTTGGATCATTCGGGTGGCTCTGAACCCATCAAACCACCCTCGTTGGACTACTAGCCAGCAGTTGATTTCGTGACAACAACTCCCGACCTGATAGATATTGGTGCGAATCTTACCCATGACACTTTCGACGATGATCGCGGGGATGTAATACGTCGCGCCGAAGCAGCCGGAGTCCGGCGCATGATTATTACCGGAGGCAGCGAGCAAGGCAGTCGCGATGCGTTATTGCTGGCGCAGAATTATCCCGGCCAGATGTATTCAACTGCTGGTGTGCACCCACATCATGCCAGTGAATATTCAAATTCTGTGCAACAAACGCTGGTCAAACTTCTTGACAATGATGCTGTCGTCGCTATCGGTGAATGTGGTCTGGACTATTTTCGGAATTTTTCACCGGTGGCTGCACAACGCCACGCCTTTCAGTGTCAACTGGAACTGGCTGAGGAATTTCGCTTACCGGTGTTTTTGCATCAGCGGGATGCCCATGATGATTTCATCGGGCTACTGCAGCCGATGCTGGCGAAAATACCAAGGGCAGTCGCGCATTGCTTTACCGGTGGTGTGCTGGAACTGCGCGAATATCTTGATATGGGTCTTTACATTGGCATAACCGGCTGGATTTGCGATGAACGCCGTGGCGCACACCTGCAGGAAATCGTTGGCTTGATCCCGGACGATCGACTCATGTTGGAAACGGACGCGCCCTACTTGCTTCCCAGGAGCATTCGTCCCAAACCGAAATCGCGACGAAATGAGCCACATTATTTACGCGAGGTGCTACGGGTGGTTGCTGCATCAATGGGCCGCTCGGAGGTGGACGTCGCACGCCTGACTCGTGAAAACGCCGAACGGTTTTTTGCGCTTGAATAGTAAGTATCGCCAGGCAAAGTCTGGGGCTTTATTTCGTGAGCCGCTCAAAGCGGCATAACGGGACCGCGTAGCACTCCCTTGCGTCCCCTGAAGGGGGCCAGATTTATATCAGATTCAGCCGATTGACTCATTGATCTTCATCGTCCTGATGCTGAATAAATTCCCACAAATGCTGCTGCGCGAAATTCCATCCTATACACATACTGCTGGGCGGGCTCCACAATTCTTATTGGCACCCGTAGGAGCCCGCCCAGCGGGCGATCAAAACTGGGCTACCTACCCGGCAAAGCCGGGGAGGCTCCACGTTTTACTGGAAATTTTGCAGAATAGAATGCCGTGTAAGGCGTTCCAAATTGCGCTATCTTGCGGCAATCGGTAAACATTACGGTGTCTACTTCGGTACCAGCGCCACCACCCTGGCGGGCCCACCGGAACCACCGCCAATTTTCATCGGCAAGGCAATAATGGTAATGCCTGTTTCCGGCAGTTTATCCAGATTAGTCAGGTTTTCGAGGTTGACCACACCTGCGGCGGCCGCTATGCGATGCGCAATAAAGTCCTGCGATGGACCATAGTCAATGGAGGCAGAATCAACACCGAGCACCGCAACTTTTCGATCTTCGGCCAGTAGTCGGGTCGCGTCTGCGCCATAGCCCGGAAACTCAAGATGACTGGCGTCTCCCGGTGTGTCATCTCCCAGGTAGCCTTGCGCATCCGGCCAGTGTTTACTCCAACCCGTTCTTAGCAGCACAATCGTGCCCTGCTCAATCTGGCCGTGGCGTGCCTCGAATTCGTGTACGTCATTCACACTCAATCGGTAATTTCGGTCTGCGGCAGACTGTTCCGTAACGTCGATTACGATCGCACGTGCAATCAGGTTTTCCAGCGGAATTTTTTCCGTCGACGCGCCGTTCGCTGCAAAATGCAGTGGCGCATCAAGGTGCGTACCACCGTGCTCCGGAGTGCAAACGGAGAAAGCCGAATAGAAATAACCTCCTTCAAGTTCACCGAAACTCAGCTGCTCCTTTTCAAAAGCAGATGGGGATGTTGGCCAGTACAGGGTATCGCTGTCATAAGTATGGCTGAGATCTACGAGTTGATAGTCGTCAAGGTCCAGCGCGACTGTCGGGGTGCAGGCCAGTGAAAAAATCAAGCTTGCAAAAACACGGTTTTGCATCAATTCTCTCCACGCAAATTATATGCCGGGCTATCCGGCAGGCATTGCAGAACAAGCGAGAACGACGCCTGCCGAAACCATTCAAAGTCACGGACTGTTTACTTGTGCTCTCGACTGAATGAGTTCCCAATGCGGCATGAATGCCTCGATCTTGAATTTGGCTGCAGCTTTGTTCTTCTCGCCGAATTCTTCGACCAATTCGTCAATATTACAGACCAGGCCCGGCGTGCCCTTTTTAAATTCGGCGCCATCGAGAAAAACGATTCGACCGGCGACGGGAACTTGTCGGACAATTTGCCGAACCGCTGCAATGCGATCATAAAGGGCGGGTTGCGGATTGTTGAAGGTGTAGCGGTGATCGTTGCCAATAACGGTCCAGTCCTGCATCTTGTCACTGCCAAATACGGCACCGTTGACGTCTTTAATATCGATTATAAGCAAGCCCTGTGCAGTGAGCACGAGATAGTCGATCTGAATTTCGCCGCCATCCGCATTGGGTATCACCAGCGCTTCGATGCGATCGAAAGAGATCGAATCCAGCACTTTTGTCAACGATCGGCCCTGGTTCGCCCTGCCGCGCACGATGAGCCATACCAACAAGGCGGCGATAAGCAGCAAGGGCCAAAGGTAGACGCTGCTGAAATCTGCCGGAAGTAAATCGTTCATTGCCCTTGAATCCAGGTACGGTGCAATTCGTTCTGCACATCATGCCGGATTTTGCGGATGTCAGTTGGAAAACTTTTCACCGAGTGCCCTCGCAAGTTCTTCGGCGTCTGGCCGGATTTTCACGAAACGTCGTGGTCGGGAAAGTATGTCTGCAAGTTCCTCCGGCAAAGGGACGTCTGTGCCGATTATAGGCTCAACGATCTGCTCAAATTTGGCCGGGTGGGCGGTAGCGACCAGTATCCAGTCACTGTCGGTTCGTGCAGATTCTTCAAGCTCGCGCCATGCAAAGGTTGCTGTAGCCGTATGTGGACAGGTAGCCAGTTTGAATTCGTTGTAATTTCTTGCTATTTCCTGCCGGATGATATCGTCAGATACCGAAATCGCGCGAGTCTGCTGGCTGATCCCGGCAGCATCGCCAAACAACGCACGCAGCCGTTCCATGTTACTTGGATTGCCAACATCCATTGCCGATGCGAGTGTTTGAATGCTCGCTCTGGGCGTCCAATCGGCGCCTTGCAGGTAATCAGGGATTAGCCGATTCTCATTGGTCACAAGAATGATGTCGCCGATCGGCAGACCCATTTCTCTGGCCAGGAAGGCGGCGAATCCGTTACCAAGATTTCCCGTTGGTATGATGAAGCCTGGTTTTCGACCGCTTGAACGAAAGTGCTCCAGGCTGCTGTGGGCATAATAAATGCTCTGCGGCAGAAGCCTGCCAATATTGATGCTGTTTGCTGAACTGAAACAGTATTGTGCGGACAGCTCCTTGTCTGCTAACGCGCCTTTTACCAGCGTCTGGCAGTCATCGAAAGAGCCTTGTACGGCCAGCGCAAGGACATTATCACCCCAGCAGGTAAGCTGATGTGCCTGCCGCTCGGAGACCCTGCCATCCGGATACAAAACAACGACACGCATTCCAGGGCGTTCGTTAAAGGCAGCTGCGACCGCTCCGCCAGTGTCACCAGAGGTTGCCACCAGAATCGTCAGGGGATTGTCTGTATCGCCCTGCAGCCGGGTTAAGCAGGCTGCAAGAAACCCAGCGCCAATATCCTTAAAAGCCGCGGTTGGACCGTGATAAAGCTCCAGGAGTCCCGCATAGCCCTCGCTTACCGGAAGTCTTGTGATTGGCAGCGGAAAGCGAAAGGTCTCCCTGGTAATTTCATCCAGATCAGGCGCCAGCGCCGACTCAGCAAAGAATGGCCGCAACAGTATTTGGGCTGTCTCGGCAACAGTTTCGGCCGCGGCAAAGTCATCTGTACTGAATTGTGGCAACTCCAGTGGCAGAAACAGTCCACCATCCCCGGCAAGGCCCATGACGAGCGCCTCATCAAGGGATACCTGCTGCTCGCCCCGTGTGCTCTGGAATATCATGCCGATCTCTCCACCGTTGCACCGGGTACATCGAGCGGGCTTATCCACGACTGGCATTCAACTCCGGCAGTGCGGCAGGTCTTCTCCATAGCACTGGCCATGTCGACCGCGACTTCTTCTTTGCAAAGCGCAAAAATACTTGGCCCACTACCCGATAGCGAGCAACCCAGCGCACCGGCCTCCATCGCAGCAGCTTTAACCGCAGCAAAACAAGGTACCGATGCGGCACGCTGCGGCTCAATGACAATGTCGCGCAAGGTCTGACCAATAAGGTCAATGTCATTGCTTGCGCAGCCCGCAATAAAGCCCGCGAGGTAGCCCTGTTGATGCAGCCACTGATCCCTGGAATAACTGCTGGCAAGGCCACTCCGGGATTCGGCCGTATTGACCTCCAGCGCCGGGTGTAACAGCACGCTGCAAATTCCCGATGGTATGGGCAACCTGATCATCGTCGGCAGTAACACGGTCGGACACAACACGAGTCCGCCGACAAGACTCGGCGCAACGTTATCTGCATGCAAGCCGCCACTGGCGAACTGTTCACCAATCAGTGCAAATGGCAATAAGGCATCTTTATCCAACGGTGATTCAAGCAGCGCATTGGCAGCGACCGCTCCTGCAACGGCAGAGGCAGCAGAACTCCCCATACCGGATTGCAATGGGATGCCTTTGTGCACAATCAATTCGACACCGCCACTTTCGCCAGCCTCTCGCCATAATGCTGCAGCCGCAAGCGACGCAGTATTTTGCGTTACATCAGTGGATAGTTCCGGATGAATTTCCCCATCCAGGCCGCGCACCTCTTTGATGGTCACGCCAGAACCATCAATCCTGCGTGCACTGACACGATCGCCTGCGCCGGCGATAGCCAGTCCCAGCATGTCGTGGCCGACGCCAACATTACCGATTGATGCCGGAGCAAATGCTGTTACGTATCCACTATCATTCATAGTTGGGTTCCATCACCAAGAAATGCCGCCAATTTGAGCAGGTCACCAAAAACACCACCGGCCGTTACTTCAGGCCCGGCTCCCGGCCCCTGCACTACCAGTGGATTATCAGCGTATCGATCGGTCGCAAACTGCACGATGTTGTCGGTAAGATTTATTTGGCTAAACGCATCGTCCTCATCCAATTTCTCAAGCCCAACCGATGCAGCACCGTTTTCTGTCAGCCGGGCCACATAGCGAAGTGACTTGCCCTCAGCACGCGCTTCTTTGTACAACGACAAAATATCCTCGTCGTACCTGGAAAGCTCACTCAGGAAATCATCGATGCTCAGATCGCGCAGGTCTTCTGCAACAAGATTTTGTACCGGGAAGTCACCAATCTCTAGTGACAGCCCGAGTTCACGTGCAAGAATAGTGAGCTTTCTGGCGACATCCATACCGGAGAGATCGTCTCGCGGATCAGGCTCGGTGTAACCACTTTCCCTGGCCTGGGAGACGATTTTTGAGAATGGTTGGCTGCCATCGTAGAGATTGAAGAGATAGGCAAGTGTGCCGGACAATATACCCTGTATGGACCGAATTCGATCGCCCGTGTCAACGAGGTCTCTTATCGTTCTGATTATCGGTAACCCGGCCCCGACAGTTGTTTCATAAAAATAGTGACTGTTACCAAGTCGGGCGCTGTCTCGCAGCGTCTCGTAGTATTCCTGGGTCCCGCTGAAGGCTTTCTTGTTTGGCGTAACGATATGAATGCCACGCTCAAGCCAACCAGCATAACGATCCGCGACGCCCTGATCTGCGGTGCAGTCTATGATTACAGCATGTGGCAGGTGATCGGCATGCACGTGACTTTCGAACACCGCAAAATCCGCGTCTGTATCTGTATTTGCCACTGCATCACGCCAGTTACCGAGATCGATACGGCGATCGCCCAGAAGCATGCTCTTCGAGCGCATGATCACGCGCACCCGCAAATCCAGGTTGAACTGTTCACGCAGCCGCCTGGCCTGGCTGTGAATCTGATCGAGCAAAGCACCGCCGACTATTCCAGGTCCGATAAGGCCAATGGAGATGGTTTTTGCAGAAAGATAAAAACCTGAATGCACTGCTCGCAATGCCCGGGTTACATCAGCAGATTTTATCACCACCGAGATATTGCGCTCTGACGACCCCTGAGCAATAGCCCGTATGTTTATTCCGGCCCGGCTTAAGTTGCCAAAAAACTTCGCAGCAACGCCAGGTGATCCGGCCATACCATCACCAACGACCGCGACAATACTCTGTGCATCGCTGACATCGACACTTTGGATCTGGCCGCTGTCCAATTCGGCCGAAAACGCCTCCGTAATGACGTTGGTTGCTCGCTCGGTAAGCTCTGCCGGGACAGCGATACAGATAGAGTGCTCGGAACTCGCCTGCGAAATCAATGCAATGGAGACACCCGCTTTCTTGAGGGCGGCGAAGAGTCTTTCTGCTGTGCCGGGAACGCCTATCATTCCCGATCCTTCGAGGTTGATCAGCGACATATTGCCAATTGCGGTTATGCCTTTGATTTGCCCGCCTTCCTGACCATCACTACTGACACGGCTGCCGGGGTGTTGCGGTTCAAAGGTATTGCGAATCCTGATGGGAATACCATTGTCAATGGCCGGCCCAAGTGCCTGCGGATGCAACACCGTCGCCCCAAAGTAGGCAAGCTCCATAGCCTCGTTGTACGACAGGGAATCGATGACCTGTGCTTCCGGAACTTTCCGCGGGTCAGCACTCATGATGCCGTCAACATCGGTCCAGATGCAAAGCTCGTCAGCGGCAGTTAATGCCGCGAATATTGCCGCAGAATGGTCGCTGCCATTTCTGCCCAGTGTGGTTTGCCGGTTTTTTTCATCCGTCGCAATAAAACCGGTGATGACAACGATTCCGGAAAAGTCAGGTTCGATGACCCTGGCTATGTTCCTGCGTGAAACATCCCACAAAACCGCGGGCCCAAGATCGCTGTGTCGAACAATGATCACGTCGCGTGCGTCTATCCACCGACCGCCTCTTTCCGGTCCAAGTTTTTCTTCCAGGTATGCCGCCAGCAGGCGCGCGGACCAGATTTCGCCGTAGCCGGCAATGATATCCCTGCTGCGCTGCGGTGCCGATTTAACGGATGCTATGTCCTTCAGGATATCTCTTAAATCACACGCATCCTGACCCCACTGGTCCAGCAGGCTAACCAGGTTACCGCCGCGAACCAGGTCTCTGGCCGTTTTCGCGTAGCGCAGCCCAAGTTCATCGAGTTCTGCAAGGTAGGCGCTGTTGTCGCGCTCAGCCATGACCGCAAGCCTGAGCAGCTGGTCCGTCATACCGCCCATCGCAGAGACGACCACCCCTAGCCGTGATTGCGGTTCGGCCGAGAGTATATCGGCGACACGCTGGAAGCAGTTCGCATCCGCGAGGCTGCTGCCACCAAATTTATGGATTTTCCAGTTGTTTTCCGCCACGTTTCTCTTTGAATCGCCAGCCAAATAAAGCGGCTAATGATAGCGGCTGACGTTGAAGTCGTCTGCAGTTTTATTTGAAATCAATAACAGGCGCCATGACAAGTCGCCAGCGGGAAATAGTGCCAGGCTAATTCTGTATTTGTGAAACATGGTGAGATTGCGGTAGCATGGCTCGTATACCAACAGTCAAGTTTAAAAGCCAGATCAAAATCGCGATAATTTTGAGACGAAATCCATGGCGAAAGTATTCACAGGACTAATAGCAGCGGTGATGGTGGTAATCGTGGCGGCCAGATTTGCATACAGCGTGAGTACCGATCCCGGTGCAGTGCAGGTCAACGCGGCCTGGGCACAAGGCAAAATGGAGTTCGTCGCCTGGAATAACGAAAAGTGGACCGCCTGGATCCATGCCGGCGTGTTTACACAGGTCCCGCAAAATACTGACACTTGGCACAGCCATTCGAATGCGAGCCTCGCCTTTACCAATTGGGAGGGTGAACCCTGGCAAGCGAAGATCGATGGCGACTTGTTTTTGCTTGTTTACCAGGGTAACTGGCAGGGAGCTGTCGAGCGGTCGGAAGCAATTCGGTTTCGTGACTGGTCCGGAAACAATCGTTTACGCACGGTTGCTGAGCTTCAGCGTTAGGAGAGTTTCTCTTGGTTAATAAACGCCTGGTGGTCTATTGGAGCAAAAAACTTTCTTCCAGCTTATTTTTCACCTATGCTAGCAAGAGACGACGCGGACTCCCCTTAAGGAGAATTGAAAGACTAAACACCAGGAAAACAATACGTGGGAATACCTACGGGTGAGTAGAGTCACCTGCCGTCGGCAACAGCAGATTTCGTTAGCGCTTGGGCAAGACCTGAAAATCAAACTACGTATGAAGGCAAAAAGCCTGACATAAGAACGCGGGGGAATCGTTACGAAGACCCTTCAGCAAAGTGCGGCGAGAAGCATGACTTCTTGCCCAGGCAGGCCAAAGCTCGGCCTGATGACCCTGCTTTTGTGGGGCGTTCCCCAGCTATCGCTTGCCGCAAAAATGGATATGCGTCCCGGTGTTACCGAAATGAGCGTGCGTATCCAGCAAATTCACCAAATGGGGCTGTGGGTGTGCATCGTCATCGGCATCATTGTATTTGGTGCTATGTTTTACACGATGTTCGCGCATCGGCGCTCAAGAAATCCAACACCCGCAACCTTCAGCGAAAGCGCGCTGGTCGAATTCATCTGGACATTGATCCCGATTTTGATTCTGGTTGGCATGGCGATACCGACAACCAATGCACTTCGCGACATAGAGGACAACGACAACTCCGACATGACGGTGTTGATCACGGCGTCTCAATGGAAATGGCATTATCAGTATCTGGATTCCGGTATCAGTTACTACAGCAATATTTCGACCCCGCAGGAACAGATCAACAATACTGAACCCAAAGGCGAACATTACTTGCTGGAGGTCGACTATCCACTGGTCTTACCGAGCAATAAAAAAGTCCGTTTCCTGGTCACAGCTGACGACGTTATCCATTCCTGGTGGGTGCCGGACTTTGCCGTTAAGCAGGATGCCATTCCGGGATTTATAAACGAAGCCTGGGCCCGCATTCCTGTCACAGGAACATTTCGCGGCCAATGCGCCGAACTGTGTGGCCTTGACCACGCGTACATGCCAATCGTTGTCGAAGTCAGGCCCGCGGAAGAGTTTGATGCCTGGATCGAAGATCAGAGAATCGCTGCAGAACTTGCCGGCGAAGCAGCAGTTGCCGCTCGCGCAAAGACCTGGGCAATGGATGAACTTCTGCCGATCGGGCAGGAAGTTTTTTTCAAACACTGTGCAACCTGCCACGAGCGTGACGGCATGGGTCAGGGAGCTAAGTATCCGGCGCTTGCTGGAAGTGCAATAGCGACTGGCGAAATTGTGGATCATCTTGACAGGGTTATGAATGGCAAGGCCGATACCGAAATGCAAGCGTGGGCGCCGCAACTGTCAGACCTGGAGATCGCCGCGATCATCACATTTGAACGCAACACCTGGGGTAACGACACCGGCGACATCATTCAACCGATCACGGTCTACGAGGCAAGATGATGGTGGCAGACGCAGAAACCGTGCAAAAACTGCGCCATCCCGTGCTCGCCTTCGCTGCCCGCTGGTTATTCACGACCAATCACAAAGAAATTGGCTCGCTCTATTTGTGGCTGAGTTTCACGCTGTTTTTCATCGCCGGCGGAATGGCAATGTTTATGCGATTGGAACTTTTCGAACCGGGGATTCAATTTATAGATCCGCTCTATTACAACCAGATACTGACCCTGCATGGTCTGGTCATGGTATTCGGCGTGGTGATGCCCGCGTTCGTCGGCCTTGCCAACTGGATGATTCCGTTGATGATCGGCGCACCTGATATGGCGTTGCCGAGACTGAATAATTTCAGTTTCTGGATCCTGCCGTTTGCTTTCGCAATGTTGCTTTCTACACTCTTCATGGAAGGAGGCGCGCCAAACTTTGGCTGGACCTTCTACGCGCCGTTGTCGACCACCTACGGACCACCAAGCACCGACTTTTTCATTCTCGGCGTCCACATGATGGGCATCTCATCCATCATGGGTGCAATAAACATCATCGTGACGATCGTCAACCTGCGCGCTCCCGGCATGAATTATATGCAGATGCCGCTGTTCGTCTGGACCTGGTTCATCACTGCCTTCCTCCTGATAATGGTGATGCCGGTGCTGGCCGGTGTAGTCACGATGATGCTCACTGACCGTCACTTCGGTACCAGCTTTTTTCAGGCGGCCGGAGGCGGCGATCCGGTCCTGTTTCAGCACATCTTCTGGTTCTTCGGACATCCGGAAGTGTACATCTTGATCCTGCCGGGCTTCGGCATCGCCTCGCAAATAATTCCGACATTCGCACGCAAGAAATTGTTCGGCTATCACTCGATGGTCTATGCGACGATTGCAATCGCCGCGCTGTCTTTCGTCGTCTGGGGCCATCACATGTTCACCACCGGCATGCCGCTTTTCGCCCAGATGTTCATCATGTACGCCACGATGCTGATCGCCGTGCCAACCGGCGTGAAAGTATTTAACTGGGTGGCCACAATGTGGGGCGGATCGATGACCTTTGAGACGCCGATGTTATTTGCGATCGGTTTCGTCATGATGTTCACGATTGGCGGATTTTCCGGCGTCATGCTTGCGCTGGTGCCGGCAGATATTCAGTACCACGACACTTACTTTGTCGTCGCGCATTTCCACTATGTCCTCTACCCGGGCGCCATCTTTGGCACGATGGCGGCAGTCTACTACTGGTTGCCAAAATGGTGCGGCCACATGTATGACGAGCGACTTGGAAAAATTCACTTCTGGGCCGCGACGATTGCGGTCAACCTGACGTTCTTCCCGATGCACTTCACCGGACTCGCGGGAATGCCACGGCGTATTCCGGATTATTCCCTGCAGTTCACCGATTTCAACATGATGTCGAGTATAGGTTCCTGGTTGCTCGGGCTGACGCAAATATTTTTCCTGTACATCGTGATCAAGACCATTCGCGGTGGCGCCAAGGCAACGGATCAGGTCTGGGAGGGAGCAGAGGGGCTCGAATGGACAATTCCATCGCCGGCACCGCTGCACACATTTGAGACGCCACCAGTCATTACGGACGGACACAAGTGATGAGCGCTCAGGACAAACGGAAACACATATTCATCCTGTCTGCGCTTGCCGTCGGCATGTTCGGTTTCGCGTTCGCAATGGTGCCGCTCTACAACGTATTTTGCGAAATTACCGGCCTGAACGGCAAGACTGCTGCCCAGGCGGCATTGATCGAGGAGGTCAACCGCTCCATCTCGCCAGTTGATCGAGAAGTCAGGATTGAGTTTCTGGCAAGTGTTGCGCGCGGCATGCCGTGGGAATTCCGACCATTGCAAAACGAACTCACTGTGCGACCGGGAGAAATGAACACAACGACATTTTATGTCCGTAACCGCGCGAATAAAACGGTCACCGGCCAGGCCGTCCCAAGTGTCTCTCCCGGCCAGGCCGCGCTGTACCTGAAGAAAATCGAATGCTTTTGCTTTGAGCAACAGGAGCTGCCGGCTGGCGGCGAACTGGAGATGGGGGTCAGTTTTTTTGTTGATGCGGATTTGCCCGCCAATATCAATGAGCTCACGTTGTCATACACGATGTTTCTTGTGGGCGACATCGGAGCCGAAAAGATAGCAAGCCATCACGAATAGGACTTAGAGATTACACATGAACGAAACACCACGTTATTACGTTCCGCACAGCAGCATCTGGCCCATCGTCGGCTCGATCGCATTGTTCGTAACTGCGTTTGGTGCGGCCAATTTTATTCACCAGAGCACGGAAAAGGTTGCCGCCGAGAGCTCATTCGGTCAACCGATCTTCTTTGTCGGACTGGCCATCATCGTGTTCATGATGTTCGGCTGGTTTGCTACCGTTATCAAAGAGAACCTCGAGGGCATGGTTAGCGAACAGCTGGACAGATCCTACCGAATGGGGATGCTCTGGTTCATCGTATCCGAAGTGATGTTTTTTGCCGTATTTTTCGGTGCGCTTTTTTATGCACGCATCATTTCGGTGCCGTGGCTTGCCGGGGCCGGCAATAACCTGGAAACCCATTTACTGCTGTGGCCTGATTTTGCTGAATCGTGGCCGTTGTTCATGACGCCTGGCGGCACGATGACCGAGTCGATGGGTCCATGGGGATTGCCCTTCATCAATACCGTAATTCTCGTCAGCAGCAGTGTCACGATCACTTTTTCCCATTGGGCCCTGAAAAAGAATAAAAGAACCGGGCTAATCCTCTGGCTGGGTTTGACGGTAGCGTTGGGCGGCACTTTTCTGACCTTGCAGGTCGTCGAATACCGGCATGCTTTCGAAGAACTGGGTCTAAGCCTGGGCTCCGGTATATATGGTTCGACATTTTTTATGCTGACCGGATTTCACGGTGCCCACGTAACGCTCGGCACTATCATGCTGACCATAATGTTGCTGCGTGTATTGCGCGGCCATTTCACGCCCGATAACCATTTTGCATTTGAAGCGACCAGCTGGTATTGGCATTTCGTCGACGTAGTCTGGTTGTTCTTGTTTACTTTCGTCTACTGGTTTTAGTCCAGCCTAAGGGGATCGCGATATGAAACCAAACGCCAGAATGACGAGCAGCAATACGGCGAGGCCGACCCGTACCGTGAGCGAACTGACTGCGCGCTCGGTTTTGCCGCGATCATGGACCAAATAATAGAGGCCAAAGCCCAGACTGACGACGATGCCAAACATGACAAGAATTATTAAGAAATCAAACATCAGATTCTTTTGCGCCTGCACAAGGGACCATTGGAAATGGAATCAGGAAGGCTGAATGATGTCAAGGACCGCTGAAATTAAAGTGACTGTTGACCTGGACAACGACGACTTGCCAACCAGGATTGAGTGGTATGCAAGCGAGTCCCAGAACGATGGTCCGGTGTCGTGTCAGTCGATCATGTTGTCGCTGTGGGACAGCGACAACAAAACGACCGCTGCGATTGACCTGTGGACTAAGGACACGACCATCGAGGACATGAATCTACATTTTTTCCAGGTATTTCACAAAATGGCAGACACCTATTTGCGTGCTACCAAGAACTCAGATATGGCAAAACTCATTCACGAGTTTGGCGACGGTTTTGGCAAAAAGCTAGGGCTCAAGATGACATGAACGTCTCAATCGTCCCTACGCTGAAAGTTCTGAAACCGGCCGCCATGGTAGGACTGGTGGCGTTTATCGGAATTTTCGTGGGCTACTACGCGAACGCAATGTTTTTCCCCGGGACAAGCCCCGTGCAGCCAATCGACTTCAGTCATCGCATACATGCCGGCGACAACCAGATTCCCTGTTTGTATTGTCACATCCAGGCGCGGCGATCCATTTCGGCAGGCGTGCCAAGTGTCAATAAATGCATGGGCTGTCATGCCGAGGTCGCAACGGATCGACCACAAATTCGCTTACTCGCGAAATACTGGGAATCGAAAGAGCCAATTCCCTGGATCAAGGTACATGACTTGCCTGATTTCGTTCATTTCACGCACAAACGTCACGTTGCAGCGGGCATCGAATGCCAGACCTGTCACGGGCCGGTTGAAACTATGGATGTAGTGAGTCGCGAGGCGCCTCTCAAAATGGGTCTGTGTCTCAACTGTCACAGGGACCACGAGGTTCAGCACGGCACTGACTGCTGGACTTGTCACAAATAACTGCAGGGGTTAGCCGATAACGCAATGTCAAAGGTAGATCGCAGAGAGTTCCTGAAGCTGGTGGGCGCTGGTAGCGTCGGCGTCGGCGCCGGCT
>SMUY01171485.1_pt1 | contig 31202 bp, 30 predicted proteins | sample 2456441 | NCBI WGS metagenome assembly SMUY01 (sample SAMN11095931, study PRJNA526329) | marine sediment metagenome | biome: Marine sediment; feature: Surficial sediment; material: Deep marine sediment; isolation source: Hadal surficial sediment | place: Pacific Ocean | collected 2014-11 | depth...
AAGGCCTATCCGGTCGTATCACTGGGCTTCGTCTTTAACTTCTGATCGGCGGCGATTATCGGACCATTTCGCGGCTCTTAGAGCCATGCGTAAACAGGTCGGACGCAGCTGCAGCGGCGGAAAATTCCTGAATTGCCTGTGTGCAGACGATCGTCGGGCCTTCGACCTTCGGTATTTCGTCCGCGATCATGCGACCCTGATTGTCAACCGGAATGCGCTCGGCGCGATCTCTGCCGAGGCCCAGCATGCCGAGTGATTTGATGACCGTCGGGTGCGCCTCCGCGCTGACAATTACCGTGATCGGCGGCGCTCCGACAAGTCTGTCGGCTTCGACGTCTCATCCAGCATTGCCAGAATTTCGGCATCCGTGGAACCCTCGTCAGGCATGGGCTCGATAAAGCCGGCTACGGCTGTGACAGCTTGCGCACTTGGCGCGACATGGCGATCCGCAATTTCGTCTCGATATCGAATGCCGCGTTTGGCGGCGTCCAGCAGAATATTCCTGATCGAATTCAAAACCTGACTCCTACATTTTTGTCATTGTCTGCGAGCGCCGCAGTAGTGGATCGCGGCGGACCAGGAGCAGCGCCACGAAAATGATGAGCAGAATCGGAATCGGAACGAGCATCAACCTGGACCAGCCGAAATAATGCATGACGGTGCCGGCCAGAAGAGATGCAATCGCTGATGTGCCGAATACGAGGAACTCGTTCGCCGCTTGCGCCTGGAAGCGCTCCGACATCGAGTAGGTGTACGTCAGCATCGTGGTACCGCCGACATACAGGAAATTCCAGCCGACACCGAGCAATATCAATGCTCCCCAGTAATGCAACACCGATTGTCCCTGCAACGCGACGATAGAGGTCGCAAGCAGCCCGAGCGCGCCAAAGAACATCATTCGCGTGACCCCCAGACGCTCGATCAGAAAGCCTGACACGAGTGACGGAACGTACATGCCGAGCACGTGCGCGCGAATGACGCCGGCCGTCTGCTCGATCGAATAGCCGTCATTGATGTGCATGCTCAGCGGCGTCGCCGTCATGACCAGCGTCATGAGCCCGTAACCGACGGTGCCGCCGAGCACGGCAACGAGGAATACCGGTTGCCGCACAATCTGCCGCAACCCCCGGCTCGGTCGACCATCGTCCTCATGGAATGACTCGTCCGCGGACTTCAGCCGCAGAAGCAGAACCGCCTGGACCAGGTAAAGCGCGGCAAGGGCCAGCATCGTCCCCGCGTAGGGCACGTCGCTAACCCAATTCTGGCCGCGCGTCGCGAGTTCCGGGCCTATCAGCGCACCGCCGATCGAGCCGACAAGCACGAATGAAACCGCCCTTGCGGTATAACGGGCGGGCACGCTTTCAGCCGCCGCATACCGGTATTGCTGTGTAAACGCCATGTTGATGCCGAACATCGCCGCGGCGACGATAAACATCGCAAAACTCGCTTCGGATAATGCGTACGCGGCGACAAGCACTGCGATAACAGCCGACAAAGAAGCGATTGCGAATCCACGGCTTCGACCCAATCTGCGCATTAACAAAGTCGCCGGGATCGTTGTCGCCGCGATTACGACCACCATCATCGAAATCGGCAGCGTTGACCAGGCCGGATCGCTGGTCAGATCCGCGCCAATGATTCCACCCAACGTAACGATGACAATGGAACCGGTAGCCGAAATCAGCTGGCAAATAACGAGAATGATCAGATTGTTTTTTTGCATTCGCGGTGCCGCACAGCGAAATTTGTGCCGCATTTTCACACATTTGCCGCATGACTTTCTGCCTTTCGGGGAAAACGTATAATGCACTTGTCGTGATTATTGATCTGCATACACATACCACTGCCTCCGACGGAATATTGAGCCCTGTCGAGCTGTTACGGCACGCGAACGAAAACGATGTCGACATGCTTGCTATCACCGACCACGATACGCTCGACGCTTTCACGCAGCTGAACGGGCACGCACCAGGAATTCCAAAGCTGATTACAGGAATCGAGTTGTCGACTGCCTGGCATGGCAGTGGAATTCACATCCTTGGTCTCAACGTCGACGCGTCGAACGACATACTCCGGCGTGGCATCGAGAGGCAGCAATACGCCCGGTTGCGACGCGCAGAGACGATCGCCCGGCGATTGACGAAACTCGGGATCGATAATCCATTGCACGCCGTTCGCGCGATTGCGGGCAATGGCAGTATTGGCCGTCCGCATTTCGCACAGCATCTCGTCGACATCGGATTTGTGCGCGATCTGCGAACTGCGTTTCGCAAATACCTTGGCGCCGGCAAGCTGGGTGACGTCAATCGTGGCTGGGCATCGATGCAGGACATCGTTGCATGGATTCTGACCGCCGGTGGCATCCCGGTCGTAGCACACCCGGCGAAATATCGGTTCACGATGACCAAGCTGCGATGTTTGCTTGATGACTTCAAGGATGCGGGCGGTCAGGGAATCGAAGTCATCTGCGGTCATCAGTCCTCGGCGACGACGCTGCAACTTGCCAGTCTTGCCGAGGATCTCGAACTGCTGGCTTCCTGCGGCTCGGACTTCCATCAACCCGGCTTGCCCTGGTCGCGCCCCGGTGGCTTTGCACAGCTTCCGGACTCGCTTCGCAAGGTGTGGGAAGCATGGTAGCGCTTGTCCCTATTTCCGCCGACCTGTCGATTCCGCTGGACGATATCGAGTTCGCGGCAATCAGGTCGCAAGGGTCCGGCGGCCAGAACGTCAACAAAGTTGCAACCGCCATTCACCTGCGTTTCGACATCGGCAAATGCAAAGCGCTGCCCGATTCGGTCAAAGAAAGGCTGCATGCCATCGATGACGGCCGGATCTCATCCGGTGGAATCGTCATCATCAAGGCGCAGCAATTTCGCAGCCAGGATCGCAACAAGCGTGCCGCAATTGAGCGCCTGCAAGACCTGATCCGCGGCGCAATGGCCGAAGAGAAACCTCGCGTGCCGACGAAGCCCAGCAAACGGTCCAGGAAACAGCGAGTCGAATCCAAGCGCCGCCGGGGACAATTAAAGGCAGCACGCGGCAAAATCAAGGACGATTAGAGGCGCCTTGATCACTGGGACACGTCACCGCCGCACTGGTCCAGGTGCAGCCATTATCTTCCCAGTATTGCGAGATGCCTAACGCGTCCATGAGATCGAGAAAATCATCGCGCTCGCGCAGCGGCTGCATCTCGGGAATAAACAGCAAGTCCATCTCGAATGCCTCACCCGGGGCTTCCAGTCGTCTTGCGACGTCCATTGCGCCGTCCAGATCGCCGAGCAGCCCGCGCGTTACGAATTCAGCCTGCCCGCTGATCTGATTCGCGGCCACGGCCATGTCGATTGCTTCGAGCGCAACGACGGTCGTCGCGGGATCTGCAAAAGCGGCGAATAACGGATCGATCCAGATCGCCGTCCCCCCGGCTCTCTCGATCGCGGCTTTGCTCCGCTCGTAGGCCTCATCCAGTCTATCGTCACGAGCAAGCAACAATGCGTAACCGAATGCGTGGGTAGTGCCGCCGGCCCCGAGTTTTTCCGATCGCTCGTAGAACTCGTAAGCCATCGGCCGGTTGTCCACCCAGGTGTAGGCGGCTGCCAGGCGACTGTTGATGACTGCCGACGTTGGATCGATTTCCTGCGCCGCGCGCACTTGATCCAGGGCTGCGTCGAGCCTGCCGACACTGGCGAGCATGCGCGAGTACCAGTTGAACGCGTTTGAATCGACAACATCCGCGTGAGTCGCACGCACATAAGCCTGTTCGGCCTGTTTCCAGTTTTTTTTCTTGTGGAAGATAAAACCGAAAACAGCATTGCCAGCATCACGGATACTGTCGTCGACCTCGATACCTTCCTCGACAGTATCGATCGCTGCCCGATACATCTCGTCCAGGGGCGCGTCGCGGTATTCCGGCAATAATGCATACGCGGTTGCAAGCTGCAGGTATGCAGGACCGAATTGCCGGTCGAGCCGAATCGTGTCCTGGAACAACTCGATGGCGTCTTCGAGATTGCCTGGTTGCCCTCTGCGCTCGAAAACAAACAAGCCACGCATATATCGGTCATACGCGCGGAAATTGGCAGGACGACTCCTCGACACCAATGTCTGAGGGGACGACCCGAAGAGATCATTGCGAACCATCGCCGCGAGCCGTTCCTGCAAATCAAATATTTCCTCGAGTCGGCCCGTGACACTGCCCGACGCAATGCTGACACCACTGCCCCCGTCGGCGATATCGTAAGATATCTTCAAAGTATCGCCGCTTCTCTGCACGGTGCCGACCAAAACGCTGTCGACCTTGAGGATCGCAGCGATTTCGATGAGTTCTTCGTCTTCATAAGAAACGCGACCACTCTTGACTGCAAAATCCGGAATGTTGTGCAGTGTTTGCATGAGCTCTTCCTTGAATCCGGAAACAAGATACTGGTCATCTTCATTGCCGCTGAGGTTGGCAAACGGCAGAACGCCGATTGAGCGCGGTGGCGCGGGCAGCATCGTCCATATGACTGCAGTTACCATCGCGAGCGCGGCGACCATCGCAATTATTTTCCAATGCCGCCCCGAGACGCGGTCCAGCAGCGCACCCGATGGCATGGCGACAGGCGCTGGCGCATCAGGGTGCTGCAACCTGATTTTCTTCTTGAGCCGGTAGCCGCGGCGCGTCAGCGTCTCGATATATTGATAGGGGCGATCCCGGTCGCCCAGGTGCCCCCGCAACTGGTGCAGGCAGCGATTGATCGGCTCGTCGCTTATTGGACGGCCATCCCAGAGTTCGCTGATCAGTTCGTCACGCGTGACCATGTCGCCGTCCCGACATGCCAGCGCCAACAGGACACCGAAGACCAGGGGCTCCGGGTGTTCCTCCTGGTCCCCGCGGCGCAGCACGCCCCGCGCAGGCAGAACTTCCCACTCCCCCAGCTCGAATCCCCTGTTGAGTTCCTCTTTTGTGGGCATTCAAACCATCTCTGACGGCGGCCCGCTTCCCGGCCGCCCCGTTTATATTAACCCGAACGGTCAGATTACGACGAGTTCGGGCGACACGTCGACGACCGCCGTGTCTGTTTTCCGGTCGTTCGATTGCAACATCCGGCGAACGGCTTGAATCGCGGGTCGCATGTCTGGCTGGAAGCGGCCCCGGTGAAGACCGCGGGTATTGCTGAGACCGCTTCTAAAAAAGCCCCTTGATCCTGCCATCGCTATTCAAACCTATGCTGCTCGCTGCCGGATTTCTCGGCAGGCCTGGCATGGTCATGATGGTGCCGCAAATTACCACGATAAACTCGGCACCCGCGGCAAGTCGAATTTCGCGAATCGGCACAACGTGACCTTCCGGTGCTCCCAGCAACTTTGGATCGGTCGAGAAACTGAACTGTGTTTTCGCCATACACACGGGATAAAGACCATAACCCGCGTCTTCAAACTGCCTGAATTGGTCACGGACTATCTTATCCGCGATGATATCGTCGGCTCCATAGATCTCTCTTGCGACACGTCGCGCCTTTTCCCACAGGGGAAGGTCGTCACTGTAGAGCGTCCGGAACTGTGCGGTCCCGCCGTCACATAGTTCGGCCACTTGTTCGGCAAGTTCGGTCGCGCCTTTGCCACCATCCGCCCAGTGGGTGCATTCGACCGCCTGCACGCCGAAATTTTCGCAATATTGCTGGACGGCCTGACATTCCGCATCCGTGTCGGCCGTGAACCGGTTGATGGCGACGACGACCGGAACGCCAAAATGCCCGAGATTACGAATATGACGGCCGAGGTTCCTGCTGCCTGCTTTGAGGGCGACGATATTCTCCTTGCCCAATGCATCTTTCGCCACACCGCCATGCATCTTCAGCGCCCTGATCGTCGCAACGAGAACCACCGCATCGGGTTTTAGACCGGCCTTGCGACACTTGATGTCGAAAAAATTCTCGGCACCCAGATCAGCGCCGAATCCTGCCTCGGTTACAACGTAATCGGCGAGTTTCAGCGCCGTGGTGGTTGCGATCACCGAATTGCAACCATGCGCGATATTCGCGAATGGCCCACCGTGCATCAACGCCGGGTTGTTCTCGATTGTCTGCACGAGATTGGGTTGCAGCGCATCGCGCAACAATGCCGTCATTGCTCCCTGGGCATTTAGCTGCCGGACAGCGACGGGTTCATTCTTGCGCGTATAACCCAGGACAATGTTGCCGAGTCGATTTTCGAGATCCTGCAGATCCGTCGAAAGACAGAATATCGCCATGACTTCGGACGCCGCCGTGATATCGAAGCCGGCTTCGCGGACGACGCCGTTGTGAAATCCGCCGAGTCCCGAAGTAACGCTGCGCAAGGTACGATCATTCATGTCCACAACGCGGCGCCACGTCACGCGACGGGGATCGATATTCAGCTCGTTTTCCCAGTGCATGTGATTGTCGATCAGCGCCGCAAGCAGGTTATTGGCCGCACCGATAGCGTGAAAATCGCCCGTAAAATGCAGGTTGATGTCAGTCATTGGCACAACCTGCGCGTAGCCGCCACCGGCCGCACCGCCCTTCATGCCAAAACACGGTCCGAGACTGGGTTCGCGAAGACAGATAACCGCCTGCTTGCCCATGAGGTTGAGCGCATCACCAAGACCGACCGTTGTCGTGGTCTTGCCCTCGCCAGCCGGCGTCGGTGTCACGGCTGTAACAAGAATCAATTTTCCATCGGCCTGATGCCCGTTCTGGCGAATGAAATCGGCGCTGATCTTTGCTTTGTCGCGACCATAGAGAATCAACGACTCAGCCGGAATGCCGAGCTTCTCGCCAATCTCCTCGATCGGGCGCACGTCGGCGGACTGTGCAATTTCGATGTCGCTTTTCACGTTCACGTCGCGTCCTTGATCAATGGTTGTCAGAGCCGGCTGCGGATTCTATAGCAAAGGAGTATCGGGGGTGCAGCGATACGGCAACAAATGAAATCCCGCGCTGCGCGCCCAATTTCCCGAGCCGCGAAAAGCCGACCCAAACAACGATTTCCGTACCTGGGTCACGCATCTGTCGATGCAATCGACCTATACTCCGAACCTGTCGAAAATACTGCAGAAAATCGACATATCCTCGGAACGTGTCGATGAAATCGACACCAGCGCATAATATGTCGATAAATCGCATTTGTTTCGACATATCGTTGGAACCTGTCGATGAAATCGACACAAGTCCGTCATATGTCGATAAATCGCTGTTATATCGACATATCGTCGGAACCTGTCGATGAAATCGACACAAGTACGTCATATGTCGATAAATCGCTGTTATATCGACATATCGTCGGAACCTGTCGATGAAATCGACACAAGTACGTCATATGTCGATAAAATGCTTATTATTCGACATATCCTTGGAACCTGTCGATGAATTCGACACATTGTCCGGCCGCCGGAGGGCCTCGCAAATGCCTGATTTCGATCCGAAACAGCCGTATAACGGCCTTCCCATGCTGCCGCCGCCGCTTGAACTCATCGAAACGACGGCCATTTTGAAAAAGTGCATCGATGCCCGCGTCGCCCTGGCTGAGCTCAAACAGGCAGCGGAGTTGATCCCGAATGCCGCTGTTCTCGTCAATGCCCTGCCACTCCTCGAGGCCCGCGCCAGTTCCGAGATCGAAAACATCGTCACAACAACCGATAAGCTGTTCGAGTTTGCCGACGTAGCCGAAGACAAGGCCGATGCCGCCACGAAAGAGGCCCTGCGATACCGCACTGCACTTTATGAGGGCAGCAAGATGGTGCAACGTGGCATGCTGACAACGGATATGGCCATTCATATCTGCAGCACGGTCAAGGGCCGGGAACTCGACTTGCGCGACACGTCCGGAACCACGCTCAAAAACAGAATGTCGGGCAAAGTGATCTACACGCCCCCGATCGGCCAGAAATTGCTGCAGAAGATGCTCGACAACTGGGCCGACTTCAATCAGGGCTATAAAGAAATCGATCCGCTCGTGCGCATGGCGATACAACATTATCAGTTTGAGGCAATTCACCCGTTTTCGGACGGCAATGGCCGTACCGGTCGCATTCTGAATATCCTGTTCCTCGTCGAACACGGACTGCTGGATTCACCGATCCTGTACTTGAGCCGCTTCATCATCCGCAACAAGGCCGATTACTACCGCTTGATCAAGGAAGTCACGTATTCGCAGTCATGGTCAGCGTGGATTCTGTTTATTCTCAATGGTGTCGAAGAAACGTGCATCTGGACCACGGACAAGATCAAGGCCATACGTGAATTGATGGACCACACGGCACAATTCGTGCAATTGAAGCTACCAAAAATTTACTCCTGGGAGCTTGTCGAATTGTTGTTCAAACAACCCTATTGCCGCATCGGAAATCTTGTTGACTTAGGCCTAGCGAAGCGACAGACGGCATCGACCTATCTGAAGCAGCTCTGTCAATTGCGTGTACTCAAGGAAGTGAAATCAGGCCGCGAAAATCTTTTCGTACACCCTAAATACATCGAACTGTTGACTGGAGAAGAGAACGTTTGGGTCTACTACGACGGCATCGACACCGAGACCGAGACCGCCGAACCCGTGGAGCTATCGGCCTGATACTCCGTCAAGGGTACATTGATGAAGTATTACGTTTCTTCTGCGGCCTGGGCCGAAAATTCCGGTTGATTGTCCATCATTCGCCGGTATAAGAGACCAAATGCCGTTTGCTTCAGTGTATCCGTAATGATGCCGTCAACATCGCAGCCTTCCGCAAGACTGACTAGTCGCTCGAATGTTCGACAGAAATTGTGCGTATGGCGATGACGAATCTCAGTGCCATATAACAACTCGCCCAATCCTCCCTCTTCCAGAAAATCAGCGGTTAAGAATTGTCGCGCAAATATCGTGTAGTCCCCGTTCGAGGCAGTGTGGAAAAGATCGTCCATTTGCTCACGGCTGTATTGGCCACTTCCGTTAGGACCAAGACCTGACATCAGCAGCATTCCAGAAATACCGCCGAGCTGCTTGTTGACGTTCTCCGCTATTTTGAAGAACGTCTCCTGCCGGGCGTTCATTTCAGTCGCCGCAATTGCCTGAGTTTGCTTTTCTGATTGCTCCAACGTTCGCTGTAGTGCCACAGTATTGCGTGCCAACTCACTCTGCTGTATGAAAAGACCCAGTACGAGCCAGAGAAACGCCAGGGGAGCAAACGCTCCCTCCAGAAAGCTGCCGATGATACCGAGGCTCACGCCTTGCTCCGGATTTGAGCGAACAGCGTTCGTGACAAACCAGATGCCGCCGGTCATCCAGATGATAGTCACAACTACGCCAAACCAGATACGCCAGTCCTGCTGGCGCACGAAGGCAAAAAATCGGCCTGTTCTTCGCATTTGTCTCATAGTGTAACTGCTGCATTGCGAAAAAACTCCCACCGTGCTTAGAATCTGCTGAACTGCAGGCGGAGCTTCCCCTTGAAAATCAACGGTGGGACCTTGTTCCAGCTATTCAAGTACACGGTCTACGCTCTGCTGTCGTTCAACGTCTACCTGTTCTTCGTACAGGAGTACACGGCAGCCCAGCTGCAGTTTCCGGGCGGCATTCGTACCGGTGAGCTCATTGAGGCCTATGCAGCGACCATCGATACGCTGGCGTGGGTAATATTGCTGCTGATGTTCGAACTCGAGACTTACGTGCTCGAGGATCGACATTTCACGAGGTCGGTTACATGGACGTTGCACACGTTGCGCGCTTTTTGCTACGTGTTCATCATCTATGCGTTTTACGGCTACATCCAGAATCTGATATTTATATACGCGGCCGCCCCGTTACCCGACATCAATAATTTGTGTGTGCTTGTCACTGAGCAGTGGTCTTACGCAACTGCGCTTGACGAGTACGTACGAATTACAGTTGAAAATTGCGGCACGTTATCCAACACGGACGCCTTCCACCGCTTCGCCGGAATGGCCGCCGTCGTTGATACTGGCGGCCTGACCAATATTCGTAACCTTGCCTGGGTCGATGTGATCAACGCCGCGGTGTGGTTGTTCGTTGTCCTTATTCTGGAAGTCGATGTTCAGCTGCAGGAACGAAATCGCTTCGAAGGCCTGGTGCTTAAGCTGAGCAATGCCTTCAAAATCGTTCTCTATTCGGCGCTCCTGCTCGCGGCCATCTATTGGGGAGCAAGAGGAGATTTCGTCGACTTCTGGGATGCGATGCTCTGGTTGATCGCTTTCGTATTGATCGAGTTGAATGTCTTCGAATGGCGCCAGGAATCCCTCGAGCAAGCTGCTACCCAAGCGACGGCCGAAACCGGGTGACGGCTGAGGCGGTTTGCTGCCGTGCTTTTCCGTGATCCGGGAATACTGATCGATCATCTTAAAATCACGCAGGCATCATCGAGCGATCATGGCGTCACGCTGAGCTTCGGATTCTTTTCCGCTCTCTCGACCAGTGCGATCTCGGTGTCGCGGACTTTGATCGTTTCCAGCGCCAATGATTGGCTGAGCGACATCAAATACGGATGCCAGCGATCGTTTTCATCTCGTCGATAATAACCCGATATTTCCCAACCGTCTGCTATCGGGTAGATATAGACTTTGCCGACCCTTCGATTCGGCGTCAGCGCATCGACCAGTTCGAGATCGCCGATTGATAATGCATCGGCAAGCACTCGTCGTGACTCGGCTACGGCAAGCTCCTGCCGTTCGCGCTCCATTTTCGGGGCAGGATCAATGATCCACCGATAGGACAGCAACGCGACAACGATGCCTGCTACGGCGGCAAATATCAGCCTGCCCTTGCGATGATTCATCTTGCCCGCCAGTCGGCGCTAACCTTGTCGCGCCATTGACCCGATTTCGGGGACATCACGCGCCACCAGGTAGTCCTTCGTCAGATCTTCGGACACCCGCCACAGCCGCGCGGCCATCGCTTCGTCCTGCATGTGATGGTCGCCTGATATGGATACCGCGTTGCAATTCTCGAAATACTTGCCGCTGGTCATGTTTAGTAACGGGTTCGTCGAGACAAAGCAACTCGTTGCGGCGCCTTCCTCGATCGTTTTGCCGAAAACCCCTGCGAATATACGGAAGCCGAATTGCATGAAGCGGTTCATGTGGCGGTCAATCTCGGTATTGATCATACCCGGATGCAGCGAATTCGATGTGGCGCGGGAGCCCCTTAACCGCCGGCTAAGTTCGAGAGAGAACAGCACGTTCGCGAGTTTGGAATGCGCGTACGCACGCCTGTCACGATATCCCTGCGCCAGCGTCAAATCGTCAAACTGAATTCCCGAAGCAGGTGCATCGGAGTACGCCATCCCGCTGGCGACAACGACAACACGGCCTTGACGGGAATCCGAGAGGCGGTCAAGCAGGCGATTGACAAGAACGAAGTGGCCTAGATGGTTCACAACAAAATGCTTTTCGACGCCGCTGATCAGGCTGCGATGCTGACTACCGCCCAGGAAACCTGCATTGCAGACCAGCACGTCAAGCGATGAATGCAGCGAGCGAACCGATTCCGCACATTTGACGACCGATTCGAAATCCGAGAGCTCGAGTTGCAACGGCACCGTCGTACCATCGACGCGACGCATGGCAGCCCTTGCCTTCTCCAATGTGCGACTCGTACCGATGACGCTGGCCCCACGCATCGCCAGTACGCGCATCGTCTCGAATCCGATTCCGGACGTGCACCCGGTGACCAGTACGACCTTACCGCTGAGATCCAATCCGGCTGTCACCTCCTCCGCCGTGGATTTCGCATTGAACTCGCTTCGAGGGACGCCGTCCCTCCGCATCGTGCGGTGGCCACTGCATGCCGACACAACAGGAATCGCACAGGCCGCGGCGGACAATTTAAGAAAGTTTCTGCGACTGACAGTCATTGCGCCGGGCGCCTCGATCTCTCACTTGAAGAGCTTTTCTGCTTCGTCGATGTAATCATCCGATGACGCCACCGACGCATCATCCTCGCTGAACAACGAATCCAGCGCGTGCTGCACGGCATCCGCTTTCGCCTTTAACGCAGGATCGAATGCGGAATCGCTGGGAACAAACCATTCACAGAAATTGGCCTTCTCCTTGTCGGCCACATCTTCGGCGTCATCCTCTATACACTGCGACGGCACGGCGGCGTCGAAGTTCCGGCACATTTTGCAAACGTGCACGTCAATCGTGCATTGCGGGCACTCGTCGCGTCGCGACAATGGCAATGGCAATACCGCGAGAGATGCTCCGCAGCGATAACAGGCGAATTCGTGAGACATGCGGCTTACTGTTGCCACCGAGACCCGCAGTATAGCCGTTTGCCGAAACGGCCGGGACCGGACGACTGCGACTGCAAGGTGCCAGTCCTTTACGCTGCGCCTTGCGCAGTATATGTTGCGCGCATCGTTGTCGACGATAGTCGCCATGCACCGCAACCTTATTCCTCTTGTCGTCCTCGCTGCGGCGTTGAGTACCTGCGCGATCGAGCCCGAGCAACTCAACAGCGAGCGTATCAGGGAGCGATTTGGAAGTTATGGCATCGAGGTAATCAGCTCTCAGTCCGGCATGCGCCGGTCAATTCTGTTCAGCGTCGAAGGCCAGGTGCGGACATGCCGGACATATGCTTTGGTGCGCTTTTCGCGGCAGCCTGATGCGATTGTTCGCGCCGAGCACGAGCAGGTTGTTGCCGGGCACTCTATCGGCGAGATTTTCAAGGCAAGCGGTTGGGAAATACGAAAAGAATCGCTTTACGTCGGCGAAGTCGGACTGGATTCGCCGCAACACCCGGTCGCCGCGCTCATGCGTTTGCAAAGTGCACAACATGTAGCGGTACATGTGTACCGCCTGTCGTTGCGCAAAAACGGCCAAACCATCGAATACGCAACCATCACGGAACTTCACCATCCGGCTTACCTGGTACTATCGGAGTTGCGCAACTTATATCCTGTCGATATGCACGTTGCACTGACGCCGGACGAGGTTGACGACATAACAGCGCTCGTTCTCGACGGCGCCTAGCGACCCGATCAAAAACACTCAGTTGGCGCAATTTGGCGCCAACGATCAGCGTCGCCGTATTTTGTTTTGCAATTCGCGGCACCGTGCTTTGATCGCGTCGGCATCCCGCACGGTCTTGCCCGCCCCCGGATTATCGTACGGGTTGTAGCCTGCAGCCTCGACCGGATCGATTAACTCCATGCTCAGGACTTCAACGTGTTTCTTGGGCTTGCGGTCTTGTTGTTCTTCAAGTCCCGCAAGCAATACCTCTCTCGAGACCATGGTGAAATTCGCTCTTTTCTTGTTATGAACTCCCGGCTGGCGCTTCTGGCTGTCGCCCCACACATCGCATTCGCAGGAAGTGTACCCAAATTAAGGTGCTGTTCAGTTTACACCAGTTATCCTGTAAGCCAACATCAGCCAAACCGTCGCCATATGTGAGACTGGGAGACCGTATGAACGCCCCAACCAAGCGCTACCGACCGATCATCGCCCTGCTGCCGCTGTTGCTGCTGCTGATGGCGACCCGTGGCTTTGCCCAGGCGCCGGCTAACGGCCTTGAGGGATCGCCCGCCGCCAGCGACGAGGGCATTCCCGTACTCACTCAAGAGGAGCTCGTCGAACTCGTGGGCCCGATCGCTCTGTATCCCGACGACCTGCTCGCCATCGTCTTGCCGGCATCGACCTACCCGCTGCAACTCGTGCAAGCTTCACGATTCCTCGATGACCTCGAGCAGGACTCATCGCTGAAGCCCGACGAAAACTGGGACGATTCCGTTGTCGCGCTCACGAATTACCCCGAAGTCATTGAGCTCCTGAATGAAGATCTCGACTGGACCTGGCAGCTTGGGGAAGCTGTCGTCGCGCAGCAGGCCGACGTCATTGAAGCCGTGGAAATATTCCGCAATCGCGCCTACACCGCGGGCAATTTGCGCAGTGACGAATATCAAAACGTCACCGAATCCGATGGTGTCATCGAAATCGTCCCCGTCGAGGAAGACGTTATCTACGTCCCATACTACGAGCCGGAGCGTGTCGTCGTGTATCAGACGCGGCCGGTATACTACTACTACCCGCATGCATACCCGGTTTACTACTACCCGTACCCTTACGGCTACGATTTTCACCACAGCTACTTCTGGGGCGTCACCACGGCATTTACGATTGGCTGGCTGTCCGACAGCCTCCATGTCTATCATCATAGTTATCTCAGTCATCCGTACTACGGTCATCATTACTACAGTGGATGGTGGTACCGCAGCCCGACGATTCACGTCCATAATTCAACCTACGTGTACAACTCGTACAGCCCTTCCAGGCATGTCGACCACGGTGGCGATTACTGGCACGCCCGGGGACATCGCAGGCGACTGGGACATTCCAGTCACCGCATTACCAGCAGCCGGTATTACACAGATCGCGGGAGTCATTCCGCTGCTACGAACCGCCATGGACGCCGTGGCCACGATGGTGCCGCGAACAGCGGGTCACGCAGCGACACCCGCCGGCGTGATCACGCCGATAACCGTCGTGACAGACAGGGATCGGATGCGCACGACCGAAACGACACGATTTCGACCTACACGCGCCGACGCGCAACTCCGGATTCGTCGCGCCGAAACGACCGTGACCGGCCACGCGTTCGCCGCAACGACGGCCGCACTGCACGGACAGACGTCACTGCGGCAGAGCGCCGCAGTCACCGGCCTGCAGTCACGACAGCACGCCGTAGCGATACGGCTCGCCGTTCCAGCAGCTACACGCCGCCGCAGAGCCAGAGCCACGCGAACGTGACCACACTGCGGCGCCCGTCACGCTCAGGCGCCACTCCGCAGCCCGTCCGGCGAACGCCACAGCCGTCTTACCAGGCTCACAACTCGCGTTCGCATACAGTGCCGCAACGCCAAGCACAGCCGTCTTACCAGGCCCGTAATTCGAGTACGCATACGGCGCCACAGCGCCAGCCACAGCCGTCTTACCAGGCCCGCAACTCGAGTGCGCATGCGGCACCACGGCGCCAGCCACAGCAGACCCAGGCGTCATCGACGCAATCAAGCCGGCACCATGCTTCCGCACAGGGTGCGGCGCGCAGTGAATCGCGGCGTGGTAACGGCCGCGATCGTCGGCACTAATCGGTACTAGTCCGACTCGCCGGCGTCGTCTGGCGGGTCGGGCGTCCGGCGCTGCGGCTTGTCGGAGGACAATTCCCAGGCAATGTAGGCTATTGAGCCGGCGGCCAGCAGCGCAAGAAGCACCGAAAATATCGGTATTAGCGATCGCATGCCGGCAATGCTATCACTCTCAACTGATCGCCAGCGGGCGTCGCCCTCTTTCAATACGCTCAAGCCGGGCCCGCCACATGCATGACCGGAATGAACTGATGCGCCGACCGCAAAATCCCGCCATAATTGTGCAATGAAAGCCTTCGTTAACGAACTCAAACAACGCAATGTCTTGCGCCTGGCGGCAGCCTACGCTCTGGTCGCGTGGATATTGATCGAAGCAGGTTCGGTATTGCTACCGACCTTCGGCGCACCGGATTGGCTCTTCAAGGCCTACGTTGTATGCGGCCGGCCGCAATAACCTTACTCAGCGGCGTTTCGAATCGCTGCAGCTGGCGCGACAACAATTCGAGCAAGCCATCACGCTCGATCCGAACTTCGCAAAGGCACATGCAGGTCTTGCGCAAACAAATCTTATACTTCTTTCAAATCACCAGGCCATCACGCCTTCCGTTGCATACGAGCTCGCGGAGCAGTCTATCGCAAGGGCACTGGAGCTGGATTCCAATCTCGGTGAGGCATATGCGGTCCTAGGCTTGCTGGAAGCAAGTCGGTGGGAGCATACGCGTCTTGGGGACGGCAATGTACGGGCCGCTGGCGCGTATCGAAGAGCAATCGACTTAAGTCCAAATCTTCCCGATGCGTATGTGTGGTTCTCATCGTTGCGCGAGTGGGAGGGCGATTACGAAGAAGCTATCAACCTTCTCACTCAGGCGATACGTGTCGACCCTTTAGGTCGCATTGCCTATGTCAATCTACCCGGCCTTCTCGCACTGCAGGGCAAGAATCAACAGGCAATCGACTTGCTGATCAAGGCGATGGAGATTTTTCCGGACTGGCCCAAAGCCTATCTATACATGGCGCAACATCTGCAGAGGCTCGGCCGCCTCGACGAATCGCTTGCGTGGAATCTGAAGTGGCAAAGTATGAGTAGCGATCCGATTGCAGGGGCATCGAGCGTGAGTATCTATCAGGCATTCGGAGACACGAACAAAGTCCGCAATTTCGTGACTGCACTTCCGCAAGATCATCCGCTTTACCCGATCGGCGCCAGTTATCTGCAGTTTATGGACGAGGACTATGCCGCGGCGCTCGCCACTCTCGAATCGATAGCCGATAAGACCGCAAGCCGGTTCAACTTTATTTACCCGATGATGGTGAGGTCGGCCGTACTGCTCGACGACTACGACCGAGCCTATTTCTTGCTGCTTGAAGGATCACCAGCAATGGCTGCGGACACTGTCACCAATGTTGACCGTTTCAATCTCGACGCTGCGATCATGCTTGCCTATATCGAGCAGAAGAGAAACAGACCAGCGCGCGCAACCAAGTTGCTCGAATTGGCGCTGCCGGTAACGCGTGACCTGCCCCGCGTCGGTATTTCGGGTCATGGCATCAAAGACGTAGAAATCCTGGCACTCATGGGACGCAAGGCAGCGGCACTCGACGCGCTTCGAGATGCTATCGACGCAGGCTTCGTAAGCCTGCAGTCGTTCGATGTCTGGGGCATCGACGGGGATCCGTTGGTAGACGGTATTCGCGGCGACCCGCGATACGAAAGCATGCGGGCTGAGCTCGGGCAAAAGCTCGATCATTTGCGTCGCAACATCGAAATGGCCGACGCGACCGGCAACTGGCAGCCCTTGCTGGACAAGGTCCGTCTACGCTGACCGGCTCATCCCCCAAGGGCCGATAGCTTCCCGTCTATATTCTTTCTCACGCGCTCGGCAATGGGCGCATCGAGGTATCTGCGCAAATCCGCCGCTTTCGGTTGCAGATCGTACGCAAGCCGAAACAGCTCGTTGATCGATGCATCGGCCTGCGGAATCTCAAGCAATGCGACCGAATCCCCGGCCGCCACGCAACCTTCGTGCAGAACTCGCAAATAGACACCGGGGCGCTCCGCGCGGCGAAACGCCATGCCGAAACGGCTGTCCTGCATCTGAGCGGATAGCGTGTCGCACGGAATTCTCGGCGCCGTCACCTCGAGAACGACGTCGCCGATCAGAAGGCGATCGCCCACGTTGAGATCTTCGGGTAATCCCTGAATGGTCAGGTTTTCGCCGAACGTGCCGTGTTCGATGTCCCGGTCGAGTTGCTGCGACCACCAAACGTAATCATCACCGCTGTATGCGTAGACCGCCTGATCGGGGCCACCATGGTGCTCGGAGTCGCAAATAGTGTCCCCGTCCACACCTGACCGCCTGATCATGACCGGTCCCGTGACTGATTTTTTACCGATCGCGGTCGTCAGTGACCGCTTGCCGTGAGTGTTCGATTCGGCCTGTCCGACATTGACGCTCAGCACGCGCATGCAGATTGTCGGGCCGCCTCAGACCTTGATGTGACCAAGCACGATCGCGAGCAGGGTGTATGCGATCAAAGCCACGGCGAAAACGCCGAAAAATATGCTAACAATGAAAATTGTCTGTTCCACCGCTACTCTCGCCGGACGCCGCATGGTCCTGATATCACCATCATACCTGCTGCCAAGGGTGTCCGGGGGGACGCTGAACCCACTAACTTCGCCTTGATGGACCACTAACGACTCTCGTCGTCGAAGTACCTGGCACGCAGCGCCGCGTGCTGATTTTGCGGAAATTCCTCGAGAATGAGTTCCCGCAGGCGGGTCTCGGCGATCATCACCTGGTCGTTCGCAATTTTGGCCAGTGCCGTCGCATCCTCGAGTGCCTCGGCAGCCTCGTGCAGATGTCGCGGTTTGACAGAATCCGCCCGCGCGCGAAGTCTCGCCAGCCTTTTCTCAGCCTTGTCCGCCCTCTTTTCCCGCCGGGAGAGGTCCTGTCGGCGATGCCGCAGTGCGTTGTGCATTGCTCGCAACTGACCGCCTGCCGAATCGCTCCACGCACGAAATACGACAAATAACGTGATTACCGCAGCCAACACGCCAGCCAGCATCAGCGCCCAGTGGCGAGTAAGAAATTCGAGATTCATCGAGATACCCTGTTACTCCGTCGAGGTCATATTGGCCTATCAGCACTGTCGCCGTGCCGACCACTCGACATTTTTGGCCATGCACGCGGAAAGTGCGTTACAATCGCGATAGTTATGCGTTATATTGTAACGCATGGCGAAAACCAGGATATCGACGCTCAACCTGCGCATCCATCCGGCGGTCAAGGACGCCGTGCGTGAGGCTGCCGCGAACGAACATCGCAGCGTCGCCAACATGGTCGAGGTCCTGATTCGACGCCACTGCGATCTAACCGGGATTACGATCCCTGAGCAAACCGACCTGTTCCAGAGGAAAAACAATGCATGAGAAAATGTTGAAGGCCCTGGTCGCCGCGGGCGCTGTCAAGAACATCAATATTATCGCCAGCGGGTCGCGCTTCCATATCGAGGCGAGGACGCCCAACGGAGCAGTCACGGCCGAGACCCTCAAGGGCAAAGTCAAGACCTGGGTAACTCTCGACGCGGCAGCGAAATGGGTAAGGAGACTGGGCGTTGGGGGGGCACACATCAACCTGACGCATTGGCAACCCAACCAGCGCGAATTACTGTGATGCGCGATGTCGTTGTCCTGCGTGCCCGCGGCGGGGCAGTATTCGCCTTGCTAAAGCCGGGTCCTGCTGATGGCCGGCCTAGTCCGTATCGGCCGACGGCCAGTCGGCGTCGAATGGGTATGGTTTTTCATCGCTGTTAAAAGTCAGATAGCGAATGATCTGATAGATATAGGACGCAATACTCTGGCCGACCCGCTGTAGCTGTACGTTTGTCTCGCCAGTGAACAGGACCCACAGGAATCCAAGCACGATCACGGCAGAAGCGACGAAGCTGGCAACGCCGGCCAGTGCATAAAAAACGACGATGAACACCAGTCGCAGCCAGGTGGTGCGTGACTTGATGTTTTCCTCGATCGGCGAGCCATCGTTGCCGTCGCCCTCGTTGACGTGGTCTGCCGGTGGCTTGTCGTCACTCATTATAGTTCTCCAAAATCCGATAACTGGCCTGATGGCCTCGCGTGAGGATCGCAATTCCCTCAATATGATGGCAATGCACGACTTTTTCAACCACGGAGAGCTCCGCGAAATGCGTATTCTGACCTGGCCCATACTTTTTTTGTCCATGCTGCTTGCCGCGTGCGAACCGTCAGCGGATGATGCGCGGCCCACACAGGACTTCGCAGCGGATGCGCAACGCATTGCACATACCAGCATCATCGTCGACACCCATATCGACGTGCCATATCGATTGCAAACAGAACAGGCCGACATTTCGGCCGCTACTGACGGTGGTGACTTCGACTATCCGCGAGCCGTAAAGGGCGGACTGAACGCGCCGTTCATGTCGATATATACCGCGGCTGATCTCGAAGCCGAGGGCCGGTCCCGCAATGCCGCCGAAGCGCTGATTGACAGCATTGAGGATATTGTTGCAAGTGCGCCGGGAAAATTCGCCATTGCGCGGTCGACGCAAGATGTCCGGTCAAATTTCGAAGATGGCGTGATGTCGCTGGCACTGGGGATGGAAAATGGCTCTCCGATCGAGGGTAATCTCGACAATGTGCAACATTTCCATGATCGCGGCATTCGTTACATTACGCTGACGCATAGCCTGTCGAATCATATTGCAGATTCTTCCTACGACGACAACCGCCAATGGCATGGGCTGAGTGACTTCGGCGCTGACGTCGTCAGGGAAATGAACCGTCTCGGCATCATGGTTGATGTCAGCCACTTGTCCGACGATGCTTTTTGGCAGGTAACTCAGATCAGCGAAGTGCCTGTGGTCGCAACGCATTCGTCGGCGCGGCATTTTACGCCGGACTTCGAGCGCAACATGAGCGATGAAATGATCAAGAGACTCGCCGAAGGTGGCGGTGTCATTCAAATCAATTTCGGGTCTGCGTTCATCACGCACGAAGCAAGGCTTTACAACTCGGCACGGAGCGACGAAAAAAAATTATTCAAGGCAGAGAACCCGGGGCTGTCGAATAAGGAAGTCGCCGATCAAATTCATCCGCTTTATGCACAAGAGCATGGACCGTTCCCATACGCAACACTTGCGGACGTACTTGACCATTTCGACCATGTCGTGCAACTCGTCGGCGTCGATCATGTCGGCATCGGCTCGGATTACGACGGCGTCGGTGACACGCTGCCGATCGGGCTACAAGACGTCGCTGCCTATCCGAACCTGATCGAGGGATTCCTGCGGCGAGGATATAGCGAGTCCGACATACGCAAGATTCTCGGCGAAAACCTGCTCAGAGTTTGGGATGCCGCGGAGACATACGCCCGTCAGGCGCAGCAGTAATCGCGATCAGATGATTCGAAAGCATTTTCGGCTCGGCTCGTGCGTGTCCCTTCTCCTGTTACTCGGATCTGTGGTCGCCGACGATAAGCCTGCCCCGCCAGCGGCCAATCCGTTAAATCCCTCTGCTCAGTACTACCCGCTGACCATTGGCAATGAGTATTACTACAAGGTCTTCCGGAAGGATGCGCCGAATCGCGAATACCGGGTCAAGGCTGAAGTCAGAAATTTACAGACCGTTGGCGGTATAGACTATTTCTATTTTCATGCTCCGGGTGCGAACATTCGATACCTGGTCCGGCGAGACGAAGCCGGCGTCTTCATGCGACTCCTGAAACGGCAAATTCCGTTATTTGGCATTTCGTTCGATGTGCATTTAACACCAGAACTCATGTTCCTGCGATTTCCGCTTATGGTCGGCGATCGGTGGTCACAGCAAGTCGTAGCCAGTGCAAGAATCCTGTTCATCCCGGTGAAGCGGACTATCGAAGGGAGATTTCATGTCGTTGATCGTCGGGTCTTGCGGACGGAAGCGGGTGACATCGATGTGTTCGTTATCAATGCGAGTCTCGGCGTTGTCAATAAATCAATGGCCGAAAAAACTTTCTCGTACGGCGCAAATGTTGGCTATGTCAAGGCGGACGCGCCGGAAGATTTCACGCTTCTCGTCGGCTATCACGTATTCGACGAGCAAGCTGGTATCTGGATTGACAAGACTCCCGCCGACGCGGCAAGCTACAAATAATCCGGGCGATGTTCAGGCCACTCGTTGCTTGCCGCGCAGGCGGTCGGTGCCCGGCTTGAGGAGTTCCTGAACCAGTCGCCCAAGGGGGCCGTCGGACGCAGTCTCGGCCGCAAAGAGATGCGCAAACTGGTGGCGCAGGGTCGATGCGATAAGCGGGTCGAGATCGTCCGGTATGCTCAGGTCGCTCTCCAGTACTCGCCCTCCCCGCTCCTCGATTGCGCTGCGCAACCAATCCACGTCGATGCCTTCGATGGGATGCTGATCGAGAAAGCCCCGCAGGTGGAATGTAGTCGAGACGGTCGCACTCTGCAGTCGCTCGATTACCTCGTGACTTACCCCGTGGATGTCACTGTCGCGGCTCATCCGGACCGAGGCGCCGCAAGCTATGTGGATGCGCCCGAGGTCGATCTGACCGCGCACCACGCGCAGCGCCCAGGCGAGAAGCGGTCGCAAGCGCATCTTCGGCGTCGGGGCTCCCGCCAGCTCCAGGTTGAAGACCGCCTCTTCGGGCACGCGGTCGTAGGAAAGGCTGATAGGCAGCAGCAGGCAAGTCTCGCCCGTAGCCTGAATGCAGCGCAGCAGACCTCGTTTGGGTGGCAGGAACTCCCGGGAGCGGCTGCGGGTCCCCTCGATGAAAAACTCGATGGCTTTGTCTTCGCGAATCATCTGCTGAACCCAGCGCGCGAGTTCCTCTTTCTTGTGCCCCTCACCCCGCTTCACATAAAAGGCGTGCAACGAGTTGAGAAACCGCCCGAGCATGGGAATATTTCCAAACTCCATGGCGGCAGCAATATGAGGAATGGGGATGCGGAGGTCGGGCCGCGCGAAAAACAGGTAAGAGCAGAGCACGAAATCGAGGTAGCTGCGATGAGATGGCAGGAGAACGACCGGGCAGCCATTGGCCGCAGCACCTCGGGCGGTTTCGAAGGACGGGACATCCACGGTCACACTGTCGCAGCAACGGCGCAGCACCTTGGTGATCAGCCACGCGCTGATGCGGATGCTGAGGGTTGCAGCCGGCCTCCGGCCGGCCCAGCGCGCATCGCCACCATGACCCAGGTGTCGCCGTCCGGCCAATAGCCACTGCGTGTCGTCTCGACCGAGAATGTGGCGGTACACGCCGCGACTCACTGTTTTAATGTAGCTGACCGGGTCGAACGCTTCGTCAATAAGGGGCAGTGCGGAGTGAAAATTGAAGGACTGCACGAAATACGGGAACGCCTTGTTTAAGTATTCCAGGCGGTCGAGGAGTTTCCGCCCCGAGCGACGCACGCGGCGCTCGCGAAGCCCTGCGGCGGCGATCGGCAGGCGATGGTAGAGTGCGTGGGCGAGTGCAAAGCGCAGGCCTCGCGGCCCGATGTAACGCAATGTTGGCGGCCGATCGATGCGATGGACGGAAAAGAAATCCTGGACGCTCTGAATTCCATCCCGAAGGGTGGCGCTGCGCTCCAGGCCCGCCACCGCATGATGAATAATCGGTGGCGCTTCGATGTCGATAGGCGCATGACAGGCAAACAGCACGCGCGTCGCCACATCGTCAACTGAGATCAAGTCGAGTCGTGCATCAGGGCTGCCGTCTATGACCCGCAGATGGCCCATCCCAAACAGAACCACGAAGGAGGCGAAGCCCGAGGTGCTGTCGATCCACCCCGGGAAGGGGTGCAGCCGGCTTGCCGAAATGATACTCGGGCGCACAATTGTGAGCGGCACGTTGCCGCGTCGCGCTACCAGCAGATGCTCGGCCAGGGACTTCGTCAGCGTATATGTATTTGTGTGGCCGGATCGGCTGAGCACGTCACGCTCGACCGCGGTGCCGTCGAGAATCGAGCTGTAAATCTCATCGGCTTGCCCTGACAGGGGCGCGAGCGTCTCTTCGATCGGCTTGCCGTCGCTGGAGTGCTGCGAAACGTAGGCTGTCGAGACGGACACGAACTTCTGTAATTTCGAGCAGGACCGCGCCAGCTCCAGCACGTTCAGGGTGGCCGAAATATTCGATCGCGCAGCCTCTGGTAACGGCAGGTCGAACGCTATCGCCGCCGCCGCGTGCACGATGTGAGTCACTCGCCCCGTGATCTCGTCGTGCACCGGCCGATCGAGGTCGAGGCCAGGTTTCTCGAGTTCACCTTCTACGACAACCACGTCATCGGTCCAGTCGGGCGGCAAGCGTGAGAAGCAATCCGAGGTCACGACGTCGCGCAAGAAGCGCTTTTCGGCTGAAACGACCCCCCGTGGGCGGATCAATACATACACCTGCTCGACACCCAATTCCTCGCGCCGGCGCATCAGCTCCTCGAGCAGGACTTTTCCGAAGAATCCCGTAACGCCCGTCAGCAGGTACACGTGTCCCTTATCTGTACTCATATTTGTCCGCATCCCGGATGCTTAGACTGGCAGGTCGCTAACCGGACCGGCCTCTGTTTTTTGATTGCCAGCTCCGAAGATGTTCGTGGGGTCGATGGCCTCCTTGACTTCGGCGCTCCATTCGAGCGCAGTCGTTGACATTATTCGCGGCAGGAAGTCGCGGCGATGTTTGCCGACACCATGATGGTGCGAGAGCGATCCGCCCGAGAGCAGGATCTCATCCCTGGCAGCATGCTCGAGCTCGGCGAAAACCCGGCACGGTTGATCTATGCCCTTGTGATAGAAAGCGAAATAGAAATAGATGCACACACCGGTTTGATAGACCTGCGTCATGCGCGCGCTGATGAAGGGTCTGCCCGGCAGCGCGCGGCTCGCATGCTCTTCCTCGAGCCTTCGCTTGACATTTTCGCAGAGCGAGAGCGCCTGGCTCCACGACACCGACGTTTCGAACGACTCGCCGAGGATGTAGTGCTTCATCATGAAATCGCGGATGTAGGCGATACCGTAAGTCAGCTGATAGCCGCGCTTGCCGTTCTCCTCACCAGCCCGCATTCCTCCGTAACGGCGAGCGATACGGCGCACCGCGGCGTCCTGCGCTTCGACTTCACCACGGGTTCCCTCGTAGACCAGCGTGCAGGCCGTCATATGCTCGGGGTCGAAGCCGCGCAGCTTGGTAACGAAAAGCTTCTCGGCCCACCGCATGAGCACCTGCAGACCTTCTGCTTTCGACTTGAGGGTCTGGCTGAGCTGAAACTGAAGGTTGTCGGCCAGGCGCACGCTGGCCGGGGGCGTGCTCTGGCGCGTGAGGTCGTACATGAACGAGACGCCGCGTTCGAAGTCTGGGAAGAGCAGGGAGTCATAACGCTGGATTTCAGGCAACGGAAAGACCTTGACCACCGCCTGGGTGATGATGCCAAGGTTGCCCTCGGAGCCCAGGACCCAGCGCCTCGCATCGAGGCCGATCGATTCCCGCGGCGACACGGCCGACCACGACAGTTCGCCTCGCGCCGTCACGACGACCACGTCGAGCACGATGTCTTCGATGTTGCCGTAGCGGTTCTTCTTCATGCCGCTGGCGTGGGTTGCGATCCACCCGCCCAGAGTCGAAAACTCGATGCTGTCCGGCTCGTGGCCCAGCGTGAAACCGTATTGGGCGAGTTGCTCTTCGATGACGCGCCCCACTGCCCCTGCCTGGATGCAGGCCATCAGGTTCGTCGGATCGATCCAGAGAATTCGGTTCAACCGACTCATATCCATCGAGACGATCATGCGTTGCTCTTCGGTCGGACAGCGCACCGCCTCGGTGACGTTGGTTCCACCGCCGTAGGGTACCAGGCACACGTCGTGGCGAACCGCCGCGGCGACCAGCTCGGCAACGTGAGATTCTTCGCTCGGGTACACGACCAGGTCGGGCACCCGTTCGAGCTTCCCGTACTTGATAACGTACATCTCCTCCAGCGTGTGCCCGTGGCCGTGACGCAGGCGGATCTCGTCGTCGTCGGAGAGGTCCCCTTCAGGCAGGATGCTGCGTGCCTCTTTCAGAAAGGCATCGTTCTCGCGCGGTGACGGCACTTCCGGGGGATAGGCCGAGTCGTGTGTATCCCTGAAGTCGAAGTCGACGCCGAGGATGTCGCGTACCCAGGGCAACAGATCGGGGAGTTCGGTCCCGCTCAATGGATAGCGCGATCCGGCAAGCACGACGTTACCGTTCGGTCCGGCGGCGAAGCCCGAGTCCCGAAAGCCCCATACGTCGAGGCTCTCTTCGTCTCCGTCATCGTGGGGTGGATCGCCCGGAATGATGCGATTTTGAATGTCGCCCGAGACGAGCAAGGCGCCATCCGGCAGCTCGGCCCGCTTGATCTTGTTCGAATCGTGTTGAGTAGTCATGGAGTTTCAGTGGGCCTCGAAGTCCTCTGCACGTATCCTGCATCCAATCCCCAAACACAAGCGCGGCAACAAACGCCGACGAAGTCTGCTTTTTGAAAAAGCCCGTTACCTGGTCGAATGATGATTCGTCTCCGATGAAAACCCGCGCAAGGTGGTGCTGTCTCAGGTAGAAGTTCGCATGTTCTGATGCCTTCAGCCGCGGCAATCCAGGGTCCTGCGGGGGGTGGTTGCGTACCTTCCCGCCCCCCCGCCTTTCGGCGAGTCCGGCTTTGTTGTTACTTAGTTGCGCGTTCCTTATACGCCGTGTCGTACAGGAATTCCTAATTTTTAATTTAATCACGCATCATTCGGGCGATCAATATTGTCCGCCGTGTTTGACTGAAAGTACGGCGAACGCCGGCAAACGGTCTGCCCTCCTCAAGCGAGCCGAGGGGCTCTACATCGGCCATACGAGCAAGATTGCAGGCACGGATACCAGAATGATGATGATCTCGAGGGGCAGCCCCATGCGCCAGTAGTCGCCAAAGCGATAGCCCCCGGGGCCCATGATCAAGGTGTTGTTTTTGTGGCCGATCGGCGTCAGAAACGCGCACGATGCGGCCACCGCCACAGCCATCAGGAACGGATCGGGGTTGACGCCGAGCCGATTGGCAATCTCAAGCGCAATGGGTGCGGCGATAACGGCAGTTGCCGTATTGTTCATGACGTCCGACAGCGTCATCGTGACAACGAGCAACAAGGTCAGCACGACGGCTGGCGAAAGACCGGCCGCAACCGTGACGATCGCATCCGCAATCAACGCGGTACCGCCCGTGCTCTGCAACGCGCCGCCGATCGGAATCATCGAGCCGAGCAGTACGATGACGGGCCATTCCACGGATTCGTACACGTCTCGTATCGGCACGATATTGAGCAATATGTACAGCGCCGTGACGCAGCCGAGCGCGACCGGCAGGTAAACGAGACCGACGCTCGCTGTGGCGATCGCCGCAGCGAAGATGCCGACGGCCAACCACACCTTCTGCCGCTGCAACACGCGCTGCCCGCGATCGGCCAACGGCAACAGACCGAGACGCCCGGTAACGTCAACGAGGCGTTCCTCATGGCCGAGCAACAACAGCACGTCGCCGGGTAGTAACTCCAGTTTACGCACATGATCGCGAAATCGCCGCCCCTGGCGAGAAACGCCCACGAGAGCGACACGATACCGGTACAGCAAACGCAGCGACATGGCCGAACGCCCGGCAAGGCGCGACGATTCCTGTACGACAGCCTCATTGAGTGTCAGATCGTCGTCCTCGAGAAGCCCCTGTCCCTTGCCGACGTATTCGAGTTTCAAGGTGCCGAGCGCCTCCTCGAGACTCTCCGGACTCGCTTCGATGACGAGCACGTCATCGGCCTGAATTTCCGCCAGGCGCGCAAGACCAGGCAGACGGCGTCCACGGCGAATCAGGCCGATAATCTCAACGTCCGTCTTGTCGGCGAGGTTGTCGAGATCCCGGACGCGTTGGCCGATAATGCTCGATCCCTCCGGCACACGCACTTCGGCGATATAGTCGGCAAGGTCAAAAAGATCCTGTCCGGCATCCGCAGATTGCCGATCGGCCGGCAGCAAACGCCAGCCGATCAGTGCTACGTAACCTACGCCCACTGCCGCGCAGGCCAGCCCTACAGGCATAAAGTCAAACATTTTGAACGCCTCGCCAAGTGCGTCGTTACGGAATTCGGCAACGATGATATTCGGTGGCGTTCCAATCAGGGTAATCATGCCGCCAAGAATGGACGCAAACGAGAGTGGCATCAGCGATAACGCCGGGCTCCTCCCGGCCTTTTTCGCGGCTTGCAGGTCAAGGGGCATCAGCAGCGCGAGTGCTGCGACATTGTTCATGATCGCCGACAGGGATGCGGCCAGGGTGGACATGATGCCTATGTGCGTGGCCAGTCGTCGCGAAGCGTCGACAACGTGGCGGGCCAGCAGCTCAATCACGCCCGAATTGGACAGACCGCGACTGATGATCAGCACGAGCGCAATAATTACGGTCGCAGGGTGCCCGAAACCCGAGAAGGCTTGCTGCGCCGGCACCACACCCAGGAGCAGCGCCGCCAGCAACGCGACAAAGGCGACCAGGTCGTAGCGCCAGCGGCCCCAGATGAGAAGCAGGAAGACCGACGACAACAATGCGAAAAGAGTCAGCTGATCAGTTGTCATCATCGGCTTGGCCTACCTGCGTCGGCTCGGGCGTTGATTCATCGGCCATACCTAGTGTCCTGTCCCGTAAGTTCGCATGATTTCAGAACCAGCAAGAAGCGCTGCTACAAGGCGCGTTGCACAGGCAATATCGGGCATATTGGCAAGGGACGCAACGCCGTAGCGGCGCTTTTTGCTGCTTCCCGAAGGGCGCGTCCTTCAAGGCCTTTGGTGGCGTTACGCCGCTTGTCAATGGACTCGCCATTAACGGCGCGACGTGCCTTGCCAAAGGCCTTGAGAGACCGCGCTGAAACTGTGCGAACTTACGGGACAGGACACCAGCACAAATATTTTTGATCGGGCGCAGCCGAGTTACGATGGGGTGATGAGTTATCTGATTCTGCTGCCGGTTATTCTTGGTCTGTTGTTCGGACCCGGCGTTTGGGTGCGTCGTGTGCTTGATCGTTACAGAGAGCCCGACGACCGATATTCCGGAACCGGCGCGCAACTCGCAAGACATCTGCTCGATCAACAGGGCCTGCACGAAGTCACCGTCGAATCGACACAAGAAGGGGATCACTACGATCCGGCGGACAAGGCTGTGCGCCTGGCCGAGGGCAATTACGGCGGTCGCTCTTTGACTGCAATTACAGTCGCGGCGCACGAAGTGGGACACGCGATTCAGGATGATCAGGCCTATGCGCCATTGCGCTTGCGCACCTTCCTCGTCGGGGTCGCCAGGCCCATGGAACGCGTCGGCGCCGGCGCATTGATGATCGCACCGTTCGTCGGCATGTTGACTCGCGCCCCGAGTATCGGCGTCATCATGTTCGCCGGTGGATTTCTGACACTTGCGACTTCGACGCTCGTGCACCTGGCAACCCTGCCGACCGAATTCGACGCGAGTTTTGCGCGGGCGCTACCGATGCTGGATCGACACAATATCCTCAAAGAGGTCGACCGCCCTCACGCACGCCGTTTGCTGACCGCCGCCGCACTGACCTACGTCTCTGCATCACTCATGAGCCTGCTGAATATCGCGCGCTGGTGGGCCATCTTGCGCCGCTGAATCGCGGCATGCAGCATGCGCCGGCACAACATCCTGAAGCGGCCCGATTTGTCCGTGAAATGACTGGTTTAGGCGACTCTGCGCTGCTATTATCCGCGCCCGACGGCCAGTCCAAGTCGGAATGTCGCATCGCGTGGACAGTCCGCAAGCACCTCTGGACCGGCACAGAAAACATGCACCCAACTCCGTAGCTACTGACCGGGTTTTGCTCTCGCCAGACCTTGAGCGCGATGCAATCGTGATTCCGGACGGCAGGGTGCCGAAACTGATCACGACATAGCTGAAGAATCGACATGATAGACCTGAGCAAATACCGAAACATTGGCATTTTTGCCCACGTCGATGCGGGCAAAACCACGACGACGGAACGCATCCTGAAACTCACGGGCAAGATTCACAAGACCGGTGAAGTCCACGATGGTGAGGCCACGACCGACTTCATGGAGCAGGAACAGGAACGCGGCATTACGATTCAGTCAGCCGCGACGAGCTGCACATGGAATGACCACCGCCTGAACATCATCGACACTCCAGGTCACGTTGACTTTACGATAGAGGTATACCGTTCACTCAAGGTTCTCGACGGTGGTATCGGCGTTTTCTGCGGATCTGGCGGTGTTGAACCGCAGTCCGAGACCAACTGGCGCTACGCCAACGACTCGGAAGTTGCGCGCGTCATCTTCGTCAACAAGCTCGATCGAATCGGCGCCGATTTCATGCGCGTCGTGAAGCAAATCAAGGATGTCTTGGCCGCTAATCCGCTCGTCATGGTGCTGCCGATCGGCATCGAGGACGATTTCATTGGCGTTGTGGACTTGCTGACGCGCAAAGCCTGGGTCTGGAAGTCGTCGGACAATCCCGAGGACTACGAGATTCACGACGTTCCCGAAGACATGCAGACGCTCGTCGAGGAATGGCGCCATAAACTCATCGAGACCGCCATCGAGCAGGACGATGATCTTCTCGAGCAATATCTCGAGGGCAACGAGCCGACGGTAGACGATCTCAAGCGCTGTATTCGCAAGGGCACGATCAACCTCGATTTCTTTCCGACTTACTGCGGTGCTGCCTTTAAAAACAAAGGTATACAGAATATTCTTAATGCAGTAGTTGACTATCTGCCGGATCCAACCGAAGTCAAACCGCAGCCGGAGATGGATCTGCAGGGCAACAAGACCGGCAACTTTGTGTCCGTCGATCCGGACAAGCCGCTGCGCGCGCTCGCGTTCAAGATCATGGACGACCGCTACGGTGCGCTGACGTTTACACGCATTTACGCGGGCAGGATCAAGAAAGGCGACAACGTCCTGAACACGTTTACGGGCAAGACGGAACGCATTGGTCGTATCGTCGAAATGCATGCCAATTCGCGTGAAGAACTCAGCTCGGCTCAGGCCGGCGACATCGTCGCGCTACTCGGCATGAAGAATACGCGCACCGGGCATACCCTGGCCGACGCCGATAACCCGGCGACGCTCGAACCCATGGTCTTTCCCGATCCGGTAATCTCGATCGCGATTGCGCCCAGGGACAAGGCCGGCACCGAGAAAATGGGCGTGGCGTTGAACAAAATGGTGCAAGAGGATCCGTCTTTTCGGGTCGCAACCGACGAGGATTCGGGTGAGACGCTGATCAAGGGCATGGGCGAGCTGCACCTGGACATCAAGGTCGACATACTGAAACGTACGCATGGCGTCGCAGTTGACATGGGCAAGCCCCAGGTCGCCTATCGCGAGACCATTACGCAGGTGGTTAAAGATACTTACATCCACAAGAAGCAGACCGGCGGCTCCGGTCAATACGCAAAGATCGATTACCAGATCGAGCCGGCCGAGAAAAACACCGGATACGAGTTCCAGTCCAAAGTCACGGGCGGCAACGTTCCGCGCGAATACTGGTCAGCGATCGAGAAGGCCTTTGCTGTCAGCATGGAAGAAGGCACGCTCGCCGGCTATCCGCTGCTGGACGTAAAATTCACGCTGCTGGACGGTGGCTTTCATGCGGTCGATTCGTCGGCACTGGCATTCGAAATCGCAACCAAGGCAGCCTATCGTCAGACTGTACCGAAGGCAGGCCCGCAATTGCTCGAGCCGATCATGAAAGTCGACGTATTCACGCCGGAAGACAATGTCGGTGACGTCATCGGCGACCTGAACCGGCGCCGCGGCATGATCAAATCGCAGGATGCTGGCCCGACCGGCGTGCGCGTCAGCGCAAATGCGCCGCTCGGTGATATGTTCGGATACATCGGACACCTGCGCACGCTGACCTCCGGTCGCGGCCAGTTCTCTATGGAATTTTCACATTATGCGCCGTGCCCGCAAAATGTGGCCGATGAGGTCATCAAGGCGGCGAAGGAACGTAACGCGAAAAAGTAAAGCAGTCCACGCCACGCTGCTCGAAAGCAAGCCTTCGCCGAATCGCTGGCGGAGGCTTTTTTTGCGCCGCGCGTGTCTCC
>SMUY01177911.1_pt1 | contig 31112 bp, 24 predicted proteins | sample 2456441 | NCBI WGS metagenome assembly SMUY01 (sample SAMN11095931, study PRJNA526329) | marine sediment metagenome | biome: Marine sediment; feature: Surficial sediment; material: Deep marine sediment; isolation source: Hadal surficial sediment | place: Pacific Ocean | collected 2014-11 | depth...
ATCGGCGTCCCGATCGCGCCGGTCGGCAGATCCACCGACCCCAGCTCCTGGCCGTGCTCTTTTGAACGGGCGACCAGCCGAGGGCCGCCGGTACTGCTCCCGGCCGAGAGCGCGCTGACGAGAAGCGTCTTCGTCAGCACCGGCCCGCCCCACCCGTCGCCGCCGAGCGGCGGCAGGTTCAGATCGCGCAGCATCGGATGGTTCCGATACCGGTCCCCGTCGCCGAGCGGCACCATCCAGGCGTGCTCGCCGGTGTTCATGTCGATGGCGGTCATGCGCGAATAGGGCGGCTTGAGCAACGGCAACCCCCGAGGCATCAGCGCGCCGCTGCGCGACGGACCCGAGCCGCGTCCCGCCAACCGATCCGCCTCGGGCGCGCCGTGGGTGTACGCGACGGTCGCGCCGAGCGCCGGGTCCGGCTCGTACAGGGTGATGACGACCGCGTTGTTGCGCGACGGCACGTAGAGCATGCCGGTCTCCGGGTCAACCGCGGCGCCCGCCCAGGTTGCGGCACCGGCGTCGGGGGGACGCATCAGGGTCCCCTGCCACCCACCTTCGACCGGGCGCGACGTCGGCGTGAAGAGCGGTCCCAGTCTGAACGGTTTCACCACCTCCACCGCCATCGCGCGAATCTCTGGCGTGAAGTCCACGAGGTCGTCGATCGTCACGCCCTGGTACTCGAACGGCGCCGGCTTCGTCGGAAACGGCTGGGTCGGCGACACCACCTCGCCCGGCATGTTCGTCTCGGTCGGCACCGGCCGCTCCTCAATCGGCCAGACCGGCTCGCCGGTCACCCGGTCGAACGTGTAGACAAAGCCCTGCTTGCTGACCTGGACGAGCGCTTTGATCTCACGCCCGTCGACGGTGATGTCCACGAGATTGGGCGATGTCGGGAAGTCGTAGTCCCACAACCCGTGATGCACCGCCTGAAAGTGCCAGACCCGCTGCCCGGTCTCGACGTCAACAGCGATGATCGACTCCGAAAACAGGTTGTCACCCGGCCGGTCGGCGCCGTAGTAGTCATTGGTGGCGGTCCCGGTCGGCAGATACACGATGCCCAGCTCGTTGTCACCGCTCAAGAAGGACCAAACGTTGGCATTCCCCGAGTAGCGCCACGAGTCGTTCAACCAGGTGTCCGCCCCGAACTCGTCCGGGCTATTGGGCACGGTGTGGAAGTCCCACGTGTGCTCGCCGGTCCGGACGTCCCAGGCGCGCACCCACCCCGGCACCGCTTCCTTGGTGATGCGACGGTCGGCGACCTGCGAGCCGTGGATGACCTTGTCGCGGACAACGATGGGTGGCGAGTGGATGCCGTAGAGCAGCGCGTTCAGATAGTCGCGGTCCTCTCTGACGGCACGGGGCACACCGACCATCGCATCCACCATACCGCTGCCATCCGGGCCGAAATCGGCACACGGCTGGCCAGTCTGTGCCTCGACACACACCAGATACCCGCTGCCGGTGCCCCAGAAATTCGCTCGTCACCCTCGCCATCGGTCCAGTAGGCGACACCCCGCTGCTTGAAGGTCCCACTCATCGGGGTGGTCCCCTCCTCGTAGCTCTTGGGATTGAACACCCAGAGGGTCTCCCCCGTCGTCGCGTCGACCGCCACACCCTGTGACAGCGCCGTGTTGAAGTAGAGGACGCCGCCAACCATGAGCGGCGTGACCGCCATCCCACCGGCGCGAGGTAAGTGACCTCTGCGGTAGAGGTTCGGGGTGTCGGCCACGAGCGACTCGACGATGGTGTCGAGCGGCGCCCACCACTCGCTGCCATCTGGCATCGTCCGGCTCACCACGGCGTCGACCGACCGCCAGCGCCAGGCGATCTCGAGCTGGCTGAAGTTGCCGGCGTCGATCTGGTCCAGCGGCGAGTACTTCTGGCTGGCGATGTTACCGCCGTAGCTGCGCCACTCTCCGTTCTCGGTGCCGTAGGTCTGCCAGGCGCCGCGCTGTTGCGCGCGCACGATCGCCGGCGACCACACGAGCGACACACCGATGAGACCGACCGTCAGGCACCTCGACACGCGCAGCATCAGTACTCCTTTCCGCCAAGACATCTCCTCACAGGGCGACATCGTCATGTCTGAAGCACGTCTTCATCACCCGCCAGGGATGTCCGCCCCCGCGGAGCGGGGCTCTGCGAACGGCCTGGCTCGCGAAGCGAAGCCGACCGTCATCAGGCCGGTTGAGGCGCAGCTTCGCGAGACGCCAGATTATACCGTCGGTCGTGTGTCGACTCGCACACACCAGTCGACCGCGACGGCGTCGTCCGAAGCTGGAGACAGCGTGGCCCACCGGCTTCTCCTGCCCCCTGTCTCCTGTCTCCTTGGGGATGCTCAGCGGCGTTCAGCGGTCGCCGCGGTGGCCGCCGGAGACCCGGGGTTGGTGGCTCTGTACGTTGGTTCGTTTCGCCGGATTCGCCGCCGCGGACGAGCTGGCCTGCGGACCCACGCCGATGATTTTGATCGCGCCGTCGGCCACGAGCTGCGTGATCGAGTCGCGCTCGGCGTCCTGGGTGGAGATCTGCCCTTCCTTGCGCGGGCTCAGACGCAGCACCTTGCCCCAGGACAGGGTGATCCGGAGGAACCGGGAGGTCTGGTTGAGGATGGTGATCATCGTCAGGGTCTCCGTCTGTCACACCGATGATACCCGAGCAGACGGTGGACCGCGTCGCCATCGGCCGCACAGCGGTCGTACCTCCTCACTCGAGTGGCGGGGTGCTCGCCGGGGCGACGCGATGCTGCGTACCCTGCTCGTAGGCGTAGGCGATGGCGATCAACGTCAGCTCGGACCAGGCGTCGCCGAGGATCTGCAACCCGACCGGCAATCCGTCACCGACGTACCCCATCGGCACCGACAGGGCGGGAAAGCCGGTGGCCGGTGACAGCTGCTGGCTGTTGTTCCCATGGGGCGAGTTGAGGTCGCCGATCAGCCGGGGCGGGTTGTCCCAGGTCGGATAGATCAGGGCGTCGAGCTCGTGCTGCCCCAGCACGGCGCGGACGCGCGCGCGTAGCTGTTCGTCACGCGTCGCCTGCTGCGCGCAGCCCGGCTGCTCATCGGGCGGCAGATCTATCTCGAGACCAGACACGAGCCGTTGTCGGACGGTGGGGTGGATCTGTCGCGACGCGACGATCTCCGACAGCGTCTTGACCGGCGCGTCTGGCCCCAGACTCGCCAGATAGGCGTTCAGGTCGAACCGGAACCGGCTACACCCCGCCCGGCCGCCGTCGTCGGTCTGTGGCTGGGGCTCCGGCAGCGCCACCGGATCGACCACCACCGCCCCCAGACGGCGGAGATCGGCGATCGCCTCGTCGAACCGCTGGATCACCTCGGGGTCGGCGGTCTCGTCCGACATCTCGCGGAGCACGCCGAGCCGGGCCCCGGCCACGCCGTCCTCACGCAGCGCGTCGGCATACGACCCCACCGGTCGCTCCAGGCTGGCCGCCGTCACCGGGTCGGCCGGGTCGTGCCCGGCGATCACGTCGAGGATCGCCACCGCGTCGGCGACCGTCCGGGCGATCGGCCCCCCGATGTCGCGCGCCAGGTTCAACGGCACGATGCCATCGCGGCTGGTCAGCCCCATGGTCGACCGGATGCCGACCAGCGCCTGGTGCGCCGCCGGTCCCCGTATCGAGTTCCCCGTGTCGGTGCCAAGTCCCACGGTGCCGAAGCTCGCCGCCACCGCCGCGGCGGTGCCGCCGCTCGACCCGGCGGTGACACGGTTCAGCGCATACGGGTTGCGCGTATAGCCGGGCAGCCGCGACCCGACGGTTTCGTATGGCGAGAAGGCGAACTCGGCCATGTTCGACTTGGCGAGCACGATGCCGCCCGCGTCCAGGATCTTACGCACCTGGAACGCGTCATCCGGCGCCACCGAGTGGGCCAACGCGAGTGAACCGGCCGAGGTCGGCAGGTGAGCGATGTCGTAGTTGTCCTTGACGATGACCGGGATCCCGTGCAGTGGACCGGTCAGACCGCGCTCGGCGAACGCCGCATCGAGCTCGGCGGCGCGGGTGAGCGCGTTGCGGTTCACGGTGATGAGCGCGTTCAGCGCCGGTCCCTGCCGGTCATACGCCACGATGCGCACCAGGTAGGTCTCGACGAGGTCACGGGCGGTCAGATCGCCCGCCTCCATCGCCTCGTGTATCTGGGCGATCGTCGCCTCCACGACGTGGAACGCGGCTCGAGGGGTCTCGTCAGCGCCGCCACAGGCGGCGAACCCGAACGTCACCGCAAGCACAGCAAAAGAGTGTCCTTGCATCTGATCCCCAATCCCTGCAGCCTGCACGCTGGCCCGGTCCGCTATTTGCCTAGACCTCTCCGCAAGCGTGACATCATCACGTGTGACGCACGTGTTCATGACACGCGGAGATGTCGAGTCCCCGCGTAGCGGGGCTGTCAGAGAAGCCGTCTAGCGACGCGACGCGTCGCTAGACTATCAGCTCGACCGCCACCGGCACGTGGTCCGACCCGGGTAAATGCGTGCGGCCGCACACGGCGACCACCGTGGCCGACGCCATCGGACGCGCCCCCCGGACCAGCAGGTGGTCGAGCTTTTGCCGATACCGCAACCCCAGCGCGCGACCGACCGCCAACAACCGGTGCGCCGGGTCGGCGTCGTCAATACTCGAGAACAGATCGCTGGTCCACGGCACCCCGGCAGAGCAATCGGTGAACCCGCGTGCCAGGGCCACGTCGAGCACCCGTTGGGTCTGGGCTCTGGCCGCCTTCGAACGGTGGTAGCCGCTGGTGTTGAAGTCGCCGCACAAGACGTCTACCGCGGCGTCGTCGGTCCCCGCCGTCCGATCGATCGCGCGGAGCAGATGCGTGAGCTGGCGCACACGATGATCGGTGCCCCCGGCGAAGTCCAGATGCAGGCTGACGACCCGCACGCGGCGTCCTCTCATGGCGAAGACCTGGACGAACGCCGACTTGGTGTCCGGCACTCCTCCTTCGGTTTTCAGACGCGCCACCCACCCCAACCGGTCGACCCGAGGCAGCGACACGACCTGGTCGGCGACCGGTGTCACCGACGGTCGGAACAGGAACCCGTTGCCATACTCCTTGCCGGGATACGACATCACGGTTCGGTAGGTCCATCGGTACTCGCCCTCGAGGTCGGCGGCGAGCCGGGCCAGCGTGTTGGTCCCATCCTCCGGCACCTGCGCCTCCTGCACCGCCACGATGTCGGCCTGGCGGAAAGCCGATAGCGTCGCGAAGTGCTCTCGAATCCGGTCGTAGTGGATAGCGCGCTGGAGGTTGTACGTGACCAGCCGAAGCGTCTGGGGCATCGCCCACCAGTATCGACCAACTCACTCCTTCGCGTTCGGCCACGGCCCGGCGCAACGAGAGAGAATACCGACAGCATGCGAATGAGGAGCAACGTAGCCAGCCGGGATGCCCAGACCGACGAGCGGTCATGACTCGCCCGAGGCGGGCCACGACGCCTGGACAGGCGACACGGCGCCCGCGTGTCCGCTGTGTGGCACGGGCGACCCGAGGCCATATCACCGGGACCGGATGCGGCCCTACCGGCGGTGCCGCAACTGCGCGCTGGTCTTCGTGCCGCCGGCGGCATGGGTGGATGCCTCGACCGAGAAGGCACGGTACGACCAGCACCAGAACGACCCGGCCGACCCCCGTTATCGCCAGTTCTTGTCCCGGCTGGCCGACCCGCTCATCGCCCGAGTCCCGCGCGGCGCGGTCGGCCTCGACTTCGGCTCGGGGCCCGGGCCGGCGCTCGGCCCGATGCTGACGGCGGCCGGGCTGCAGGTCCATCTCTACGACGTGTTCTACGCGCCGGACCCGGCAGTCTGGACCCGGCGCTACGACTTCATCACCGCCAGCGAGGTCGTCGAGCATCTGCATCATCCGCACGCCGAGCTGCACCGCCTGTTCTCGGTGCTGGTGCCAGGCGGCTATCTGGCGATGATGACGACCTGGGTCGGCGACCACGACGCGTTCACGCGCTCGCGATACATCCGGGATCCGACCCACGTCTGCTTCTACTGCGCCGCCACCTGTCGCTGGATCGCACGACGCTGGCGGGCGACCCTCGAACTGCCGGACACCAACGTGGCGCTCTTCCGGACCACCGACGCGACGTGCAGGTCGTGACACACCGGATGCTTTGCGTTTCCCTGAGTGTCGGGGTATGCTGAGCTCCTTGGGCACATCCCCGTGGCGACATCGCACGACACGACAGGCGTACGGCTGTCGTCTCCTCCCAGCGTGATGGCACGGCTCCGACTCTGGTCCCGGTGTCTGGACTCGAGGAAGAGGTGCCAACAGGGTGATGACGCGCGTCGCGTTGGATAACAAGGGAGGACATCATTTCTTCACGAATCTTCGTTGGGAACCTCAGCTACGAGACCTCGCAGACAGATCTCGAAACCCTGTTCGGACAGGTGGGTCAGGTCACGGAAGTCTTTCTCCCAATCGACCGCGTCACCGATAAACCACGTGGATTTGCCTTCGTCGAGTTCGGGGATGCGGCAACGGTCTCTGAGGCGATCGAGAAACTCGACGGCACCGAGCTCAACGGACGGAATCTCCGGGTCAGCGAGGCCCGGGACCGCGCGCCACGGCCACCGGGGGGAGGGTTCATGGACGACGGCCCGCCGTCCATGGACTTCGGGCGCCGCCCCGCGAAACCAAAAGGCAGCCGCCGCGGCCTTCGAGGCCGAAAACGCGGGTTCTAAGGGTCCGCGCAAGAAGAAGTTCCCGTGTTGGGGCGTCGTAACTCATGCCGCGTTCGGCCAGTGCCAGGCGCGAGAAGGGAGCATCCCGGGAGTATTCGACCGACGAGCGACGCCGCCAGACGGGATGCATCGGCGGTCGAACATGGGAAGGTATTCTTGCGCGGGCTCTCAGTCGGTTTCCCCGCTGCCACGTCACCTCTCGCCGCCGGTGAGGCGCCCCGCTGCCAATGAGCCACCACGCCGCGGACCAGACGCGCTGCCCGCGCACGTACGTCACCTCGCTCGTGCACCTGAGTGCCGCCCTCACCGTGCTCGTGGTGGCGGGTGCGCCGGTGCGAGCCACGACGCTGGCCATCATCCGGACTCCAAAACAGGTGATCATCGCGGCCGACAGCCTGCTGGTCTGGTATGGCGGCGACCGGCGCCCGCAGCTGACCTGCAAGCTCAACACACACGACGACATCATCTTCGCGGTCGCCGGGCTGGTCCGGAGCCCAGAGAACGATTTCGACGCGCGCGCATTCGTGACCATGGTGCTCGGCACACCGGGGACGCTCGAGGAACGTGCGCTGGTGCTCGAGCGCCTGATCCGGGGTCGGCTCCTCGGCACACTCACGCGTATCCGCCACGAGCTGCCGCGTCTGTTCGCCGAACAGCTCGAGTCGGGCTTCGTGCTGAACGTGACCCTTGCTACGATGCGGAACCATGTGGCCCAACTCGAAATGCGGGACTTCTACGCCGAGACCGCACCGGACGGGACGTTGCAGCTCCGGGTGGTGCGGATCAGCTGTCCGCGCGACTGCCCGCGAGCCACCGAAGTGTTCGGAGTGGGCGAAACTGCCGCGATGATGCAACACCTGAGCTCCCTGCCTCACTTCCCGGCCGATCTCCCCGGGCTCGCGAAGCAACTGGTCGAGATCGAGATCGCGGACCGGCCGGCCTTGGTGGGGCCGCCCGTGGGCGTGGTACGCGTCGGTGGCACCGGCGTCGAGTGGCTGCACCGGAGAAGGGCCTGCGCGGGCTAACAGTCCGTGATCAACGTCGCGCGTCGCACTGAGGGTCGTCGAGATCGACGCCGCGCCGGGCCCCTGCAAGGCGAGACGAAGGAGCATACCGGCAGTACGCGACTCCGCTGCGCAAGAAGCCCAGCGCTGCCCCTGTGCGGGATGTCCCGCCCGGCGAACGGTACGGATGCACCGCACACAGGCCACACCTCGCGCCGGATGACACGACATGCAGAGACGAGCAGGTTCTCGCGACGACGACCCGTCGCCCTCGAACCCGGACAGCACCACGGACGCTCCTGACAGGTCACACCTCGAGCGGCTGCTGCAGGAACGCACGGCGGCGCTCGAGCACGCGCAGCGTCGGTGCCGCGATCTGTTCGAGAACGTCCCGGTGATGTCGGTCGCGACCCGGAGAGGACAGGACGCCCTTCCGATCATCGAGGACTGCAACCAGCTGTTCCCCGCCACCCTCGGCTACACACGGGACGAGATCATCGGCCGCCCGCTGGGTGACTTCTATGCACCGGGCTCGCAGACCGCACCCGAGACCCAGCCGTCGGCGCGGATCGAGGCTCGGATCGAAGGCGTGGAGCGGCAGCTGCTCGACAAGTACGGCGGCGTGCTCGACACCTTGCTGCACCTGGTGCCGATCACCGCGCCGAACGGGTCGATCACCGGCGCACGCGCGACCTATCTCGACATCACCGAGCGGAAGCGCGAGGAACAGAAGCGGCAAGAGTCCCAGTCCCGCTACCGGGCACTGGTGGAACAGACCTTCGTCGGCGTCTGCATCGTGCAGGACGGCTCGATCGTCTACGCCAACCCCAAGATGGCCGAGATCTCCGGCTACACCCTCGAGGAACAGACTGCCTTACTCTCCTTCCTCGATCTGGTCGCCGAGGAGGACCGACAGGTCATGTCGCAGCGGCTCCAGCGCTATCTCACCCCGGACCGCGAGCCCAACACCGACGTGGTGCACATCCGACGCAAGGACGGCGTGACGGTGCCGCTCGAGGTCCAGGGGGGCCCGGTGCTCTACGGCGGTCGCCCGGCGGTCACCGTGATCGTGCTCGATATCTCAGAACGGATCCGGCTCCAGAACCGCCTCCAGCAGTCCCAGCGGCTGGATAACATCGGGCAACTGGCCACCGGCGTCGCGCACAGCTTCAACAACGCGCTGACGGCCATCTACGGTCGATGCGAGGTGCTCCTCGATCAGATCAGCACGGCGGACCCTCGCCGGGAAGAGGTGGAGGCCATCCTGACCGTCGCCACCGAAACCGCGGTCTTGACGCGCCGGCTGCTCGCCTTCGGTCAGCGCCGACGGTTCGACCCGAAGATGCTCGACCTCAATGTAGTCGTCGGCGACACGCTGAACATCGCCACCCCGCTGATCGGCGCGCAGACGTCGCTCATCCCGTTGTTGGAACCGCTGCTCGGGCTCGTCGAAGCCGACCCGGCGCAGCTCGAGCAGGCGCTGCTGACGCTGTTGCTGCGCGCGCGTGACGTGACCCCGCGGGGGGGCGTGTTGCACATCACGACCGCGAACGTCGACGTCAGCCAGGGGCCGCCGCACCCCAACCTGCCCGCTGGCGCCTACGTCACCCTGGCGGTACGCGACGACGGCCCTGGGCTCGCGCCGGATGCGGTCGCGCATCTGTTCGAGCCGTTCACCGCGGACCTGAACGATGCTCAGGGCATCGGGCTGGCGACCGTCCACGCCATCGTCACGCAGATGGGCGCGTACATCTTCGCTGACAGCAGTCCCGGACAGGGATCCACGATCACGATCTATCTGCCCCGAGTGGCCAACACGCAACCGACCGCGGAGGGTGCGGAGTCCACCGACACCGGCGAGGACGCGGTCACGCAACACACCGTCCTCGTCGTGGAAGACGAAGAGCAAGTGCTATCGGCCGTGCGCGACTGGCTCGAACAGGCCGGCTACCACGTGCTGGAGGCCTCGGGCAGCCACGAGGCGCTGAAGTTGGTGGCGTCGCATGAGGGACCGATTGACCTCATGCTGACCGACGTCGTCATGCCGGACATGAACGGCCGGCGCCTGATGGAAGAGGTCGCACTGACCCGCGGCGACATCCCGGTCATCTATATGTCCGGCTACCCGAACTCGGTTGACCCCTTCGAACGTGCCGACGATACGCCGTTATTGGAAAAACCGTTTGCCCCACGATCGCTGCTCCGGGCCGTTCGCACCGCGCTCGATGCGGCCGCAGCCAAACAGGACCAGCCGGCATCCTCCACCGACGATGGGCCGGCGGGCTAAGTGGTCCCGGTCATCATTACGGTAACGCACCGAGGGTGGCGAGGCGCCCGGCTGGCAAGGCGCGACGAGGGAGCAAATTGGGGAATGTGTGACCGAGGAGCAACGCCGGACTGTCACCACGGACGGCTAGGGTAGCGTGAACGCCAGGAGCTGCCCCGGGGTGTTGACATCCCCGGACGACACCAGGAGATACTGCTTGCCCTCGAACATGTAGGTGACCGGGGGCGCGATGGTGCCCGCCGGGAGCTCGGTCTGCCACACGACGTCGCCGGTGGCCTTGTCATACGCGCGGAACCAGCGGCCCCCGGCGTTGGTCACGATCTCTGGCGGCATCCCGTCCATGACCCGCGCGCCGCCCGGACGGTTGGTCGACCCCTCGCCCAGAAACAGTAGTGTCCTGGTCAACAGCGGCGCCGGTCGGCCCGGTGTCCCGAGCGGACCCAGGTTGAGATGTCTGATGGCCGGGTGATGCCGCGGTCCGTCCCCATTGGCTGTCATCCAGACGATTTCGCCGCGGTTCATGTCGATGGCGGTCACGCGCCCGTAGGGCGGCTTGAACAGCGGCAACCCACGCGGGCCGCCGATCCACTGCCGGCTGCCCTTCACATAGCGCAGGTTGGTGCGGTCGGGATTCCCCTCGACGATGTCCGCCACGAACGGTGCGGTGATCGACGGGATATACAGAATACCGGTCTCTGGGTCGAACGCACCGCCCTGCACGTCGGCGCCCCCCTGTGAGCCCGGGAGCTGGATCGTGCCCCGCGTGTCGTTCGGGCCGTCCCCGCGAATCGACGGCGGGGTGAACAGCGGTCCGGTGACATAGCGGTTCGTGATGGCGATCGCCTCGGCCCGCAGCTCCGGGGTGAAATCGATCAGGTTGTCCTCGGTCGCCCCCTGCCGGTCGAACGCCGGGGGCCTGGTGGGAAACGGCTGGGTCCGCGAGGTCCGCTCACCCGGGCTGCCCGACTGCGGCACCGGTCGTTCCTCGATCGGCCAGACCGGCTCGCCGGTCGCCCGGTCGAACACGAAGACGAATGCCTGCTTGGTCAGCTGGGCCACTGCCTTGATCGACCGGCCGTCGACGGTGATGTCCATCAGGATCGGCGCCGTCGGCGGGTCGTAGTCCCACAGCCCGTGGTGCACGAGCTGAAAGTGCCAGACGCGCTCTCCCGTCTCGGCGTCGACACACACGAGGCTCTGACCAAACAGGTTGTCACCCCCGCGATGCCCGCCATACATGTCGTTGGTCGGCGAGGTGACCGGCATGTAGATGTAGCCAAGCTCCGCGTCCGCGCTGAACAGCGACCAGACCGGGGCATGCCCCGAGTACTCCCAGGCGTCGTCCTCCCAGCTGTCGGTGCCAAACTCGCCGGCCTGTGGGATGGTGTGGAACTGCCACCGGAGGGCGCCGGTACGCACGTCGAAGGCCCGCACATCGCCACGAATGGCCTCCTTCGTCTCGAACGTGTCCGACATCGACTGCCCCACGACAACCACGTCCCGCACGACCATCGGGACGCTGCCCCAGCGATACCGCGCCCCCTCCCCGAGCCCGACCGTCAAGTCCACGCGCCCGCCATCCCCGAAGTCGGGAAACGTCTCGCCCGTCTCCGGGTCGAGCGCATACAGATATTCGCCACGGTGCACCAGAATGCGGGCACTGGTCCCGTCGGTCCAGTAGGCCACCCCGCGTATCCCGGTCCCACGCAATTCGTCCGGACCGCCGAACGGCTGCTGCCCCCAGAGGGTCTCGCCGGTGCCGATGTCGAACGCCTCGACCAGCCCGATCGCATTCGGGACATACCCGACGCCGTCCACGATCAGGGGCGCGGCGAGCGAGACATTGGAAAAGCGGAGCTCCGGATCCACCGCCAGATACGCGGCGTCGACCAGCGGTCGCCGCCACGCGACGCGCAGCGTGTCGACGTTGTCCGCGTCGATCTGGTCGAGCGCAGAGTATTTCGTGCTGCCCAGGTCGCCAGCGAAGCTCCGCCATTCGCCATCGACGGCGCCCTGCTGGGCGACGGCGGCCGACGCCGCGAGCACGAACACGGCAACAGTCATACAGAACGTCGGACGAGGACGCATGTGCGGATCCTCCTTTGCAGACACCGATTGTATCGACGAAGCTCCGATTATACCCATAGGCTCACGACCGTCGTGCAGTGTCCGGGGCATTCCGACACGACGCCAGCGAGGCTCGCGCCGTCTTCGCTCGTCGGGGTGAGGCGCCGCGTCGCTAACAGCGCGGGGTCGCGACCGTCCGGGGTAGACGCTTCACGATGCCACTGTAGTTCAGCAGGGTGCGGTCGCCGGCCGTGACCTGCCCACGCACGAACGTCAGCGATCGGGCGCGCCGCACCACCTCTGCGGTCGACTCGATGAAATCCCCCACCTCAGCGGACGCGGTGAACTCGCAGCTCAGCGACACGGTGACACAGCGCTCGCCGGGCAGACCGTGAATGGCGGCCAGACAGAGCGCAAAGTCGGCGAACGTCATGAGCATGCCACCGTGGATCTGCCCCGAAGTGTTGGCGTGATGCGGTGTGGCCTCGAAGGCGAATCGCAAGTGGCCGTCCTCGTCTTCCTTGACACATAGTGGTCCGACCAGCTCTTCGAACGGGTCGACGAACTCGAAGAGCCGGTATCCCTCTGGGATCTGCATCGCTTCAGGCCTCGGGCTTCTGGCTTCGGGCTCGCTCTGTGCCAATCATCTGTGAGACAACTTCCCTGATGAGATTAGTGTAGGGACGGGGAGGGTTGGAGAGATGACTCGCATGCCAGAGGCCGTGGACATGGACGTGATCGCGGGGTCGGGAGCGGAGGGCGCCCGGCGGGCGCCTGCAGCCTGTAGCCCACAGCCGCAGGACGAGCCGTCGGGGCGCGTGGGTTGGGCGCTCATCTTCGGTATCAGGAACACGCGAGCTGGAGAATCTGCTCGGGACACTCCAGCCAGTAGTCCGGCGCGTGCGGCTCGAGCGTCTCGCGGGAGAACGGGCCCCACAGCGCAGCTGCCGTCGACACACCGGCCGCCTTCCCCGCCAGGCAGTCGTAGGGCGAGTCGCCGATGAAGACGGTCCGCTCGGCCGAAGCGTCGAGCTGCGTCAGTGCCTCGAGCACCGGTGCAGGCCCGGGCTTGTGCTCCGTGGTGTCGTCCGACGTCACGAGCACCGCGAAAAACCGATCGAGCCCGCAATGCCGCAGCCCATGCTCTGTCGCCGCCCGGTTCTTGCTGGTCACGACGCCCAGCGTCGCCCCTTGATCGATCAATCGCATGACGACCTCGTGGATGCCGGCATAGGGCTGCACGAGCCGATCGTGGTGCACGCGGTGGTGCCCGCGGTATGTGGCGACCATCTCCGCCACCTGGTCCGGGTCGCGCGCGTAGCGCAGCAGCTGGGACCGCAGCGGTCTGCCGAAACCGGCACGCCATTCCGCATCGGGCGGGACCGTGCCGAGGTGCGTACGCATGGTGTGGCGAAACGATGCCATGATCAGCTCGATCGAGTCGATCAGTGTCCCATCGAGATCGAAGAGATAGGTGGGGAAGCCGGGCATCTGAGGGGCCACGGTCAAAAATGCGGCCGCAGTCGGCCGCCGATGCATCCCGCCAGGGACGGCGTTCGGCTTCTGCGCAGCGGGGTCGAATGCCGCCGGTCTGCTCCCTCCTCGCGCCTGGCCAGCCGGGCGCCTCGCCACCCTCGGTGCGTTATCGTAATTATGACCGGGACCACTAAGCTGGCGGATTATACCCTTCCGCCGCGGCCACGGCAGCGGCCTGTCTGGGTGGACAACCGCTTGGGAGTGGCCGGCCGGTGCGGCTGTTCCGTGACGCGGCGTCGCTAAAAGCTCACGCTGGTCGCGACGTGGAGGCGGGCGCCGCCGCGGAGGTCGTGGGCCAGGTCGAGTTGCAGGTTCACGAACGCCGCGCTCAGAAACACCCCGCCACCGACACCCTGGCTGAACCTGGTCTTGCGCAGGCGCTCATCCACATCCCAGACGGCGCCGGTGTCGACGAACAGCCGCACGCCCGCTCTCCCGAAGCTCAGCGGCGAATTCATCGGAAACCGCAGCTCGGCCGAGGTGGCCGCGAGCCGGTCCCCGGCCCGCGTGCCCACCCGATGTCCTCGTACCGAGCCGGCACCGCCGAGCAGCGGCTGCGCGTAGGCCGGCACCGCCGCGCTTGCGCCCTGATACTGCGCGCGGAACGCCAGCACCGACTGTCCGAACAGGCCGATGAACCCGCGCACATCCAGCTGAGGCTGGGACATCGCGGCCGCGCCCCCGGCCGCGTCCAGCCACTGCCAGACGGCCCGTGCGAACACGGCGTCACGCGGGAACCCGATGTTACGCCGCGTGTCCAGCTCGAGCCCGACCCGGTACGTCACGAGCCGGTCGGATATCAGCCCGAACCGGACGTCGCTCCAGGCGGCGTGCGCCGAGACCCGCAGGGCGTCGACGACCTGCCGGTCGGCGCCGACCCACACCTCGGTCCGGCGGTCGTCCACCCGGTAGTGCTGGTGCTCCCGACGGGACGTGGAGAGGCCACCGCGGACGGCGTGCACCACGCCCGCGTCGAACCGCTTCTCGAGCTCGAGGGCCGCCTGCCGAGTGCCGCCCAGCGTGAGCGGCACCGTCAGCCTGCCCCGCTCACCCAGCACATCGACCAGACTGAACCGAGCCCCGTAGGTCACCCCGTTGCCCTCGGTATAGTCGAGAATCGGCATGAAGAGCGTCTGGTGAGACGCCGCGTATAGCGCTCGAACCACCCGGTTGCCCGTCGCCGCCGCCGGCCGCTCGCGCACCACCAGAATCAGCGTCACCTCATCGCTCCGGCTGAGCGACCTGTAGCGCTTACGCACCTCCACATCGTCGAAACGCTTTGTCGCACGCAGACGCGCGACGATGGCGTCCAGCGTCTCGGGACCGATCCGGTCACCCGGTGCGATCCCCGCCATCTGCATCACGTCGGCATCCGGCACCGAGTAGTTCCCGTGAATCCGCAGCTCCGTCACCACCTCGGACGACGGCGCCGGTTGGGCGGCGACACGCGGGACGATCAGCACGATCAGCGCGCCCGCGCTCATCGCGTGGCGCAGGCTCATCGCGGCGCCCCGGCATCGATGAGCCTGCCGCCCGTTTCCGCCTCGCGGTAGTCGAAGAACTCGCGCGTGAATCTCACCTCGAAGTCGCCGAGCGCCATCGTGGCGCGTCCAGAGACCGTCACGCGGAGCGGCAACCACACGTTGCCGATCGGCTGGTCCATCTCCATCGACGCCTGAAGATCGTCGATACGCAGCAGCCACCGGCCCGGGAGAAAATCGAGCCCGGTGTTGTCGAAGGTCTGCTTCACGATCTGGTAGGCCTCGGGGTCGATCCAGAGCGTGACGAGCGTCGTCTTGTTGAAGCCCCGGTTGATGCGCGCGCCGAGATCCGAGTCGTCCGACTCCGGTCCGTCGTCGAAGAGATCGGTCGGGTAATACTCGATCTTCACGACCTCGCGGCCGGCCAGCGTCTCGCGACCCGCGAAGTAGTAGTTGCCCGGCTCGAACGAGAACTCCATGAAGTAGGACTCGGAAATGAACCGGGGCTCCAGGCGCGCCGAATCCAACAGGACGGTGTCGTCGTCGGCCACGCCCGCGGTCTGCGCCTCCGGAGTGCGCTCGACGAGCCGGCTCCGGATCTGGTCGAGCCTCGCGGCCTGGTCGTCGTGTCCCCGTGCCTCGAGCTGGCGGGCCGCCCGATCGACGTACGGTGCCAGGTCGCGCCGGTCGAGCTCGAAGCGTGCTCCGAGCTCGGCCAGCTCGACGAACCCCTCCAGCGCATTGGCGTCCGCCAGGTCGATTCGATCGACCAGGCTGGCGAGTGGCCGGCGTAGCGCGCGCGCCACCTCGGTCGCCGTCAACCGGTCTGTCTCGAGCATGACAAACAGATCACGCGTGTGGGCCACCGCCGCACCGAACCCGACCGCCTCGACGCCGCCCAGTTCCTCGAGGATGGCACCGGTGTTGAGCGTGATCGCCGCCTGGTCGTCGCCAATCAGGTTCGCGTCGGCAGCAATCCGCTCCCGGAGCGGCTCGCCCACCTCCGCGCCCCACGACCGCGCGATCGCGATCGCGACGTTGTCCTCCGTGTCGCGCCGGCTCATGGTGCGGCGCCGGCCGTCACGCCGACCGCGTCGACGCCGTTCCTGCCGGAGCCAGTCTGCTTCGTATTCCCGCCGCGTCTGCTCGTCGATCTCGACACCATCGAACCGCACCGGGCTGCGCACCACCACGTCGTCCCGGACATACCACTCGTAGTCGTGCCGGAACCCGGAGAGCGGAATCCCGAGCGGCGCCACGACTTCCAAGGTCTCGGTCTCGCGCAAGATGAAGTCGCCCAGACGGCGCCAGGACGCGTCGCGATTGTCGAGCACCCGCGCCATGAACAGATCGATCTCGTTGCCGGCCTGCGTCGCACGCGACGCCCTCCCCCTGGCAGGATCAGCTGTGGTCTGGGCGAGCGCGGGCGAAGACGCGGCCACAAGGACCGCTGCCCAGCAGAGGCAGTGACAGAGCAGACGTCGCGCACGGCGCCAGCCAGCCAGCCATGCGGGACCAGCGAGCACGCGTCCGCATCGGTCGTATGTCACTGACACGGCACGACGAGCCCCCGCGTCGCGGGGCCGTCGGAACAGCGGTCGAGCGGAGCGGAGCCGTCCCGCAAGTTTCGATGCCCTCGAAGCTGTGCGGTGGAGCGTCCCTGGTGCCATGATGCAGCGCCCCGGGCAGGCAGGCTCTTTCATGCTAGCAGCACCCCGGCCGGTAGAATGGGGACGACGCGCGGGACCGACATCGTGAACGCCTCGGGCAGAGCCGCACGTTCGATCGCTCGTCAAGACGACTGAGTTGTCACGTAAGTTCCGTGACAGAGTTGCGAAGTGCGCATCTATCTCGATTTCAACGCCAGCACACCGGTTGCGCCGGAAGTGGCCGCCGTCATGCGGCCCTTGCTCGACAGCCACTTCGGCAACCCGTCGAGTGGCCACTGGGCCGGCCAGCCGGCCCGGGACGCGGTCGAGACCGCGCGCCGTGAGATCGCGTCCTTGCTGCAGTGTGAAGCGGACGAGGTACTGCTGACCAGCGGCGGTAGCGAGGCCAACAACCACGTCATCAAGGGCACCGTGTTCGGCGCGTCGTCTCCGACGCCGCACCTGATCACGACGGCGGTGGAACACCCGGCCGTGGTCGAACCCTGCCGCTTCGTCGAACGGTTCGGTGCGCAGGTCACCACGGTGCCGGTCGACCGGCACGGTCTCGTCGACCCCGACGACATCCGCCGCGCGATCAGGCCCGAGACCGTCCTGATCAGCGTGATGCACGCCAACAACGAGGTTGGCACGATCCAACCGATCGCGGCGATTGCCCGGATCGCGCGTGAGCACGGCATCCGGTGTCACACGGATGCGGCGCAATCGGTGGCCAAGATCCCGACCCGTGTCGACGAGCTCGGTGTCGATCTGCTGAGCATCGCGGGGCACAAGCTCTACGCGCCGAAGGGGATCGGCGCGCTCTATGTCCGCCGTGGCGTCACGCTGGCGCCGCTCATCCATGGCGGCGGTCACGAACGTGGTCAGCGCGCCGGCACCGAAAGCGCGCTGCTGGCAGCCGGGCTGGGCGCCGCCTGCCGTCTGGCCGAGGCGAACCCCTGCGGCGACCGGCTGCTGGCCCTCCGGGAACGGTTCTGGACCGGGTTACGCGACGCGTTCGGCGACCGCGTCGTGTTGAACGGTCACCCGACCGCACGGCTGCCAAACACCCTCAGCGTGGCGTTCCCCGGCCGGCCTGGGGACGAGATCCTCGCCCGGCTCGACGGGGTCGCCGCCTCCACGGGGTCGGCCTGCCACACCGGCGCCCGCACCATGTCGCCGGTGCTGGCCGCCATGGGCACGTCGACCGAGGTAGGGCTGGGCACCCTCCGGTTCAGCCTGGGCCGCACGACCACCGAGGCGGAGATCGACCAGGTGGTCCGCCAGTTGGAGGGCTGCGTCTGATGGCTCCGTCCTCTCGACTTGCGTCGTGCGGCGGTCGAGCCCGTAGGAAGCGTCCACTGGACTTTCATCGCGGACTGCTAGCGAGGCTGCGCCTCACACCGACGAGACAGACGGCGCGCAGCTTCGCTAGTCGAGGCTTGTCTTACAGTCCCGCGACGCACGGGTTAGACATCTGCCGCGTGATGACATGTGGGGGATGTCTAGCGGTCATGCTGCTCCTGGGGTGCGGACCGGGCGTGCCCGCCGACCAGCCGGTGCTGACGACGCGCGCGGAACGCACACGCTACGAGCAGACCACCGGCTACGGCGAGGTCGTGCAGTTCATGGAGCGGGCCGCCGCGCTGTCCGACCGAGTGCATTTCACGACGTTCGGGGAGACCGTCGAGGGACGACCGCTGCCGCTGGTGGTCGTGGGCGACGCGCGGGACGCGCGTCCCGAGTCGGTGATGGCGCTCGACCGGACCCGTGTGTGGCTACAGGCCACTATCCATGGCGACGAGGTGTGCGGCAAGGAGGCGCTGCTGATGGTGCTCCGCGACCTGGTGGCCGGCGAGCACGACGACTGGCTTTCCTCGCTGACCCTGTTGATCGCGCCGATCTACAACGCCGACGGCAACGATCGCATCGCACCGGACACCCGACGGTTCCAGCTCGGGCCGATTGGCGGGATGGGTGGGCGGGCCAACGCGCGGGGACTCGACCTGAACCGCGACCACATGAAGCTGGAGTCGCCCGAGGCGCGCGCGCTCTCACGCGCCTACCAGGACTACGACCCGCACGTGGTCGTCGACCTGCACACCACCAACGGCACCCAGCACGCCTATCACCTGACGTACGCGCCGCCGCTGCACCCGAACACCCATCCCGCAATCGACGCGTTGCTCCGTGACGAGTGGCTGCCGGCGGTGCGGGAGGCGGTCGAGACGACCGACGGCTGGGACTTCTACTACTACGGCAACGTGCCCCGGGCTGCCGGTACCGAGCCGAGCTGGCGCACGTTCGACCACCGCCCGCGGTTCAACAACAACTACGTCGGGTTGCGCAACCGGTTCGCCATCCTCAGCGAAGCGTACGCGTACGCCTCCTTCCGGGAACGGGTCGCCGCCACGCGCCGGTTCGTCGAGGAGATCCTCGCGTTCGCCCACGACCGCGCCGACGCGATCGCCACGCTGGTGGACCAGGTCGACCGCGAGTCGGTCGTCGGCACCCGACTGGCGACCCGCGCCGCGCCGCGGCGCTCTGCCGAGCCGGTCGAGATACTGCTCGGCGACACCGAAGAGGTGCTGAACCCCTACACGCGCGCGCCGATGCGCCGCCGTCTGGACGTGGTCAGGCCGACGCTCATGTATGAATACGGCACGTTCGCCGCGTCGCATGACGAGATCGCGCCCGGCGCCTACTACGTCCCGGCGGACCTGACACCGGTGGTCGATTTGCTGGCCGCGCACGGTGTCGACGGCACCCCGCTCGACAGGGAGACCGCCATTACCGCCGAGCGGTTCGTCATCACCCGATCGTCCGTCGCGGACCGCGCGGTCGAGGGACACCGCGAGCGGGTGGTCGAGGGCGCCTGGGAAAGGGTGGAGCGCACCGTCCCCGCCGGAACGCTCGTCGTCCCGGTCGACCAGCCCCTCGGACGCCTGATCTTCACGCTGCTCGAACCGCGCTCCGACGACGGTGTCGTGAATTGGAATCTGCTGGACGGCCAGGTCGAGGCAGGCTCGGTCTACCCCATCCTCCGGGTGATGGGCGACCCGGTCGCGCGACCGTAGCGGAGTGGCGGCTCGAGTGCGAGCGCAGAGTCCCGTACACCGACGCGGTCTTCCGTCACGCCAGGCTTCCTAGATCCAGCCGCCGATCATCGGGACGACGACGAGTCCGGCGAGATACACGACATACAGCCCGAGCAGGAGCAGGCCGCCGCGCCGGTGGACGTTACCGGTCGTGGCCAGGCCGATGAACGCGGTGAAGAACACCGCAAGCCAGCCATAGGAATAGAACTGGGTGAAGCGGTCGAGCGTCAGCGGGTTGATCGTGCCGGACATCCCGATGATCAGGAAGAGGTTGAGGATGTTGGCGCCGATGATGTTGCCAAGCGACAGATCCGGGACGCCCTTCCGCGCCGCCGACACCCCGGTGACGAGCTCGGGCAGCGATGTGCCGATGGCAACCACCGACAACCCGATGATGATGGACGGCACGCCGAGCGCCGCCGCCAGCGATCGCCCCGAGTCGACCAGCAGGCGGCTGCCGAACACGATGAGCACCGCGCCGAGCGCGAACAGGGTGACCGCCCTGGTCAGTCCGCTCGTGTCCGGCGATTCCCCGTCGACCGCCTGTCGGCGCCCGCGCCGGATACCGACGTAGTCCCACGCCAGATACGCGAACGAGAACGCCAGCAACAGTATCGCCAGCGGACGGCTGAGCGTGCGGTCCCACGTGAACAGGACGACGAGCACCGCGGCGGAGACCATCCAGGCGGCCCGGCTGACAAAGCCGCGCTTCTCCACCTCCACCGGCGTCAGCAACGCGACGGTGCCGATGATCAGCCCGATGTTGCAGATGCAGGAGCCGATGGCGTTGCCCAGCGCGATCCCGGAGTCGCCGACGCTGCTGGCCATCGCCGACACCACCAGCTCGGGTGTCGTCGTCGCCAGACTGACCAGCGTGCCACCGATGACGAACCGGGGTATACGGAGCGCGTGTCCGATGTCGATGCTCGAGTCGACGAACAGATCCCCGCCCTTGGCGACCAGACCGAGCCCGATGACGATGAGGACGACGTCGTCCAGCACAGTGGCACTCCGCTCGCAGCACGCGCCCGCCGGTACGGTCGGGCTCCAGCGGCGCAGTCTATCGCACTTGCGGGGGAACGGTCAGGACGCCGCCGTCGATCACGCGCGGCGCGCGATGCGGAGCCGACTGGGTCCGGGCGGCTCGAGGCGGAGGTTCGCTAGAACGGACCGGGCAGGGAGGAGGTGTCGAGCACCTCGATTGAGCGGACACGTGAGGTGATGATCCAGCCACCCACGAAGTGAAATTCCATATGGAGCCCGACGCCGAACCATGCGAGCTTCAGACAGCTCCCACCGAAGCTGGACCCACCGAAGCTCGCCTCGGTCGTCTCCGGAAAGAAGCGACCGCCCCGCACGAACACGACCGACCGCGGCGGCACGGGCACCGTGATCTCATAGAGCGTGTTCTCGGTCTGGACCCGCAGGGTGGTGATGGGGTCGAGGTCGCGCAGATACACACCCTCGGTGCGCGCCACCTCGGCAGTGAAGCCATCGAGCGTGCAGCGTTTCGGAACAAGGACCCCGCTGTCCCGCGGCCGTGCCGGTCCATGCGTGACGGTGTCCATCGAGCCGAAGGGCCGGTCCGCACTCTGGGCCATCGGGAATCCGTCCGGTCAGACGGTTGCATTATAACAGACGCTGAATGCGGGACCAGACGCGTCCGCGCGCGAGGTGCCGGACGACCTCAGCGAGCCGACCCGCCCTGGAACCGCCGTTCCCTGTGTCGAGTGCCGAGATCGGCGCCGACACGGTCGCTTCCCACACCCTCAGGGCCCTGCACCGGCTCCATTTCGTCAGCGGCGCGCAGGGCCGGATCGATCAGCTGATCGAACGCCACCACGCCTGGCTGACGCCCGCGCTGCAGCAGGCGATGAAGATGCCGCTATGTGGTGGGTGTCATCACGAGAGGGGCTCACACCCATCGTCGTGGTGTGGAGCCTCTGCGACCAGATCGCCCCTGAGAGCACGCCAGGTTGTGCTGCTAGATCCTGAGAAACAGCACCGCGGCGCCGCTCGCGGCGATGGTCAGGCCGGCCAGCAGGTCGATCTGCCGCTCGAACCTCCCCAGCCGCGCGTGGGTCAGGCCCAGGTAGCCCAGCGTGACCGCGGCCAGCATGGTGCCGAGGGTGACAAACCCGAAGACGCCGATGACGGCGGCCAGCACGAGCCAGGACCGCTCCACCGCGGGCACCATCATCAGCGGAATCAGCGGCTCGCACGGACCGAACGCAAAGATGAGAAACAGCGCCCAGGGTGTGACCCCCCGGCCGATGTCGTGCGGGTGCAGGTGCTCGCCATGATGGTCGTGCGGGTGGGTGTGGACGATCCCGTCGGCGTGCGCATGGAGATGCGTGTGGGTCTGCCCGCGGAGTCTACGCCAGAACGCCCAGGCGGCATAGGCCAGACCGAACCCGATCATCAGCCCCGCCGCGACCTGTCCGCGTGCCGACTCCAGCCAGCTCAGCCGGTCGAGCGTGACCCCCAGGAGCACGCCGAGGGACCCGATGAGCACCGACGACGCGACGTGCGCCAGGCCGCAGGCGCCGGTCACCCCGAGCGTGCGCCGAAGCGACCACCCGCGCGCCCGGCCCAGGACGATGAACGGAATCGAGTGGTCCACCCCGATCAGGGTGTGGAACGAGGCGAGCACGGCGGCGGTGCCGAGCAGCAGCGAGACGGTGCCATCCAGAGGGGTGAGCATCAGTGTGCGGGGCCAGGAGGCTCCCTGACTGACACTCCGTTCGGACTATACTGGTGCCCGGGTGGAATTGCGCCTCGAACCGCCCTGGATCCATTCTATGCCGAGTCTGGACGACAAGATCACGCGGCTGCGCGACCTGCTCGCCGGTCTGGACCGCGTCGTCGTCTGCTTCTCCGGCGGCGTCGACTCCGGCTATCTGCTGGCCGAGGCGGTCGGCACCCTCGGGGACCGGGCAACCGCGCTGACCGCGGTCTCGCCGAGTCTGGCGCCCGAGGAAGGCGCCGACGCGACACGGCTCGCCGAACAACTGGGCGCCCGACACGTGCTGGTCGACACCTACGAGCTCGACGATGCGCGGTACGCGGCCAACCCGGTCAACCGGTGTTACTTCTGCAAGACAGAGGTCTACGCGAGGGCGGTGGCGGAGGCGGGTCGTCTGGGCGCGACACACGTGCTCGACGGCTTCAACGTCGACGACCGGGGCGACCACCGGCCCGGCAGGCACGCGGCGCGGGAGCACGGTGTGCGTTCACCGCTGGACGAGCTGGGGTTCACCAAGACCGACATCCGCTCGGCCGCCCGCCGTCTCGGGCTGCCGATCTGGAACAAGCCGGCGCTCGCCTGTCTCTCCAGCCGGTTCCCGTATGGCGTCGCGATCACGCCGGAGCGGCTCACCCGCGTCGCGACCTGCGAGCGCACACTTCGCGGTCTCGGATTTCATGTGTGCCGGGTCCGCTTCCACGACACGATGGCGCGGATCGAGGTCGAGCGCGACGAGATCCCCCGGCTCGAGACACCCGAGGTGCACGCCGAAGTGCTCCGCCGATTTCGCGACGCCGGCTTCGAGACCATCACCGTGGACCCCCGCGGCTATCGCACCGGTTCGTTGAATGAACGCCTCCCGATCACGGTGGTCGATGTGACGCCCACCGCACTCGGCAGTGCGTGACGAGAGTCCAACGCCGCAGCCCGTTCATCGAGGCGCTCAACGCGCCGTGCTCGCCGTCGTCCACGGCATCCGGCTGCTTCCTGTCTCCTCCGAGCGGTCGGCTATGTGGACGCGCCAGCCGTGCTCAGTTCGTCTGCGGTCGCTGGTCTTTCCGGACGATGTTGAAGAACGCGAAGATCTTCTCGAGCGTGTCCGCGTTCGCATTGATGAACCGTGAATGGTCGCCACCCTGCACTTCGACATAGACGTGCGCCATGCCGAGCTCCTTCATCTTCGCCACCCACTCGCGGGTCGTCGTGACCAGCCGGTCCTCGTCACCCTGCAGCACGATAATCGGGACATGCGTGAAGCTCTCGAGCTGGTCGGGGTCGACGGACGGTGCCGGTGCGGCGACGCCGAGCGCGGCCCAGAGGTCGGGATACGTCGCTGCCAGATGGTACGTGCCGGCACCCCCCATCGAGTGCCCCCAGAGATACAGCCGGTTCGCGTCGATGTTGAACTCGTCGCGAACGATCTCGAACACGTTCATCACGTCCTGCTCGCTCAGCTCGCCCAGGTTCGCCGGCAGCGACTCGGTCGCGTCCGTGGCCCGCCGCATCTGGGGGATGCCCGGACCCCGGCTGCCATACCAGCCGCGCGGGTGGTAGCCGAGCGGCGCGACCATGAGGTAGCCGTCCCGTTCGGCGAAGTCGATCATCCCCTCGTACCCCAGCATCCAGTCGTAGGGGCGCCCGAGCCCGTGCAAGGTGACGATGAGCGGCCACGCATGCGACGCGTCATACCCGGACGGTACGAACAACGCGTAGGGCACCTCCAGACCGGTGCCCGGAAACGTGTAGGTGCGTCCCTGGACTCGCGCGTCGCGCGCGACCACCGACCCCGGCGCCTGCGCCGCCGCCGGCACAGCGCCGATCGCGCACACCGCCACCAGCGTCGCCACTCCCCGCAAGCGCTCGTTCATGATGTCTCCTCTTCTGCTCGAAGCCCTCAGGCTGCGGGCTGCAGGACGAAGAACGACCACGGCCGCGCGGCGCTTTCAGAGCCGCGGCGTATTGGTCCCGGCGTCAACCGAGCGCCCGTAGCCTGTAGCCCGAAGCCAGCGGCTGATGTAGCTCGACCAGCCCCCTAGCAGCCCGTGGTGAAAGTCCCCCGGCATTCGGCTGGCGCTGCATCCGCCCTGCCTGCGTTGTTCCTCGGTCGAATACTGCCCGTATGCTCCCTCGTCTCGCCTTGACAGGCCGGCGCATCGCCACCCTCGGTGCATCGCGCGACTTTCACCACGGACTGCTAGCTCACCTCCACGAACATCTCCCCGGCCGGCACCACGCGCACCCGGTCCCTGTTGATCGCGAGCGGATACGACCTGATCGCCTCATCCTCGGCGAGTATCGCCTCGCCCACCTCGGTGTTGTAGGTCACCGTGGACGGCTCCCCTGACAGCAACGCGTCCCGGAACGCCTCGGCGTCGCGGGTCACAATCGCCACCCCCAGATTGTCCGCCTGCAGATGCCGTCTGATGGCGGCATTCACCTCGGTCACGGTCAGCGATTCCAGCCGGGTGCGGATCTCGTCGATGAAGAACCCGGTGTCGAAGAACCGCGAATCCATGGCGTACCCGAGCCGGCGACTGGCGGTCTGGACATACAGCTTCGAATAATTGACCAGATACTCCCGGGTTGCCTCGAAGTCCTCCTGCGAGAGGCCGTGCTCGACCAGCAACGCGAGCTCGCGGACCGCCTGCCGCAACGCGAACGCCGCATTGTGATGCGGGACCGGCCGGATCCAGATACTGAAGAACTGCTGACGCCGGGGGATGTTCGGCACCGGGAACGTGGACCCGCCGTCCTGGATGAAGCTCTCAATGTAGGAGTAGTCCCCGTAGTTCAGACCGCGCATCCCCCGCATCTGGTTCATCAACCGTCCATTGAAGGTCCGGTGCTCCCCAAAATACGAGTTGGCCACCATCAACGGGTAGAAGTCGTCGTCGGCGCGGGTGATGTCGATCGGGAACCCGATCGAGATGGCGGTCGCGATCGCGTCCTTCTCGACCAGCAGCAGCTCGATGCCATCGAGGGCTCGAGGCGGCGGGAGCGCGCGCCTGGCGGCCGCACCGTCACCCGCCGGGAGCCCCCCGGCCAGGTCGCGCTCGACCCGCTCCAGGAACCTGTCGGGATACCCACCCGCCACGCCGACGAGCACGCGGTCTTGGGTATACAGCTGACGGTGGAACGCCCGCACGTCGTCGAGCGTGATCGACGCCAGGCCGCGTTCGGTGCCCATTTCGGTCGCCTCATACGGGTGCGCGTCATAGAGCAGCGCGTTGAGCGTCTGCTTGCCCAGCGCTTCGTCATCGTTGCCACGCAAGGTGGCGACGATGGCGTTGGTCAGAAAGTCGCGGTTCCGCTCGAAATCGGTCGCGTCGAGCCGGGGCGCGACGATGAGGTCCCTGAAGATCGCGTAGAACGGCTCCAGGTGATCGCGATGCACCTCGCCGATGATCGTGGTGACCTCCTTGTCATATTGCACGCCGATCGACGCGGCCCAGGGGTAGAGCGTCGTCGTCAGCTCTTCGTAGGTCAGCGCCGTCGTGCCACCCCGCCCGATCATCAGGGCGGTCAGGGCGTTCAACCCGTTCTTGCCGGCGGGGTCGTCCACCGATCCGGTGCCGACCATCACGCGGAGGGTGACCAGCGGTGAGCTCGGCGTCTGCAGACCGATGCCTCGAGGCTGTCGAGAGGCATCCCCTGCACCGCCGCACCCCGCCGCCAGCACGGCGCACGCCAGTACGAGACATCCTCGACAGGCGACAACGTGACACGTGACACCCGTTTGAGGTCGCCTCGGAAAGATGGCGAGTCCCCGCGTCGCGGGGCTCTGAGCAACGCCTCTGCTAGCGAGGCGGAGCCACCACGCGGGTCTTGTCGGTCTGAGGCGGAGTCTCGTTCGTGCTAGCTGCCAGCCCCTCAGCCGCATCACGGCCCCTCCTCCCTCAGCAGGACGACCGTGCGGTTCGTCTCGGCGAAGTACGTGGCCGCGACCGCGAGGATGTCGTCCGCGGACACTGCATCGTAGAGCGCGTAGACCCGGTTCACCGTCTCCGGGTCGCCGGTCAGCTGCAGGTAATGCGCGAGCGTCTGGGCGATTGCACCGGGGCTATCGAGACCACGCGCGAACGCGTAGCGCATGGCCGACTTGGTGTCGGCCAGCACCGCCTGGTCGACCGGCTCGGTCTTCATCCGTTCGATCTCGGCCAGGATGGCGTCGCGGACGTAGTCGACCCGGTCCGGTTTGGTGATCCGAACCGTGATTTCGAACAGCGGCGGGTCGCGATGGTCGACCGCGCCGCCCGACAGCACGTCGACCACCTGGTCCCGCAGATACAGTTGCTTGAAGAGCGGCGCGTTCTGCGAGAACAGCAGCTGCGACAGCACGTCCATGACCGGCATGTCGATCGCCTGGTCCGAGAACGCCGGCGCGTGATACCCGATCATCAGCAGCGGCAGCGTCGGGTTGGACCAGGTGACCTCGGCGGTCCGCTCCGCAGTTTGCGGCGGCTCGACCGGGATCGTCGGCGCGAAGCTGCCCGGCTCCCAGTCACGGTAGTACTGCGTGGCCAGCCGTTCGAGCTCGGCCGGATCGAAGTCGCCAACCACGACGATGATGCAGTTGTTCGGCCGGTAATACCGGTCGTAGAACTCGATGCTGTAGTCGTAGTGGTCGGGCATCGCCTCGATGTCCTCGAGCAGCCCGATGGTGGTGTGCTGGTAGGGATGTGCGGTGAAGGCGAGGTCGCGCAGCGTTTCGCGCAACAGCGAGACCGGGTTCGAGAAGTTGAGGTTGTATTCGCCAAGGATGGCGCCCGCCTCGGTGCGGTAGTCGTCGACCGAGTAGCTCAGGTTCAGGAACCGATCGGACTCGAGATCCATGATGGTCTCCAGCGCGTCGGCGCTCGCCACCGTGTGATACGTGGTCCAGTCGTCGGTGGTGAACGCGTTCGAGTCCGCGCCCAGCCGCTTGATCACGTCGTTGTAGGCATCGGTGGGGTACTTCTCCGTGCCGCGAAACATCATGTGCTCGAAGAAGTGGGCGTACCCGGAAAAACCGGGCTCGACCTCGTTCCGGGACCCGGTACGCACCACCGTGTAGTAGGCGATGATGCCGGGGCTGTCGTACTCGACCCCCACCACCGTCAGGCCGTTGTCGAGCTGGAACACGCTGAGGGGGAACGGAAAGATTTTCTCGGGGGGCTCTGCCCCGCCCGTCGTCGACGCTAGCGTGATGGCGAACAGCGCCAGCATCGCGCGGATCCGCGATCGGGTCATCGGGTTCGCTCCTTCTCGTGAGTGCCGCCGGAGACACGACGCCGTCAGTATAATCACATTCAGATGGCCGTCCCGCCCACATCCCGTGCGCGGACCGGGACCGTCGCGGTGCCGCGGGCCCTGCTGATCGTCCTGTCCGGCATGCTGCTGGCCACGCTGCTCGCGGTCGCTTTCCTGCTCGGCCGCGAGGCCGGACGGGCGGAGAGCGCAGCTCCCGATCTGCTCGCCGAGGCATCCCCGGGCCCGGTCGAGCCGGCGCCTGCCCGGCGCACGGCGCCGCGGCCGCGACCCGCTCCCGCGCCCCGCCCGCCACGCGACGACCCGGAACCTGCCCCACCGTCTCCGCCGATGACACCGCCGCCTCCCGCGCCGACGGCGCCCGCCGCAGCGGCCGTCGATCCACGCGAACGGGCCGCCGTGGCGCGCTACTTCGAGGAGTTCGACGAGATCGCCGGGAGCAACGCCGGCGCGGGCAACCCGGAGACGATGGCGATGGCGCTGCTCAGCCAGGCCACCGGCGGCGACTGGAGCCAGTTCGACGAGCTCGGTGACACGCAGCAGTCGATGCTGCGGCGGCTGCGACGTCTCCGGGTCCCGCCGGTGTGCCGGGAATACCACCAGACGATGGTCACGCTGCTCGCAGCGGGCGCCGCCCTGCTGGACGACGTCCGGCAGGGCGTGCAGTCCGGCAACCTGGGTGCCCTGAGCACCCTCACGACGACCGCCCAGCGGTTGCAGGCTGACGCCGAGGCGGCCACACGCCTGGCCGCCGCCATCCAGCAGCGCTACCAACTCTAGCGAGGCTCTGCCTCAGACCGACCCGGCTGGCTCCGCCTCGCTAGCGTTGGTAGCGCTTTTCTCACAGCCCCGCTACGCGGGGGCGAGACTCCTTGAACGGAGGCTATCGTGGTGAGAGTCTCGCGGGCCCACGGCGCTGCCCGCTACCCACAGTCCTTGTCGAACGCCTCGATCTGCTGCCGCGACCCGAAGACCACCAGCACGTCGCCTACCTGCAGGGTGAAATCGTCCGGCGGATTGGCCACGACCTCGCCGTCCCGCTGCACGGCCACCACACCGAGCCCCCAGCGCTGTCGCACGTTCGCCTCAACCAACGTCTGCCCCACCAGCGGGTTGCTCGCGCCGAGCGAGGTCTGGTCGAGCTGCAGGTCCGACCCGTCGACCGAGGCGTCGAAGAAATTGACGATCGCCGGCTTCACCACCAGATGCGCCAGCCGCGCGCCACCGAGGTGATACGGGTTCACGACGCGGTTGGCGCCGGCCTGGAGAATCCGCCGTTCTGCGCCTTCCTCGGTCGCGCGCGCCACGATGAACAGATCGGGGTTCAGCGTGCGCGCCGTCAGCACGGTGTAGACGTTGTGCGCGTCGTCGCTCAATCAGGACACCAGCCCACGCGCGTGCTGTACGTTGGCAGACAGCAGTGTCGCCTCCAGCGTGGCGTCACCGGCCACCGTCGGCACCCCGGTCTCGGCCAGCTCTTGCATCCGCATCACTCGGCTGTCGACCACGACCACCTGGCGACCCGCATGCCGTAGCTCCTCGACGACCGTCCGGCCCATGCGCCCGTATCCGCAGATGATCTCGTGGCCGCTCATTCGCTCGATCATGCGGGACCTCCGTATACGCCCCAGATAGTGCCGCAGCTCCCCTTCCATGACTGACCGACCGATCTCGGACGCCAGGAAGAAGAAGATTCCGAGGCCGGCGACGAGCAGCACGACCGTCAGCACCTCGCCGACCGGCGAGAGCGGAAACTGCTCCGCGAACCCGACGGTCGTGATCGTGATGACCGTCATGTAGAACGCGTCCCACCAGGGGGCGCCCTCGACCACCCGGTAGCCGAGGGTGCCGATCAGGAACAGGCCGGCCACCAACGCCGTCGCGCGGAACAGCCGCGTGGGGGTGTCGACGAGCATCGCGGTGCCGGTGGCGACGACATCCTCTGACCTGGCCATGACAAGCGTTCCGGCACGGGGCAGCGCTGGGCTTCAACCGAGCGGGGTCGCATGCCGACCTTGGGATTATGTGCCGAACGTCCCCGGTCGAATGCGGCGGGACTTTCACCACGGGCTGCTCAGGGCCCACGCAAGAAACCCTTCCCGTTTTCGACCGCCGATGCATCCCGTCTGGCGGCGTTGCGCGTCGGTCGCATACGGCCCGTATGCTCCCTCCTCGCGCCTGGCCAGCCGGGCGCCTCAACGCCCACACATGCGAACGTCTTCTTGCGCGGACCCTCAGGCTGACGACCCGATGGTCTGTCCTCATCCTTCAGATCGGCGTCGACGCCGAGGCCCTCGCCGGTGAGACCCTTCGGTGCCCAGATGATCTGACCGGTGTGCTGCGCGAGGTGCTCGACGACGCGGGTGCATCGCCCATATCTCGTGTTCCGAGACAGACGTCCACACGGGTTGTTGTGGCCCGTTCGGATCAACGTCACAATAGGTTGCCGATGCCAACCGCCGCTCGCCAGCTCGTCACGATGCTGCGCCGGCTCGACGTGGACCGGGTCTTCTGCGTGCCTGGCGAGAGCTATCTACCGGTGCTCGATGCGCTGGCCGATGAACCGGCCATCGACCTGGTGACCTGCCGGCACGAGAGCGGGGCCGGGCTGATGGCGGTCGCCGACGCAAAGATGACCGACCGCGCCGGCGTGGCCTTCGTCAGCCGGGGGCCCGGCGCCACCAACGCCGCGCTGGCCGTGCACATGGCCGAGCAGGACGGCGCACCGCTGGTGCTCTTCATCGGCCAGCTCCCGCGCACGAACCTCGGACGCGGCGTGTTTCAGAAGATCGACTACGAGCGGACGTTCTCCGACATGGCGAAGTGGACCGTCGAGGTGCACGACGCCGGACGCCTCGCCGAGACGGCGGCCGAGGCGTTCCGGGTGGCGAGGGACGGCACACCGGGCCCGGTCGTCATCTCGGTGCCAGAGGATGTCTTCGACGAACCGGTCGGCGACGCGCTGCCCGAGCCGCCGCGCCCCTCACCCACCGCGCCCACACCGGACGAGGTGACGGCGGTCGCCGACCGGCTCGGGGCGGCGACGCGCCCGCTGCTCCTGGTCGGTGGCCAGGCGCGGAGCGCACGGGGCCGGGCGGCGCTGGCCGCCTGTGTGAACCGGTGGCAGGTGCCGGTCACCACCAGCTACAAGCACCAGGACCTGTTCGACAACCGCCATCCCTGCTTCGCCGGGCATCTCGGGTTCGGCCTGCCGCCGGCCGCCTGGCAGCATCTGACCGAGGCCGACCTCATCGTCGCGGTCGGCACACGGCTGAACGAGATCACCACACAGTACTA